>QWCQ01000034.1_pt1 | contig 173376 bp, 146 predicted proteins | sample 1972701 | NCBI WGS metagenome assembly QWCQ01 (sample SAMN09866704, study PRJNA288562) | Human gut metagenome isolate pre4_stool, whole genome shotgun sequencing...
AAATACCAAGACGGATCCCTACACATCCGCAAAGGCTGGGCAGGCCACTAAACCACCCCGACACGCCCGGCAAAAGACACATATTTTGGGTATTAGCCCAATTTTCGTAATACATACGTGCTGCTTCCACCAGCAAATCTACTCGGTAATCTTCGCCGCTCATGTTCCCCCTTTTCTATTCCTCGCTATTTTCAGCCTAAGCTGTTGTCCTCCGAAGATTTAGAAAAAGAATATTTTTACCACAAAAGTGCACGTTGGATGTAGCCTCGAGTTATCTGGGCGAAAAACCGTGCTCAAAAGTGCGAGCCCTTAGTCCAACAGCTCCGCTAGTTCCTTTAACATCTCCGCGGGCGTCATCTGCGAGCTTTCCAGCAAGTTATCGCGTGAATCTGTAGGTAAGAACATCTGGGGAATTCCAAAAGACTTAATCGGGGTGAAACAATTTTTAGCCGCACAAGTGGTACGCAGCAAAGCTCCTACCCCATTGGTTACTTCCCCGTCCTCGATAGTGACCACTAAATCGGCGGCAGCCACCTGCTTTAAAAGCGCGGGAGGAATGGGTATTACCCACCCGGGATCTACACACTTGACCGCCTGCCCGCGCGCGGCAAGTTCTTTAGAAAGGGCGACCGCCTGCCCGGCCATAGCGCCCACCGCCACCACCAGAATATTTTTCCCCTTCCCGGAACTGTGGAATAAAACCTCGAGGCCGTCTGCGGTTTCTTCTGCTCTAATATCGGGGGGCACGCTGCCTTTGGGATAGCGCACAATAGTGGGACCATCTTCGATCGAAACTGCCTGCCCTAATAGCTTGCGCAAGGTGCTGGCGTCCCGCGGCGCGGCCACTCTAATTCCGGGGATCATAGCCGCGATCGCCAGATCCCACATCCCGTTATGACTGGCTCCATCAGCTCCGGTGATACCGGCGCGATCAAGAACCACGGTTATCCCCTGTTTATGTAGGGCAGCATCCATTAACAGCTGGTCAAAAGCGCGGTTTAAAAAGGTAGCGTAAAGAGCAATGACCGGGTGGCACCCGGCATAGGAAAGACCGGCAGCCATAGTCATCGCGTGTTGTTCCGCGATTCCCACATCAAATACTCGCTGCGGGAACTGAGCTCGCAGCGGTTTTAGCCCTACCGGCTCCATCATAGCTGCCGATATCCCTACAATCTTGGGGTTACGTTTAGCAAGCTGCACAATTTCTTCCGCAAATACCGATGTCCACCCGAAGCGTTCCTTCTTTACCGGCAAGCCAGTTTCGGGATGAATCGGGCCGACAGTATGGAAATGATCCGCATCATTTTCTTCTGCCGGAGAATATCCCCTACCTTTCTCCGTGATAACGTGCACAATGATCGGTCCGGAAAACTCTTTCGCCCGGGCAAGTTGGAATTCGGTGGCCACAATGTCGTGACCGTCAACGGGGCCGGTGTATTTAATTCCCAGGTCGGAAAACATTACTTGTTCAGAAGAAACCATATCGGCCATTCCGCGTTTAATCCCATGCAGGGCGTCATAGGTGAGTTCTCCGGGTTTACCGCGAGACTTAAGATGCTGTTTACCCCAACGTAATGCCTTCTCATAGGCGGGAGAAGTACGCAGCGCATCCAGATGGTGCGCCAGTCCCCCGATAGTGGGCTCATAGGAACGACCGTTGTCATTAACTACGATAATCAAGCGAAGATCGGGACGTTCAGAGATATTGTTCAAAGCTTCCCAAGTCATTCCCCCGGTCATGGCACCATCTCCAATGACTGCCACCGTATAGGAACGATCTCCTTTAAGTGCTTTAGCTTCCGCTACCCCCTGCGCCCAAGACAACGCGGTAGAGGCATGGGAGTTTTCCACCACATCATGTACCGATTCCGCCCGCGAAGGATATCCCGACAGCCCTTGCGCCGTGCGCAGCTGGGCAAAATTTTTGCGTCCGGTAAGGATCTTATGGACATAGGCTTGATGCCCGGTATCGAAAATAATGGTGTCGGTGGGGGAAGAAAACATGCGGTGGAGTGCAATCGTTAGCTCTACTACCCCCAGGTTAGGCCCCATATGCCCCCCGGTTTTTGCCACGTTCTCTACCAGGAATGACCGAATCTCCCCGGCCAGGTCTGCCAGCTCTAGGCTAGAAAGCTTCTGCAAATCTGCCGGGTTATTTATCCGATCGAGTATTTTTGCCACCCAGCCAGTTTAGCCACATTTCAGATCTATAAGGGCGAAGATGGATTTATCGGCTAGTTACTTGCGCCAACCCCGCTCGGCGCGCCAAACTGAAACCATGGGTAAAAAGCCTTCCGGACATGCTAATTCTTTTGCGACCTCTCGCGCGGGATTAACTGCCCTGGCAATCATCATCGGAGCGATAGTAGGGCTGGTGGCAGTAGGTTTTTATTACCTAATAGCAGGTTGGAGTTACCTGGTTACCGGTTACACCGATTACCCTATCCACGCAGGCGCCCCCCACGGATTCCTCGGTTTAGCACCGGCGTTTATCATTGCGGTTCCCGTGCTTTCTGCCCTGCTATATGGGCCGATAGTGGAATATTTCACCCCCGGCAGCCGCGGACATGCTGTCCCGGAAGTAATGTTCGCCGTGCGCCGCAAAGGCGGGAGGATTCCTGGGCGCACCGCCCTAGTGAAACTTTTTGCCGCTTCTCTGACCTTGGGAGGAGGGGGAAATGCGGGCAGAGAAGGCCCGATTGTGATGATTGGTGCCGCGATTTCTTCTTGGGTAGGAACCCGCCTGGGATTAAGTAAACAACGGCTGATGTTCCTGTGTGCTTGCGGAGCTGCTGCCGGGATTGCCGCTACCTTTAATGCTCCCCTGGCTGGCGCTTGTTTCGCGCTCGAAGTAATACTCGGTACCCTCAGCGCCGAGGACTTTGTCTTCATCGTGTTTGCCTCGGTATCTGCCTCACTGGTTTCCCAACAGTTTCTTCCTGACCGTGCCAGCGTGCCCCTCAGCCAATCTTTAGATCTGTTTTCCCATAGCGATTACCTGCTAGTGGCAGTGGCGGCTTTGGTAGCGACCCTGGTGGGAATCGGGTTTTCTAAACTTATCTACCTGGTTTGGGATGGAATCGATCTGGTTTATCACTGGAATGCTTGGTTTCGCCCGGTTGCTGGTTCCCTGCTGCTGGGAGTATTTCTCTACTTTTTTCCTCTTCTGTATGGCACCGGGGAAAGCGTACAGTTGCGGGTACTCTCCGGTGATTTTCCAGTCTGGATGATTCTAGCGTTACTTTTAGGACGCGCCGTGAGTGCCGCTTTCACTATTTCTATGGGGGGAGCCGGCGGAGTCTTCGGTCCCACCTTATTTGTAGGCGCTTGTGCGGGGATGGCGGTGGGGCAGCTAATTCAGCCTTGGTCGGCCTCTTCGACCGCGATTTATGGAGTAATCGGGATGGGGGCGGCTTTCGCGGCGGCCTCTCGTGCGCCCCTAACCGCGGTTTTCATCATTATCGAGATGACCAGGCAGTATTCTCTGATTCTCCCGATGATGTTGGCGGTTGCAATTGCCACCGGGATTTCCCTGTTTATGACCCGGTCGACTATCTACACTCAAAAATTGCACCGCCGCGGTGACCGGCTTTCCGATCCCGTCTCGGCTACTTTACTGGGAACGAGCACAGCGGCGGATTTAATGCATCAACCACCACAAGTTTTAGATGCAGATATTACTTTGGGTGAGGCCGAAAAGACCCTAGAAACCTCGGGAGAAGTTTCGCTGGCAGTAGCAGATGCTCAGGGAATATTCCAAGGCTCAGTGAGCGCCCTGTTACTGCGTGAGGAGATCGAAAAACGCGGTAAGGATGTGCCCTTGTCAGAAATCCGCCTGGCATCAGCCTTTTGTTCTCCCGCTGAACTCCCTAGTCAAGTCCTCAAGGAGCTAGCACAATCCTCGCTCTCGAACCTGCCGGTGGTGGGACGCTCCCAAAAAGTCTTGGGTTATGTACGAGGGCGCGACTTGATCGTCAAGCTTTACCGCCAGCAAACCCAGGCACTTAGCCAACGCGACCTGGGAGATTCCCTGGGTAAGCGCATTCGCAAGCGCTGGACCCACCGCCGCCACCGCTAACGCCACTCTGGGCACGGTAAAAACCGGCTGCAATCCCTAACCGAAACATCGGAAACACACCTATTTGTCTCAGTGAGATATTTTCCTCTAGCCGAGCGAAGCAAGAATCACCGGGGTCCCCCGAGCGCTTTTACCGAGCCCAGAGCACTACATTTATTGCGTTATCAGGCAACTAGGTTGCGCAGTACGTACTGCAGGATGCCACCGTGGCGGTAGTACTGAGCTTCACCGGGAGTGTCGATCCGCACGGTAGCGTCAAACTCCACGACAGAGCCATCTGCCTTGGTCGCGGTCACCTTCATAACCTGCGGAGTATTCCCTTCATTAAGCTGGGTAATCCCGTTAATATCGAAGGTTTCAGTCCCGTCCAGACCGAGAGAATCGGCGCTTTCGCCCTCGGGGAACTGCAGCGGGAGAATCCCCATCCCGATCAGGTTGGAGCGGTGAATACGTTCGAAAGAACGAGCGATAACCGCTTTTACTCCCAGCAGCAAAGTTCCTTTAGCGGCCCAGTCACGCGAGGATCCGGTTCCGTATTCCTTGCCGCCTAGCACTACCAGCGGGACGCCGGACTGGGCGTAGGAAACCGAAGCGTCGTAAACCGGTACCACCGGGGCGTCAGCTTTGGTGAAGTCCTTGGTGAAACCGCCCTCAACGTTGTCAAGTAGCTGGTTACGGATGCGGATGTTAGCGAAGGTACCCCGCATCATCACTTCGTGGTTACCGCGCCGCGAACCGTAGGAGTTGAAGTTGCGCCGTTCCACTCCGTGGGAGCTTAGGTATTGACCTGCCGGGGTCTTGGCGGCAAACGCACCTGCGGGGGAAATATGGTCGGTAGTTACCGAATCTCCCAGTTTCAGCAGCACCCGGGCACCGGAAATATCTTTCACCGGGTTCGGGGTTTCCGGCATTCCTTCAAAGAAGGGTACCCGGCGCACATAGGTGGATCCGTCGTCCCACGCAAAAGTGGGTGAATCCGGAACCTCCAGGGACTGCCAGCGGTGATCTCCTTCAAAGACGCTCTGGTAATCCTGCAGATACATATCGCGGTCAATAGCTTTTCCGATTACTATTTCTACTTCTTCGGCAGCTGGCCAAATATCGCGCAGATAGACGGGATTCCCGCGGTTATCTGTACCCAGCGCCTCGGTTTCAAAATCAAAATCCATCGTCCCAGCTAGTGCATAGGAAATTACTAGTGGCGGGGATGCTAGGTAGTTCATTTTTACATCCGGGTTAATCCGCCCTTCAAAGTTGCGGTTACCAGACAGCACCGACACCACCGTCAGGTCTGCATCCGCTACCGTGTTGTGAACTTCCTCGGGCAGCGGCCCGGAGTTACCGATACAGGTAGTACAGCCGTAGCCGACAATATCGAATCCCAGCTGCGACAGATACGGCATCAGACCAGCCTTTTCGTAGTAGTCGCGTACTACTTGGGAACCGGGAGCTAGCGAAGTTTTCACCCACGGCTTAGGCGTTAGTCCCCTTTCAGCGGCGTTCTTGGCAAGTAAACCCGCCGCCATCATCACCGAGGGATTCGAAGTGTTAGTACAGGAAGTGATGGAGGCAATCACCACGTTGCCGTGATCCATGGCTACTTCTTCCCCACCGGCCAGTTTCACCTGGGTGGGGCGGGTAGGACGCATAAGTGTCGGATCAATGGTCTTATCGCCGGCAACATAGTCGGGCAAAATCTTCTTGAAGGAATCTTTAGCCATTGCCAGTTCGATGCGGTCTTGGGGACGCTTCGGACCGGCAATCGAGGGCACTACCGTGGACAGATCCAGTTCCAGATATTCGCTATACCGTGCCTCGCGAGAGGGATCATGCCATAATCCTTGCCGCTTGGCGTATTCGCGCACTAGGGCGCAGGATTCTTCGCTGCGACCGGTCAGGTGCAGGTAGTCGATAGTGACTTCATCAATGGGGAAGATAGCGGCAGTAGAACCGAACTCCGGAGACATATTGCCGATAGTGGCGCGGTTAGCTAGAGGAACTGCCCCCACTCCCTCGCCATAGAACTCGACGAATTTGCCGACTACTCCATGGTCACGCAACATTTGGGTAATGGTGAGCACCACATCGGTGGCGGTGGCTCCCGGCGCGATTTCACCGGTCAGTTTGAAGCCCACTACCCGCGGAATCAGCATTGATACTGGCTGGCCGAGCATCGCTGCCTCGGCCTCGATTCCGCCGACGCCCCAGCCGAGGACGCCTAGGCCGTTAACCATGGTGGTGTGGGAGTCGGTTCCTACCAAAGTATCGGGGTAAGCCAGCGCGCCGTCCTCGTCCTTATCAGCGAATACTACCCGCGCCAGGTATTCGATATTTACCTGGTGCACAATCCCGGTTCCCGGGGGTACTACCCGGAAGTTTTCGAAGGCGCCTTGCCCCCAGCGCAGGAACTGGTAGCGTTCCTGGTTGCGCTGATACTCGATATCCATATTTTTTTCCACGGCATCTTGAGAGCCGAATACGTCTATCTGCACCGAGTGGTCAATAACCATTTCCGCCGGCACCTGCGGGTTAATCAGGTCCGGGTCTTTGCCCAGGTTCACCACTGCGTCCCGCATAGTCGCCAGATCCACGATGCAGGGAACACCGGTGAAATCTTGCATTAAGACTCGAGCCGGGCTGTACTGGATTTCCTGGCTAGGCTGAGCATCCGGATCCCAGTTCGCAATCTGCGTAATCTGCTCTTTGGTGATATTTTCCCCGTCCTCGTTACGCAGCAGGTTCTCTGCCAGGATTTTGAGGGAGTAGGGTAATTTTTCGGTGCCGGGCACCGTTTTCAGGTCATAGATTTTATAGCTCTTATCGCCGACTTTTAACTGGGTCGCGGCGCCGAAGCTGTTCAAACTCATTGCAACCTCCCGCAGGGAATCAAAATATTTTCTCTTGATATCAAGATACTTTGCGGAGCGCGCGAATGCCAGTGTTAAGAACTTTTTGACTCTTAGAGCGGATAGAAAGCTGCGCAGCGGAGAGCAAATAATCCTTTCCACCTGAGAGGACGATTACGCGGGCTGAAGATAGAGCGTCACTCTGTCTTCAGCCCGCGGGCACAATTGCATCCCTAAACGTCAAGGATTTATAAAAGAATTTCCTTACCTAATTTTCTTTTACGTTACTTTCCAGAAAGTATTCCTAGAAGTTTTTAGGGCGCAATCTCAGCGGCGCTCCCCCACCCGTTTTCTCCCTTGGGGCGAGCCTCAGGGTGCATTATCAAATACTTCAAGGTAGCAACCACCTGCCGGGCGCTGTACCCATGGAACATATTGTCTTTACCACCTTTGGCGAACTGAATAATCGTATCCAAAGTCATGTAGTGGTAGTGATCGTAATGGGGAATCACAAAGCGCTGTTTTTCGTGGTCATACCGGGTGGCATGGGTGACGTTTCCGTAAGTAATGTACTTTAAGGGCACAATCAGTTTCGCTTCTACCTCGTCATAAGTGAAACGTTCATCTTCCTCAATCGGCGAAGTATCTTTCGGTTTTTCTTCCTGATATTCCGTGATTTTAATATCGGGATATAGCGCGGAGGGATCCGTATAGCTAATCCCCTCGTGCCCATCGGCAAAGTGCAGATGCCAATGGTCACCGTGGCGTTCAATTCTTACTACCCGTTCCGGATCATTGGGGTCTTGTTTTCCAGTTCCCGGCTTAGGCTTTGGCTTTGGCTCTGCTTCCGGCTTTGGGGTTTGCCCTCTATCGGGCTTGCTTGCACTCCCGCTACCGGAATGTGAGCCGGCGTATTGCCCAATCTTGATTCGCGGGAACGCCTTGGCAGGATTATCGTAAGTAATATATTCCTGCCCGTCCTTGGTGTAGGCATGATAGTGATCTCCGTGTTGTAAAATCTTCACGATTGGCAGTTTCGCCAGCTGCTGCAAGGAAACGACCGACACAAACGGCAGTTTTCCTCCCGGAGCCGGTTTCGTATGGCTTCCGCCGGCACCTTTGTTTCCTTTGGAGCTAACCGCTGGGGTAAATGGGGAGGACGGGCCAGCCGGACGCGGTGACCATACGCTAGGTACGGTTACTTTTCCATTCCCGTGACTACCGTTATAAGTTCCGACCGCAACCCCAGGGTATAGAGAGCGCGGATCACTATAGGTAATGAATTCTCGACCATCAGCAGTGTAAACATGGTAGTGATCACCGTGTTTCAATATCTTTACTACCCCGTTTGACGCGAGCGAGGACAGTTGAGAAGTAGAAACTACTTTCGCAGCCCCTTTTAACTGAGCAGTATTCTTTGCTTTTGAAGGGTCAGTGTAGGTAATGATTTCCCGGCCGTCCTTAGTGTAGACATGCCAGTGATCTCCATGTTTCCTGACTCTTACAATCTCATTGTTAGCAACTTCTGCGTCTACTAACACTTCAGTGGTTTCATCTTGTTTATATTTGGGCTCTTTTGGTTGCACTCTCGCGCCTCCCGCAGTGGAGATAGCACTCCCTCGGGATTGAAATTCATTGCTGCCCCCAAAAGCCAGTCCCAGCGCGAATGCGCTTGAGGTAAGCACCAGGGTTAATGCCACTGCAACCCCAATTATTACTTTATTAATTTTCATTTTTCTCCTTACTTTTTACGAAAGACTAAGGCCGTAAGCAGCCCGAATACGGATATGAGGACGATTACCGCGCCGGGGCGCAGGTTTTGGTAGTACGAGATAATTAGCCCCGCGTACACGAACATAAGGGAGGCTCCTATCGAAACTAGGAGCGTACCGCGATAGGTTTTAGCCAATTGCATAGCGCAAATTGAGGGGATAACCAGGATAGAGGACACTATCAGAGACCCAATGGTTTTAGCGGCTACCGAGACTGACAGTGCCACCAGCAGCGAGAACACAAAGTTCAGCTTGCGGGAGTTAATCCCCAACAATCTGGCCACTTCAGTATCAAATAGGGTGAGATAAAGGTGGCGGTACAGGAGTTTGTAAATGATCAAAACTACCAACCCCACCCCCAACACCAGATATAACTCAAGGTCACCGAGGGTAACTATCGAGCCAAATAGATAGGTGGTGATGGCGCTAGAGCCACCGGAGAAACTGGTGAAAATCCCTGCCAGCCCGATTGAGGCAGCCAAAATAATGACGGTAGATATTTCTTGATAGGCACGCAAACGAGCCCTCAGCGCCTCCACCCCTAAAGCGGCAATTACGCAGGCTACCACCGAGCCTACTAGCGGATTAAACCCGAACGCTAACCCGGCGGCTACACCCGCGAGGGAGGAATGCGAGAGCGTATCCCCCATCATTGACAGCCGCTTCAACACAATCGGTAATCCGATTAGGGGTAAAAGTACTGCCAGGATGGTTCCTACCAGAAAAGCGCGCTGCATGAAGTCATAGGCAAGCAGATTCACCGGCACTCCTTTTATATTCTTCCAGCTGAAGGCGAGTCAGGATTCCTCTTTCAAGGCGGTAGGCTTCATCTAGAAACAAGGCGGCTTCCGCTAGATGATGGGTAATCATGAGGACGGAGTTGCCCGCTAGGCATTGCCGGCGCAATATCTGATATAGCTCTAGGGAGAACTGCTGGTCTACCCCACCGGTTGGCTCGTCAAGAAGAATTAGGCGCGCCTGTTTCAGCAGAGCCACGAGCAGACCTACCCGTTGCAATTGCCCGCCGGAAAGTTCACTTAAACGATGATTTTGCACCGCCGCTAACCCCACGTTTTCCAGTAACGCTTCCGGGTCTGATTTCTGTTTAAGCTGCGCTAAATACATCTTCAGTAGCTCTTTAACCGTGGTGGGAAAGTTTCGGTATCTGCTGACAGCTTCTTGGGATAGGTAGGCGAGGTCGCGATAGTGATTATCTACGCTGAGCGAATCTTCAAACAGCCGGATTTGTCCTGTTTCTGCTTTGAGTTTTCCGAGAATTAGGTTCATCAAGGTGGTTTTGCCGACACCGTTTCCCCCTACTATCGCCGCGAACTTACCGGCTGCCAGCGAGAAATCAACTCCTTGCAAGAGCGGATATTCTCCATAAGTAAAGTGGAGTTTTTCTATTTCCAGTACCTTACTCATCGGAAGGATTCCATCAGGTTAGTGAGATTTTTCTGCATTAGCCCGAGGTATCCCAGGTTTTCTTCCTCTTTAGTTAGATGCTCCATGGTGTAAAGAGTTCCGGTTTTCGCTCCGGTAGTGCGCGCTAGAGTTTCCGCTACTTTCGGAGTGGCTTTACCTTCAAAGAAAATGGTGCTGATTTGATGCTTTTTAACGAATTCAGCAATCGTAGCCAATTGGTTAGCCGAGGGCTCGTCCTCGGGAGATATTCCGGTGACTGCTACCTGTTTTAGCCCATAGTCGTCCGCCAGATAGTTAAAGGCCGCATGAGAGGCAACAAAGTAACGTTTTTCAGCAGGGATTTTAGCTATTTCTTGTTGGAACTTTTTATCTAGTGCCTGGAACTTTTCTTGGGCTTTCTTTAGATTTTCCCGGTAGTAGCCGGCATTATCAGGGTCAATAGCACTTACTTTTTCGTAAATGGCCTGTAACTCGATTTGCGCGTTTTTTACGCTCAGCCAAGTGTGAGGGTTGATTGCGGTGTTATCAGTGCGCGCGGCATCTTTGTTTTTTAGTAACGTTAGCCCTTGCGATAAATCAAGGAATTTTTCGTCTTTCCCGACTGCTTCGCGTAAATCTGAAATAAAGCTTTCCATGCCGGCTCCGTTGTAAACAATCAAGTCGGCTTTAGATAGTTCTGCCCGCTGGGCAGTTTGCAGTTCAAAATCGTGAGGTTCTTGAGAGCCCGAAATCACGGACTTTACCTCCATCTTGTCACCCACGATTTGTTTACTCAGGTCGGCTACCGGGAAAAACGTGGCATACAGGAGGGGTTTTTTCGACTCGGATTTATTGCCCACATTCGCGCTTTGAGAGCTGGTTGCACATCCGACCGTAGACAGCAGAAAAATGGCGGCAATGATGGAAGAGACCAGTACTTTTAGTCTATTTTTTTGCACGATATTCCTAACGGCTTTCTAGTTTGGTTTGATCTGACTTTTACTTACTCACAAATCTTAACGGTAATGAGAACGGTTATCAATTTAGGAGAGTTGCGGATAGTTACGAACCGGGGGGCGAGACTGCCCACTCCTCCGCTACTGCCAATCGTCGGAACAGATTACCGCTAATCGTCGGAACGAATTACAGCCAACCATCGGGCCAGAATGCCGCCAATCATCGGAACGCGCTGGTAAAGAACATAATTACGGAGGGCTTAAAAATAGAAATAAGGTACTTACACATTCTGATGCCAAGGCTCCGCTAGCTCACAACAAAACCCTAAACCTATCGCAGCCCACTTAAGAGATAATCTCTAAATTTGTATTGCAAATGTTTTACACAGTTAATATACTTTCAGCAATAGGAGGCATAGATCCATGGCTAAAACTGCAAATATCAACATACGCATCGAACCAGACGTAAAACATAATGCGGAAGATTTATTTGGCAGCTTTGGCATTTCTATTACTGATGCCATCAACATTTTCTTATGCACCTCCATTATGGAAGGCGGTTTTCCTTTCGCCATTAAGCAGCCAAGCTACAATATTGAAACCCTGGCTGCTTTAGCTGAAGCTCGCGATATTTTCTCCGGCAAGGTTCAAACCAAAACCTACAACTCACCTGAAGAACTGTTTAAAGACCTAGATGCCGAGGATTAAGTTTTATGCTTGAGCTGCAGACAACAGCCAGGTGAAGAGTTCCAGGTTTTGTTCCGTTTGAGTAGAGGGACAATCTGGATTATACCCGAGGGATTTGATCAGAACGCGAAGAATCGAGTGATTTGCCTTGTCGAGAATCGGCTTGGTCAGAGAAAACGTACTTGCGGGAAGCGTGTCAGGCAACTGCGCCCCGGCTTGGTGTTTCCCTCGACAGTTGGTACACCCGTTTTATGATGGGAAAATATCGCAAAAAGGTTTAACCACCATTCATAAGTTTTTCAATACCCCGTTTCCCATAAAGAACACGGGAAATAACAACTTCCTGCTTTCCTTCGCGAATAAAATAAAAAATAAGAAAATTATCGCACGCCATGATCCTTAAACCTCGACTTCTCCAGGGCTCAAAGCCAACTAAACGATGCGCAAGAGGGAACTGATTAAGACCCAATATTGCTTTTTCTATCCTGTCTATTTGTCCTCTAGCATTTTTAGGTGACAATAAATTAAAGGTGATATATGCATAAATGCCACGTAAGTCCTCTTCTGCTTCATGTGATATGCAAACTGCATAGCTCATAAGCCAAATTCCCTGTGCAAAGATTCAAACACCTTATCCGCAGGCTTCACATCACCAGATAAAACCGACTTGTATCCCTTTTCTAACTCGCCATTCAACTCATCTTGAGTCATAGAACTTACATCACGCGGCTCTCTGTACCCCAATTTCACATCAAAAGGAAGCCCCTGTTGTAAAACCACCTGCTTATAAAACATGGTGATAGCACTAGAAGGAGGAAGACCCAAAGAATTCAATATATACTCTGCCTGCTGTTTTAGTTCAGGATCGATACGCGTATACAAGTTAGCTGTTTTTGCCATATAACCACCCCTTGTTTCTTGCGATGATTATATAACATTGCATTGGCATTGCAATTACGTTTGCAAACTACACTCATCGGTACGATTAAAAGCCAAATCGCACTCAAAAATCGCAGGAAACGGCTTAATCCCTCTAACGATAGAACCTTGCTCCCTACCATACAAAGGTAACAATACACCCCTCCTGCTAACCTCTCGACAGCAAAGCAACACACTCGAAATGGTGGGTATAGGGGAAGAGGTCGAAGGCCTGCAAGTCCGAAGGCGGGTTCTTGGAGTAGAGGCAGGTCGGCAGATCTTGAGGTGTTTTATTACGCGCGTGAGATCAAAACAACCCGTTCAAATCACCAAAAAACCTTACATCAGACAGTCTTACTGTATGCGCATCGCAAGAGGGCAGTTGATAAGAGAAATACCTGGTAAGCGCAGGATTCAAAATCTACTGAAACTGATTTTTACCGTTTGAGAGATTTTAAATAGTCCTTTTGTTTTGGTGTAATACGCTTACTTTCGCGGGCTTTTTGTATCGCCTTATTATGAGTCCATTTATCTAAGCGGTTCTCTTCGATATATTTAATGCTCGCTTCCCATTGCTTTGCCAAAGCAGTTGCAAAGAACCAGGCAATGCCCATTTGGACGTAATACTCTTCGCTATTAACAGAAGCGGGTATTTCCAGATATGCAGGACTAAAATCATCATCAAGAAAGTAAGACATTAGCACCTTAATGCCAAAGCGACAGGTATACGATTTATCCGATGTTGACCATTCTTTGACTTTCCCCAAAAGTGCTGTTTTATGCTTGTTGAAAATCTTTGGGCACAAGACATCGCAAACAGCCCAATTATCTACGTAAGGCAGAAACTCATCGACCGCTTTAATGCAGGCACCATAATCCCTGATTTCGGAAAGAAGTAGTCCGTGGAGAATGTTTTCGTCATAGTATTTATGCGGTAAATCGCTCAGAAATTGCGAGGATTTCCCTTCCTTGGCAAGCATTTTGGCAAGCTTTCTAGCCTGGGGAACTCTGACTCCTATAAACATCTCTCGAGGGATGTTCGGGATCAATCTCGCCTGAAAATCCGCATACGAAATATCCTGCAAGGCGAATAATTCTTCTTTTATATTCACTTACCCCATTCTCCAAACTATTTTACGTTACTGTTCAACTATAGATTTTTGGCATTAAATATACACTCACCACATGGAATGACTGCAGCAAAAAAGTCGATTTTAGTGTTGATTGTTCGAAACATATCCTTAAGCCTTCTAATGATACATCGGCGCGATCATTAATACGTGCACTGCCTTCGGAGCCGGAGGTTACAGAATCCGTTCAGACAGTTTAAGCCCTGTCCATCCGGTATCTTCGTAATACAACTCTTTGAGCTTTGGAAATTTATTTACCTGTTCCTTATTATTTCCTTACACACGCGAAGGTATTAAAACTCTAGAATCCTTTTTATCTCGGCAAGATTTTCGGCAAAATAGATTCCCTCTTGGCGCTCTTTGGAGGAAAGTCCTTTTTCAATCATATGATTCAGAAACGCTTTCAAATCGTCGTAGTAACCGTTGAGGTTATAAAGAATGCAGGGTGCATCCAGTTGTTTCAAAGACACCTTGGACATGACCTCCGCAATTTCTTCCAATGTTCCCGTGCCACCAGGGAAGGAGATAAAGGCGTCACCCAACGCAATCATTTTGTTTTTACGCTCTGTCATATCTTTCGTCACGATTAACTTGGTTAATCCATCATGCTGAAATTCGTTTTCGATAAAACAATTGGGTTCAATACCTATTACTTCACCTCCGGCATTCAAAGCACTGTCCGCAACGATACCCATCAGTCCGGATTTAGAGCCACCATAGATTAGCGAATTTCCGCTATTTCCAATCCACGAACCTAATTCCTCGACTTTTTTTCTTAAGCATGGGTCATTCCCTTCATTTGCACCAAGATAAACGGTAATATTCATAAAACTTTTGTCCTCAAATTCCGATTTGTTTCTTTTATGTGTTTTATAGCGCATTAGATGAAAATTGCGTATACATCAACCTCAAATACACAATCCAACATCTGTCCAAGTCTGGATAGTTTTTAGAAGCCCCTTATTCTCAAGCCTTTCTATTCCATTTAGCCCTTGGTCTTTACCATCAAGCAGACACTCTCCAGATGGTGGGTGTGGGGGAAAAGATCGTAGGCCTGCAAGGACGCGATCTGGTAGCCGTGGGATACGGCGACTTTTAAGTCGCGGGCTAGAGCTGCCGGATCGCAAGCCACGTAGATAATCTTCTCCGGCTCTAGGCGCGTCAGCGCTGCCATCACTTTTTGTCCCGCGCCGCTACGCGGAGGATCCATCACTACCAGGGGCGACGCCTTCCTTTTGCCGCCATAGTCCGCAAGCGCCCGGGCATCCACCCTGCCGGCGCGAATCTGTAGGCGTCCAGGCACTCCCGACAGGTTCTTGCGCGCCATTTTCACTGCCGGCTTTGACCCCTCCAAAGTTGTGAGGCGTCCTCCCCTGTCCAGAATGCTAGCTAGCGGACGCGAAAACAGCCCGGCACCCGAGTACAGTTCCAGGACTTCTTTCCACCGTCGGTTCCCGGGTGTCAGCGGGCGGTCGCTACTCGCGTCTGCCTCGCTATGCTCGCTAGCCTCGGCACTCCCGCCTGCCGCGTCACTGCCAGCGTGTCCTTGCCCCACACCTGGAGCAGAAAGTGTCCCGTTATCTAGCTCGTAGTCGCTAGTCGCCGCTTCCATTACCTGTTCGCATAGAATCCGTGCCGCCTGGCGGTGCGCCTGCCAGAAACCACTCGGTGCCACCAGGTAGTCCCCGAAACCGGGAACCGATAAACGCACATTCTTTTCTGCAACCGGCTGAGCTGATTCGTCAAAGAGGGCGCGTCCATTCCACACTCTCAGCCCGTCCGCGCTCGCCCAAGCCCGGATGCGCCCTCCGGGTGTAAAAACCTGGCTCCACCTGGCGGGGTCGCTAAACAAAGATGATTCGCTGATCACCGAATCTGCCAAGGGAAAACTGTCGATCTCTATCAGTTCTTCCCCGCGGAACTTAGTCATCGCCAAGCGCCCGGCAGCACTAACCTCAAAATCTGCGCGCAGACGATACCCTAAACCGTCCTCACCGCCAGCGTGTTCACTACTTACGCCTAGGCAGCTCAACTCTCCCCCGCTCACCGCTAATGCTTGCGCGTAAACTTCCTCTCCCCCCAGGCGTCGCAGGCAATCCGCCAACACCTCAGCTTTCCAGATGCGTTGGAACGGCAGTTTCACGTGGCAAAGATCAGCCCCGCCACTTCCTCCCGGCCCGCCCAGAGCCCACACCGGCGTTTGCCGTTGCTCCGAAGCCTCAAGTACTTCGCTCACCTCGGCAAAAATAACTTTGCCTTTTTTAGCGACCGGGACAGCTTTTACCTGCTCTCCGGGCAGTCCGAAACGCACCATATAGGTCTGACCGTCCCGGTGCGCCAGGCAGTAACCGCCATGAACCGGACGCAATAGTTGCAAGGAAACTTCGCTCATAAGCTAATGCTCAATCTTAAAAATCAGCAGAAAAATCGGGCTGGACATCCTCAGGGGCAGAAGATTTACGACCCGAGGACGACTGTTCTATCCCCCAGCCACCGTGGACACCATTAATCCAGGGAAGATGGTCATTCTCGCCCACAAATGCTCCCCGGGTAATATCTTGAGCTCTCCTTCCAAATACTGGGGAAGACTGGCGGTACTCTTCCGGAGGAAGCAACGCGGCTACCCCTCCTTGCTGATCTGCCTGCTTGCGGGTTCGGGAGAAGTTCCACGGCACCATCACCACTAATACCCCCGGCATAGCCCGCAGCTGGTGGCGGAGGCGCTCTACAGACCGGTTATGTAAAAACTTTTGCCAAGGATATTTCACCTGGTAGCTGGGAATATAGATAACTATCAGGTCACGGGGGCAGCGGTGACGCAAAGAGCGCACATGTTGCAGCAGCGGCCCGGTAATATCCCGGAAGGGTGAAGCCAGCACCGTCAGTGGAACTTCCACCCCGCTTTGCCTCCAACTTTCTTTAAGACGGGCAAAATCATCAGCTTCAATCTCTACGTGAACTAGAGACAGCGAGGACGGGTGACAGGCACGAGCATAGGAGATGGCTCGCATAGTGGGTTTGTCGAGACTAGAAACCAGCACCAGGCTTTGTACCCGGGAAGGCAAGGAGCGCGCAGTAGCGAAATCAACCACTTCAGTTTCCCCGCTTAAGCGCTGATAGTAGTTCCCAATCTTCCACAAGAGAACAAAAACGATTGCCATCATGACTAAAGCCACCCAGGCACCACGGGTAATCCGAGAAGCAGTCACTACCACCAGCACCATGGCGGTACAAAAGAAACCGAGCGCGTTTACCAGCCAACGGCGGCGCAACATCTTCCGGTTCTTTTCAAAAGTCCGTAAACGCAGTTTCGAGTTCCAGTATCTGAGCATCCCCAGTTGTGAAACAGTCAAAGAAATAAAAACCCCAATAATGTACATCTGGATTAGCTTGGGGGCTTGACCGCCGGTAACCACGATCAGAATTGCGGCTACCAAAGCCGGAACACAAATAACTGGGGAGAGGGAACTTCGATCTGCTCGCCGAAAAATTTGGGGCGGCAAAAACCCGTCCCGGGATAACACTTGGGTAAGTTGCGAAAACCAGTTAAAGGCACTGTGAGCAGCAAAGATCAAGATGACAGCGGTAAATATAATCACCAGCGAAGCCACTATTGGATAGCCAGAAAAAACAGTATTCGCCAGTTGCGCAATCACCGGAGGTACTTCTCTAGCCTCAAGCGGGCCATCCGCGCTGAGTAGTTGGGAGTCAAAAGCCGGAACTTTTACTCCCGTCACTTTCGCCAGGTGCAGCATAGAAAACATCATTGCCGCGCTTATCAGAGCAAAAACCGCCAGGGTTATCCGCGCGTTTTTGGGGCGCGGCTTCCTAAAAGCCGGCACCCCATTGCTGATTCCCTCAATTCCGGTCAAGGCTACACAGCCGCCCGAAAACGCCCTTAAAAACAGGATCAATCCCCCCAGACCGGTAAGCCCCGCTTGGTAGGGAGCAGCCGGTAAGATTTCCATCTGCGCTGTCGGTGCCAGCCCTAAGGTACCCAGGGCTTCCTTTACGAACCCAAAGATGGCTAGCAGCGCAATAGCTGCCATAAATAGATAGGCGGGGATGGCAAATAGCTTTCCGGACTCGCGCATCCCCGAAAGATTCAATCCCGTCAAGATGACTATTATTCCCAGTGCCACCCAAACCGGGTGGACGCTAAGGGAGGGAAATAAAGACGAAAGATAACGCCCAGCCACCGTGGTAGAAACCGCAATCGTCAAAGAATAATCAACGAGCAACGCACTTACCGTAATCAAAGCGACCGGTTGTCCCAGGTTTTGCCGCGCCACCTCGTAGTCGCCCCCTCCGCGCGGGTAGGCCAAAACTACTTGGCGGTAGGAAATAATCACCACCGCCATGACTGCGAAAACCGCTACCCCCACCCAGAGGGAAATACCAGAGGCTACGATTCCTCCTACCCCTAGCGTCAACAGAATCTGATCCGGGGCGTAGGAAACCGAAGACAGCGCATTCGAAGCAAAAACTGGGAGGGCGTAGCGTTTCGATAGCCCTTCCCGCATCAGCTGTGGCTTACGCAGGGCTGGGGTTTGCCAGCGTTCTTTGTCGTCTTTCACACCCCCGATCATCCCACTATTAAGTCAAAACTAATAGTTTCTGCTGGTTTGAAAGCTGAAAATAGCCCAGAAAAGGTTTACGCTACTTCCATGCACTTCGTAGTATTAGGCTCGGGACGAGTAGGTGCCAGAGTCGCACAGACCTTGGACGAACAGGGACATTCGGTTGCTATCATCGATTCCAACCCCGATGCTTTCCGTAAACTTCCCACTGATTTTTCAGGGCAAAAAGTATCCGGTATTGGCTTCGACCGGGAAGTACTAGAGCGTGCCAATATTGAGGAAGCTTATGCTTTCGCTGCCATCTCTAACGGAGATAACACCAATATTTTGGCAGCCCGTATCGCGCGCGAAACTTTTGGGATTGATCGGGTAGTTGCCCGGATTTACGATATTCGCCGCGCAGAAATCTACCGCAAGCTGGGCATTAACACGACCTCTCCGGTATCGTGGACCGCTTCGGAAATGCTGCGACTAATGTTGCCGGACGATACCCAGCTGGCGTATTCGGATTCGGTTTATCAGGTGAAGATGCTCCGCATTTTCCCTTGTGAAGACTGGGTGGGGGTGTCTTTACAGCAGACCCAAAAACTTCTGGATATCAAAGTTGCCTATATTGGCCGCGATGGTGACCCCTATTTCAACCTTTCTTCCCTGGTAATTCAAGAGGGCGACGAACTGATATGTACCGTCCCTTCGGAGCGGGCAGCCCAGATAGAGCGGGCTTTCAAACGACCACCAGTGCAGGAGGATTAATATGCGAATAGTGATTGCCGGAGCCGGCTCGGTAGGACGCTCTATTGCCCGAGAACTGGTAGCTAATGGTTATGAAGTTACCTTGATCGATAATCATCCATCCCGCATGGAAGTAGCATCGATTCCGCAGGCAGACTGGGTATTAGGGGACGCCTGCTCCCTAGATACGCTTTCTAAAGCCGAGATCAGCGAGGCCGACGTAGTAGTTTGTGCTACCGGGAACGACAAAGTGAATCTGGTGGTTTGCCTATTGGCAAAAACCGAGTTCGGGGTACCTAAGACAGTGGCGCGGGTCAATAATCCCAAAAACGAGTGGCTCTTCGATGATGCTTGGGGAGTAGACGTGGCCGTTTCTACCCCGCGCGTGATGACTTCCTTAGTTGAAGAAGTAGTGTCTGTGGGCATTCCGGTACATCTGTTCCGCTTCCACACTTCTGACACCAACATGTATTCGCTAACCGTTCCCGAAGATTCTGACTTAACCGGGCAGCCCCTGTCCGCCCTCGACCTGCCTCCTTCGGTGGTGTTAGCAGCAGTTTTACGTGATTCGCGTCCGCTTGCTCCCCGCCCTGATACTTTGCTGCAAGGACTCGATGAACTCTTGATGCTATTTAGTTCCAAAGCCGAAGAGGATTTAGAGCAAATAACTGCCCTGTTTGCACCCCCGCCTGAAGAGGTAGCTGATCCGGCGCAAGAAGACTAGCGGTCATTGCCACGTAGGCGGGAGGTTTCTGCTCGCAGTAGAGCCCAGTTAAAATAACCTACCAGGGCAAATGCGGGCAACCCTAAGATGAGTCGCGCTGCCCCCAGGGGAACCAACAGATTTGCGTAGTACAGGGGTAGTTCCACCGCTAATCGCAAGGTGAAAAGCCCTATCCAGAGCCAAGTGCAAAGCCGGGAAAGCTCATAAAACTTGCGGAATGGCGGACGGAGCCAGCTATCCAATTTGCCGACAGTCCCAGCTACCAGCCAGCCGATGGCAGGTCGGCGAGCCAGGATAGTGGCCAGCAGGATCACGGAGTAAACCCCATTTATCCAAAAACCAAAGGCAAAAAAATTCTCCACCTGACCGCTACGCCAGGCCCAAAATACACTGATTAGCGTGCCGGCAAGGCCGGCTAGCACCTGGCGCAAACTTTGGTGGCGAAGGATACGGATCGCTCCGAAGATAACGGTCACTGTCAGTGCCAAGATAACCGGCAGGCGCAGAGAATTAGTAAAAGGATAGATCGCCACTACCAAAATGGTGGGTAAGGTAGCTTCCAAAGCCCCCAAAGGCCCGCCGATGGCTTCCCGCATCGAAAACTGCTGCGATCCTAACTGGGATCCCAAACCACCTAACTGTCCTGAAAGTGAGGATTGTCCCCGCGGGTCAGCATCCGGTGACAAATGGGGTGATTCTGGCTGGTCTCCACGGGCATTATTGGACTCTAAACTACTGTTCATTAGCGCGAACCGGCTCAATCTGAAAAGTAGGGTTGATAACACAAAGCCCGTTGGAGCGAGCAATAACCGTTCCTTGCACTGCTAGACGAATTCCAGCTTTGATGCCGGGAACACTTTTCCGCCCTAGCCACACCACATCTATTGACCCGGTACCGTCAAATAACGTGGCGGTAAAAGAACCGGCTCCGGTAGGGGCTGGAAAAGTAACCGAACGCAATACCCCAAACAGTGAGGCTTTTTGTCGCTCAGCGACCTCACAAACTTGGGCGGCTACCCGAGGTTGCGAACCTTCCGGAACTGCAGGTTTCGTTTCTTCGGAAGCCACTACTCGCCCCCGCCCAACTGCTCAAGTAGTTCTTCAGGTAGTTCGATCGGTAATGCTTCTCCCGGTACGTGGGCTTCTTTCCCGCGAACTACCTCCATGCCGCCTAGGACTTCCAATAGGCCTTCACGAGCGGATTCTTCCTCGGCAGCTTGTCCCCTGACGATGACTCGTAGCAGCCAGCGATCGCCTTCAATCCCCCACAAGAGCAGGGGCATTGCTCCCTCAACCGCTGATTTACCTTCCGGGATGGGGCGCGCCAGCACCGCTTCCCCGAAAGGACCGGGGAGCGGAAAAACCTGGTATTCCTCCGCTTTGAGCTGGTCAGCTAGCTCTTGGCGAACCTCATCCCACAGCCCCCCGGAACGTTGCATCGCGAAGGCAGCAAGCTGCATCTGAGCGGTTCCCGACACTATCTCTAGAGCCAAGATATTGCCATTTGCATCTTGAACGGGAAGAACTTGTAATCCCGCGATCATGGGGATCCGTAAGACCCCCATATCTAGAAACTCGCTGCCCTCCGGCGACTCGCCCTCATTGTAAGGGCCTTGCCGCTTAGAGGTTTGCGCGTTAGGTGAAACTTCCTCATCAATTGGCGCCAAGGCCGATTGCCCTGCGGAAGACTCTGCTGTGTTAGCGGACTCCTCCGGCTTTTCGGAGGCCGGGATGTCTGCCGCTAGTGGCGAAGATTCGTCTTGATCGAAACGTTTACGTCGAGAAGAAAAAAATCTCATAACGCCAGTTTATTCAGCGCAGTCAAGGCAAACCGGTTGGCCGTCAACTGCCCCCGCCAGGCGGGAACGGTGCTGAACTAGGAAGCATACCGAGCACGTAAACTCGTCATCTTGCGCCGGAATTACCTGCACAGAGAGTTCTTCGCCAGATAGATCAGCGCCAGGTAGCTCAAAATCTTCTGCAGCTGCGTTTTCATCCTCATCGACTTCAGAGGAACCGCTGGCCTCTGCGCGGCGAGCCTTCAGTTCTTCTAAGGAGTCCTGCTCGACTTCCTCTTCATTTTTACGGGGGGCGTCATAATCTGTTGCCACGGTTCGTCCCTTCTAAAGATGGTGCTTAGGTCTACAGTTAAGTAAACAATAGACGCGGGGATATTAACACTTCAAGCCCTAAAATGCTAGATACGACAGACACACCGCGCCGAATAGGCAAAAAACGCCCCTGAACGTGGCAATCTCGAAGCAAGGGAACGGAGGAATATGAAAGACCTAGAGCTGTTGGGATTGCACCCAGATGGTAATCAGCTGATTCTCAACGATGAGGAAGGCACCCGCTACGCCTTGGCCATCACTCAAGAGCTTCGCGACACGCTGCGCCCGGAGCGTCCCAACTTGGAGGCGGTGCCCCAAAGCCCGAAGAAAACAGTTCCTCCGCGTAAAATCCAATCCCTGATTCGCGCCGGCAGTACCGCTAACGAGATCGCAGACAAGTTTGAGCTTCCCCTGGCGAAAGTCCAACGTTACGCTACCCCGATTTTGGCCGAGCGTCGCCACATTGCGAATCAGGCGCAATCTTGTCAGATAGGAGGGGAATCAGATTCTCCGCGGTTAGGAGAGCTAGTCGTAGATCGTCTCGCAGCGCGCGGGGTGGCGGCAGCTTCGCTGCGTTGGGATGCGGTTCGCGGCGGAAAAGGTCCTTGGGAAATCATTTTGACTTTTACCCAAGATGCCCGCGATTTAACTGCCCGTTGGCATATGGAGCCTGGTTCTTCCACAGTGAGCGCCCTTGACCAAGAAGCAACCTGGTTAACCGAGGCTCCCCAACCGGCTTCAAAAGTATCGAGTTTTGAAGAGTTTTTCCCCGTAACTTCCCCGGAGACTACAACCCCACAAAAACCGGATACCGGTACTGAGGCACTCTTAGAAGCACTGGCAGCCGCGCGCGGAAAACGCGATATTTCCCCGGATCTACAACTCCCCGAAGAAACCGAGCTAGAGGAGATTTCCGATTTAGAGGGCGAACCTGGTGATACTCAGGCCAGCACCCCGGCGGAGATAGTTTCCCTTTCCGGCAAGCGTCAGGGATCACCTACTGCGGAAGAAAACCCCGCTGTGTCCGCTTCCGCGCAGTCGCAAAGCGATTTCAGCCCCGTAGAAGACGAACAACTGGGGGAAAAATCAACGATCCCCCAGGCGGAGCCCGCCGCGCAACTTCCGCAAGAAAAACGCCCCTTCGATCAGGTGTGGGATAGTAGCGAACCTACTTTTGTAGGCAATCTTTCCGAAGCGGAGGCTCTTAACCTGGATTTAACCAGACGCGCCCCCGCAAGCTCGGCAAGGAACGAAGCTGGGGAGCCTTCTCGCCCCGCCCCTCCTCCCCCCAGCGCTGACCCCGGACAGGAAGCTCTCGTCCTGCCGGGAATGGAAAACGTTGAAGAAAACGATAAAACCATCCTGGCTTCCGGGGAAAAAACCCCAAAAACCAAAGGTAAACATCGACGTTCCCACCGTAAATCTATCCCCAGCTGGGACGATATTGTCTTTGGTACTAAGCCGCGGTAAGTACTCGAATACGTCCTACTAGGCTGCAGGTCTTACTGTTTAAACCAGAATTAGGGGGATTTCCATTTCCGCCGGGGTAAGCGAGCCATGGACTCCTACCATTTGCAAAACTCCCCGGCTATGAAAACGAGAATCTACAAACTGATAGTTTTCCTTCGCAAAAATGGTGAAGTCCCCGATACGATCCGGTTCGCTAATATCACCGTAAATCTGGCGGTAGTCAGCTATTATCTGACCGCGTCCGGCAAGTAGTTTTTGCCACTGTACCAGCACCAACGCATCAGGAGCCTTCCGGGTGCGATTACCGGCAGGGTCCTGACCTAGATATTTTTCTTTAAGGTGAACGTGGAGGGCGCGCGGCTCCCCGGAGATCGCTGCCACCTGGGAGGCTAGCTCTGACTCGGCTAAATCAACCGTGGAAGCGTCAGTAACATTAACCATGCCATGATCTGCGGTTATCGCCAACAGTACGTCAGGAGGTAACTGCGCACGCAGTTCCGACAATGCCCGGTCAATTGCCTCCAATTCTTGTAACCAGCGGGGATGAGACCAGCCCAGATTATGCCCCCAATGATCAAGTTGTGACCAGTAAAGATATACATAATCCGCCCCCTGTTTAAAAGCTGTAGCAGCCTGGGCGCAACGCTCAGAAAGCTTCGTGGACACCTTTAAGTTCGCGTCGCGCAAAGTGATGTCACTAAGCTTAGAACCCACAAAGTCAGGCGGGACGAGCGCCAGGGACTCTAGACCGCTATTTCGGGCATAAGTAAAATGAGTCGGCTGGTCGCACCAGGATTGAGCCGAGCGCCCATAGCCTTCAAAAGTAATTAAGTTCAACACCCGCCTAGCAACTGGATCCCAACACTGATACCCCAGCATCCCGGTTTGGGCAGGCGAAAGACCGGTATGGAGGCTGGTGAGAGCAGCTACCGTAGTGGACGGGACGCAGGTTCGCAACGCTTGCCCCAGGGTGTCTGAGGCCTGCGTGAGATACGGGCGCATAAAGGGTAGATGTCCGCGCCGCGACAATAGCAGCTGCTGTCCCATACCATCAATGACTACGAGGCATAACCGGCGCCTATTTTCCCCAATTACTGGCCGCAGCACATCCGAAAACTTGGTTTCTTCCCGCCAGTTAAGCGCCCCGAACAGCGTGGGTAAAATATCCCATATTCGCATTCCAGTAGTGGTTTTCTCACGGTGACCCATACCTCTTATCTTCTCATATCCGCGAGCCGAATCTGACTAGTGCCCCGTTTTTTGTTTTGATATTAGGGTGAGCGAAAAGTCGAATGAACCCCGTCAGCCTGATCTGTTTTCTGCAGCCATGCCTGCAGCGGATGCCCTCGACCAGCCAGACCTGAAAGAAAAACGGGCAAGCTCGCCCTCGAAAACTGTGACTGCCCGTCCGCCACGGAAAAAAGCGGCGCCTTCCTCCCCCGAACCGGTAGCGGAAAAAATTACTCATATTGATGTTTCCGAGGAGATGCGCACTTCCTTCCTGGAATACGCCTATTCGGTGATTTATGCACGCGCCCTGCCCGATGCCCGGGATGGTTTAAAGCCGGTGCAGCGGCGCATCGTCTATATGATGAGCGAAATGGGGCTGTGGCCTAATAAGGGGCATGTAAAAAGCTCGCGCGTAGTGGGCGAAGTTATGGGTAAGCTCCACCCTCACGGTGACAGCGCTATCTATGACGCGATTGTGCGCCTGGCACAAGACTTTAACCTGCGGATGCCCCTGGTGGATGGGCATGGGAACTTCGGTTCTCTAGATGACGGTCCGGCGGCGGCGCGCTATACGGAAGTGCGGATGGCTCCGACCGCCCAAGATATGGTGTCCAATCTGGATGAGGACGTCGTAGATTTTGTACCTAACTACGATAATCAGTTCCTGCAGCCAGCAGTGCTGCCCGCAGCATTCCCGAATCTATTGGTAAATGGCGCTAACGGGATTGCCGTGGGGATGGCCACCTATATTGCCCCCCACAACCTGGGAGAAACCGTGGCCGGCGCGATTCATCTGCTAGAAAATCCGGAGGCTACCACCGAAGATTTGATGCGTTTTATCCCCGGCCCGGATCTGCCAGGCGGGGGCATTATTGTGGGGCTGGACGGTATCCGCCAAGCCTATGAGACCGGCAGGGGCATTTTCCGTACTCGCGCCAAGACCTCGATTGAGCGGGTTAGCGCCCGGAAGATGGGGATTGTGGTCACCGAGCTGCCCTATATGGTCGGCCCGGAAAAAGTGATTGAAAAAATCAAGGATGGGGTGCAAAAAGGCCGGTTAAAGGGTATTTCCGCGGTTACTAACTTAACTGACCGCGAACATGATCTGCGCCTAGTTATCGAGGTGAAATCCGGGTTTAACCCGGAGGCAGTGCGCGCTTCCCTGTTCAAGCACACTCCCATGGAAGATTCTTTCGGGATTAACGCGGTGGCTCTGGTCGATGGCCAGCCCCGCACTCTGGGTCTAAAAGAAATGCTGCAGGTGTTCCTAGATCACCGCATGGCGATCGTGATGCGCCGCAGCCAGTATCGTCTGCGTAAACGGCAAGAACGGTTGCATTTGGTACGTGGCTTGCTGATCGCAGTCCTCGATATCGATGATGTTATTCAGATTATTCGCGCCTCCGAGGACTCCGCCCAGGCAAAAACGCGATTAATGGAGGCTTTTGACTTAGATGAAGTGCAGGCCGAACACATCCTGTCCCTGCAACTACGCCGGTTAACAAAGTTTTCTCGTCTAGAGTTAGAGGCCGAGCGCGACCGCTTAACCGCAGAAATTGCCGAATTGGAAGCCCTGATTGCTTCGCGGGAAAAACGCCAAGAACTGGTGGCCAGCGAGCTGCGGGAAGTAGCCCAAAAGCGCTCCGATCCTCGCCGAACAGTGCTGCTGGAAGAAGAGGGCGCTGCCCAGTTAACTGCCGATCAAGACACCCCCTTGGAGATCCCGGATGAGCCGGCAACTGTAGTCTTAGGGGCAGGCGGCCTAGTGGCGCGCTTCCCCGGGCATGAAGCTTTATCTACTGACCAGGGACGCGAGCCTTGGGATACCATTATTACCACTGCCCTTACCACCGCCCGCGGCCAGGTGGGAGCGGTTACTTCCCAGGGAACTTTATATAAACTAGCTGCCCTGGAAGTACCAGCTTTGGTGCGTTCGGCAGCGGCGCCCTCTCTGCGCGGTACGCCTCCGATTTCACGGCTGCTGCCCCTAGAGGACGGCGAGGAAGTAGTGGGGCTAGTTCCTCTCGATGAGGACGGCTCTACCTGGTGGGCTGCCACTTCCAGTGGGGTGATTAAACGAATTCGTCCCCAGGTACTGGCTACTCAGGATTCTTATTCGATCATCACGCTGGAATCCGGTGATCAGGTAGTAGCCGCTGGCAGTGGCAGTGACGATGGCGCCTTTGTGCTGATATCTTCGGCAGCGCAACTGCTGCGTACCCCCGCGAATAAAGTACGTCCCCAGGGACGCACGGGTCAAGGTATTTCCGGGATGAAACTTTCCGAGGGCGATCAAGTAGTTGCCGCCGCTTTAGTCAGCGCTGAGGCTCTAGAGTCTTCCCTGGTGGTAACGGTAGCGGGGATTGCTACTTCCGGGTCGGGAAGCGGACAAACAAGCGCCAAAGTCACCCCCTTGCTGCAGTACCCCCAAAAGGGACGCGCCGGGCAGGGCGTGCGCTGTCAACGTTTCCTAAAGGGTGAAAGCCGCTTGGCATTAGCGGCGATTACTGCCACTCCCCCGCGCGCCCTCAGCAAAGATGGGTCCCCGCTGCCGCTGCCAGAAGTAACTGATAAGCGAGACGCTTCTGGTAGCGCCTTAAAACGCCAAATCTACTACTTGGGGTAGCGCTAAGGCGCTATTTTCAGCCACTTTGCGATCCTAAAAATAGCTAGCTCGCGGTTAGAGCTAGACACTATCCTTCGAGGCAGGAGTCTCGATCGCGTATTGGGTGGAAGTGCCGATAACTCTAAAGCCGGCCTCTAAAAATAGATGCCGAGTGGCGGGATCGGCGGTCTCCGGCAGTAGTGCCCCAACAGTAGCGAATCCTTGTTTTTTAAAGCCCGTCAGCACCGCCGCGATTAACGATTTTAGAATCGCTTCGTTTTCCCACCCCGGAAGGAGTCCTAACAAATCAATATAGCCTTGACGATTCCCTACTGCGGTCCAATCTTGCCGATAGATAGAGGACAGTACGAAGCCAGCAATCTCGGAACGATCAGTGCTTTTATCTAGCGCCACGAAAGAGCAATTCGGGGTGAATGCTCCACGGCGGGTAGTCCAATCCTCTGAAGTGTATCCCGCCCCGGCTTTCCGCTTTTCCAAAATCCGGTTGACAGCTTGCCGCAACAGGTCATCGAGTTCTTTATCCCAGGTGACAATCTGGAACGGGTGAGCCAGGCTCGGTATTTCAATCGGCCCGGACAGATCCCGAGATACATCCACGAAGGAATCGGTTTGCGTATAACCGGCATCTACCAGTAAATGCGACAGTTCCGGGGCGATATCTTCCACATAAAAGAGGGCGCGTCCGGGACGGGAATGGTCTAGCAAGGCTCGTGCCTGATCTCGTTGCCAGGAAATGGAGGCGCGTCCAAGTCCTTGACCGCGGTAGCGCGGATCTACCCCGCCCTCACAAACCACTTCGTTTAACAGCAGCCGGGGACGCACCTGCGCATAGGCAACCAGGTTATTTTCCGGATCGAAGGCACCGATAGTGCGCCAGCTGGAGGGCGCCGCAAAAAAATCTTCTACTTCAGAAATCGCGGTTCGAAAGGGCGGATTGTCGAACTCTTCGATCCGGTGAATCAGACTTCCTACTTCTGCCACGTTATCGGGACCAAGTTTGCGCCAGGAAAAGCTTCCGCTGCCTGTCGGCAATGACCATGCGGGTATTTCCATTACAGCTCCACCGTATAGATCATGCGGGCTCCAGCTAACTGAAAATCACAAGCGGTACACACCTGGGACAGATCACCAAGTTTCGGATAGTTATCCTCGGCAAAGACTTGTTTATAACCCGAATCCGCGCAAGCTAAGAGCACTTGAGAAAGTACCTGTTTAAGTACCGCAAAATCGGCGCCGTGACTGTCGGCATTCCGGCGATCATCACCAAAAATGTCAACTGCTACTGCCGGAATTATTTGTTCGGATACTCCCTCGGATTCTAGGCAGCTGCTTTGGCAAAGATTGCGGTAAACCACCAGGCAATAGGCCAGTACCCGCCCGGAACTCATCGAGATAGCCGCAAAAGATAGATCGGGCGCCAGGTTCGCTACTACCCGCCCCCACCAGCGGGAAGCATCTCCTTTCGCGGCATAAAGCCGGGCAGAATTCGCTACATGTAGGGCTTTTACTTCTTCCCATTGATCAGGAGAAAGGCGACGGGCAGAAACTATCCGGACGTCCTTAATAGGGAACTTTACGGGCAACTTAGTCAGGGTTGCAGGATCTAATTGGTGAGAAAAAACTTTAATCGTACGCTGCGCCGAGAACCCGGCCGCAGCATAGAGCATCCGGCGGTCTCCGGCGCGTTCATCAACCACGTTTCGGATTTGGGCGGGACGTTCATAGTCTTCGCCATAGTATCCCAACATCAATTCTCGAGCCCGCACATCTTGCCAGGCAAGTAAGGCTCTGCCGATTCCGCGTCCTCGCCAATGCTCGGCAGTGACCGCGAATAGGTCGGCGCGGGCATAGGTTTTTTCATCTGGCTGCAGGGTGACTGACCCGAAAGCCGCCAGGTTGCCGCGGGAATCTAATCCAATCAGACAGTCTTGCAGTTCCGGGTGACTTAGTGCCTGGGTTAGGCGGGTGATCTCGTCCTCGGAAGTAGGGCGCGCCGGATGGGAGTGCTGTTCGGTTAAGTGAATCAGTTCCCGGATTCTCCAAGAGTCAGTTTCACGCGAGGGTCGCCAATATAGCCCCAGGTGCACCGGGGGTACCGGGGCAGCTGGCAGGCTCCCTAGCCTTTCGCGCAGAGTTGACATGTTTTTATCTTATCGGGGGTCCAGCGGCAAACCGAAACTGTTACGCATCAATCTGTTCTGCCGCTAGTTCGTCGGCACCGGCCACGATAAACTCTCGCCGCGGCGCCACCGTAGATCCCATGAGGAGTTCGAAAATATTTTCAGCTTGTTGCAGCGCGGCTTCATCGGCAAAAGTTATTTGGCGCAGCATCCGTTTACCACGCTGCATGGTAGTTTCCGCTAGCTGGGAAGCATCCATCTCGCCTAGGCCTTTATAACGCTGGATAGGTTCTTTATATTTACGTCCGCTCTTAGCGAGGACGCGCAGGCGCTGATGCAGCTCGTCCTCGGAATAGGTATAGATAATTTCTTTCTTTTTCCGCCCTTGAGCTGGGATTTCGATCCGATGCAGCGGGGGGACTGCCGCGTAGACCCGCCCGGCCGCGATTAGGGGGCGCATATAGCGGAAGAATAGGGTAAGCAAGAGGGTGCGAATATGCGCGCCATCCACATCAGCATCGGTCATCATAATGATTTTGCCGTACCTTGCCGAGTCCAAGTCGAAGCTGCGTCCCGAACCGGCCCCGATCACTTGAATAATCGCTGCACATTCGGCGTTAGACAGCATATCGGAGGTGGAGGCTTTTTGGGTGTTGAGGATTTTTCCGCGAATCGGCAGTAGCGCTTGGAAATCCGCGGAGCGTGCCTGTTTGGCGGTACCTAGCGCCGAGTCGCCCTCCACGATAAATAGTTCGCAGTCCTCAACTTTATTGGAACGGCAATCCGCGAGTTTGGCCGGTAGCGAGGAGGTTTCCAGAGCATTTTTACGCCGGGAAATCTCTTTTTGATGCCGCGCGCTCACCCGCGCCCGCATCTCCCCCACTACCTTTTCCATCAGGGCAAATACTTGCTGTTTATCATCGCGTTTAGAGGAAGAAAACTTCTTTTCCAGCCACTGGGTGACTGCACTGGAGACCGCCTGGCGCACTTGGGGAGTACCGAGGACTTCCTTGGTTTGCCCCTCGAACTGGGGTTCGGGCAGCCGCACGGTGACCACCGCGGTCAGCCCCGCCATTACGTCCTCTTTCTCAATTCGGATCTTGGCTTCTTTTTGGGTGAGTTTTAGGCGTTTCGATTTCTTATTTTTGTCGATCTGGCTGCGCAGGACGCGCACCAGGGCATTTTCGAATCCCATAATGTGGGTGCCACCCATGGGGGTGGCCACAATGTTAACGAAGGAGCGCTCCGCGGTGTCGTAACCGTTACCCCAACGCAGCGCGATATCAATATCGCAGGTGCGTTGGACTTCGACCGGGCGTAGATGCCCAGTCGTCTGGTCTAACTGTTGCACAGTTTCGCTGTAGGTGCGCTGGTCGCGGATACACCAGGTGTCTACGATTGCCTGGTCGGGGGCGAGGAAATCGACGAAGTCTTCGGTTCCGCCCTCGGCTTTAAAAGATTCTTCTAACGGCTCTTCCGGGCGTTCGTCGCGGCAAATAATAGTTAGTCCCGGCACTAGGAAAGCGGTTTGACGCGCGCGTTCTAACAGGTGTTCCCAAGAAAATCCAGTGGACGCAGTTTTGGGAAAAATCTGGAAATCTGCCCAAAAACGCACCCGGGTCCCGGTCTTTTTCTTGGGGGCTTTCCCCACTACTTTCAGTTTGGATTCTTTCGTAAAGGGTTTAAAGGGCGAGGTAGGGGTGCGGGATTTAGTGTCGTCAAACTCTCCGGGTTCCCCACGCAGGAAAGACATTTGATAGGTTTTCCCGCCTCGATCTACCTGCACATCTAGGCGGGCAGAGAGGGCGTTAACTACCGAGGCGCCTACCCCGTGCAGGCCGCCAGCTGCCCCATAGGAGCCGGTGCCGAACTTTCCGCCCGCGTGCAGCTTGGTGTAGACGACCTCCACCCCGGATAGTCCCACCCCGGGGACTTCGTCCACGGGGATACCGCGGCCATTATCTGCTACTGAAACCGAATGGTCATCGCCGATCGTGACCTCGATCTGGTCACAGTAGCCTTCGAGGGCTTCATCGACTGAGTTGTCGATAATTTCCCACAGGCAGTGCATCAGCCCGCGATGATCGGTGGATCCGATATACATTCCAGGACGCTTGCGAACTGCGTCCAGTCCTTCTAGTACCGACAGGTGCCGGGCGGTGTAATCCGATTTCGTCTTAGTAGCCACCCCTCTAGTTTAGGGGGTGGCACTTTTAGGTTGGCGAGCGGCTTTCCGAGGGCGAGTGATTGTGAGGCACTCCCCGCAGAGCTGCCAGGGAATAATCTAAGATTTTAGAGTTGCGATTTTAGCTCCGGCTAAATACCAAGCATTTTATTTTCTTCGTTCCATTGGCAAATCCGCACCCTAGCGGGCGCGAGAAAGTGAAGTCAGAGGCGCGTTTTCGGCCTCCTCTAAATGCAGCTGCGAAGTGTTATCCACGATTTCGGCACCACTTTCCCGCAAAGCCGGCACTAGGGCGTGGGCATGATGGGCGCAGAAAAACAGATTGCCGGCCTCCAGGCGGGCAAGAACCCACGCCTGCGCTCCGCAGGTATCGCAACGATCAGTCGCGTCAAAAACATAGGTTTGCTCACTCATGTCTTCATTGTCTACTGCGCACTTAAGGAAGTCACGCCCACCGCGCTTCCTTTCGCGTCTGGCAAAACTAAACCGCCGACCTTGCATTTGGCAAGGACGGCGGAAAGTTCAAAGTGTGGCGGCGACCCTAATCCAGGTAGTCGCGGAGCACCTGGCTACGGGAGGGGTGACGCAACTTCGACATAGTTTTGGATTCAATCTGGCGGATACGTTCACGAGTCACCCCATAAACTTTGCCGATCTCATCTAAGGTTTTCGCCTGGCCATCGCCGAGACCGAAACGCATCGACACTACCCCGGCTTCGCGCTCAGAAAGCGTGTCGAGGACGCGGCGCAACTGTTCTTGCAGCAGGGTGAAGCTGACCGCATCGGCAGGCACTACTGCCTCCGAGTCCTCAATCAGATCCCCGAATTCGCTATCGCCGTCCTCACCCAGAGGAGTATGCAATGAAATCGGTTCTCGACCATACTTTTGGACTTCCACCACTTTTTCCGGCGTCATGTCCAGCTCTTTAGCGAGTTCTTCGGGAGTAGGTTCGCGCCCGAGATCCTGCAGCATCTGCCGCTGTACCCGCGCCAGCTTGTTGATTACCTCTACCATGTGGACGGGAATCCGGATAGTGCGTGCCTGATCGGCCATGGCGCGGGTAATCGCCTGACGAATCCACCAGGTGGCGTAGGTAGAGAACTTATAACCCTTGGTGTAATCGAACTTTTCAACTGCCCGAATCAGCCCCAGGTTGCCTTCCTGGATCAGATCCAAGAACAACATTCCCCGGCCGGTATAGCGTTTCGCCAGCGACACCACTAGCCGCAAGTTGGCTTCTAACAGGTGGTTCTTGGCATGTTGACCGTCAATAGCCAAAGAGTGCAAGTCTCGGCGCATCTTAGAAGTCAGATTTTCCGATTCCGTTTCTAACTGATGCTGGGCATAGAGCCCTGCCTCAATCCGCCGCGCCAAGTCCACCTCTTCGGCAGCGTTTAGCAGCGCGACCTTACCGATCTGTTTTAAGTAGTCCTTAACCGGATCGGCCGTAGCGCCCGCGACCGTGACTCGTTGCGCCGGTTCATCGGTTTCATCAGAATCAGAAACCGTGAAGGAATTGCCTTTCTTTTGCCCCTTGGCATTGGCTTTTGCCTGGGCAATTGCCTTATTTAAGCCTTCGATGGCGTTGGCCGGAGCGTCTTCCTCTTCGTCCTCTTCTTCGTCGTCGTCTTCTTCGGGTTCGCGATCCTCACCATGCTTTTCGTCATCTTCATCGTCCTCGTCATCATCAAGCTCCGATTCGAGGTCGATTTCTTCTTCATCGTTTAAATCTTCGTCACCCGGCTCTACCGCGTCTTCGTCAACTTCGTCGACTTCGGCGGGATTCTCTAGCAGCTCTTGCTCTTCTTCTAGTGCTTCGACTTCAGCTTTTTTACCCCGAGTAGTGGTTTTCTTCGGGCTAGTCTTCTTTGCCGCGGTGGTTTTACTGGCCGCAGCGCTTTTCTTAGCGGTAGTTTTCTTCGCTGCCGTGGTCTTCTTGGCTGCAGCCGCCTGTTTGGTAGTACTGGTTTTGCTAGCGGCACTAGTTTTCTTAGTAGTTTTCTTAGCCGTACTAGCTTTACTGCCCGCAGTCTTCTTGGTAGCGGTCTTTGGCGCTGCCGTCTTTTTAGTAGCAGTAGCTGTCTTGGCGCTACTAGCCTTAGTGGAAGTCGCTTTCTTGGCGGCAGTAGTCTTGCTGGCGGCAGCCTTCTTAGCTGAAGCCTTGGCGGAAGTAGTCTTTTTTGCCGCTGCCGTCTTCTTGGCGCCGCTAGCCTTGCTGGTAGCCGCTTTCTTGGCGGCAGTAGTCTTACTGGCTACCGCGGTCTTCTTCGCGCTAGCAGTTTTTTTGGCAGTGCTTTTAGCGGTCTTCTTGGCAGCAGATTTCCCGGCGATAGCAACCTTGGTAGTAGCTTTCGAGGGAGTTTTCGCGCTAGATTCAGATTGAGCAGGTTGAGGAGTCACAGCGACCTTTCCTGATTTCTAAACGATTTCATAGAGAATGCTCAATAATTATAATTCAATACCACACTTTCTAGCACAAATCTAGAGGATTTTTCGCGGCTAGAGGAGAACCGATAAGGAAAGAGAGTAACCAGCGATGCCCAGCGCTCAAGAGTTTCCCACTCAAATCGATGAACTATTACCGCAGGCGTGGCAAGCCGGGGTATCCCGTTGGCAGGATCTGGCGGGAATAGCAGAGCTATTTGAGGTAGGACTGACAGCTCTTGAGGGAGGAAAACGTACCCGGGCGCGCCTAGCCTACACTGGCTGGAAAGCGATAAGAGCCAGCACCGCTACCCCACCAAAACCCGTGCTCGACCTGGGGGTAGCCCTCGAAATCTACCAGGCTAGCGCCCTCGTCCATGACGATATTATTGACAACTCTGTCTTGCGCCGCGGCAAAGATGCCGCCCATATCAGTTTCACGAAAAGGCATTTAGCTGCCCAACGCCCAGGCGACCACCAAGAATATGGGCGGCTAGCGGCAATCCTATTAGGAGATCTCCTGCTGGCAGTGGCTGACCAGTGTGCTTTCGAAGCCGCTGCTACCTGCAAAGATCCGGACGCATTCTTCGCTAACTGGACGGAAATGACCCGCGAGGTTGCCGCCGGACAGTATCTCGACTTGCGCCTAGAAACCGACGAGCTTGACCCCGCCCATGCGCGCGAACAGATTTTAACGGTTATTCGCCACAAATCCGGACGCTACTCGGTGGCACACCCGCTCACTCTGGGAGCGCGCCTGGCAGGAGCTGTCCCAGAGCAAATAAATACACTCTTCGCGATCGGGGAATACTGGGGAATCGCTTTCCAACTTTGTGACGATGAACTCGGCGTTTTTGGCGATCCCAGCCGAACAGGCAAACCCGCAGGTGGCGACATAACAGAAGGTAAGAAGACGGTGTTATGGTCCCTAGCAGAGCAGCTCCTGGGTGAGGAAGCGCGCGCGAACTTACATCAAGTTTTCGGTAACCGCGCCGCCACCGCAGAACAGATCTTGGCAGTAACTGACGCCCTAAATAGCCAAGGGGTGAGGGACCAGCACCGCCAATTAATCGCCGACTATGCCGCTAAAGGGGACGCCCTGGTAGCTAGCGGCGAGTTTGATGATGCGGGACGAGAGGCTCTGCTAAGTCTGGGACGCGCCCTAGTGGAACGCGAGTCCTAAAGCTAGGAGCCTAAATCGCCTGCATAGCAGCTACCGCGTTAACTTTGCTGTGGCTGCCGGCTCGCAAGAGATCAATAGGACGCTGCCCATCCAATAGGGGTTGAGCCGCCAGGACCCACTCGGTTGCCTCTTGAACAGTAAAGCCGCCGTCTAACAAAGTGAGCATGGTTCCTGGCAGACGTTCCACGAGAGTCCACCCTTCGGGGGTCTCCAGGAGCGACTCCACTACCACCTGCAATTTTCCTTGCTCATCCGGGAGGGCGAGCAAACGATGCTCATTGAGGAGCCGGTGCGCACGGGTAACTTTTACCCCCAGGCGCTCGGCGGCTTGCGCGAAACTAATCGTATCCATGCTCTTAGCCTATCCGAGAAGGCAAGCCGGCTCCTATCCGCGCCGCTTACCGGTAAAAGCGTCGCTGCCCGCTAGGATTGCCTTATGAGAAACGATCCGGAAGCCAGCTCTCACGCTAGCGAGACCCCACAGGATTCGTCTATCTCCCGTGCAGAGGGCGAGACCACAAGCCAGATTCCGGAAATAAGCCACAGCGGCACAGACGAAGACCATATGTTAAAACGCCTGATCGATGGGCGCTATCGGATAGTGAAAATTATTGATACCGGCGGGATGGCTAGCGTTTACCGGGCTCACGATGAACGCTTAGGGCGAGATGTGGCGTTAAAAATGATGCACCCGCACTTGGCGAATACTGCCTCCCTGGTGGAACGGTTTGAAGCGGAAGCTAGGTCGGCGGCTCGCCTCATGCATCCGGCGATTGTGCAGATTTTTGATCAGGGAACTTGGCGGCGCCGCCCCTACCTGGTGATGGAGTTTATTAATGGCTCCAACTTACGTCAACTACTAACTAAAGAGGGCACCTTACCGCTAGGGCGCGCCCTAGAAATCACAGAACAAGTGCTACAGGCACTGCAAGCAGCCCACGAAATGCAGATTATTCATCGGGATATTAAACCGGAGAACATTCTGCTGACTCCTTCCGGGCAGGTAAAAGTGGCAGATTTTGGGCTCGCCCACGCGGTTAACCAAGCCACCGGCACCACTACCGGATCGGTGATGGGAACGGTCACCTACCTGGCACCAGAACTTATCTCCGAAACTACTTCAGATGCCCGCTGCGATGTGTATTCAGTGGGAATCATGACCTATGAACTGATTAGCGGACTGCCCCCCTTCCAAGGCGATACTGCGATTCGGACTGCCTGGCAACACGTGAGCGAGGACGTACCGCCGCTGTCAGCGACGGTAACTTGGATTCCTAGCGAAGTTGATGATCTAATAGCGGCGCTGACCGCGCGCAACGCTAAGGATCGCCCTGTTGACGCGGGAGCTGCCCTGCAGCTGGTTAAGGCGGTTATAGATTGTCTTAGCCCCGAGTTGCAAGGGCGCCGCGCTGAGCGCCCCGCGAGTGCGACTTCAGAACAAGAAACTGAACGTACCCCGCTAGGAAAAGGGGGCACTGCCCGGCTACCGGTCTTGCCGGTGGCCTCTCCGCAACTTCCGGCGGCTCCGATTCGCCCTGCCCGCCTAGACTCACCCGCAGATACTGCTTCCGCGCCAGCTTCTTCTGATCCGGAAGAATCACTAACCGTGGTCGAAACCGCGCCAGCTCCCTCAACCCCTAAGGCTCCGGCCAAGCGGGGAAAGAAGAAACGCTGGATAGCGGCAGTTATCACCGGGGTTTTAGTGATCGCGGCGGCCTTTGCTGGCTGGTATTTCACTTTGGGACCGGGAGGGCGCGTAGCGGTGCCTAACGTGGCAGGCAAAACCGCGGTTCAAGCGCGGGAGGTGCTGGTAAAAGCCCAGTTTAAAGTGAACACCCAGCGGGAATACTCCGATACAGTCGCTGCCGGTAAGGCTACGCGCACCAACCCTAAGGCCGGCCAAAAAGCCAAGAAGAATTCGCAGGTAGACCTGTATATTTCTCGGGGTATTGAATATGTGAAGGTGCCGGATCTTGCGGGCAAGGAGGGAGCTGAAGCGGGGAAGCTTCTCAAAGCGGCAAAGCTAAAGATCGCTGAAAGTAGCGAAGAGTATTCCGATGAAGTAGAGAAAGGGAAAATCATTGCTACCGCCCCGGAAGCCGGCACCAGCCTCCGCCACCATAGCGGGGTGAAGGTAATCGTTTCCAAAGGTAAAGAGCCGATCACGCTCCCAGATTTCGCAGGCAAGAGCGAAGAAGAAGTCACGAAAACCTTAAGTGACCTCAAATTGAAGCTGGAGAAAACTACCGAGTTTTCGGATTCGGTTCCGCGCGGGCAAATCATCGGGCAAGAACCGGCAGCGGGAACTACCGTGTACCATGGCGACCAGGTAAAAGTCCGGGTTTCACAAGGGCCTGAAATGGTTGAGGTACCTAACGTGACCGCGCTTAATATGGGACAAGCCAAAAAGAAATTAACCGATCTCGGGTTCCAGGTACAGGTGCAAAAACAGTTGCTGGGGATTGCTCCCAACCGGGTTTATTCTCAATCCCCCGGTGGGGGCACCAAACTAAAACGCGGCTCCACGGTTACTTTGACCTACGTTTAAGCCGACCTTGCCCGAGGACGCTCTAGCGAGAGGAAGCGGTTGGGAGACACGTGCGGGCGCGAACCCGGCGGTCTTATACCGTGTATCCCCAGGGCTCTAAGGGCGCGCGCAGGGGATTCCCTAAAGTGTCGTGGCGTTTTTGCAGCATTTCTGCCACTTGGAATGCCAGTTCCAGCGATTGCTGGTGATTAAGCCGGGGGTCTACCAGAGTTTCGTAGCGATTCTTCAAAGAATCCTCGGTCAGGTGTTCGCTGCCTCCGATCACTTCGGTAACGTCATCTCCGGTCAGCTCCACGTGGATTCCGCCCGGGATCGTACCCGCTTCTTGATGTGCGGTAAAGAAATTAGCTACTTCTTGCAGAATCTGTTCAAAACTTCGAGTTTTATAGCCAGAAGAGGAGCTAATAGTGTTGCCATGCATGGGATCACACATCCAGGTAACCGGACGTCCGTCACGCATTTGTGCCTCTAAAAGTGCGGGTAATGCCGACTCTAATTCGTGCGAACCCATGCGAGAGATAAAGGAAAGGCGCCCTGGTTCACCGTTGGGATTGAGTTTATCTTGCAGACGCGCTAAATCATCTCCACTGACGTTGGGGCCGATTTTTACCCCGATCGGATTGGCGACTTGCGATAGTTGCTCCACATGAGCCCCATCTATCTGGCGGGTACGCTCCCCGATCCAAAGGAAATGCGCTGAAGTGTCATACAGTTCGCCAGTACGCGAATCTACCCGGGTCATCGCTTGTTCGTATTCTAAAAGCAAAGATTCGTGGGCACTATAAAAATCTACGGTACGCAGCTCATCGGCGTTGACACCTGCGGCATCCATAAAAGAAATTGCTCGGTCAATATCAGAGGCTAGCGCGTCAAAGCGTTTATAGGCTGGGTTAGAGATAAAACCCCGGTTCCATTCATGAACTCGATGCAGGTCGGCATAACCACCTTGGGTAAATGCCCTAATCAAGTTCAGAGTAGTTCCCGAACGCGTATAGGTATCTAGCAGGCGTGCCGGGTCTGGCGTGCGTGCCTCGGGGGTGAACTCAAAGGAGTTAACCGCATCCCCGCGGTAGGACGGCAGGGTTACTCCGTCGCGGGTTTCGGTATCGCTAGAGCGAGGTTTGGCGTATTGACCAGCCATTCTCCCCATTTTTACGATCGGCAAGGATGCTCCGTAGGTGAGCACGATCGCCATTTGCAAAATGGTTTGGATTTTCAGCCGGACTCGATTCGCGGTTGATTCGGCGAAAGTTTCCGCGCAGTCCCCACCGGTAAGTACAAAAGCTTTGCCCCGGCTGGCTTGCCCGAGCAGTTCTTTCAGAGCATCTACTTCGCCCGCAAACACCAAAGGAGGACGAGTACACAGGTCAGCCAATTTTTCTTGCAGCTGTTCCTGGTCTGGGTAGTTGGGCTGTTGGTTTGCCGGGCAATCCCGCCATGAATTCAGAGCTCTAGTTGTTTTCTCGTCCACGAAATCCACCCTAGTAAGTTTTAGATTTTAAGACGAATAAGTCCGTAAACCGAACTTATTCCCCTCAGGGAAGTGTCTTCCCTAGTTTTTGTTGTTTCCTGCCCGTTATGGCAGTCGGTGCCCAGTTAATAGTGGTTACCCGCCAGCTAAATCTGTCACCAAAAACTTCTTTGGCTCTCGCTGCTGGCCAGCAGCGAGAGCCAAAGAATTTAAAGCACCAGAACTAGCAGTGCCAAGTCGCTTTAAAAATCAAGTGAGCTAATAGCACTAACTAAACCTTAGGCAGGACGTACTTCCTGCCCGATTTCCTTCATCATTTCCTGGAACCAGGAGGCAGTAATATCAAAGGCTTTACCGCCCTTGATCCGTGAGAAGGCAATCGAGCTCAAAACATCACCGTTCTCTTCATCATGACCAATCAAGCCCGGTTTACCCTCTAGGGCACACTGCACCGCGTAATCGGTCATCGACTTGATCAGGCGCAAATCTTCTGCGCCCGCCGCGGAAGCGCGCGAGAAGTAACCCGATTTTTGCACCATAACCTTTTCCGCTCCAATCCGCTCGGCAAATTGGCGAGCGAACCACTGACCGGGGTTAATCTTGTCTAGCTGTACGTGTCCGAAGGGATCACGCGGAACTGTCTCGCCTGCCTGTTCCATCTGCTCCACGATTTCGCTTACCCCAGCGCCCTCAGACAGGAAGATGTTTACGTTACCAACCTCATCCATTACTTTGCGTAGCCGGGTAGCCTCGCCCTCAATATCAATATGAGCCTCAGGCACAAAAATGGCGTGAATATCGCGTGATTCGCGAGTGAGACCCATAGAGGGCAGCCATTCTTTCTTGTCTAGCAGCTTGCGGTAAGAACGAGCAGTAGCAGCCGTCAAATAACCACAATTACGACCCATTACTTCGTGAATAATCAGTTCCCGCGGGTTGGACTGGCATTCCCCGATTACGTGCTCAGCAAATAACGCTCCGTTATCGGCAGCGGTCCAAGCACCCAGGGATTGACGGATCGGGATGATGTCGTTATCAATAGTCTTCGGCAGACCGACCACGGTCAACTCGTAGTCGTGTTCATGCAGATACTGCGCCAAATCTGCGGCGGTGGTGTTAGTGTCATCCCCACCGATCGTGTGCAGCACATCTACCCCATCCTCTACCAGGCGATTAGCTGCGAATTCCAAGGGATTAACTCCCTCTTTAACCAGACCACGCTTGACCAGATCCTCAGTATTAGTGAGTTTTACCCGCGAGTTACCAATCGGGGAACCACCATATTGATGCAACAGACCAGCATTTTTACGTGCGTCTTCGTCTACCACAATGAAGTTCTTAGACAGTAGCCCGTGATAGCCATGCTTATAGGCAATGATTTCAACTTCCGGGGCCAGCTCGGTATAACGTTCGATCAACCCACCAACCGCTGATGAGAGACAGGGCGCGAATCCGCCCGCAGTTAGCAGTGCCACACGTTTAATCGTCATATTTCCTCCAAAAGAGTTGTTTGGCCATTATCGGCTCCGTCAGCTAATAGTCTAGTCGATAAGGCGCACCCGGCTCTAGGACGCAAAGCGCTTCACTCATTTGAGCATGAAAAGAGGCAGGGCGCGTCAGATTAGGCGGCACCCGTAAACCGCTAGTAGTTCTCCAACTGGGGACGAAGCTAGCTACGCTTTTGTTAAAACTGCTTCTTTTGAGCGCTGAAACTGTTTACTGATCCGCGGCGGGGGCAGAGTCGGTTTTATCCTCTTCTGATGCGTTATCTTCCGGTGGCTCTGGCACCTCGGTTTGGGGAGCCTGCCGACCCCCGGGAGCCTGCACCTTCGATTCGGTGGCCACAGCGTCCTCATCATCCTTCTTGGAAGCGAGCGCCTTTTTCACATCAGCAGCATACAGATCCACGTATTCTTGCCCCGATAGGCTCATCAAGGAATACATAATCTCGTCAGTAATTGCCCGCAACACATAACGGTCATCTTCCATACCCTGATAGCGAGAAAAGTCCAGAGGATCACCGATAACTACCCCGATGCGATGTAGACGCGGAATCCGAGTACCAATCGGCTGAGCAATATTAGTTCCAATCATGGCCACCGGAATCACCGGTGCACCCGAGCGTAGCGACAGCCGCGCCACCCCGGTTTTACCGCGATAAAGCCGGCCATCGGGGCTGCGGGTACCCTCCGGATAGATCCCAAACAGTTCCCCGGATTGCAAACGCGCTAATCCTTTTTGCAGAGCGGCCTGGGATTTCTTCCCCCCAGAACGGTCAATAGGGATCGTGCCCACCTGAGTCATAAACCACTTCACAAAGGCACCTTTTAGACCTTTACCGGTGAAATAGTCGGCTTTGCCCACGAAAACTACTTCGCGGTCAATCATGAGCGGTAAAAAGAAAGAATCAATCACCGCTAGATGATTCGAGGCCAGAATCGCCGCCCCGGTCTCGGGAATATTCTCGGCTCCTTTGATCCAGGGGCGGTAAAGAACCTTTAGAATCGGCCCCAGGATTACTTTCAGCATCCGGTAAAACACGTAAGCTTCCTTCCCGCCCGGGCTAACTAGCCGATCCCTAAAGACCGACTAGACTAACGACTATGAAACTCCCCAAGAAGTGGGGGGCGCACCGCCGCCGCAACCCAAGTCAACGTCGCGTAGATGATGAATTTTTGGATATTACATCTAGGTTAGATGATACCGGTATTTTCGCGCCTGGACCGCGAGATTACGAATTAGCTGAGCCAAATGACCAGTTTCAACCCCCGAAGCTGCCTGCCAACCCCCGCCTACGCGGCGGGGTGCGCCTCTTAGTGATCACCGTCATAGTGTTGATAGCCTGGGTAGCCACCTATATCGCGGGAGTTGACCTACCAGGTTGGCTCCACGCCCTCGGATTCTTAGATTTAGCTATATTTTGCGGCTTGCTGATATATCTGCGCCCCAAAGGACGCAGCGCTTTAACCAACAAATGGGATGACGATGATGGGGCGAGGGTGTGAACCCCCAGTTCTTCGATCCTCCCTCCCGGGCGCTACGGAAACACTTAAGCACCTTGGTTCCTGCCAGCGGCGAAATTGCCCCGCAAGGAGAATTTTCCCAATTAGGAACCCCTTTATCGGATTGCTGTTTTCTAGTAGTGGATCTAGAAACCACCGGCATGGGGGCAGGCGCTGAAATCACTGAAATAGCTGCGGCGCGTTACTATCAGCGGCGCCTATGCGGAACTTTTCGTTCGCTAGTGCAAACCCGCCGTCCGATTCCTCCCAAAATCGTGGCGCTGACCGGGATCACCAACTCAATGGTGCTTGCCGCCGACCCGCTAGAAGAGGTTTTTTCGCGTTTCCTGGCATTCTGGAGGGCGGATAACCCCGACTCTCCCCCGGTAAACGCCCTGGTGGCGCATAACGCGAGTTTCGATACCGGATTCTTGCGCCGCGCTGCTGAGCAGTTAGACGATCCCCTTCCAGATGCCCTCACCGTCGACACCTTGGCTATTGCCCGACTACTCCTGCCGCGTCCCTTCGTCGCCAATCACCGCCTAGCTACTCTCGCCAGCTATTTTGGAGCCGACAAGCCCACCCACCGTGCCCTAGACGATGTGCTCGCCACCGTGACCGTACTGCAAGGACTACTAGATCTGGGAGCAGGAGCCGGGCTTACCCACACCCAGGATTTTCGAGTTTTACAAAAAGTTCCCCGGCAGATCCGGGCAAAACGGGTGCTGGGAGCCGGCCTGCCTGCGCGTCCGGGAGTCTATATTTTTGAGGACGCCGAGAGAAAACCGCTCTACGTAGGCTCGGCTTCCAATCTGGGAACGCGAGTAGGCAGTTACACCACTCTCAGCGAGAAACGCCGGCAGATGCGGGAGATGCTTGCCGCCGCTCGCCATATTCAACATATTTGTTTTCCCCACGTCCTCTTGGCGCGCCTAAAAGAACTAGAGCTGATCGCCCGGCTTAACCCTCCTTTCAACCGTGCCAGCACCCGCCCCGACAAATACTGGTTACTGGAACTAACTAATGAAGATTTTCCGCGCTTGAAACTTTCGAAACGGGTAGAGCGAAAAAATGCCTCCCGAACCTTGGGACCTTTCACTACTCGGAAAAGCGCCGAAAGAGTCCGCCGGGTACTGTCACAGCAATGGAATCTGCGCACCTGTACCCAGGTGATTTCTCCGGGTGATCCTGCGAATTCCTGCTATTTAGAACAGTTGGGAACCTGCCGTGCTCCCTGCCGGGTGCAAAAACAAGAAAGCTACCGTCAACACTGCCAGCTGATTGCCACCAATAGAGCCAAAGCTGAGCAAGAGGCGGTAACTAGCTTGCTAGTAAAAGTTCAGGACTTAGCGGACAGGCAAGAATTCGAGCAAGCCGCCGTAGTTCGCGAACAACTTTCCGCCCTGTTGCGGGCAGGAGCCGAGCAAGAGTTATTATCCCCGCTACTGGCGGCGGAAAAACTTATTTTTGCCCTGCCGGCGTCCTCTGGCGGCTGGGTTTACCTCGCCCTCGCCTACGGAAAAATAGTAGGAACTGCTTTTACCTGTGCCAATGCTCCAAAAATTGCGGTAGAGAAAACTGTTGCTACTTTGGCGGAAATTTTCCCGGTTACTGCCCCGCGCTTCCTGGGCCAAGGGATCCTCTGGGAACAGCTGCATATTTTAGCGCAGCAGCTTTACCAGCCCGGGACCCGAATTGTACAAATATCGGATTCCGCGGAACTGGTATGCCCGGTGTCGGGAATGCTAGCCCGCAGCCAGTTGCGACAAAAACTAGCGCAAGCCCAAAAACCGTTTTCTTTCCGGCGCTAAGTATTAGTTAGTATTAGCTGCCCCGGCGTTCCCTGTTGCCTTAGCGCAGCGCTGCAGCGACAGCTTCTTGCAACTTAAGAGGAGTCAGGGGACGCTCGACTGATTTGGCGCCTGCCCAACCGACCAGCCATTCGTCTTGCTGGCGAGCAGTCAAAACCAAGATAGGGGGAAGATCATTTTCCTCCTCATGTAGGGTTTTCGCGACCGAAATACCTGAGATCTTAGTAGCTTCCCCGTCCAGGATTAGCAGATCATAGCGATTGTTATGCACTTTATCTCGCGTAATAGTAGCGGTAGCGGTCTCATCCCAAGTTATTTTTGGTAGATCCGCGGCCGGCTTGATTCCCACGGAATTGATTACTTGCTGCCGCACCTCACGGTCATCGCTATATAACAAAATCTGCAGATTATTTTCCGCTTCCGCCATGTTCGTCTTCCTTAAGTAAACACTTGCAAGTACTTTTGGCTCTCATTGTAACCGACTATGGCACTCTTTGAACCCCAGAGCGCGGCTAGGAATATATTTGGGCAAATTTGCTAGGACTGCAGCCACATAAAACCGGTTTTATGCTTCCAGCTTATTTCCTAGGGCTGCAATTATAGGACTTAGCACCTAGACTAGAGAAAGACACCACTCAGCCGGAGGGAGGCTGGGCGGACTCGAAAACTACAAAGGAGATCCATTTTTATGGAGAAGTACACGCTTCCAGAACTGCCCTACGATTACGCTGCTTTAGAGCCGCACATTTCTGGCAAGATCATGGAACTACACCATGACAAGCACCACAACACCTATGTAAACGGAGCAAATGCCGCCCTAGAAAAACTTGCGGCAGCCCGTGAAGCCGGCGATCTGGCAGCAGTCAACCAGTTCTCGAAAGATTTAGCTTTCAACCTGGGCGGACACACTAACCACTCGGTTTTCTGGACCAATATGGGACCTGACTGCGGAGGGGAACCCGAAGGCGAACTAGCTGCCGCCATCACCGAAAACTTCGGTTCCTTTGAAGCTTTCAAGAAGCATTTCTCGGCCGCCGCCACCGGTCTCCAAGGCTCCGGCTGGGCAGTTTTGGCTTGGGATTCGATTTCTTCCCGCCTTGTCATTTTCCAGCTCTTCGATCAGCAGGGCAACGTACCTGTCGGGGTAACTCCGCTGCTGATGCTGGATATGTGGGAACACGCTTTCTACCTGGACTACCAGAATGTGAAAGCCGACTATGTAAAGGCTTGGTGGAACGTAGTTAACTGGGAAAACGTTGCTGCTCGTTTCGATAACGCTGAAAAGAACTTTAAATCCCTAATCAACCTGGCCTAGCAGCCGCTCCGCGTAGCTAATAAAAGACACGCCAGATCGAGCGTGCGGACGGATTTTACCTCGCGCCCCGAAATCCGGAAAATGCTCTGGCATTTTCACGGATTTAGTGCCCGAAGCCTACCCCTCGGTATAAATCCGTCCGCACGCTCTACTTGTCTTGTTGCATCTTTTGTAGCAAGCGCGGGGGATAGATTTTATCCGAGCAGACAGACTTTACATCAAATGCCCTTAACTTCGGATACCCGACTGCAACATATTAAACCGATAAGGCTTTAAAGGCATAAGATTTTGGAAAACGTCGCTACGTTTTCCAAAATCTTGGGCAGGAGGAAAAAATTTTCCCCGCGCGCCAAGAGTTTCATAGACAAGGAGAAAAGCTGTTATCCCGTGTAGGATAAAAGCCAGATTTGATCGCTAAAAAACCGGCATCGCCATGGGAAAGGTCACTGAGGTGGTTTATGAAATCGTAAGCGTAATCGCTAACCTAGCGGGAGCAATTTTCGCGGGAGTTCAATTCGCTCGTTTCATTAAAATCTCAACCGGTAAAGCAGGAAAGAACCAGGATCCTACTTTAGCTTTTTCTACCGGCCTCCTAGCTTTCGCAATCCCATTTTTCAGCCCGATAGCGCATAATCTAGGGGCATCTACTTCTTTTTTCATCGCTCTTACGGCAGCTAGCACTCTAATATCCGCTCGTTGCCTAAAATAACCGACAACTACCTCTAGTACCCAACTAGCATCCCGGGAAGCGCGGAGGATAGATTTTATCCGAGTAGGCGCGGTGGGCATAAGAATTTGGAAAACGTCGCTACGTTTTCCAAATTCTTGGGCGGGAGGAAAAATCTATTCCCCGCGCACTAAAATGACGTCAGATTAGGGTCGCGGCCGGTAAAAGATACGAGAGGGGCTTGACCTGCGGAGCAGGTCACGGGGTCCCAGATCAGTATAAAAGCGGGGGGAAAGTTTTATCCGAGCAGGCGCGGTGGGCATAAGGATTTGGAAAACGTCGCTACGTTTTCCAAATCCTTGGGCGGGAGGAAAAAATTTTCCCTCGCGTCCTCAAGATCCAGGAACTGTTACCCGAGGCGGGTGCTGGTTTGCTTGGCACCAATGTCGTAGATAGCTATGCGCGCCGGGTGCGCTTTTGCCCCTTGGCGCTCGCCCTCGGCAGGCTCTATCATCACCATGCGCGAGCCAACCGGCACCCCTAGGAATTGTGGGGTGGTCTGCACAGTAGAGGGAGTAGAAACCATTTTGCCGCTGGGCCACGAACTGGACACTTTTGACCATTGACCTTGCTCGAAGGTGGCGGCAGTCAAATGTACCCCGGGAAAGTCATCTGGCTCCAGGTTTTCCCCTTTACCTTGATACAGCATTAGTACCTGTTTTGTTTTCGGGGCAGGTAAAGCCGGATCGATAGTTACCTGTGGCTGGCTGCCGGGAGCCCCGCTAATCTTTAAACCTTTAGGTAACTTGTCAAAAGATTTATCTATTTTCTTGGCCTGTTTCAGCGCGGAAACATTACTTAGATCCATGGCGCTAATCAGGTCGATCACGAACACCATCGTGGAGTTGGCGGGAATGCGTTTCGCGGCTTCGCCTTGGAATCCCAGTTGCGGAGGCACCGTGATCTGGATGCGAGAACCGAGCTTCTTGCCGATTAAAGCCTGTTTCCAGCCCGGGATAACTTCGCTCATCGCGTATCCTTGGGCGGAGTCACCGACTCGGAAGGTACTCATCACGGTCTTGCCGTCCCACAGATTACCTAAAGTATCCATGAGTACTTGGTCTTTGGCGGTCACGCTGCGCCCTTCGCCCTCGTAAAGTACCCGTACCTGCAAACTGGTTGGTGCTTTCCCCGAACCGGACTCCATCTGGGGGGCTTGGCCTAACTCCCCGGTTACTGCCGGGAATTTTCCTTTTACCTCAGGAGCCGAGGCGTCGGAAGCGCTAGATGAACATCCGGAAAGTAGGGATATCGCTAAGGCAGCGACCAACGCCAAGACTATTACCCGAGCTGACCGTATCCGCTTCGGTTGGGAAGGAATGTTTTGAGTTTGCATGGCGGTGTCTACCAGCTCTTAGAGGGTACCCACGATATCCATTACTAAGGCGACCGCCTGCCCATCTTGCATCGTGCTTAAAGCCAGGCGGGAACCGACGTTTTTACCGACTAGTTCTTTGTCCAACTTCAATTCTGCCAGAGTTTTTTCTCCCTGCAGCGGCATCGGGGTGTTACTATCCCAGGTGGACACAGTCTTTCCTTGCTGATCTAGCCAACTTTGATGCACAATCACCACGTCATCGGCTTTTAGTGCGGCCCCGTTTCCGGTAGCAAGCACGCTCACGGCACGGTCTTTACCGAGCTGCCCAGCGTTAACCTTCAATACGGGTTTCTCCCCCAATTTTCCACTAACTTCTAGGCCGGGAAGAGTATTCCCGGTAGCTTTGGCCTGTGCCAGCTGCTCTTCACCTTTCTTCATTTGCGAGGCAGAGAAACATTTCAAGGTATCGACCACGAACACCAGGGTTGATCCAGCAGGAATATCACCCATTGCCTGCTCCCCGTACCCCAATTCGGGTGGAATAACCAGGAGGGTGCGCGATCCCGGCTTGGCATTTTTAAGTCCCTGTCCCCAACCGGGAACTACTTGTTTTAACGAGAAAACAGCGGGATTTCCCCGGTCGAAACTGGAATCAAATTTCTTCCCGTCCCACAACTGGCCGTGATAGTTGACTTTCAGCACTGCGTCGGCACCGCAAGCCGCGCCCTCGCCAGCTTTAACGGTGCCAACTTTCAATTCTTTCGGTGCAGTCCCCTCTCCCGGACTGACTGTGGGGGCTTTCCCGTATTCGCCCTCAACTTTGACTCCGAAATCTGAGAAGGAACCATCGCTACTGCAGCCGGTGAGCCCTGCACCTAATAACGCACCTAGCAGGGCAATAGCAGCAACAGATGTAGAAAGTCTACGTTTCACAGCAAGATCCTAACTGTTTTTAGTGGAACGATTGGCCGCAGGCGCAAGAACCTACCGCATTCGGATTATCGATCGTGAAGCCTTGGCGTTCAATGGTGTCGGAAAAATCAATCGAGGCCCCGTCTAAGTAGGGGTTGGACATTTTATCTACCACTACCTCCACCCCGGGGGCGAACTCGACTACTGCGTCGCCGTCTAAGAGGCGTTCATCAAAATAAAGCTGATAGATCAGTCCCGAGCATCCTCCCGGCTGCACCGCTATCCGCAGGCGCAGATCATCGCGCCCTTCCTGGTCTAGCAGTGATTTCACTTTTTCAGTGGCGGCATCGGTCAAAGTTACTTTGTGGGTAGCTGTCTTTTCAGCCTGTTGTTCACTCATATCTGTTCCTCAAAATTTTCTAGATGAACTAAGTTAGTCCTTAGCCTAGTCCAAGGTGGCTCTAGTGGCTATTGCGACCAGGTACGCGCTAAGCGAAGTCCGGCCTCCTCCATACCGCCAGTATCGGTAGGGAATTGGTAGACGCCATCTATTCCCCGCTCGGCAATCTCGCCTCTACTCAGATTATTTTCACTGGTAACTACCACTATCGGCACCCCGAAGCGGTTGGCGAGGTCGCATAAATGCTCCAAGGGAGAGCCGGGAAGATTCCAGGGGGATAGCTCTTCAGTATTCGCCACTAGCAAATCTGTGGTTTCTAAAACTTGCGGCAGACTGGTTTGCTGATCCAGGAAATCTGCCGCAAAATCCAGGCGGGCTCCCAGCCTGCCTAATAGTTCTCCCACTCCCCAAGCGCATCCTCCTGTGGGCAGAACCCCCACTTGGGTACCTGGTGCAGGTTTTTTGCCTGAAAAATCCGAAATCTCAAGGTAGCGGCGGGTTCCGTATTTTTCGGCTTCTTTAAGCACGCTTTCCCAGTTTTCTTTAGTTTGTTGCGCAATCTTCGGGCTAGTTTTAGCGATCTGAGCTAGCACCCCGGAATTTGTTAGCAACGGTTTCTGGCTGCCGGTAACTACCGTCGCCCCAGCCAGATCCCGCGCTAAAGATTCCCAAACCTGTGGGCTCATTTGACCCGCGCCGTAAGTGGCCGCCACTCCCGTTAAGAATTGCCCAGGAAACGCCGGTAAATCCTCTAGATCCCCGGGAGGAAGCGCCCCCAGCGGCGAGTACTCACTTTGCAGGTTTTCTTTCCCGCAGACGGCGGGCAGATAGAGACCTTTACCCGCTTTAAGTAGCATCGGTAAGGTGCTACCTGCCTTAGCAGGATCACTCGTCCTCGAAAATAGATCCGCTAGCGGATAGCCAGCGGCAACTTCCGGATACGCCCACGAATAGGGGACAACCTGCAGCTGGTCGCGACTTTTATGCTTTAGCCAGCCTGTCTTAAAGGCTTGCCCCCCTTTGCGGGCGCTGGTCTGCAGCGTGCTGGCTACTGCCAGAAGTATCTGCACTTAAATCTTTCCACCTAAACGAGCCAGGAACAGCGCCTCGGCGGTAATAGCATTCTTCAGGTCGCCTAAATCCTGGGATTCATTTTCTGAATGTGCGTTAGTGGCAGGATCTTCCACTCCGGTGATTAAGATATCGGCCTGCGGGAAAACCTGTGCCAGGTCAGCGGTCATGGGGATTGCTCCCCCGCACCCAATATCTACCGCGTCCTTATCCCAAGCACTTGATAGCGCCCATTTCATATCTTTTTCCGCCGCCGATGCTTGGGCTTGGTAGGACGGACCGCATTCGAGAATCTCGGTTTCTACCTCCGCTCCGAAGGGGGCATTTTCTTTCAAGAACCTGCTTAATGCTTGGGCACATTCGGCACTATCGGTTCCGGGAGCAGTGCGCAAGGACAGCCGCAAACAGGTTTCCGGCACCAGGGCATTAGCGCTTTCGGCGCGAGAACGCTGATCCCAACCGATGACGCAAAGTGCCGGTTGGTTCCATAAACGCGCGGCCACATCCCCCTTTCCAGCTAGCTCAAAGCTCTCCACTACCTGGGCATCCGCCTTGAACAAGTCTTCCGGATAGTGAACATCAGCACTGGTAGATCCCCCAAGACCGGGTACTGCCAAGCTGCCATCGGGATTAAAGCATTTCGCGAGCAACAGGCTAGCAACCGTGACTGCATCTAGCACCGGGCCTCCAAAAGCTCCCGAATGCAGGGCAGTGTTCATTACTTTAACTTTCACATCCATACTGGCTACTCCCCGCAAAGTTGCGGTCAGAGCGGGTTCGCCTACCCGCCAGTTATCGGAATCGCAAACAATGATGGCATCAGCGGCTAAATCTTCCCGATATTTTTCAATAAAGTTGCGGAACGAGGGCGAGCCGATCTCTTCTTCGCCCTCAATAAAGCAAGTTACGTTAACCGGGCAGTTATCTGCCAAAGCGAGGAGCGTCCCGTAGTGCACCATTACCCCCGCTCCATCATCGGAGGTACCGCGCCCATACAGGCGGCCATTCTTTTCGGTAGCAACAAAGGGCTCAGTATTCCAGCGCTCGGCAGGTCCGGCCGGTTGTACATCATGGTGAGCATAAAGCAATACCGTTTTGGCCTGCGGATCTACAATCTTGCGGGCAATAACTGCCGGCATTCCTTCCTCACCAGTGGGGGTTGGTGCGGTTTTTACTTCCGTTTCCATCCCCAGGTTAGAAAATAACTGCGCCACATGCCGAGCCGATTTTTCTACTTCCGCGCGGGATGCAGAAGAAACTGAAGGAATCGCTACCAGTTTGGTTAGCTCACTCTTAACATCATCAAAAATACGGTCAGAAGCCGCTTTATAATCCGAAATATCACTCATGCTTGCCAGGTTACCCCGATACGCCCTCTTGAGGGAAAGGACAGCCACTACCGGCAAACTGTCCCTGCAAACTAGGGCAGATTTCCCCTGCCCGTCCTCGGCCGATAACCTGGACAGGTGAAACTTTTTGGACGTAACGAAGATGAAGAGATTGAGGCTCCGCTTGATAAGGGAGAGGGCAAAGGCCGCCCTACCCCAAAACGTAAAGAAGCGGAGGCAAAAAATCGCCGCCCCCTGATTGTAGACAAGAAAGAAGCCCGCAAGCGTCGCCGCGAGCAACGCGATAAGCTCTACAAGAAACAGCAAGCCGCCTTGGACGGCAAGGGAGATGAACGTTACCTTCCCTACAATGACCAAGGCCCGGTGCGCCGTTATATTCGCGATTTTGTAGATTCCCGTTTTGCTATCGGCGAGCTATTCATGCCGATAGTACTAGCCTTCCTAATCCTTTCGATCGCGTTTTCTCGCAACCAACAGTTGAACGCGATTTTGCTGTTTTCCATGTGGGCCTTACTGCTATTGGCGATTATCGAAGCCGTGGTCACCACCATGATTATTAATCGGGCGCTCCTGGGGGTTACCGGGGGGGATAAACGGGTAAAGAAAGGAAACGGGCGTTATATTCTGATGCGCCTGGCAAGTCCGCGCAGAATGCGTCGGCCGCGCCCTTCTGGCCCGCGCGGTCCGCGTCCCGATATTAGTGAATACGCTGGTGATATTCGCTCCTATATGCGTTCTCGCGTCTAACGGGTTTTCCGCATCGGCAGAGCGGGAAGCTCTCTAGAAAGCTGTTTATTTAGCTTTCCCGCAAAGGAGGGTCCCTTATAGATCATGGCGGTAAACGCCTCTAGTAAGTCAGCTCCCGCGTCCAGGAACTGACGGGCACTGGTCTCGTCCTCAATTCCCCCGCACCCGATAATCAGGTAGTCATCTCCCAGTTCCTGGCGTAATAAACGCACCACTTCTAGGGCACGTTCTTTTAAGGGGGGTCCTGACAGCCCGCCCTCACCAAAATCGTGGTTAATGGTGGTGTTAGTGGCAATCACTCCCGCCAGTCCCACTTCTTTAACGATTTGCGCTAGTTCTTTTAACTGATCATTCCCTAAATCGGGAGCCAGCTTTACCAGCACCGGGACTTGCCTGCCCGCACTCTGCCTCCCCGCGGCAACTACTGCTTGCCCGATCTGTCGCAGTTGCTCGCTAGCTTGCAGGCTACGAAGTCCCGGCGTATTGGGAGAAGAAACGTTAATCACTAAATAGTCCGCATATTTCGCCAATTGCCGCGCGCTGACGCGGTAATCTTCGGCTGCGTCAGCCAGCTCGGTAGTCTTATTCTTCCCTAGATTTACCCCCAAAATGAGGGATCTACCTGCCGCGCTACTTCTGAGCTTCTGCAGGCGATGCGCCATTTCCCGGGCACCCTGGTTATTGAAACCCATCCGGTTCCGCACTGCCCGCAGCGGTAATATCCTCCACAGGCGCGGCTTATCGTTTCCGGGTTGAGGACGCGGAGTTACCGTCCCAACCTCAACGAATGCGAACCCGAATGCTCCGAACTGCAGCGGGGCTAAGGCATCTTTGTCCATCCCCGCTGCCAGACCCAAATATCCGGGAACAGGCCTGGACAGGGATTTCAATCCCCGCTCATCGCCTACCCAACCGCCTTTCAAGGTTCCTACTGATCCGGAGAAAAATATCCTGATCAATCCGGTTAGGCCGGGAACTCGAGAGATTAGATACAGGGCTTTCATCGTGGCGTTGTGACATTTTTCGGCATCGAAGCGCGCAATCAGGTGTTTGTATAAAAATCGGTACAGCACGCTTTCAATTGTACTGAAAAGCTGACGCCTCTACTTACGCGTAGCCGGGCTAGGTGCTTCACCTTTGCTGACTTTGGTGGTTTTGCGGACTAATCCCACCACAGGCACCAGCCAGGATGAGCCCACCGCGGATCCGCGCTATAGAGCTCATCGGGAGCACAAGCCTTGCCTAAAGCTAGTTTTTCCTGGTAGGTTTGCCAGATTTTTCGCTTCTGCTGGCATGCCGGCTCGCTCGCCCCTTCGGCTAAAGCTTCAACTACAAACATGGTGTCGACGCTAACGCGTTCGTCCCAACGCGAAGAGCCGATCATATATCCCGAAAGATAAACCCGTCCCGGATTGGCAATACAGGCATTTAAGAAAGCTAGCAAAGTAGGAGCATCGTTTTGCCTATCGGCTAATGCGACTCGAGGAAGCGCGGCTCTAAGTTTTGCTGCCCCCTCAGCATCTAAACCGTGGAAACGCTGGTAGTCTCCGATTCCCTGTCCGGTAGCTAAATAGTTCTTTAAAATTTCGGGAATCTTAGTCTCAGCTAACCAGCCGAGCGGCCCGTAAAGGCCGGAGGGTAGCTCCGGGTCGTCGTCCAACATATCTAGGACAATCTTGTCGCCGTCCTCCCCCAAAAATTCCGGGGTAGACAGGGCGAAAAAATCGGATCCTTCCAGGCGTTCCCCCTGGACCGGTTTTTCGGATTTGCGGGTAGGTGGCGAAGTGGTGGTCATGGTTACTCCTTGTTAGTTGGTGGTTGAAAACAACTTTGGCGCGAACCTTAATACGGATGTAAATAAGAAATAACCAGACCAGGAAAACTTTTTGGGCTAAAAAATGTGGAAATCTTTCTGGCGGATTTAAGGTTCTAAACTAGTATCGTGTTGATTCCGCTTGCAGATTTGTCAGATCCTCGGGTACGTGATTTTACCCAGTTAAAAGATGTGAACCTGCGCAAGAGTTTAGAGGCCAAACACGGCCTGTATTTAGCGGAGAGTTTCTCCGTGATTTCCCGGGCGCTTGCTGCCGGACATAGGCCTCGCTCTGTACTAACCAGTGAGCATTGGTTGGATCGCTTGCAGGAGACCCTGGGAGAACGCGCTAGCGACATCCCTATTTTTGTGGCTGAAGATAAACAGATAGTCCGCCTTACGGGGTTCAGTATGCATCGCGGAGCTATCGCCGCGATGGAACGTCCTGCTCTGCCGGAACTGGGAACGGTATTGGAGGGGGCGCGAGCAGTGTTGATCTTAGAAGATTTAGTAGACCATACTAATGTCGGCGCCGCGATTCGCTCGGCCGCTGCGATGGGATTTGATGCCATCCTGACCAGCCCTCATTGCGCTGACCCGCTCTATCGGCGAGCGGTTAGGGTTTCCATGGGAACTGTGTTTTCGCTACCTTGGACCCGGATTGATCAATGGCCCGATACTTCTGCTCTAAAAGAGCACGGTTTTACTGTCGCGGGACTAGCGCTGTCTGATCAGGCGATTTCCCTGCCAGATTTTTGCGCCTACCTACAAGGCGAGGTCGCGCAGGGGCTGAAACCGAAAGTGGCGCTAGTACTGGGCACGGAAGGGCCAGGCATGAGCGAGCCGGCGCTGAACCAGTGTGACCAGCTAGTGAAAATCCCGCTTAGTCATGGAGTAGATTCTTTGAATGTGGCTGCCGCGGGGGCAGTTGCTTGTTACGCAGTCAGCCAGGCATTAGCGGCAAAACCTGATAGGTCTACTTCTCATAGCAGCGTTAACTAATTCGCTGCCTCCTTGTCACGATGCCCTGCGGGGCGCCTTCCGCGCAAACCGCCGGCATATCAGCAAACATCCCCATCCCAATAGCCGGCGTATACGCCATAATTATCCGTATTGTGTCCTCCATGACTGTCGGCTGGTCTGATTAGACGCAGTAGACTGCGAAACCTTTCAGATATCTCAACTCCTTATTGATGGGACAAAACAATTGTTAAATCTCAATTGCTTAGAGCCAAAGTAATTCCATCCACCAATTTTTAGACGAAAACATTAACATCGTGAGAGTGTCTTTAGATGCGGAGCAACGATAAAAATATTTTCTCCCGCTAACCGGGCAGGTCAGCGGGAGAAAACCCGGATATTATGCACTATTTAGGCAGTTACTGCGGCGTGACGTCGAGGGGGCTGCTCACCTGGCTCCTCATCGGAATCTGTTTTCTTTTCCCAGGTGGGACTACTCGCCCCTAACTGTTCTAAACTCACGCTCTTGGCAGCCCCACTGCTGGGAATCGTCATCACTGCGCCCTCGGAAGCAGGGGTAACCGTGCCGGAGGTGGCTGCTGCTCGAGTTTGCCCATTAGCGCCCTGTTTGGCTTCCTTATGTACCTTTTTGGCGCCGGCTGTCTTTGATCCAGCTTTAGTTGCCGGCTTCTCAGCTGCGGCCGCGTCCTTGTTGTCGCGTTCTTTAGGCGCTGTAACCGCGTCCTGCTGATTTGCAAGTTCTTTAGCTTCCCTCTCCCCCAGATTCTGAGAGTGATGCTTGTCAGCTGGAGAAGCTGGCTGCTCTTCCAACTTAGAACGATCCATATCTGGTTGCTCCTGGTGAGCCTTACTGGCAGCCGCCGCTACTTTAGCCATAGAGGCGAGGTTCTTCGAATCTGTTTTTGAGCGTTTCTCCTCCTTGCGCTCGCGTTTCTGCCCCTGAGCGCGCAGATTTTCATCGCTATTTGCCCCGTTTTCTACCGGGTGAGTGTGCACAATAAACCCGCGGCCTTCACAATGCTCACAAGGAGTCGAAAAGGCTTCTACCAGGCCTTCCCCTACCCGCTTGCGGGTCATTTGCACCAATCCCAGAGAGGTGACTTCGGTGACCTGGTGGCGGGTGCGATCTCGACCCAAACATTCCACTAGGCGGCGCAGCACCAGATCTCGGTTAGATTCCAGCACCATATCCACAAAGTCAATAACTACGATTCCGCCGATATCGCGAAGTCTCAGCTGCCGTACGATTTCCTCAGCGGATTCTAAGTTATTGCGGGTGACAGTCTCCTCTAAAGTCCCCCCGGAACCAGTGTATTTACCGGTGTTAACGTCAATAACCGTCATTGCTTCGGTACGATCAATAATCAGGTAGCCACCCGAAGGCAGCCACACCTTCCGATCCATCCCCTTCGCGAGTTGTTCATCAACGCGATGCGCCGCGAAAATATCGTCCGCACCCACCCATTGTTCAACTCGATCCCGCAGATCGGGGGCAAACTCTTTCACATAGGAATCAACCTGATCAAACGTTTCCTTGCCCTGCACAATCAGTTTTTGGAAATCTTCATTGAAAACGTCACGCACTACCCGCAAAGCTAGCTCAGGTTCACCATGCAGCAGGTAAGGAGCCGATTTTGAGGACGCCGCGTTCTTTTCAATTTTCTCCCACTGTTTTTGCAGGCGCTCCACGTCTTGGTGCAGTTGCTCTTCACTAGCCCCCTCAGCGGCGGTGCGGATAATTACCCCAAAATCCTTGGGGACAATAACTTTTAAGAGTTTTTTAAGCCGGCGCCGTTCTACCTCGGGTAATTTGCGGGAAATACCGGTCATCGACCCGCCTGGCACCAAAACCAGGAAACGCCCCGGCAAAGTTACTTGGGAGGTAAGCCGGGCTCCTTTATGTCCGATCGGATCTTTAGTTACCTGCACGGTAATCGAATCGCCGGATTTCAAAGCCTCCTCGATCCGCCGCGGCCGGCCTTTCATTCCCGCAACGTCCCAATTGACTTCCCCGGCATAGAGCACTGCGTTACGCCCGCGCCCTAAATCAACGAATGCCGCCTCCATAGAGGGCAACACGTTTTGTACTTTGCCGCGGTAAACCGACCCGACCATAGTGGTTTGAGTGTGGCGGGAAACATAGTGTTCCACTAACACGTTATCTTCCAGCACTGCTATTTGATTTAGCCCATCCTTAGAGCGGATCAGCATGGTGCGATCAACTGCTTCTCGCCGCGCCAAATACTCCGACTCGGTAATAACTTTGGGTCGGCGCCCTTCTTTGCGCCCCTCCCGGCGCCGCTGTTTCTTGGCCTCTAAACGGGTTGAACCTTTAACCTGTTCGATCTGGTCACTAGCATCTGCTGTTCCCCGGCTACGGCGCCGCCGGCGACGACGGCTGCTACCGTTATCGTCCTCGTCCGCCCCGCTGGGAGTGTTATTGGAGCGAGCGTTCTCGTCCCCTTCCCGCTTAGACTCTGATTGATCTGTGCGATTATCTTTGCCTTTGCCTGAGGACGCGGTCTCACTTTCGGAATTGTCGCTCTTACGAGACTTTTTTGTCCCGCGCGTCTTTTTGTCAGCCTTTGAGTTGTTAGACTGCGCGTTTTTCTCCCCTTGGTTATCGGCCTTTTTCTTGCTGTGCCGTTGCGGCTTAGCATCCTTTTCTATGTCCGCTTCTTCTGAGGCACTCGGCTCAAAAGTAGGAGCGGCCGCGAACATGGGAGCCCCGAAAGCCGGAGCCGCGGCAAGCTGAGCGGGAGCTGGCGGAGCGGACTCAATCTTCTTGGGGGTAGAAAAAGTAGGCCCAGAAAAAAGCGTAGCTCCACTATTTTGAAAAGATTCTGTTTCGTTATTATTGGGGTTTTTCACCACTGATCTCACCTGGACGCGCCCGCATCAACGAATCCTATTTATTACGCCGTCCTCTAGGACGGAAGCCCTTGTTTACGCGAGGACATTTACCCCACGCCAAAGAGTTTTCCTAGGAAAATAGTCCCTCTGGGGTGACTCCCCCGCGATGCGACGACAGAAATCAACCAAGATCATTATTCCATATTTCTTAATTCTGTCGTAAAACTGAGCTAATTCTTAGGGAATCCTGAAAAATGCTTAGCGACCGCCTGAAAAACAAGCTAATCTAAGTGACAACGTTGTCACTATGGACTTTGGTATCAGCAAGCTCATATCGGGCAACGACTTCTAAACCGACTAGAAACGGAAAGGCGAGCAGAATGACTATTGCTTCAACAGCATTAGATGCCACTATGTTGGCGCGATGGCAGTTCGGTATTACTACCGTCTACCATTTCATCCTGGTTCCGTTCACCATCGGCATGTCCCTCCTTGTTGCCATTATGCAAACGAAATGGCACAAAACCGGTGAGGAATATTGGCTGAAGGCGACACGGTTCTTCGGGAAACTGTTCCTAATTAACTTTGCACTCGGTGTGGCTACCGGTATCGTGCAAGAATTCCAGTTCGGAATGAACTGGTCTGAGTACTCCCGCTTCGTGGGCGACATCTTCGGTGCGCCGCTAGCGTGTGAGGCTCTAATCTCTTTCTTTATGGAGTCCACCTTCCTCGGATTGTGGATCTTCGGTTGGGGTCGACTATCAAAGAAAGCCCACCTCACCTGCGCCTGGCTAGTATTCGTAGGGGTAAACACTTCTGCCCTCTGGATTATCGGGGCAAACTCCTGGATGCAGCATCCGGTAGGCGCAACTTTCGATCCGGAAACCGGCCGTGCACAGCTGGACGGCCTATCCGGCTTCTTCCAGGTACTGCTTAACCCGGTACTATGGGCGGCCTACACTCACGTCCTGACTACCTCCTGGTTGCTGGTCGGTACCTTCGTTGCCGGCATTGCTATCTGGTGGATGGTTCGCTCGGCCAATGCCGGCGCCGAAACCGAGGCTCGGGATATTTGGCGTCCGATTGCTCGCTTCGGCATGGTGGTCATGATCGTTGGTGGCCTGTTAACTGCAGTCACCGGACACATTCAAGGCCAGCTAGTTGCCAAGGATCAGCCTGCAAAGATGGCTGCCGCCGAGGCTCTCTGTGAGACTCCGAATGCCGGGCAGGGCGCACCCTTTACTATTGCTGCTTTTGGGCCACTAGACGCCACTTGTAAGGACATCACCAAGATTGGTGAAGTTCCCGGAGTCTACTCCTTCATGGCTACCAATAGCTTTACCGGCAAGGTAGAGGGTCTGGACACCCTGAACCAGAAGTACGGATCCATGTTCTCTGAGATCCTCAGCCAGCGCGGATACGATATGCACTCACAGCCGGTTGATTTCAGCCCGAACATTATCTTCAGCTTCTGGAGCTTCCGCTTGATGATGCTATTCGGCATCTTCTCGGCGGTTCTGGCGATTTGGGGTCTGGTTGCTACCAAGAACGGCAAGATTTCCAAGTCCACCGGATTGGGCAAGTTCGCAATCTGGTGTTTGCCGATGCCCTACCTCGCCACCACCTTTGGCTGGCTATTTACCGAATGGGGTCGTCAGCCCTTCATCGTGCATCCAGTCGATATGGAAGTCGATGGATCCTCGGTATTTATGCTTACCGAACATGGGCTCTCGTTCGCAGTCCCCGCATGGCAGGTACTGGTTACCCTGCTGGGCTTCACGCTTATCTACCTGGCACTAGGCATCGTCTGGTTCCTGTTGATTAAGCGTTACGTTAAGGAAGGTGTCCACGTCACTGCCAATGAAAAAGCAGTACATGGTGAGGACGCCGGCAAGAACCTCAGCTTCGCTTACTAAGTCAGATAGGAGATCAAAGAGATGACTATTCTTCAAGTTATTTGGTTCATCCTGATCGCCGTCCTGTGGACTGGCTATCTGGTATTGGAAGGGTTCGGCGTAGGCGCCGGTATGGTAATGCCGATGGTGGCCAAGACCGACCGGGAACGCACTCAGGTACAGAAAACCTTCGGCCCAGTTTGGGATGGCAACGAGGTTTGGTTGCTGACCGCTGGAGGCGCGACTTTCGCGGCCTTCCCGGAATGGTACGCCACCATGTTCTCTGGCATGTACCTGGCTCTGTTCCTCATCCTGTTCTGCTTAATCATTCGTATCTGTGCGATTGAGTGGCGCACTAAGGTATCTTCGGCTGCCTGGCGTGGCCGCTGGGATAGCTGGCAGTCCATCGTAGCCTGGCTAGTTCCGATTCTGTTCGGGGTAGCATTTGCCAACCTGGTGCAGGGGATGAATATTGCGGTCACCCAGTTCAACACCCCAGGTGAAGCCGTGGCGGGAGCTGCTGACCTCAGCAAGCACGTACATAACTTCACTTCCCAGGGCGCTCCCCTAGGTAGCGTATTCCTATCGCTGCTCACCCCCTACACCATTGCGGGTGGGGTCATGCTAGCGTTGGTCTTCGCTACTCAGGGCTTGGCTTTCTTGGCGCTGCGCACTACCGGTGAAGTTCAGAACCGCGCTAAGAACCTGCTCGGAAAATTCGCGATTGCGGACACCGTGCTGGTAGCGATTGCCGCGCTATGGGGACAGTTCCTATACGCCTCCCAGGCTATGGCTTGGATCCCGCTGATCATTGCGGCTCTGGCTTTCATCGTTACCGTTATGATGGCGCTTCGCGGCTCCGAATGGGGTACTTTGCTCGCCCACTCCGTCGGGATCGCGGGAGCAGTAGCGTGGATCTTTACCGCGATGGCACCCAATGCGATGAAGTCTTCCATTAAGCCAGAGTTCTCTCTGACTATCTGGGATGCTTCCTCCTCGCAGTCCACTTTGGCGATCATGCTCGTGATCGCCCTGGTAGTGGTACCCATTGTTTTGGGTTACACCTACTGGAGCTACACGCGGATGCCGCTGAAAGTTACCCTTGAGGATCTCGATGAAAACCCGGGTTTGCCTTGGGACAAGATTCGTCAGGGTGCTTCTTTCCTCGCGGAAAGCTAAACAAGTTATCAGCACCTATCAGGTAACTCCCAACTAGGTACCGAACCATAAAACTAAATAAATAGTGTTGGCCTTGGCTAGATAGCCAAGGCCAACACTATTTTTATTACCTGGCTTAAACCGCTGACCCAAGCGCCAGGGCGGATTTTGCCTCGCGCCCCGAAATCCGGAAAATGCTCTGGCATTTTCACGGATTTAAGGCCCGAAGCCTACCCTGCGGCATAAATCCGCCCCAGCACTTGTTACCGACACCCCGGACCCGGAATGAGCGCGGGAGAGGGATTTCATCCGAGTGGGCGCGGGGTAACCGGGCTGGGGTAGAAAAAGATGCGAGAGGGGGCTTGAGCCGAGCGAAGCAAGGCTCACCGGGGTCCCCCGAGCGCTTTTTTCACCCAGACCCGGAATGAGCGTGGGAGGAGAAAACCCTCTCCCGCTCACAACGTCAGACTAGATTGGGACGGGTTTAGAGTTTTCTACTTCCTGTGGGAAAATAGTCCCATTAAATGCACGGAGGACACTTGCTTTGAAACCACTTGATCCGAAACTGCTGAAATATGCCCGGTCGGCGCGTCTAGCTATCGCCATCACCGCAGTCACCGGCATTATGCAAGCAGGACTAGTTATCGCCCAATGTTTCCTAATTTCTGCCTTAATTTCTCCGGTTATCTCTTTGCGCCAGTCCTGGTATCAGGTTGCTCATTTCGCTTTTTGGCTGGCGATTGTTTCCCTGGCAAGGGTAGGACTTACCTATTTTCGCTCCAATCATCAGCATAGAGCGGCTAAGAAAGCGATTCGCGAACTGCGATCCCAAGTACTTGCCCACTGTCTGAAACTGGGGCCGCGTTGGCTGGCACGTAAAGGTACCGACACGGTAACGCTTGCTACCCGCGGCCTAGAAAAACTGGGGCCATATTTTATCGACTATATTCCGCAATTGATTTTGGCGGTTACAGTCACTCCCCTGGTTTTAGTGGTCATGGCGGTCATGGATTTTTGGTCAGCACTGGTGGCGATAATTACTATTCCCTTGATACCGATATTTATGGTGATCATCGGGCTAATGACCCAAACTGCTTCGGATCGCCGCCTGGCCACAATGCAGCATTTAGGGCGGCAGCTACTGGATCTTATTGCCGGCCTTGCCACTTTGAAAAGCCTGGGCAGGCACCGCGGACCGGAAAAACAGATTTCCTCCATTGGGAAAACCTATACCCAAACTACAATGGCGACTCTACGAATCGCGTTCTTGTCAGGAGCAGTACTGGAGTTTATTTCTATCCTGTCAGTAGCAATTGTGGCAGTTACCGTAGGTTTGCGGATGGTCAGTGGCGGCCTCGATCTGTATACCGGATTAATCGCAATTATGCTGGCTCCCGAGGTGTATGCGCCGGTACGAGAAGTTGGTAAATTCTTCCACGCTTCAGCTGATGGGCTGGCAGCTTCCCAATCGGCCTTTGAAATTCTGGAAACCCCGCCTGCTACCGGGGGCGACCATCCGGCTCCTAATTTAAAAGAAACCACTATTACCTTGAGTGATCTGGGGATGCGCGCGCGGGGAGCCTGGGCGCCTAATGCCGTGAACTTGGTGATTAAACCGGCGACTATCACGGCCTTGGTAGGTAAATCCGGGGAGGGTAAAACCACTACCGTGATGGCGTTATTAAAACAGCTCTCTGCTGATCGCGGTCAGATTACCTTGACCACTTCTTCAGGTGAAACCATGGATTTAGCTGAGGTTTCTGCGGATTCTTGGTGGGAGCAAACTTCCTGGCTCCCCCAGATGCCGCTGCTATTGCCGGGAACGTTAGCCCAAAATATTGCGGAGAGCCCCGCCCACTTGAAGGAACTGTTTCCAAATGGGGAACCAGGTGAACAGGTGCGCCGTGCCGCTAGTCTTGCCGGCTTTGCAGAGGTAGTAGCAAAACTACCTGAAGGCTGGAACACGTTCTTGCGCGCTGGGGGCGAAGGCCTTTCGGTAGGTCAACGCCAGCGCCTAGCTTTGGTGCGCGCCCTGCTGTCCACCAAGCAGTTAATCGCCCTCGATGAGCCTTCTGCCCACCTAGATGCCCACTTGGTTGCCCAGGTGGCACAAGTAGTTGAGCAACTAAAAGATGCGGGAAAAACCGTGGTTTTAATTGCCCACCGCAAAGAACTAGCCCAGATAGCAGACCAGGTAGTACGGATATCCTCGGCGGCCTTTACCGCTGCGGAGACCGAGAAATATCAGGATAGCGAGCCGCAGGCAGCACGTGCCAGTGAAGCGGAGATTCCTGAATTCTTAGGATCGACCCGGGGGTTGGAATAAATGAAGACTTGGTTTATTACTGCCGAAGAACGCCAAGCACTCAAGCGGTCAATCAAACTATTGGAGCTTAAACCGGGAACATTGTTCCTCGCCTGTTTCTTAGGTGCCGCGGGATTGGGTGCCTCGATTGCCCTGGGTGCTACCGCCGCCTGGTTGATTGCGCGAGCCTCGCAGATGCCTCCCGTCCTCTACCTAGAGGTTGCAGTAGTATCGGTGCGTTTCTTTGGGATTTCTAAAGCAGTTTTCCGCTATTTAGAGCGCTTGGCCTCCCACCAGTTGGGGGTCTCGGGGATGACTACTTTGCGCACTAATCTCTATAAGACCCTGTCACACTCTGATACTGCCCGGATCGCAAGTTTGCGGCGCGGAGATATTCTTGACCGGATGGGAACCGATGTTGATAATATCGGCGACTTTGTGGTCAAAAGCCTGCTGCCAGCAGTGGTAGCCACTATCGTGGGGGTAATCACGGTAGTGGGGATCTCGCTAGTGGATTGGCGCGCCGGCCTATTTTTGGCTCTGGGGCTGTTGCTTTCGGGAGTAGTAGGACCCCTATTTACTATTCGTTCTACCCGGATTGCCCAGCGCCAGGAAACTGAAAGCCGCTCCCGTATCTCCGAAGTGGCAATGACTATTGTTGATGGTGCCGCTCAAATCACGGTTGATGGGCAAACCCAGCAGGTACTGTCGGGATTATCCGAGCTTGAAGATCAGCTTTATGACGCTAAAGATGCTAGCGCAAAACCAGCAGCTTGGGCGGCTGCTATAGATGTGTTTGGCATGCTCATGGCGGTGATCATGGCCGCTTATTTCGGGATTTTTGCGGTCAATGAGCAAGCGATCCCCGAAGTAATGTTGGCGGTGCTGGCGCTTACTCCCCTGTCTGCTTTCGAGGGAACCGCCCAGTTGGGGCCGGCCGCTCAGCAGCTTGTTATCTCGGCAACTTCGGCGGTGAGAATCATGAATATGCTGCCGGCGGAAGCAGAAATAAAGGCGGAACAAGAGGAAGAAGAAAACGCTAATACCACCGTCGATCCCAGTGCAGCCCACATTTTAGAGGCTAAAGATCTTGCTATCGGCTGGCCTGGCGGCCCGGTGGTGGCTACTGATATCAATCTGCGTTTGGCTCCCGGGGATCACTTGGCAATTGTCGGCCAGTCGGGCATTGGGAAAACTACTTTGCTTTATACCCTGGCTGGCCTGTTGAAACCAGTTTCTGGCAGCGTAAAAATTGATGGGGTTGATGTTTTCTCGCTGCCCCGTCTGCAAGCGGCCGGAAGTTTCGTGATTACTCCCGAGGATGCCCATATTTTCGAGACCACCATTTTAGAAAACCTGCGGGTAGCCAATGGGGAGCTTACTTCTTCCGAGGGCGAAGAACTGCTCAAAGAAGCAGGCTTAGGCGAATGGCTAGCTTCTCTACCGGCAGGTATAGAAACCGAGTTAGGATCCGGAGCTACTACTATTTCGGGTGGAGAACGACGCCGTATTCTCTTGGCTCGCGCCTTGGCAGCGAAAGCACCGCTATTGGCGCTTGATGAGCCCGGAGAACACCTGGACCCCGAAACCGCTGATGCTTTGTTGCGAGATTTACTTACTGCCGGAAGTGAGGAACAAAAACGCGGAGTCATCCTGGTAACCCATCGTCTCACCCCGCTCGACCAAGCTGACCAGGTGTTTATCATGGATAAACCGCATGGACGCCTAGATGAACCGGCTGCTTTCGTAGCCCAGGGAACCCATCGGGAGTTGGCCAAAAACCACCCCGGATATGCTTGGAGCCTACGTCAGGAGCAAGTCGATGCCTTCTAAGCAATCATCTTTCCCGGATCCCCCCTTAGAGCCAGAACCAAGGGAGACGCTTGCGTCTTCACAGCCAGATTCTTCTGCTGGAAAAAACCTTGATCTAGCACACCGCTCTCCCCTACCAGAAGATAGCACCCGTCTAATTTCCTCCGTGCTGCAAATGATGGGCAACCTGGAGCAAGATAAAGTCTTGCAGTCTTTTGTAGACCAAGCTTGTGAAGTTACTTCCTCTCCCTATGGGGCATTGTCTATTTTGGGTTCTCGCGGCGAAACTAGTGCTTTCTATACTCATGGGGTCAGTAAGCAGCAGCGCGAATCACTTGGCGAGCCTCCGGTAGGTCGCGGGATCATCGGGGACATTCCCCTGGATAACGGCATTATTTCCAATAATTTGCACTCCAATCCTCATTTCACTGGTTACCCGCCCACTCACCCGGAGATGACCAATTTTTTGGGAGTACCCCTGCGGATCCATGAACAGGTTTATGGACGCCTCTATTTGTGTAACCGTCCGGGCGGCTATAGCCAGCAAGACTTAGCTTATGTGTCGGGATTAGCGATCTTGGCGGCGGTAGCAGTAGAGAATTCGCGTCTCTACGAAGTCTCGCGATCCCGCGAACGTTGGACCCGAGTTTCTCAACAGCTCACTACGATCCTATTAGAGGGAACCGAAGAAGAGGACGCGCTCCAGTTCATTGCGAAATCTGTCCGGGAAGTAGCGGAGGCCGACACCGCGTTACTGATACTCCCTTCAGTGGGAGATTCCTGGGTGTGCGAAATTGCGTCTGGTTATGGTTCCGCAGACCTAATTGGAGTCACCTTTCCCCCGCATGGGCGGGCGCGCACGGTATTAGCAGAAGGTCAGGGTTTAATCGTCGATTCCTTAGCGCGAGCCACCACCCTACGGGTAAAGGAGTTATCTCGATTTGGGGCGGCGCTATATGCGCCCCTCCTGGCGGGTTCCCACGCGATTGGCGTTTTATTGCTGCTGCGTCTGCCGGATAAACCCGAGTTCGATCCGGCAGTATTAGAAATGGCGGAGCAGGTCGCGACCCAGGCAGCTTTAGCTTTGGAGATCGCCGGTGCCAAGCACGCTGCCAATATTGCCACATTGTTAGATGAGCGCGCCAAGATTGGTGAAGACCTGCATGATCTGGCAATTCAACAGCTTTTTGCAACTGGTATGCAATTGGAACGCATCCGAGCCGACTTCGCTAGGGGAGCCGATCTGGATGCGGAACGCGCTGAATCTTTGATGCAAGATGCTTTAGCTAGCGTTGATGATTCGGTTAAACAGATCCGCGCAATTGTCCACAACCTGCGAGAACCTGATGCGGCAGTGGATTTAGTGGAGCGGTTGCGTCGTGAAGCATCCTTGGCGCGTCGCCTGTTGGGGTTCGCGCCCTCTTTTGTTTTAAATATTGATGGCGAGACTCTCTCTGCCTCCGGTCCTTCCCATGAGGAAATATTGATTGCAGAGGCCGATCAACGGGTGGGACACGATATTTCTGATGACGTGGTGGCGGTGGTTCGCGAAACTTTATCTAATACCGCCCGCCATGCGGGCGCATCCTCGGCGCAAGTAGTGGTGAGCATTAACGGTATTGGCGCCAACGGCTGCGTACGAGTGGTGGTAACCGATGATGGTCACGGCCTAGATCCGGCAGTTACCAGACGCTCGGGCCTCGATAACCTGAAAAGTCGTGCCCGCCGCCATGGAGGCATCTGTTTTACCCAGCCCGCGTCTCCGCATGGCTTACAGGTAGTCTGGGAAGTGCCCCTAGGTTAGGGGAACTTGCCGCAAACTGACTGCTTCTAGAGCCCTACAGTTTTAGCGACCTCGGCGAGTTTTTCGGCGCTACGGGTCAGCGCGTCACGTTCGTCGAGGGTGATGGGCGGATCTAACACCCGCCCTACCCCGGAGCGCCCCACCAGGGTGGGAGCTGCCATACATACTCCAGAAATCCCATTCCAGTTATCTAGCAGTGACGATACCGTCAGCACCCGATCCTCATCACGCATAACTGCAGAAATAATATTGGTAACTGCCAAACCGATCGCGAAGTTAGTTACCCCTTTACCGTCGATAATCCGATAGGCCGATTCTACGACGTCTTTGGAGATCCGTTTACGCAACTTATCATCGAAGATTCCGCCGTTGATTGTGGCTCCCCAACGCGACAGCGGCACGTTCCCAATCTCAGCGCTGGACCACAAAGGTACCTCTGAGTCACCATGTTCACCGGCGATATAGGCGTGAACATTTTGGACGGCCACTCCCGTTTCTTGGGAGATCAGGTAGCGCATCCGGGAAGTATCGAGCACGGTACCGGATCCAAATACCTGGTGCGAGGGCAAACCGCTCATCTTTAAGGCCATATAGGTGGCGATGTCTACCGGGTTAGAAACCAGAATATAGATGGCATCGGGCGCCACGTTTAACACTTTAGGCAGGATCGAGTTCATGATGTTCGCCATTGCCTGCACCATATCCAGGCGTGACTGTCCAGGTTTTTGCTGGGGACCGGCGGTAATCACGATGACGTCGGAGTCGCGGAGCACTTCCACATCATCGGATCCAGAGATTGAAGCTGCGGGGGTGAATTGGATCCCGTGGGCAAGGTCTAACGCCTCCGCCTCAACTTTGGCTCTATTAATATCAAAGAGGGCGATTTCGCGCGCCGCGCCCTTGATTTGGCAGGCGTAAGCCAGTGCGGTTCCCACGAATCCGGCCCCTACAATCCCGACTTTTGAGCGGCGAGTAAGCATCGACGCGGGATAGAGGGAATTGGCACGTTCTTTGGACATTTTTTCTCCTTGGGGCGAATTAACTCTCACCTCATATTTTATCGTCGATGCCCTGCTGCTGTCGCCATATAAAGTCCTGGTGGCGAGGTGATATTGGATTCATTTCTTTCGCCAGGTCTGTCTTTGACAGTTTTACTATCCCTTTTCTTTCAGGCGCTTTAGTGCTCCGATAACTGTGCGATGATCAGTGGTGCGCCAAAATGGGGGCAGAGATTTTAGTAGATAGCCCGCATAGCGGGCACTAGTTAGACGTTGATCTAGCACGGCTACCACGCCTTTATCGCTGCGAGTACGGATTAATCTGCCGGCTCCCTGCGCCAATAGTAAGGCCGCGTGAGACAGAGATACCTCGGCAAATCCGCTGCGCCCAGCGGCCTCAGCTGCCCGGGTGCGGGCAGAAATATAGGGGTCATTTGGACGAGGGAAAGGGATACGATCGATGAGGACGAGCCGGCATTTATCGCCCGGTAAATCTACCCCCTGCCACAGGGAAAGAGTACCGAATAGGCAAGAGTTTTTACTGTCCGCAAAATCGGATATTAGCTGGTTTATTGGCGCTTCTCCCTGCAGAAAAACCTGTAAATCACTTTCTTGGGCGAAATATTCGGCGGCATGCTCGGCAGCTTTAAGGGAAGAAAACAGCCCTAAAACCCCACCACCGGCGGCTTCAGCCAGTTCTAGGGCTCTTTCTAGCGCCGCTTCGCTGATCCCGGAGCGCCCTGGTCGCGGTAAATCTGTGGCCACATATAATATTCCTTGCTTGCGATAGTTGAAGGGACTACCCAGGTCGCTTCCTTGCCAAACGTTCTGGTCCCGCAGCCCTAGACGCGCCGCGATCGCCTCGAAAGATCCCCCTAGTTGCATTGTGGCTGAGGTGAGCACGCAGGAATGCCCCTTAAATAGGTGGGCATAAAGATCCCCGCCCACATCCAAAGGGCCGCTATAGAGGCGGCGACTTCCAGATTTTTCTTCCGCAATCCAGGCGGCCGATTTTTCCGGGTCAAAGGCGGCAATAATCTCGCAAGCATCTAAGGCTTCTTCAATCTGCGCGAGGACGATGCGCTGCTTTACTCGTTTTTCATCCTCCTCGGCGCTGCTGGTTACTTCCGCGGAAATATCGGATAGCTCTATTTGCGCAGCGGTCAAGGTAGTTTCTAGGTTCTTTGGTATTTCGCTTAGTTCGCCCTCGTCAAGTCCCTCTATGATTTTCGCAAACTCTTTGCCCGCATGTTCCAGGGAAGTGACCGGCAGGTGGAAATGTTTACTGACTCCGCGCGCTACCTTTTCCATGGTGCTAGCTGCGAGGCTTACGCAGGCTTGAGAGCGGGCGCGGGAGGGCAGCTCGTGGGCTTCATCTACGATCAAGAGGTCAAACTCTGGCAGTAGCTCCGCGTGGGTCAGAGCCTCGATGGATAGCAATGCATGGTTGGTGATGATGATATCGGCATCTTGGGCTTTCAGGCGGGCGTCGCGGGGGAAACAGTCCGTATAGAAACGGCAGGTTTTCCCTTGGCATTGGTTCGGGGAAATCGAGGCTTGCTGCCAGGCAGCTAGGGACACTCCGCGATCGAGTTCATCACGGTCACCACTTTCGGTTTCCTCTGCCCAGTCTCGCAGCCGCTGTAGCTGTTTACCGATATTGCTGGGTGAATATTCGGCGGCCTCATAGCTGGGAAACAGCCCTTCGATTTCCTCTGGAGCCGCTAATTTCCAGCGGCAAATATAGTTTGACCAGCCCTTTAATACTGCTACCGTAGGGGGTGGATAACCGAGTTCGCGGCAGGCACCCACTACCGTGGGGATATCGCAGGTAAGCAGTTGCCGCTGCAAAGCCAAGGTGGCAGTGGAGATTACTACCCGATCTCCGTGTTCGATTGCCCGTTGGAAGGCAGCCGCCAGGTAGGCGAGAGATTTTCCGGTACCGGTTCCTGCCCCCACCAATTGGCTGCCAGGCAGGGAAAACGAGCGGGCAACCAGGTTACACATCTGTACCTGTTCTGCCCTTTCACTGCCGCCAATCTGGTTAATGCAAGTACTGAGGATTCGCCGCGCCGCCTGGGCGTCTTTACCGCCGCCACCTTTGCCTTTATCAGCGGTGGCAACTAACGGGGAGGCTCCGGGACTGTCCATCTAGTTAGCCGCCTCAAGGATGGCTTGGGCGAGGGCGGGACCGGCGCGTCCTACTATGTGAGTACCGTTTTCCAAGTATTCCACTTTGTCTACGATTCCTTCCTCATGGAGCCTCGCCACCAGCGCTGATTGGTCATAGGGGATCACATAATCGATAGGTTTTGCTGGAGATGGTAAGGCGTTAGCGATCGCTTCGCGCAACTGAGCAATTCCCTGCCCGGTGCGAGTAGATAGCGGGATTCCCCCACCAATCGCAGACTGCAGGGCTCGCAGGTGCAGGGCGTCTACCAGGTCGGCTTTATTGAGGACGATAATCTCGGGGATCTGGGAAACCTGAGGTAGATCCGCTAACACTTCATGTACGGTTTCCACCTGTTGGACGGGATTGTGGTGACTGGCATCCACCACATGCACAATCAAATCGGCGTATTCGACTTCTTCCAGGGTGGAGCGGAAAGCCTCTACCAGTTCGTGCGGAAGTTCATCGATGAAACCTACGGTATCGGACAAAGTGTAGGCACGACCATCAGGAGTTTCTGCTTGCCGTACCGTGGGATCCAGGGTGGCAAATAGGGCATCTTGCACCATCACATCCGCATCTACCAGTACGTTTAACAGGGAAGATTTTCCGGCGTTAGTGTATCCCACGATCACCACCGAAGCCAGGGAGCTATTGAGGCGCCCTTCACGTTTAGTGTCTCGGGATTTTTTCATCTGTTTGATTTCGCGGCGGAGTTTCGCGATCCGCTTGGTAATCCGGCGCCGGTCGGTTTCCAATTTGGTTTCGCCCGGGCCGCGCGCACCGATACCCGCACCCCCGGATACGCGCCCGCCAGCTTGGCGAGACATTGACTGTCCCCAGCCGCGCAGGCGCGGCAGTAAGTATTGCAGCTGCGCCAGTTCCACTTGGGCTTTACCTTCACGGGAGGAGGCATGCTGGGCGAAGATATCCAAGATTACCGCGGTACGGTCAATGACTTTCACTTTGACTTGGTCTTCTAGTCCCCGCCGTTGCGAGGGCTGTAACTGCGCATTTACGATCACAGTATCGGCTTCAAGCGCTGCTACCTGCTCAGCTAGTTCCTTGGCTTTCCCGCGCCCTACGAAAGTTGCAGCATCAGGGGAACTGCGTCGCTGCAGAGCCGCGCCTACTAGCTCGGCGCCTGCAGTTTGGGCAAGCGCCGCCAGTTCCGATAGAGAATGTTGCGCCTTACGGCGATCGGAATCATAAATACCTACTAGGAATACTTTTTCGAGCTGTACCCGCCGATATTCGACTTCGGAAATATCTAGGTCGGAGGCTTGGTTACGTTGGAATTCTTCGCGTAGCTTTCGCGAGAAATCTCCGCCATGCGAACTTTGTTTCGTCAGGGCGGTGCTCGCCCAATCCAGCAGCTCTAAGCCCCCTTGGGGGGTGTTTGCGTCTGCATAGTTAGAATAATGAGGGTTTTCGGGGGAATCCTTGAGGGCAGATCCGAGGTCGGAATCAGTTTCGCTCCGGTTCAAACTCCGGCTACGCACGCGGCGCACCAGATCGTAGGCTCTATCCAGCTCTTGTTTACTGACTTCCGTTTCCGCAGGTATTTGTGCCGCCTCCCTCACTGTTCTTGGCTTATCTCATTTTCGCATGACCCCACGTAAGCTGCAAAAAGACGCGCGGTAAGTGCGGACGAATGATATCTTGCGGTCTATCGGGATGACCAGGTTAGATGCATATCACAGCCTGGGAAATTTGTTTCTTTCGCGCGATTAGGTATTCTTTAACAGGTCTAGGGCCTATAGCTCAGTTGGCTAGAGCGCCACGTTTACACCGTGGATGTCGGGGGTTCGAGTCCCTCTGGGCCCACAATGAGGAGCCCGAACGGTACGAAAACCGTTCGGGTTTTCGTATTAGTGAGGGCGACGAAATTGTGTGTAATCCCGCCAGGGATTACTAACACCAGGAGAACTCGAACGGCAAGCTTGCTTGTCAGTGAGAGCGAGGAAACGGTGTGTAATCCCGCCAGGGATTACTAACACCACGTAGGCGTATGTTGCGAAGCAACATTACAGACACAATTAAGAGTAGGGGCTAGTCTTGTGCATCGTCTCGTTCGTGGAGTGGGTGTTTTCCTCGGTCTCGTGATTGTGTGTCTAGCTTTTCTGCGGGCGGTTCAGCTGGAAAACATGCTTCCTCTGGACAGTGACGATGTTGGATACATTAACTTTCAGCACACATCTCTATCAACAGCACAGATTGATAAGGGTTTAGCGCAGCTTGGTAAGGAAAGTGGTGTAGAGCTCTTACAACTGTCTGGAACGGTTGGCACCCGGGAGGTTACTATTACCTCTCGGGCGGCCAATCAACCGTCGGCACCGCAGGCCATTAGCTTTTTTAGGCCTGGTAAGACAGGAACTTTGTATCCTGCTGCGGAGCAGCCAACCCTGTCCCGATCCGGGATTTATGCTGTCAAAGGCGATGGTGAACAAATTGCGGCTCTGAAGGCTTGGCTTAGTGGTGTGGGCGCTATCCATACCTGGGAGAACTTCACAGCCTTTCAAACCTATTTTCTTCCGTTGGCCTATCAAGGCATTATTCTTATCTTGGCGGTAGCCGTATTCTTGGTTGTTGCTATGATTTTTGGTTGGTTTACGACCCGTGCTGATTCTCGTATTGTGCGGCTAAGTGCAGGGTATTCCAAGACTCAGATAGTAAAAAGCGACAGCATTACACTAGTGTCCTTGGTGTTGTTGCCGACAAGCGTGACAATACTGGCTGGTTTCGGTGTCATTGCAGTCGTAGTTGGTGCAGCCGCCTTCCAAATGGTTCTACCTCTTATAGTGCTTTTTATCTGCGCATTGTGTGCAATAGCGGTAGCAGTAACCATTATTTCCTATATGACGTTTCCTCGCCTTAGTGACTGGGTGGAGCGGCGATCGCTGGTAGCCGCTTTTTCATGGGTTGGAGCTGCGGTTTGTGCGGTGGCGATTGTGTTTTCACTGGCGGCGTTGCCTATTGTTTACCGAGCTTTTTTGATTGCTGGTGATAATCGGGAGGCTGCTAGGCAGGCATCGTATTTGCCGGAATATCACTCTGTAAGCTTCGGTGGGATTGTGGAAGAGCAGCGTGACTATGATCCGTTTGTTGTCCCCTTTGCTAAGCTAACTTCTCAATTGGAACGAAAGAATCAGGTCTTTTTGTTTAGCAAACAAAATGTTCCTCCCGAGGAGGCTGACACCCTACTGAACAGTGGCTATGAGTCTATCGTGATTGTCACTCCTAATAGTTTAGCTGCGCTTGAAAAGATTCCGAATGGCTGTCGCTTTAGTGAAATAACCGGTGGGGGTCAGAGAGGGGTTGCGCATGATGTTACAGCGGATGCAACCTTGATTAATTCACAGGTAATGTCAAAGCTGAAGTTCTTCACCTGCAAAAATGATGCTAGCACTATAGCTATAGCTGGTCAGGGAATTTTCGCTCTTGCAAATAAGCCGTTGGTCGTAGTTGTTCCTGACATAAAGTCTGCATTCACCCCTGACACAGTCACTAGTATGGCCACTCTTGGAGCTATTGTTTTTCGTGATTCTCAAGCAGTGATAACGCAAGCGTCTTCGATTGGTTTAAACTTGACCAGCGATAGCACAGCGGATTCAATCGCGGTGTACGCTCAAGACCAACAACTGGGCTATTACGTGAGTCTGGCCTCGATAGCCACACTCATCTTCGCTGCTGGATTTAGCATGTTCATTAGCGCACAGCTATATGCTGCATCGCGTTTGCGTTCTCTTTTCCCACTTTATGTGGGAGGAAAGAGCATAGGCGCCCTAGTTCGTCCCCGGCTGGTTCTAGACTTCGTGTTCATCAGTGTTGGCACTGGAGTCTCTATAGTAACCGCCTCGACCTTGGGCCTGGAGACGCCATTGTTATACATCTGCATTTGTAGTGCGATTTTGTTTATCGTTGATATTGGCCTCCGTCGCTACGTCACGCACGCAACGTTGGCGCGGGTATGCCAAAGGAAGAGCTAATACATATGAAACTCAAAGTTGAAGACTTGACCATCAAAGTAGAAAAACGCGTTCTACTTTCCGGAGTGAACTTCGAGTTTCACGAAAGGCAATTGGTAGGACTAGTGGGCGCGAGTGGCTGTGGCAAGACCACACTGCTCAACACCCTCGGTCTGTTGCTGCCGGCACACAGCGGATCGATTTTCTACGATGGATCGAACGCTACCAAATGGAAGCAACGTCAAATCAGTAAGTTTTGGCGCGAACAAGCCTCGTTCGTAATTCAAGATGCGGGTATCGATGACGATGAAACTGTTGTTTACAACGTCACGCTAAAAAAATCCTTCTTTGGGCGAAATCCGGATCAACGTAGCGCTTTAGAAGCACTAGAGAAGGTAGGGCTATCGCAACGCGCTCACGATACGGCTCGCGTGCTCAGTGGAGGAGAACAACGCAGAGTTGCAATCGCGCGATCAATGTACCGAAAATCTTCTATCATCTTTGCTGATGAACCAACAGCCTCACTTGACGAGGAGAATCGTGCATTGGTGGAGTCCCTTCTAACCGAAGAAGCCCAACGAGGCGCACTCGTTATTGTATCTACTCACGACATGCGCCTCGCACAACACTGCACCTCACTGGTCAACCTCGAAAAATATCGACCAAACTAGCTCAATAACAACTGCTACCTTCCTCTTATCAAAGCATCCATAACCCGCATCAGGCTAAGAAAAAGCGGCCTTCAAACATGCGCCAGGTTAATATCCCGTGATTTTAAGGATGGGATTATGAAAACATTTACAAGGCGAGGTCCACCAGGAGTCTGTTTTACTCTAACGACTGCGCTCATAGCAGGATCATTATTAGTTACAGCACTTATGTGATATGTTGCATCCCTCTACCTCTTTAGGTCTATAGCTTTCGAGGAATAGTAATGCGTGTAGATATAGATGATCTCAGATTTAAATATCATGGTAGGGGTGAAACGCGTAAAATTTTTGACGGAGCTTCTGTCAGCTTTTCATCGGGTAACTTTTATGCGCTAATGGGGCCGTCAGGTTCAGGAAAGACTACGCTGTTCAGACTACTAACTAAAGAGCTAGAACCGGAAGGCGGGCAGATTCTGATTGGGAATAGGGATTTAGAAAAAATTTCTGCCCGCGAACTCCGGACTTCCATTCTTGGTCGAATTTTTCAAGACTACCTGTTAATTCCTTTCTTAAATCCGATTGAAAATTTGCTGCTGGCGCGAGAGATCAGCCACGGATCCGCAGGTAGGCGCGAACGCGATCTTGCCTTGCAGTTGCTGGCACGGGTTGGATTAGCAGGTCATAGCACTCAACCTGTTGAGTTGCTATCCGGTGGAGAACAACAACGCGTAGCTATTGCGCGCGCCTTGATGGGATCAGCTCGGATTCTTCTTGCAGATGAACCCACTGGCGCTTTGGATCGGGATAACACTGTTCAAATCGCACAGTTGCTAGCTAGTTTTGCTCACGACGAGGACATGCTGGTTATTGCGGGTACACATGATATGGAATTCGCTAGTTACGCTGACAAAGTTATTCATATCGGCAATTACGGTTTTGCTGTGGAGTAACGCTAATGGGTAAACAGCGGCTACGTCTGATCTTCAAGATGGTTATACACCGACCTGTGGACGCTTTGGGTACGGTGGTTATCGCGCTGGTGTTAGTGATGGTGTGCGCAAGTCTTAGTGGCTTTATTTCTGCCTATAGTCACGCCATTCAGCGCGGAGCGCAAAGTAGTTTCGGAGCGTATAGTCAACAGGTAAACGGCAACGAGGACGTTGCCGCTTTTATGCGGTCTTTACAAGATAAAGGCGAGGCAGTAGCTACTTCATATTCACGTCAGAATCTTCTAAAAACTAATACGAAAAAGGCTACGAGTGTAGACGTAACGATGCTCAGCGGCGCGGGCGACCTGGGGGTACTAGTTGCTGGACGCTATCCAGATAAGCCGGGTGAGCTATCGGTTAGCCGGGAGGTTGCTAAGAGATTACAGGCAAAGCCCGGGGATTACCTTGAACTCGTTGACGTAGAGCAAACGAGAAAGCAAGCCGCATTTACTCTAGTTGGAATCACCGAGAACCCCGTTTCCATTCATGAAGTCACCGCTATTGCTATTAGCGCTAATCAATCTATATTTAAATCCTCTGAAGTCTGGCTGACAAATAATGATTTGAAAACTATAGATGAGGTATTGAATCACGGTGGCGGAAATGTCGCGACAGTGAACTCTGCAATGCAGCGAGCAAATGCAAATGCAGTCAGCTATCAGGCGATATCACCGCCACTGGCATCACTGTTTGCATCTCTACTAGTCGTGGTTCTCTTGGTGGCAATCTATGCTGCTGATCGGCATCGACGTCGCAGCATATTCCAGGTTTTGACCGCATTAGGAGATACGCCAGGACGAGCTGCTTTGACCACTTGCACCCAAACTACCTTATTGGCTTTAGGTGGCGGAGCAATAGGATGGCTACTAGCTTGTATATCGCTTCCCAGCCTCTCGAGGTGGGTAGCGACGTTTTTTGAGCAGCGATGGAACCAGGTGGAGTGGACTGCCGTGACCATCGTCGCGGTAGTAACGCTGGCTATAATTACCCTTAGCGGTCTGTTTAGCGCGGGACTAACTGTTTTATCTCTAAAGCACCACAAGCGTGCACCTAGTAAGGGATTTTCCCCTCGTCTTTTGCTAATAGTAGGTATTACGGGAACTGTAGCGACCATGCTTTTAATACTTTCCCGCCAATTGTTTATTTTTCCACAAGGTCATCGCATGGCGATGGCACTTGGAGCAGTAAGCATCCCTTCCCTGGGGTACTCACTTACGTTATTCACACGCAAGCGGAGGATAACCACGCGTTTAGGAAATCGCTTGCAAAAACTGATTTTAGGAGTGCTCGCAATAGTGTTCGCTTTGAACTATTACGGATCACTGTATGCAAGTGGAGTAGCGGATTGGACTAACTGGCTGGGTAGGCAGATTAATGGCAAAGACAGTTACCTGCAAGTTAGTAACGCTACCGAGCAAGCCGTAGATAACCTTTTGGAAAGATACCCTCAATTAAAGGCTCACACCGCGCTATTTGGCGATATTTCTACCACCAAACAAATGTTTCGCATCACCGATAATGAGGGGGCGCAATGCTTTAAAACCGCTAAGTCTGTACAGGACTGCCCTAAATCTAATCTGGATTTGGTTTATGTTGCCTCTGGAGGGTTGGCTGATAAAAGTTTTATTAACCATGCTCCGAAGGGCTATGTAACCAACAAAGGTACAGTTACTTTGATTGGTATCGGTATCGCTGATTCGGCAATCACCAAAGTGACCACGGTAGAGGGGCTTAGCGGTGACCCTAACTTAGAAAATAACATTTTAAGCGGGTTGATATTATCGCCTGATTCCCCGCTACTTAAACAGTTAGGGGTCAAGAAACCTCAATCTTACACTGCGATTATCACTGGTTTTGCTGGATTACCCGATGAGGTACAAGACGAGATACGGGCAAACCTGCTCATCCAAGCTCCTTTCGCGACCATAAATGACTCCGATGACCCGCAGATTAGACAATTACGAGCACAGGCAGTTGCGCGGCAGCTTTTAGCAGTAATCATCTCGGGTATATTACTGGTAACTTTATCGTCTACATTGGTATCTGACCAGCGAATTGAACGGCGTCTTATCGAACTAACCGGAGGAGGAAAGAAGAGTCAATTTAGATTGTTGAAATCCTTACTGGTTACATACACGATTTCAGTTTTCTCCGCTGTAGTTTTAGGACGCCTGGCCACTATGGATAGGATTCCTTTTACCCGCCCCAACTCAGCTGTTACCCATGACTATGGCTTGGTGTGGACAATGGGATTATCAGCACTGTTGTTCCTGATTCCTGCCCTAATTATCGCAACCCGGAAATATCGACACGCGCCCTCATAACGGTTTACCGAACCCTGAAATGTTACTAATGCCAACGGCGCGAAAACCGTTCCAAGCTATCCCCAGCCACTTGTTTCAGAGGGCTGGGGCGGGAAAACTAGCGACCGCGGGAAACTATTTGGGTACCCGCCCATTGGGGGGAAACCACATCCGAGGTGGTGGGATTCATGCCCGCCGTTTTTGCGGCCTCTTCAATTAGACGCGGGTCAACGGCACCGGGGTCGGAGGCGATCGGGCTGAGTACCCAAATCAATCCCCCTTCATCCATATTGCCCATCGCGTCCATTAACGCATCGGAGAGATCATCGACGCCGCCATCGTCATCGCGCCACCAGATCAGGGCGCCATCGGTCATCGCGGTGAAATCTTCATCTTGGAGATCGTCTTCTATTTGATCCATTATGGCTTGGCGAAGATCTTCATCGACGTCCTCGTCCCAACCAAATTCCTGAATGACTTGTTCTTTCTTAAAACCCATCTCCGATACGGATAGGGAACTTTCATGCCTTTCGCGTGTGGTTTCCACGCTCTCTAAGTTACATGATTAGAGCGTAAGGGGGAAACGCGGACGCCAACACATAGAAAACTGCCACCTCTTTTACCTAGGTTTAGTAGCTTTAGCCTATTGCGCGCTCTTGCGCCCTCGTCATCTCCCCTACCTTCGGCTCTAAGGTTTTAGCGATCCTGGGGAACTCGCTTGCGCCGGATCTTGAGGTCTTGAGTAACTTCTGGGAACCCCTAGTGTCTACGGGTTCTCTACCGACCGGTTGGCTCCAGTAGCCAAAGCGCGAAAAATAGTTAACAATTGGCGAGTATGGTCTTTTCTGTTGGAGGAGCAACGAAACCTATGAGTGACAATAAGGCGTCCCTGGACTCTGTACACCAGTTAGCTACTGCCCTGCCGGATCCGGATCCTCAAGAAACCCGCGAGTGGTTGGATTCCTTGGATGATTTGATTAAAGAGCGCGGTCCGGAGCGTACTCGCGATATTTTGTTGCGGATGCTTTCTCAAGCCGGCGAACAAAATGTGGCGGTGCCTGCCAATTTAAATACGCCTTTCACTAACACGATTAAGCCGCATGATGAACCGACTTTCCCCGGGGATGAACGCATCGAGCGGGACTATCGTCGCTGGATGCGTTGGAATGCCGCCGTGCAGGTTACCCGCGCGCAACGCCAAGGAGTGCACGTAGGGGGTCATATTTCTTCCTACGCCTCTATCTCTACTCTTTACGAGGTCGGGTTTAACCATTTCTTCCGCGGCAAGTCGCACCCGAGCGGCGGGGATCACGTCTTCTTCCAAGGGCACGCCTCCCCCGGTATTTACGCACGGGCTTTCCTAGAGGGTCGGCTGTCTGAGGAGGATATGGATGGTTTCCGTCAGGAACTATCTCAAGCCCCTCACGGCCTGCCTTCTTACCCGCATCCGCGGCACCTGCCCGAGTTTTGGGAATACCCCACCGTGTCTATGGGGCTGGGACCGGCCGAGGCAATTACCCAGGCCTGGTTCGATACCTATTTAACTAACCGCGGAATCAAGGATTGTTCTGACCAGCACACTTGGGCTTTCCTGGGTGACGGGGAAATGGATGAACCAGAATCGCGGGGAATGTTGCAGCTAGCGGGGCAGCAAAAGCTCGACAACCTCACTTTCGTGGTGAACTGCAACTTGCAGCGCCTGGATGGCCCGGTGCGCGGTAACGGACAGATTATTCAGGAACTTGAGGCATTTTTCCGAGGCGCCGGCTGGAACGTTATCAAAGTAATTTGGGGTCGCGGCTGGGATCGGCTGTTGGCTAAGGATCATGACCATGCGCTACTGAAAGTGATGACCGAATGCCTGGATGGTGACTACCAGACTTTCAAAGCTAATGATGGCGCTTACGTACGTAAACACTTCTTTGGACGGGATCCTCGCACCGCGAAAATGGTGGAAGATTGGACCGATGAGGAGATTTGGGATTTGCGGCGGGGCGGTCATGATTACCGCAAGGTTTACGCCGCCTATCATGCGGCGATGGCGCATAAGGGACAGCCGACTGTTATCTTGGCGCACACCATTAAGGGATATGTGCTGGGTGAGACCTTCGCGGGGCGCAACTCCACTCACCAGATGAAGAAGCTGACCTTGAAAGATTTGAAGGCGCTACGCGACCGGCTGCATATTCCGATTACGGACGAGGAGCTGAAGAAAGATCCGCAGCTACCTCCCTACTACCGTCCTGCCGAGGATCATCCATCCTTGCAGTATATGTTTGAGCGTCGCGAAAAGTTGGGCGGTTTTTTGCCTTCGCGTCCTAAAGAACGCAACCAGATGCAGCTTTCTTTGCCAGATGATTCCGTTTATGACGTCCTCAAAGGGGGTTCTGGGAAGCAGAAAGTTGCCACCACCATGGCGCTGGTGCGTCTAATGAAAGAGTTTTTGAAGGATGAAGACTTCGGCAAGCGGATTGTGCCGATTGTGCCGGATGAGGCGCGCACGTTCGGGATGGACTCTATGTTCCCCTCCGCGAAGATCTATAACACTCTGGGGATGAATTACACCGCAGTCGATGAAAATTTGATGCTGCATTATTCCGAGGGTAAAGATGGCCAGATTCTGCACCCCGGGATTAACGAGGCGGGAGCAGCGGCTGCTTTCCAGGTGGCCGGTACTTCCTATATGTCTAATGGGGAACCCACAATCCCCTTCTACCTGTTCTATTCAATGTTTGGTTTCCAGAGGACGGGTGACCAGTTCTGGGCAGCCGGAGACCAGTTGGCACGAGGTTTCGTGATTGGCGGAACCGCGGGACGTACTACTTTGACCGGTGAGGGTCTGCAACACGCTGATGGCCACTCCCCGATTATTGCCGCCACGAACCCGGCGTTTGTGCAATACGATCCGGCCTATGCTTACGAGTTACGCCATATTATTCGTGACGGAATGCAGCGGATGTATGGGGATGGCTCCGATGGGCGCGACCAGAACGTCATGTACTATTTGACGGTTTACAACGAAGCGATTCACCAGCCCGCAGAACCCGAAGGAGTCGATGTTGAGGGAATTCTGCGCGGCATGTACGCCTTGACCGGTCATTATGAAAATGGCGGGCCGAAGGTAGAACTGCTGGCTTCGGGGATTTCGGTTCCTTGGGCATTGCAGGCGCAAAAACTTTTGATGCAGGATTGGGGGGTGGACGCGGCTGTCTGGTCGGTGACCAGCTGGCATGAGCTGCGCCGGGACGGTATGGACAGCGATCGTCATAACCTGCTTCATGCGGATGAAGAATATCGCTTGCCCTATGTTACTCAACGGCTCCGTAACGCCACCGGACCGGTGATTGCGACTTCGGATTATGACCATCTGGTTCCCGATATGATTCGCCCCTGGGTGCCGGGCCGCTACAAGGTGCTGGGTGCTTCCGATTTCGGGTATTCCGATACCCGTGCCGCCGCGCGCCGCCACTTCTTGATTGATGCCGAATCCCTGGTGGTTCAGGCCTTGGAGGCTTTAAATGAGGACGGGATTCTGCAAGATCGTTCGGTGGTAACTCAGGCCTTAAATCGCTATGACCTACTAAATCCGAACGCTGGTTCTTCTGGCGAACAGTAATATCTGATACTGATCGCTTCCTGGGGGCGCCCATTTTCCAATGGACGCCCCCTACTTTTTGGAGCTGACACCCCTTAGAACGCCCGCCAGAAATAACTATAGATACGCAGCTGCAGGTGAGATGTGGGAGGATAGCGCTATGGAAAAAACTGAAGTTTGTGCGGAGCAAATTGAGCGCGTATCGCAGATGGAGGCGGCGCTGGTGCGTCTCAATGACGCGATTGCAACTGTCGAGGGCGCCCTCGATACCTACGAGCAGATGTGGGACGATTACCGCGCTTTGGATAAGTATTATTCCGGGAAAGCCTGGTGGGAGGATCTAGAGGCCGATAACCAGGGGCTTTTGCCGGAAGATTTGCCGCGCGGGGTTCTTTCCGAGGACGCAGCCTATGACGCCCTCGGCGAGGCCGAAGCCCTCCGCCAGCGCCTAAAAGAAATCGCGTTAACTAGCCGAGTGTGCGAAAAACACCATCTCCCCGACTGAAAGTTACCTCCACGTCTCAACTACCGGGTAGAGCTCTGGACTTTCAGCGCCTATACTCTGTGAAACACCGCCGGTCAAAACCAGACTAGTGATTACCAGGAGCACAAAAATGCGCTTAAGTAAATTTTTTACCATTTGAAAACACCTCCCTTGATTTTTATGGATTCCGCATATTGATATGCGCCTGACACTTGCTGCATTGCGGCTTAACGTGTTAGCTGTACCCAAGAAAATGAACATTCTGGGTAGAAGGTGTTCGCGGTGGCAAATGCTCCGCCTAGTTACAAAGCGCCTCTTCTTTTCCAGCTCCTCCATCGCGCTAAAAGATGCGTGGAATACCGGTGGGGAGCGGGTAACTCCGACCTTGTAAGCCGGAGCTAGTTCGTCCCTCTCATGAGAAACGAAAAAATCAGCAACCAACCTGAAATCGAGGTCTTTCATAAGATTTTGATTTTCTTGCATACTCCCTATGTAGGGCGCGAGCGCAAAAACCCAGGTGAAAGCTAAATTCCCACTGTGTAGTATTGGAAGTTTTGAGGAAAAGAGATTTTGTTAAGATTTCTGTGTGTGCAAGCAAAATTGGGATGATTGCCTTCCAAACGGGGATTACCAGATACCGCCTAGAACAAGATGCGAGAAGTACCCAATCAGCGACATTGTGCCCTGCGATATAGAATACTTGCGAATCCAAGGTAACCGTTGGACTCAGGCCGGAAGATTAACCGAATTTGTTTTTGTGCTCCAGGTCAGAAACGAAAACACTGGCAGGTGGCAAACGCACCTTTCGATAGACTGCACCCACTCCAACGCCCACATCCACTACTACAAAGACGGGGAGAGGGATGGGAACCCGCGCGAAACGATTAAGGTCCTTAACCGGGCAAGGGATGTTCAGGACGCATTGGGAATGGCTATACTAAGAATCAGGCAAGAAATTAATAAATTGGTGGAGGTGTGAAAGTGAACAAGGAATTGGCAGACTTCGAGAACGAAGTCCTCTACAACGTCATGCTCGGAAACACTACTCCAAAAGTTATTGATTCTAGGGGACATACCCCGCTTATCGCTTGCCTAGAAAGCGAGACTGTTGGCACCCTGCTGGCTAGAATCGAAAGAGCCGGGGGCTGCGGAACCATCTACGCCCTATCCGAAACCGGCAAAGTAAGGGTAGTAGCCGCGCAAGACAAAGGGGCTAAGGCACCCAGCCTCACCGATCTAGAAGCAAGCACCTTAAGTGAGAACTCCTCTATCGGAATGTTCATCGACTATATCTCCACCCAAGAAGACGGGGTATATCTTACCGGCGCAAAAATGCGTTCTTACGGCACCGCCGAACTGGCCAAGGTCTAATTCCCGCAATTCCAACTGCCGCTTACCGATCCATCAGCCGTGAGCGTAGCCACAAACGCGCCGTTCCAAGGCAGACTTAGGCTCGCCCCCCCCCATGTCTGCCACCTACCGATATAGAAGCGTTAGTCCCAGAAGCATAGATAGTGAGCGTTCCGTTGCATGATCCAGTAAGGGTGGCACTTGCCCGCCGATCTACTGACGCTGGAGTCGGGGTCCTATGATCTGCCACAGCCGGCGGGTTATCTCGGTTAGTTACTGCCTTTGTAGCTTCAACCGCTCGTGGTTTTCTCTTGCCTCGCTTCCGCGAATAGGAGCCATTCCCAGAAACGAAAAGAGCCAATTGCGTTTCCGGCATTCTCCCCTGACGGTGATTAGCTGGATATGCGTAAAAGTTCACCTCTCCGACCGGCACCTGTTCCCTAATCTCCGCTACTAAACAGGATCCTGGATTGTTACCGCCTGGAGCGATTGGAACTATTACGCTTAAGGCTAACGCCCCTAGGGCAGCTAGCAGCACCAAGCGTTTCGATACTCTTTGCATCATCTTGGAAAACCCTCCTTACGTCTATTTAGTGTTTCCACTATGGGTAATGCGTAAAAAGGTTTCCAAGAATAAAAGCACTGGTGGAAAGGTTTTGAGGTCGGGCGGGAATTGCGCCCAGATACACTTGTAGCCCCAGCAAAACGCCGGGGCTACGAGGTATTAAGCGTTCAGTTTTCTAGCAGGGCCAGGTGTTGCCCTCGCTATCTCCACATCCGGAAACTTCGAATTGGTTATTTCCCTTGTACGTCCATTTCGAGCTGTCATCTTTGTAGCTTTTGCTTTCCCCGACTTTCCATTCGCCAGAATTGCCTGCCTTAGCCTTAGTCCCGGAGCGGCGAGGAGCTTGGTACTGCCGCTTAGGCTGAGCTTTCTTCTGGTAGGTGCGTGACTTGGGCTGAGCTTTCACCGGGGCAGGAGCCTGTGCCTTATTAGCCTTAGCAGGAGCCTCCGCCTCTGCCTTAGCTTTAGCTTTCGCCCTCGCCGCACGGTCTCGAGCAATCTTCTTATCACGCTCAGCGTTCAAAGCCTGCTTTTCCCTATCCATATCAGAGACAGTCGGCACCTTGTACACCGGAGCACTCACATTAGCATTACCCGCGCACCCAGCAAGCCCCACCCCCAACGCCACGCTTGCCAGCACTAACATAAGTTTTTGAGTTTTCATTTTTCCTATCCTTTCTTGAGCCTAAATGTTTACCTCACCACCTATGTAGGGCGCGGAGATAAAAAGCCTGGCGAGAACCTTATGACATCATTATAGTTTTTTAAGAATAGGATAATTGGCAAACCACGTTACTAGTTCGAGAAAGACCCCAGGAAAAACGGTCGCGACATGCCGAAATGATGCGTTTTGCCCATGGTCAAAACCGGTTAAGACTCCTGGGAAACCAGTTGCTTCCCTCAGACCTCACTCCTTGTTGCACATACGCAACCCGGGAAGTTTTATTGCATTTACGCAACTCCTGACGTGACAAACCCCTGCCAAGCACCCCTAAAGCACAACTTAGCCTCGAGACATGAATTGTTCTTGCGAGTACCACCTAATTCGACGCTTATGCCCCATGATACAGGCTCGCCAGCTGCCCCAGAGTTTCACATTCGGCGATCTGGGTATCGGCACGTTTTTCATCCAGTTCTCCCTCAAGCCGTGCTATCACCGCGTACAGAGAGAGGTCATCGAAATCTAGCTGCTCCCGCAACTTCGTCTCCGGCGCCAAATCCCGCTGATCACAGTCAGTTTCCGCAGCGACTGCCGCTAAGAGACAACTTATTACCGCAGGATCACCACTAAAGTTTTCCCAGGCAGGAGAAATATTTTCCGAGGACGCATCCAGGTTACTAACGCTACTTTCCTCAGCCGCCACCCCGGATTCTGGGGCATTAGCAGACGCGGGCTCGCCCTCTCCCCCACTTTCACCCTCCGGTTCCCCGGGCAAATTCTTTCCGAAATCGGCGAGCACCGCTAGCGCATCAGCATCTAGCGCCATCTCAGCCCACTCGATGTAGCCAGCGCACGGGAGCGCCCGCTCCCGCGTAGCGGAAAGGTTCAAGTTCTTCGTCCCAAGCAGTTCCCAGCGCCAAATCTAGTAGGCGGCGCAGCTCTTCTTGACTGCCTTGGGCAAGCGCCGAGCGCACCCGATCTTCCGGGATCACCACATTACCCACCACATCGGTTTGGGCATGAAAAATCCCCAAGTCTGGAGTGTATGACCAGCGTCCCCCATTGTTGTTTACGGAGGCGTCCTCGGTAACCTCGAAACGCAAATGTTCCCATCCGCGCAGTGCGGAGGCTAGTTTAGCACCAGTCCCAGCCCTGCCGACCCAGGAAAGCTCCGAGCGGAACATCCCGGGTTGAGCCGGTTGTTCCGTCCACTCTAGGTTGACGCGTTGATCTAGAACTGCTCCAACCGCCCATTCCACGTGACTAGACAGCGCACGAGGGCATGAGTGTACGAAAAGTACACCGCGGGTGTAATCCTTGTTCATCGCTTCTCCTTTAGTGATCGCAAGGTTCGTCTTCCCCAACGGCCTGTGCACACTACAGAGTGATGACACGCGGTGTCTCAGTTTCTATTTTGCCCTCGATAGCGATTTTCAACAACCCCAAAAGCCTCTGACCGGCAATTTTGTGACTACTGAGGCCAATGTGGCACCTGTGGTTTACCGATCGAGAGAAAACACGAGAAGAGGCTTGAGCGATAGCGCGGGGGCTGGGTTTGATCCGAGCAGGTGCGGTGGGCATAAGAATTCGGAAAACGCCGCTACATTTTCCGAATTCTTGGGCAGGAGGAAAAACCTAGATTCCGTGCTCACTTGCAACCGCCAGACTCATAGCACGGGTCGAGGTCGGGAAAAGATACGAGAGGGGGCTTGAGCATAAGCGTGGAGGCGGATTTATGCCGAGGGGTAGGCTCCGGGCACTAAATCCGTGAAAATGCCAAAGCATTTTCCGGATTTCGGGGCGCGAGGCAAAATCCGCCTCCGCGCTCCCCACAACAAGCTTTTACCAGCTACAGGCCTTTTTCGCGAATCTCTTTAAAGGCTTTCCGACGCGTTAACCGATCGAGGCGATCAAGATAAAGATGACCATCTAAGTGGTCACATTCATGCTGAATGCAACGCCCCATAATCTCTTCGCCTTCGACCACTTTCGGCTTGCCATCCAGGTCAATCCCCTCGGCACGCGCATACCAGGCACGCTGGCAGGGAAAAAACAAGCCGGGAACCGACAGGCAACCCTCGTCGCCATCTTGATATTCGTCTTTTGAAACCTCTACCAGACGGGGATTAAGAATATAGTCGACTTCCCCGTCAATGTTCCAGGAGAAAGCCCGCAGCCCCACGCCAATCTGATTAGCGGCCAGCCCGGCACGCCCATCGGCATCTACCGTTTCTAGCAAGTCTTCTACCAACTGTTTTATATGTTCATCGATTTCGCCCACCGGTTCACAGGGGGTGCGCAAAATCGGATCTCCGATTACTCTGATTTCTCGAAATGCCATTTCCTATTCCTCCTCGCTGCCCGCTGCCACCGCAGCCGGAACGATTTTTTCTGCCCGCGCATAGGCTTCCTCCAGATCCCGGCGCACCTGGTCATTTACATATTGGAAGGCATCTCCAACTGCGATTTCACGGCGTTCACCAGTGGCGCGGCAACGTACTTCCACGGTTCCTTCTTTGAGTCCACGCCCGATCACTACCAGCCAGGGCATTCCAAGCAGTTCCGCATCCTTGAATTTAACCCCGGCAGATACTTTCTTGCGGTCATCGATCAAAGTATCAATCCCGGCGGCGGTGAGCTGGTCGCCTAGCGTTTGCGCGGCCTCGAAAAGTTCTGCCCCTTTGCCGGTCACCAGTATATGCACCTGGAAGGGCGCCACATTAGTTGGCCATTTCAGCCCGACCTCGTCGTGGTATTCCTCGGCGATAGCGGCCATTACCCGGGAAACTCCGATCCCGTAGGATCCCATGGTAACTACCTGGGATTTCCCGTTTTGATCGAGCACGTTTAGCCCTAGCGCCTCGGAATATTTTGTTCCGAGGGCGAAGATATGCCCGATTTCGATTCCGCGCGCGGTCTGCAAGGGGCCAGAACCATCGGGAGCCGGATCCCCATCTCGCACTTCCGCAGCTTCAATAAAGCCGTCAGCGCGGAAATCTCTACCAGCAACTAGATGATAAAGGTGGGTGTCTTCTTTGCCGGCGCCCGCGATCCATTCGGTACCTTCTACTACCCGCGGATCTAGGAGGCAGCGGGGGCTGCCAGAAATGTTTCCGTCCTCATCAATTTTGCGATCCGGATGGTCAGGCCCGGCACAGGTAGGCCCAGTAAAGCCCGGTACGATATTGGGGTAGGCGGCCATATCTTCCGGGGTCGCCATTTCTACGTCTGCCCCCAAGGAGGCTTCGAGGCGCCGCATATCAATTTCGCGATCTCCGGGTACGCCCAGTAGCAGCACTTCCCGTTTACCATCGGCATAAGTCGCGGCAACCATGAAGGCTTTCAAAGTGTCAGCTTTAGTCCATGCCCGGCCGTCTTCGCGGGGGAAGTGCTCGTTCGAGTAATCCACCAATGCTTCTATAGTGTGTGCACCGGGGGTTTTACGTTCAATCGCAGCCGGAATGTGCGAATAATCTTGCGGCTCCGGCGCAGTAGTGGTCACGGCCTCCACATTGGCGGCATACCCGCCCTCGGAGCACACAAAAGTATCTTCCCCAATAGCGCAGGGGAAAATGAACTCTTCCGAGCGCGAGCCTCCCATAGCGCCCGCCATCGCGGAACAAATCACGAAATTTAGCCCTAACCGAGAGTAAATACGCTGATAGGCTCGGCGTTGCTGCTGATAGGATGCCTCTAGTCCCTCGTCGTCAATGTTGAAAGAGTAGGCGTCCTTCATAATGAATTCGCGGCCGCGAATCAGACCTGCCCTTGGACGCGCCTCGTCCCGATATTTTTCTTTGATCTGGTAGAGGACGACCGGCAGATCTTTATAGGACGAATAAAAGTCTTTCACCAACAGGGTGAACATTTCTTCGTGAGTGGGCGCCAATAGATAGTCAGCGCCTTTGCGGTCTTGTAGTTTAAACAGGGAGGGCCCGAACTCTTCCCAACGGTTCGTCGCTTCATAGGGTTCGCGGGGCAACAGCGCCGGGAAAGCTACCTCAAGGGCGCCGATGCGATCCATTTCTTCGCGCACTACCTGCTCTACGCGCCGAATCGTGCGCAACCCTAGCGGGGTCCACGTATAGATTCCGGGTGCAGCACGGCGAATATAACCGGCGCGCACCAGCAGTTTATGGGAATCCACTTCGGCATCTACCGGGTCTTCCCGCAAAGTCCTGACAAAATAAGTCGACATATTGTAAGCCACGTTCGCCAGTTTAGTAGATGATGCAAAGGAACCTAAACCGCGCCGTTCCGGCAGGAATCATGTGAAAGCTTTCTGCACTAGGTGTGTGGAAGCTATCCGGTAGATCCGCGCGAGCGAGAAGTTTTTCCTCCCGCCCAAAAACTCGCAGATACCCGCGGGCATCTGCGAGTTTTACGCCCACCTAACCTGATCGGATAAAACTTCTCTCTCGCGCTCGGGGTTACGGCCACAGCAAGCAACATTACGACCATTTTTTGCGCCGAAGAAGGGTTTGGAATGCCAATATCTTCCTGCAAGAAGCGTCGGGGAAGAACAATATGAAAAGGCAACCGGGTTAAGCGTGATAAACGTAGCTAGACTGTTGGAATTTTGGGGCAGGAGTGGGAAAAGATGTGCCTGTTGGCTGGACTTAAGCGGGGAGGATTGGTTTTATCCGAGCGGGCGCGGTGGGCATAAGAATTCGGGAAACGTGGCTACGTTTGCCGAATTCTTGGGCAGGAGGAAAAATCAATCCTCCCCGCGAGAAAAGTTGCTAAACTGTTGGGCTTTTGCAGGAGTGGGAAAAGATGCGAGAGGGGGCTTGAGCCGAGCGTAGCGAAGCTCACCGGGGTCCCCCGAGCGCTTTTCCGACTCCTGCCTAGAGAAACTAGACAGTTACCTCGACCTCGCCAGAGCCTTCTTCTAGGCCTAGTAGCTCGGCTTGACGATGTGCCTCCGCAATCAGGGTGGGCACGATTTCCTCTTCGGGAACCGTCTTAATAACTTCGCCTTTAATAAAGATTTTTCCTTTACCGTTACCGCTGGCTACCCCCAGGTCGGCTTCCCGCGCCTCGCCAGGACCGTTCACGATACACCCCATAACCGCGACTCGCAGCGGCACTTTAATCTCGTCTTTCAGCGCATCAGTAACGGCGTTTGCCAACTTGTAAACATCGACTTGGGCGCGTCCGCAGGAGGGGCAGGAAACAATCTCCAGGGTGCGTTCTTTTAGCCCCATAGATTGCAGGATTTCAATCCCGACTTTTATTTCCTCTACCGGGTCTGCCGACAGAGAAACCCGGATAGTATCCCCAATGCCTTGACGAAGCAGCGCCCCGAAGGCGGTCGCCGATTTGATAGTGCCTTGGAAAGCCGGGCCTGCCTCGGTTACTCCCAGGTGTAGCGGCCAATCCCCCATTTCACTGAGCAGTTCGTAGGCGCGAATCATAGTCACCGGGTCGTGGTGTTTAACCGAGATCGCAAAGTCGTGGAAATCGTATTGCTCGAACAGGCGTGCCTCATTAACGGCGGATTCTGCCAAAGCCTCCGGGGTAGCTTTCCCATGGCGTGCCATTACCCGCGGATCGAGGGAACCAGCATTAATTCCAATCCGCAGGGCAGTGCCGTGCTGGCGGGCACATTTGGTAATTTCTTCTACCTGGTCATCGAATTTGCGGATATTACCGGGATTTACCCGCACCCCCGCGCAGCCGCCCTCAATCGCGGCGAACACATATTTGGGTTGGAAATGAATGTCGGCGACTACTGGAATAGTAGATTTTTGGGCGATTACCGGCAGCGCCTCCGCATCATCGGCGCTGGGGCAGGCTACCCGCACAATATCGCACCCGGCGGCCGTTAGCGCCGCTATCTGTTGCAAGGTGGCACCAATATCGGTGGTTTTGGTGGTACACATGGACTGTACGCTGATTGGGGCATCTCCCCCAATACCTACGTCTCCGCAGCGAATCTTGCGAGTTTTCTTTCGCGGGAAACCCGCGGGCTTTACTTCCGGCATTCCTAGTTCAACACTCACGTTCCTATTATGACGCTTTCAGACACTAAAGCCCTAGTTTCTGGAAAGAATAACGCTTTTACCTGCGCTATTTCCCCGGCCTATTTTACAGTAATCACTGAGGGCGAAAGACTGCCAGTATTAAACGATGAGCGCTCCCAATAGCGAACTCAGAACCTAAGGTAAGCGAATGGGGTCAACAATATCCGCCACCATCAGTAGCACGGTCATCGCTATCAACAGTCCTGCCACCACGTAGGTCAACGGCACAGCTTTCGCGGCATCAATGGGGCCAGGAGCCGGACGCGAACGAAGCCGCGCATAGCAGTTCTTGATTCCTTGCCAGCAGGCACCGGCAATATGTCCGCCATCTAAGGGCGGCAGCGGAATCAGGTTGAATACAAACAGCGCCATATTTAGGGAAGCTAGCAGGGAAAGTAAGCCTCCGGCGCGATCTGCCAGGGTCACCTGGGTTGAGGGCGCAGAACCGATCTCTCCAGCGATTCTACCTACTCCCAGGACTGACATGATTCCGGAGCTATCGCGCGGGGTGTCAGTGAAGACTGCAACTCCCACATCCCACACGGCTACCGGCAGTTTCAAGACTACCGCTCCGGTTTGATAGAACATTTGCCACATGGTTTTCCCGTAGGTGGCCAGCCCCGTGCTTTGACGAACCGAACGCGCATAGAGCCCTGCTTTCCCGTCTACCCCGGATAGCTGCAGTTCAATAACTTCCCCGCCGCGCTGGACTGACACGGTGGCATCCCCATGGGTAGCGTTAGCATATTTTCGCAGGTCTTCCCAGGTATTTATTTTCTGGCCATCCCAGGCGACTAACTTATCTCCCGGTTTAATCCCGGCCTTGGCTGCCGGGGAGGGTTGGGCTCCCTCCTGGCCGCAATCAACCACCTGTCCTGCTATTAAGCAAACGGCTTTATCAACAGTGGTAGTGGGGGTGGCAATCCCAATCCCCAGCATTGCTATCGCCATAAGTACGAACGCTAAAAATAGGTTCATCACTGGCCCGCCGAACATCACCACTAGGCGCTGGGATACTGGCAGGTTGTAAAAGCCGCGGTGGCGCTGAGTTGAAGGAATCTCGGAAAGCGAGGCGTCTCGGGCTTCTTGCGACCAGGTAGGAACCAAGTTTTCGGCTTCCTCCGGGTCGAGGGCGCGCGCCTGGCGCACCGAAAGTTTCTTGCCGTCCAGTTTGTAGGCAAACTGATCCGGGTCACCCGGGCCGTACATTCCCAGGATGCGGCAATAACCCCCTAGAAGGAAGGCTTTAACTCCGTATTCGGTTTCCCCGCGTTTACGGGAAAACAGGGTGGGACCGAACCCAATCATGAACTGGGGAACTAGCGCCCCAAATTTTTTAGCCGGTAGCAGGTGCCCACATTCATGCAGACCAATAGAGATAATCAGTCCGATAACCAGAATTATTATTCCCAGCAAAAAAGCCATGGGGATAGCCTACCTAGCGTTCATGACAATTTCCTGAGCCTTAGTTTTCGCCCAGGTTTGCGCAGCCATAATTTGCCCTAAATCTGGATTCTCCACCCCGGTATGTTCGGACAATACTCGCGCTAGCGAATCCACTATTTGCAGGTAGGGCAAGCTTCCATCCAGGAAGGCATCTACGAATATTTCATTGGCGGCGTTATAAACCGCCGGGTGAGAAGCGGAGGCCGCCACTGCTTGGCGCGCCAGTTTTATTGCCGGGAAAGTTTCATGATCTACCGGTTCGAATTGCCACTGCTGGACTTGAGTGAAATCCAGGGGGGTAACAGTTTTTTCTAGGCGGTTCGGCCAATCCAGTCCCAGGGCGATCGGCAGGCGCATATCGGGCGGGGAGGCCTGCAAAATACTGGCGCCATCAATCCAAGTTACCCCGGAGTGAATAATCGATTGGGGATGAATCACCGGCACAATATCTTCGGGCGTAACATCGAATAAAAGGTGAGCTTCTATCAGTTCCAAACCCTTGTTTACCAGGGTGGAAGAGTTGATAGTCACCACCGGCCCCATTGACCAAGTGGGGTGATTGAGGGCTTGCTGCGCGCTGACCTCAGCTAAATCTGCACGTTTCTTTCCCCGGAAAGGACCGCCAGAGGCAGTAAGGATAATCTGGCTTACTTCACTGCAACCATCCTGGTTTACGCTGGTTAACCCCTTATGGTGGACACCACTAGCTAAGGCTTGCGCAATCGCCGAATGTTCAGAATCTACCGGTACGATTTGGCCAGGGCGCTGGCAGGCAGCTTTAACTAAGGCGCCGCCCACAATCAAAGATTCTTTATTTGCCAGCGCTAAGGTAGCCCCACTTTCCAAGGCGGCCAAAGTAGGAGCCAGCCCCACCCCGCCGGTAATCCCATTGAGGACTACCGCTTGCCGGCTGGCTCTCCTCGCTGCTCGGGCACTAGCATCGTCTCCTGTCAAAATCTCGGGTTGATATTTATCTGCGCCAGGAAGTTCCGCAGCTAGCGCAGTCACGAATTCCTCGCCCCTATCTAAGGAAATCGCCACAATTTCGGGGCGGAAACGGGCAGCTTGCCGCGCCAGTAACGTAAGGTTAGCCCCACCAGCGCTGAGGGCGCGCACACAAAACCGCCCCGGATTTTGAGCGATTACCTCCAGTGCTTGCGTACCGATAGATCCCGTGGATCCCAAAATGAAAACGTCGCGCACTGCCCCTCCCCGATTCGAAAGATATTTTGCCGGTTATTGCCCGAAGGCAAACAGTTATTCCACCGCCAGCAGTACTTCTACCGCTCGCGAGAGATAGGCATCGACTACGCCCTCTTTATAAGCCTTTTCATTCTTTGCAGTCTTAAAAGTGGCACTGCGAATCTCGGCGGAGGTGATTCCCTTATCCGAGTCAAAATACTGTGCGAGCCGGTCAAGTAGTTCATCCACCTGGGTGGCGTCATAGCCTTTACCGTTTGGGTGAGCGAAACGTTTGCCCCGCGGACGGAGCATCCGCGGATAAAGGGTAGTTGCTCGCTGCGCCACCCTTTCCATCCAGGCTTGCGAACCATTAACTGCTACATTGTCTGCTCGGTCACGCCGCACGAAAGCGGCTTCCAGACGATCCATAGCCTGGTCGATCGCGGCAGTTTGATATCCGCGACGCACTAGATCAAAATGGGCACCCCGCACCTGGGCGGCCGAGAATTTTTCAGCCGGCACCCCGCCCTCATAGGCTTTGCGAGCATCCGCAAAAAACTCGTCTACCTGGGAGGGGTCGTATCCCCGCGTAAAAAAACCGGCCCTAGGAAAGTTGTTCTCGCTCATTTGCCAGTCCTCTCCTTCCGAGATTTAGTTGCCAATTGACCACACGCTCCATCAATATCTTGTCCCCGAGTATCGCGGATAGTGGTGGTGATACCTTTACGTTCCAGAGTATCTACAAATTCTGCTTGCGCGTGGGATTCACTCGCCGTCCAGATAGATCCGGGGGTGGGATTTAACGGAATCGGGTTAACATGCGCCCAGCCGTGCCCGCGAGCATTCAACAAATCTGCGAGCAGTCCCGCTCTCCACGCCTGGTCGTTCATGTTCTTGATCAGGGCGTATTCGATGGAGACCCGCCGGCCGGTAGCTTTAAAATAATCGTAAGCAGCGTCTAGCAGTTCGCTAACCTGGAAGCGAGAATTTATTGGAATTAGATCATCACGCAATTCGTCATCGGGAGCATGCAGGGAAATCGCCAAGGTGACCGGGATTTTTTCTTCCGTTAGCTTCTTGATTCCGGGCACCAGCCCCACAGTAGAAACCGTGATTCCCCGCGCGGACATTCCGAACCCTTCCGGGGGCTCGGCAATCAAGCGGCGAATCGCGCCCAGCACTGCCCGATAGTTAACCATGGGCTCTCCCATCCCCATGAACACCACGTTGGAGAGGTGGCAGGGATCTCCGCCTAGTTCGCCCTCCTGACAAACCTTACGTGCCAGGCGCACCTGTTCCACGATTTCGGCGGTTGAAAGGTTACGGGTCAGCCCCATCTGCCCGGTGGCGCAAAATGGGCAGGCCATTCCGCATCCCACTTCGCAAGAAATACAGAGGGTAGCGCGGGAGGGATAGCGCATTAGCACCGACTCTACTTCGGCTCCATCAAATAGTCGCCACAGGTATTTGTGAGTCATTCCCTGATCACCGCTACGCTCCACGACTTGCTGAACTAGCTGCGGAAATGCCAGCTCCGTCAGTTGTTCGCGCCCGGCAGCGGGCAGATCAGACATTTGGTGCGGATCGGTAGTTAGGTGCGTGAAATAGTGACGGGATAATTGGTCGGCTCTAAAGGGCGGAAAACCGGCCTCTTTTAGCATTTGTTTGCGTCCCGCCAGATCAAAATCGGCCAAATGCGCCGGAGGTTTCGAGCGTTTAGTTGCTTGGAAACGCAGCACGGGGCGCGCATCCGGGGTGCTAGCTCCCTCAGGGGCCTGGTCGGTGGGCATTACTTGCCAGGGATCGCGCCGCGGTTTGGCTCGGCGCATCAACTCTTTATCGCTGGTGGAGCCGCTAGCCTGACCGGCAGAGCCAGCGCCCTTAAAAGATGCGCGCCCTCTGCCGGGTTTCCGCTTCTCACCCGATCCGGGTTGCTTTAGCTTTGCCATTTATATTTTCGCGCCCCTAAAAGATCCACAGGGACACTAGGAAAAACAGAGGCACGGTGATTAGCAGCGAGTCTAAACGATCCATTACTCCCCCATGACCAGGTAGTAAGTTACCCATGTCTTTAAGTTGCAGATCCCGCTTTATTAAGGACTCTCCTAAATCTCCGCAGGTAGCAACCATGGGAGTGAGAATCCCCAGCACTGCGATTGCCCAGACCTGAGTTCCGGTCGCCCAAACCGCAACTGCGGCGGCGAGTGTGCACATCACTACGGAACCGGCGAACCCTTCCCAAGATTTTGCGGGCGAAACCGCCGGAGCCAGAGGGTGCTTACCTTTAAGTACCCCCGCCGCGTAGCCACCAATGTCATTGCATATGGTGACCACGATCCACACTATTATCGGGGCGGGATGATGGGGATTATGCAGCATAATGACCACAAAAGATGCCAAGAAAGGCAAATAGATGGCAACAAAACCGGTCACTAAGAGGTCGCGAGTCGCAAACTTGGAAGGGCCGGAACTCAAGCGCCAGATAGCACAAGCTATCAAAGTAGCTAGTAGCGCCGCCCATACCCCCTCCGGTCCTAAGAGATAGGCGCAGACCAGCATCCCGATACTGCCCACCACCAGGGGTGGTAAACACAGTTTTACCCTAATCCGAGATACGGCTCGCGCCATCTCAAATTCGGCCATCACCGCCACCACCATGATGAACACCAAAAAACATACCGGTGGTGCCAGGAGCAAGGCTAACACCAAGGCACCCAGGCCTACCCCCACCGCAATCGAGGCCGGTAGGTTGCGACCTGCCCGCGACTTTTTCGGTTTTGCGGGCGCATTCTTGGTAGGTTCTGGGTTCATCAAAGAGACAGATCCCTCGCCTTGGATCGGGGGACGGTGGTTCAACTACATCTCCATTAGTTCTTTTTCTTTGGCTTCTAACAGAGCATCCATCGTGTCCACCTGTTTCTTCGTCAAAGCCTCGATTTCTTTTTCTGCACGCGTTACTTCGTCCTCGCCAGCATCGCCATCTTTCTTTAGCTTGCCCAGCTGATCCAGGGCTTTACGGCGAATACCGCGAATAGATACGCGACCTTCCTCGGCTTTTTGTCCCGCAAGTTTTACGTAGTCGCGGCGACGTTCCTCGGTTAGTTCCGGCAAGGTTACCCGAATATGGTTTCCCTCGTCAGTGGGGTTTACCCCCAGGTCGCTGTCCCGAACCGCCTTGATGACATCGTTAGTGGAGGACTTGTCATAGGGGGAAATCAGCACGGTGCGCGGCTCCGGGATATTGATGGTAGCTAGTTGCTGCAAAGGCGTGGGCGCCCCATAGTATTCCACCATAATCGGGTTAAACATGGCAGCGTTGGCACGCCCGGTGCGAATCGCAGTGAATTCTTCCCGGGAGAACTCGATGGCTTTTTCCATCTTCTCCTCAGCTTCGAGCAGAATATCGTCAATCACTTTGTTACTCCTTGTCAGCAGAAACTAATGTACCGATTGTCTCACCTAACAGCGCCGAAGTAACGTTGCCGGGCTCAGACATTCCAAATACCCGAGTATTTAGTTTGTTATCCATACAGAGACTGAAAGCAGTGGCATCCATAACCTTCAGTTCCTTCTGGAGAGCTTCTTGATAGGTTAAATGATCAAATCGGGTAGCGGTGGGGTCAGTCTTCGGGTCTGCACTATAAACCCCATCAACGCCGTTTTTACCTACCAATAGCTCTTGGCAATGGGTTTCGAGGGCGCGCTGGGCACTTACCGTGTCGGTAGAGAAGAACGGTAGGCCGGATCCGGCACCGAAGATTACTACCCGACCTTTCTCCATATGGCGTACCGCTTTTAAGGGGATATAGGGTTCGGCGATTTGTCCCATAGTGATGGCGGTCTGTACCCGGGTAGTTACCCCTGCCTGTTCCAAGAGATCCTGTAAGGCCAGGGAATTCATTACCGTTCCTAGCATTCCCATATAGTCGGCGCGTGCCCGATCGAGGCCGCGCTGGGAAAGCTCGGCGCCCCGGAAAAAGTTTCCGCCCCCAACTACCACTGCGACCTGGACTCCTTGTTCAACGGCCGCCCCAATCTGGTGAGCTACCGAATTGATTACGTCGAGATCCATGCCAACTTGGCCGCCCCCAAAGACTTCGCCGGACACTTTCAGCATCACTCTGCGTTGTTTATTTCCGACTTCTTGGTTCACCCTTATCCCCTTAATATTGTTGTTTCCTTGAGGGCAATATGCCTGTTACTACCTTAACCCGAAGCGTTAAAGCTGGGGTGCTTCTCCCTTGCAATCTTGCTATTTACTGGAGGCAAATCCCCAATTAACTGTCTGGATATAAAGATGTGGCCTCAGGATTTCCCTGAGGCCACATCACTATTTGCTTAAGAACCTACGTGGAAGCGGGCGAAAGCAGTAACTTTCCCACCCGAGGCTTTCACTATCTGCCCTACCGACTTCTTCGGATCTTTCGCAAAATCCTGGTCTAGCAGGCAGTTGTCTTTGTAGAACGATCCCATCCGGCCTTCCACGATCTTGTCAACGATCTTTTCCGGCTTGCCCTCTTTCAGGGTCATTTCCCGCAGAGTTTCGCGTTCCTTATCCAGTTCCGCCTGGGGAACTTCTTCGCGGTCAATGAAACGGGGGTCATAAGCGGCGATGTGCAGTGCGATATCGTGCGCCACGTCTGCGCCGGCTTTATCGGTGGCTACCAGCACCCCGACCTGTGCGGGCAGATCCGCGGAGGAGTAGTGCAGGTAGCTGGTTACGGCCTCGCCATCAATCCGGGTTACCTTACCCAAAACAATGTTTTCAGAGAAGAGGGCGCCGATTTCCTCTACCTTTTCTTTAACGGTGCCTTCGCCACATTTTGCTTCCAGCAGTTCCTCGCGAGTGCTTACCCCGCTGTCAACCAGCGCTTGCATGATTTCTTCGGCGGCCTCCACGAACTTGGGGGACTTGCCCACAAAGTCAGTTTCGGAGTTCAGCTCTACCATTACGCCGGCCTGTCCGTCCGCGGTGTCCAGCACTTTCGCCATCACCAGACCATTCGCAGTGGAACGATCTTCTCGCTTAGCCAGGGATTTCTTACCCGCTAAACGGATCGCCTTTACCGCTGCTTCCTTGTCGCCGTTTGCCTCTTCCAGTGCCTTCTTAACTTCCATAAGACCGGCGCCGGTCAGTTCGCGCAGTTCCTTAATGTCTTGCATCGAAATAGCCATCAGTATGTTCCTCTCGTTAACGATCCTTAGCGGATTATTCAGACTTTTCTGCTTCGGCGGGGGCTTTTTCCTCTTCCGCGGAAGCGGCGGGCTCTTCGGCTTTCTTTTCTTCGCCCTCTTCGCTATTTGCGGTACCCTCTAGCAGTTCCCGCTCCCAATCAGCCAAGGGTTCATCACTGGCCGGAGCGGCTTCTTCGCTGGAAGAATCCTCTTGCTCGCTAGTTTCTTTCTTAGCTGCCGCCTTTTGCGAGCGAGCAATTAAGCCATCGGCGCAGGCATCGGCAATAATCCGGGTGAGCAGCGCTACCGAGCGGATAGCGTCATCATTGCCGGGAATGCCGAACTCGATCTCATCCGGATCACAGTTGGTATCCAAAATCGCTACGATCGGGATGTTCAGCTTGTTGGCTTCTGCTACTGCCAAGTGCTCTTTATTGGTGTCAACGATCCAAACAGCGGAGGGGATACGCGCCATATCGCGGATACCACCTAGAGTGCGGGAAAGCTTGTCTTTCTCGCGGCTCATCATCAACAGTTCTTTCTTAGTGCGCCCCGAACCGGCTACATCGTCGAAGTCGATTTGTTCAAGTTCTTTTAGACGCTGCAAACGCTTGTGCACGGTCCCAAAGTTGGTTAGCATTCCGCCCAACCAACGCTGGTTAACATAGGGCATCCCTACCCGCTCAGCTTGCTCCGCAATGGAGTCTTGTGCTTGCTTCTTGGTGCCGACAAACAGGATATTTCCCCCGCGCAGCACGGTTTGCCGCACGAAATCGTAGGCGCGATTAATGCCGTCGAGAGACTGCGCCAAATCGATTACATAAATACCGTTGCGATCAGTCAAGATGAAGGGTTTCATCTTGGGGTTCCAACGCCGGGTTTGATGTCCAAAGTGTACGCCGCTCTTGAGCAGCTCAGACATGGTTACTACCGCCATGACTTCCTTTCAGTGCGCTAAGGCGCACGTATTTTGGGGCTATCTGCCCCGCTTACGGTTTCCATTCGGTTCCTGGCACGACGTCCACTGACACCTGTTTCAGCCGCAAGATCATTTTTGGTTTACCCCAAAAAGACCCCACCAAAAACAGGACCGAAGCCAGCGTGACCCAGCTGGGCTGGTAGTCGTACGCGAAGTCACCTGGCAATCCAGGTGCTAAGAGCTAGCTTAGCGGGAAATCATAGCCTACCCCAAGCTGAAAGCGGCACTGAACAGTGTTAACCTGCTGACAGTTTCCCAGATTGTGCCGGTAGGGTTACTTTTTCTAGTTATCCCCACAGGCACATAGTTATCGCTTTTGCTTACCAAGTTATTTAGGAGTTTCTCCCAGGGCTTACCGCGTTCAAGCTGGAGGGTATGAAGCGATCTTCTCCCCCACCCCTGCTAATACTAGCGGCGCTATCCGCCATTTGTCTGCTGGCATCTGCTCCTGCTCCGCCAGTTGCGGTCGCCGTGCGTACCGCGAGTAACGCCCAGCTGGTAGATCTGCAACAACTATCCGGCGAAATTGGGTTCTACCATTGGCCCAGTCGCTCTCCCGTGAAGATACTACGCCCTTTCAATCCCCCGGCATCTCCCTGGGGCAGCGGGCACCGCGGAGTTGATTTAAACATTCCTGCAGGCAGTGAGGTTTATAGCGCCCGCGAGGGAACCGTATTTTTTGTGGGAACCATCGCGGGCAGCCCCAGCATCTCAATTAAACATTCAGCACTGATACGTACCACCTATACCCCGGTCAAAAGTGATTTAACGGTAGGGACGGCAGTGGCGGCCGGCCAAAAGATTGGAACCCTTCATGCGGGGCACCCGGGGCTGCATTTTGGGGCAAAAATTGATGACCATCACTATCTAAATCCCCTCCTGCTAATCTTTGGACCTATCCGACTCCTGCCCGATCCCTAAAATCAGGGGCTAGTATCTGCCCCGTTTTCCGGGGATAGCTGTACTGGTATCTGCTGCTACCAGGCCGCTGTCTACAGCTACCCAGCCACGAGCTTCTCTGACTAAAAACCGGCATTAACTTCCCATATACAGGCACCGAACAGCATTTTTAGGCAGTTTAGGCACGGGGAAACGCCTGCTGATAGGCACCAATTATGCGATGCGCATCCACATGGGTATAACGCTGAGTTGTAGACAGCGCAGAGTGTCCTAACATTTCCTGGATTACCCGCAGGTCTGCTCCCCCCTCCAACATATGGGAAGCCATTGAGTGGCGCAGGCCATGCGGCCCTAAATCGGGTACTCCCGCCAAGGCACAGGCGCGGTGCAGTCGTCCCCGCACGATCCTTTCCGAAACTGCTCCCCCTTGTGCCCCCAAAAAGAGGGCGTCACTCGATGCAGACTTTTGGAGCTCTCCCCGCGCCGCTTGCAGGTAAAACCGGAGGGCTTTGGCGGCCTGAGGGCTGAAGGGGACTATTCGCTCTTTTGAGCCTTTACCCCACAGGCGTACAGTGCGGGCTTCGAAATCAATATCTTCCGGAAGTAGGGCACATATTTCCCCCACCCGCGCCCCGGTTGCATAAATCAATTCGAAAATCGCCCAATCACGAGCCATGACCGCATCATTATCTGCTTGGCTTTCGCACCAGGCAAGTAGTTGTTTTGCTTGGTCAATCGACAGCAAGTGGGGCAGATTTTTCGCAGTTTTCGGGGTACGCAATTGTTTCGCAAAATCCGTTTCCACCACTTGATTCTGTTTCGCCCATTTAGAGAAGGCACGCAGCGCCGCTATTTTTCGCGCAATGGTGGTATTCGATTGCCCTTCCGCGCGCAGCTGCGCTAACCAGTTCCGCGCCGCCGGTAAGGAGCAGGCAGGCAGAATAGATTGTTCTTCTTTGATATGGCAATGATCCAGCCATCCGCGCAGATCTGCCAGATACGCTTTTATTGAGGCTTCAGAAAATGCTTTCGCATATTTCAGGTAGTGACGATAATCTTCAAGTACTTGCCCCCGCTTGGCTGCTCGCATTCTTAGACCCCCGCCTTTTTCCATTTACCGGCTACCTGAATCACTCGCCCCTCCATTTCCAGGTTACCCATTGCCGCGACAACTTCCCCGATAGCTGCCCCGCTGGCACGCGCAATTGCCTCTATATTGGCGGGGCTGCGTAGCGGAGTAGCATCCAGAATCCGCCCGCTCAAAGGATCTAAACCGTCAAGATAACCGCTTTTCACTCGGCCTCTTTCAGTATTTACCGTCCCCAAAGGCGCAATCATTTCTAAAACGTCCTCTGCACCGCTAATTAGAGTAGCGCCATCCCGAATTATTTGGTTGGAGCCTGCCCATTCGGGTTGATTTATTGGCCCGGGCACTGCCCCTACCTGACGACCTAGCTCTATGGCATGCCGGGCAGTATTGAGCGCCCCCGACCGAAAACCAGCCTGGATCACTACGGTTGCAGCTGATAGTGCCGCGATTAGGCGATTTCGATCTAAGAATCGCCAGCGCGTAGGACGCGCCCCGGGCGGGTGTTGGCTAAGCAACAGACCGCTGCGAGAAATCTGTTTAAACAGGTCGCTGTTTGTAGCCGGATAGGGACGATCCAGTCCCCCGGCGAGTAGAGCGATCGTAGGAGCCGAGGCACGCAGGCACGCCTGATGAATCAGGCAATCCACCCCGTAAGCACCTCCGGAAACCAAAGTGATCCCTTCGCTAGCGCAGCGCCAAGCAAGTTCGGTGGCGACATCGTGGCCGAGGGCGGAAACTGCACGCGCCCCCACCATCGCTACGGTTTTGCCGCAGTCCCGGTTCATTAGAGAAGTATCCCCTATCGCCCACAGCGCCCAGGGGGCATTGCTGACGTTATTAAACGCGGTTGGCCAATCGGGATCCCGGCGAGTAACTAACTTAAAACGCCCCTTTGCTAGTAGCTTTTCTAGCGCCGGTAAGTCGAGTACTTCCAGGCGGCTGCGCCACCGGGCAAAACTCTTATCCCATTTATCAGTGCCGGTGCGCCGCAATAGTTCTACCGGCAGATAAGTGTGCCAGCGCTCGGGATCATCACTGGCCGCGCGCCGGGCAATTTTTAACGCGGCAACCGGTCCGAGTTCATTAAGGAGCAAATCTGCGGCCGGATCACCCGCCTCAGTCAGCCGGGACCAACTGGCACAGGCCAGACGGTACTGGTAGTTATCATCCATACTTGCCTCTCTTTCTACGATGCGATCCCGCTAGTTGGGGCGCTGTGAATTCCTAAGTGAATACGCCAAACCAAAATCTTCCCGGTTGGGTTTATCGCGTCCTCGTAAATCAGCAACCGTCCAGGCTACTCGGCAAATCCGGTCAGCTCCCCGCATAGAGATCCGCCCCGACCCCACCAGCCGATCTAAACGTTCTTTCGTGCCCGCATCGAGCGTGTGCTTCAAAACTCGGCTCGGAACCCGCGCATTAAGGGCGACCCCTTGCTCTTTCCAACGCCGCTGCGCGCGCTGGCGGGCAACTAACACCCGCTCCCGTACTGTTTTGCTGCTTTCTGGAACCTCGGTAGTGGTTAAATCGGTAATCTTGGGGCGCTCTACCCGGCACTGCAGGTCGATGCGATCCATCAGGGGCCCAGAAAGCTTGGCTAAATAGTGTACTCGCTGATAGGGGGTACATTTACACTCTTCCCCTAGCTGTCCCCACATTCCGCAAGGACACGGATTTGCCGCAATCACCAACTGGAAAGCAGCCGGAAAACTGGTTACCGCTCGGGAGCGATGCACCGTGATCTTTGCAGTTTCTAGAGGCTGCCTTAAAGCATCTAAACTGCGGGATTGAAACTCGGGAGCTTCATCAAGGAAGAGGACGCCGCGATGCGCTAAGGAAATCGCGCCCGGCGCGGCAATGCCGCTACCTCCTCCGATTAACGCCGGTAGCGTAGCAGAATGATGCGGGGCGATAAAGGGCGGACAACGCATCAGTCCCTGAGCAGGTATGAAAGTACCCGCTAAGGAGTGAATAGAAGTTACCTCCAGCGCTTCTTCATCATCAAGGGACGGTAAAATCCCCGGTAGGCAACGCGCCAACATGGTTTTACCAGCCCCGGGAACCCCAATAAAACTCAGGTGGTGACCCCCGGCGGCCGCAATCTCTAATGCTTTTCGAGCAAGAAAAGCTCCCCGTACCTCCTGTAAATCTGGGGGATCATCTGGGATTGCCTCTGGATACAGATTCGGCCGCGCTGGCGCTGTTGTGGCTCTAATTTGTGCGACCCGCGCCTTCATTTTTCGCATACCCAAGTAATGTAGCGCCTCTACCAGGTGCGATACTCCGATAATCTCTATTCCCTCAATCAGGGATGCCTCTGCGACCGCCTCGGAGGCCACCATTACTTTTTTGAAGCCCGCGCGGCGTGCCGCCAAAACCTGCGGCAAGATTCCTTTTACCCGATAGACCTGTCCATCCAGGCCCAGCTCCCCGCAAAACACCATTCCAGCTGCGCGTTTTTGTACCCCGGCACAGCGCGAAGCCACTACTGCCAGTGCAATCGGTAAATCGAAACCGGAGCCAGTCTTAGGTAATTCCGCGGGTGAAAGATTAACCGTTAACCGGGTAGGTTCGAAGCGCAGACCCGTAGAAGCGATCGCGGCCTCCACCCGGGAGCGGGATTCTCTAAGTGAAGCATCCGGTAATCCTACCAGCGCAAAAGCCGGTAAACCTTGGGTGTGGTGCGCCTCTACTTTAATCAGGTGGCCACTTAATCCCACCATGCCTAGGGCAAAACAAGTTCCGATTTGTGGCATTTTAAATCCCCTGACAGTGGGTAACTACCGGCACTTTTCCTCCGGAAGCATCGATCGCAATCATATCGATGCGCACTCCACCCCTTGACCGCACCTGGGGATGACTGCTGAGCCACAAGCTGACTAACTGGCGCAGGCGGCTATATTTTCCCCGCCCTATTCCCTGCTTCGCACCCCCATATTCGCGGGTAGTCCGGGTTTTTACTTCCACAAAAACTAGACGGGTAGATTGAGGATCCCGACAGATAATATCGAGTTCCCCAAAGCGACACCGCCAGTTACGCTCGATTATTTGATATCCGCTGTCCTTAAGCATGCGGGCGGCAAGCGCTTCCCCGGCCGCACCGATTTCGCGGTTTTTCGTTCCCATTCCTTAAGGATTACCCACTAGAACCGGGAACTAAACTTTTTATTTACCGGTCAAGGAAAACCAATAACTACCTTACCTGTGGACAAGCACACCTGCCGAGTCAGGCTCTAGCACCCCCGGTTAGGTACTTAGGTTCTCGTCTACTAAAATCGGAGCCTAAACTATTCAGCTTGTTCCGGACTGCGTATCAGATAGTCAAAAGCACTCAATGCCGCATTAGCACCGGCACCCAAGGCAATCACAATCTGCTTATGGGGGGTATTAGTACAATCCCCAGCCGCGAAAATCCCCGGCGCCGAAGTCGCGCCCCGGTTATCTACCTTGATATAGCCATCTTCCAACTCAACAGTTCCCTGCAACCAATCGGTGTTAGGAATCGATCCGATCTGCACAAAAATGCCATCCAACTGCAATTGCTGTGTCTGTCCCGCGGCGTCACGGTATTCGAGACCGGTTACGCGATGACCATCCCCCAAAACCCTGGTGGCATTGGCAGATTGGATAACTTTAGTATTAGGAAGCCCCCGGAGTCGATCAACCAGTACCTTATCGGCTTTCAGCCGGTCTGCTAGGTCAATCACGGTAACTTCACGAGCTAGAGCCGCTAAATCAATCGCTGCCTCCAGCGCTGAGTTTCCGCCTCCCATCACCGCTACTTTCCGATCAGCAAATAGCGGAGCATCACAGTGGGGACAGAAAGTGACTCCGCGGTTTAAGTATTGTTCTTCCCCGGGGATGTCTAGGCGTCTAAAATTGGTTCCTACGCTGATCACTACCGCGCGCGCCCGCAGCAGGGCCCCGCCCTCGGTAGTGACTGGAATTAAGCCGTCCTCGCCGCGCTCCCCGATTTTTTCTATCCGAATCCCACTGATCTGATCCACCGCGTAATCACGCAGGTTAGCCTGGAAAGTCCCCGCTAACTCTTCGGGTTGAACGCGCTCGAGAGTAATAAGATTCTCGATCTGCCCGCTCTCTAGGACTTGACCGCCAATCCGGTCAGCTACCATCCCGACTCGCAACTGTTTGCGCGCCGCATAAACTGCCGCGGCAGTCCCCCCAGGCCCGCCCCCGACTACGAGCACATCGAAGGGCTCCAGGGCATTCAAACGTTTGAGTCGCAGCCCGGTCATTCCCCGCCCAATCTTGGACACAATCTGCTCGAGGGTTACCCTGCCCTGCAGGAATACTTCCCCATCTTTTATCACTGTGGGCACTGACTGCAGATGGTGATGTTCGAATTCTTCCCAGAAAGTCCCGCCATCGACAGTGGTGTGTTTAATCAGGGGATTAAGCACCGCCATCGCATTTAAGGCCTGTACCACATCTGGACAGTTCATGCAGGAAAGCGAAACGTAGGTGATGAACTCGGTGGGCTCGTCGATCTCTTTAATCGCGGCAATAATATCCGCATCTGCTTTTACCGGATGCCCGCCTACCTGTAGCAGTGCTAACACAAAGCTGTTGAACTCGGTTCCGGTCGGCACCCCCGCAAATCGTACACTGATATCGGAATCCACGCGCCGGATGGCAAAGGAAGGTTTGCGCGGATTATCTTCCCATTTGACCTGGATTAGATCCGATAATCCCGCAATCTGGTGCAAGATTTCGGAAGTCTGCTTGGATTGTTCACTGTAGTCCAGCGAGGTAGCCAGTTCAATCGGGTATTTAATCAACCCGATAACTTGTTTTACCTGATCAAGTATCTTTTCTTCTAACATGTTTATAGCTTCCCGGACAGATCAAAAGTCGGGGTGATGGTACTTTCACCCAAATCCCAATTAGCGGGGCATACTTCATCGGGGTGATCGTAAATATACTGCGCCGCCCGCACTTTCCGCAGTAGTTCTCCCGCGCTACGTCCGACTGCGTCGGAGGTTGTCTCTACGTATTGAATAATCCCGCTGGGGTCAATCAAGAAAGTACAACGATAGGCACACCCAGACTCTTCATCTAAAGCTCCAAAACCCCGAGAAATCTTGCCAGTAGGATCAGCCACCATGGGGAAAGAAATCTTTTGAATCCGTTTTGAGCTGTTATGCCAAGCTTTATGGGAATGATGCTTATCGGTAGAAACCGAGTAGACCTCCACCCCCATCCGTTGTAGCTGGGCGTAATTGTCTGCCAGATCCTCTAGTTCGGTGGGGCAAACATAGGAAAAATCTGCCGGATAGAAGAAAACAATCGCCCATTTATCACGATAATCTTCACTGGATACATCGACAAAGGAATCATTGTAGAACGCTATCCCGGACCAGTCCGGCGCTACAGCATTAATCTTGGACACTGTCAGCCTCTTTCGCCTTTAACCATCATTAGCTGTCTAGTAGTTCTCTTATATGGTAACAGCCAGCTGCTACCCCGGTTTGGTAAATGCCGAAAGCCGACGAGGATTTTAGATAGTTATTTCCGATTCGGGCAGCTTTTCAACGTTAATATCTTTGAAAGAGTAAACCTTCACCCGATTAACAAAGCGGGAAGGACGATAAATATCCCACACCCAGGCATCTTGCAAAGTTACCTCGAAGAAAACGTCCCCACCATTGCTGTGCATCTGCACATCTACCTGGTTAGCCAGGTAGAAACGGCGATCGGTTTCCACTACGTATTTGAAAATGGAAACCACGTCACGGTATTCGCGAAACAGGGCAAGTTCCTGATGATTCTCGTACGCCTCTAGATCTTCAATGCCCAATGTCATCCCTTCTGCGTGCTGAATACTAGCGGAGGCTGCGCCCGTTTTTCCCGGCGGATCCGCCAGGCTCTAGCGAAAGCTGCGGAGGATACCCCCTGCAAATGCCAACTGAGACGATGAGACGAATCAAGTCCCAATTGCGCGATTGCCTGCAGATGTTGCGCGGACGCATAGCCCTTGTTTTTTGCCCAACCATATCCGGGATCGGATAGGTCGCTCATTAGTCTATCTCTAGTCACTTTTGCTAGCACGGAGGCGGCGGCGATAACTACCGATTTACCATCACCTTTCACCACGGTGGTAACTTCCCGCGGGATTTCTGCTTGTGAGGACGCGCTTACCGCCGATGCCGACTGATCCGCATTAGCGTCCGCAAATAAATCTGTGGGAGCGGACAGATAGTCAAAACTGCCATCTAAAAGCAACAGTCGCGGAGAAAAGCCCTGTTCCCCCAGAGCTTCTAAGGCGCGAAAGGCGGCTAGCCTCAGAGCGGGGGTTAGTCCTTCTTTATCGATTTCCTCGGCACTGGCCATTCCGACTGCCCAGGCTGCTGGCCAGGCAGAAAGCTCGTCAAACATGGCTTCTCGCCGCCGGGGCGTTAACTGTTTTGAGTCGGTTAAACCGGCAGGCGGCTCTCCTTCAGTGCCATCGATGACTGCTACCCCTACCGCGAGCGGGCCGGCGATTGCTCCGCGGCCGACCTCGTCAATACCGCCAACGCAGCGCATTTGTAAGGGAGGGACTGAGGCAAGTGGATCTGGTAAAACCGAGCCCTGCCCATAGCGATCCTCAGCGTCTTTCAGCAGAGATAATTCCAGGTCGCGGGAAGGTATGGTTGCCATTTTAGGGAGCGGGCGGAACCGCCGCGAAGGCATCGGTATTTTTGATTGTCGACAGGTGGTTTAGCGGCCACATAATGGCGAATGCCCGTCCGGTGACTTGGTCCAGGGAAACGAACCCCTGGGAGGGTTCTTTCATATGGAAACGCGAATCCTCTGAATTGGAACGGTTATCGCCCATCACCCAAAGTTTTCCAGCCGGGACAGTAACGTCGAATTTGATTAACGAGGGCGCGCTGCCAGGGTTGATATACCCGCTTTCGTCTACGCTAACTCCGTTAACTTTCAAGCGCCCATTGGTGTCGCAGCATTGCACTCTATCCCCGGGCAGGCCTACGATCCGTTTAACGAGGTGGTTTTGGGAGTCGTCGGGACGCAGACCTACCCAAATCAGTATTTTCCCTGGCAGAGAGGGACTCGGGGTGTCCGCATTCCGTTTCAGCCAGTTATCGTCATCTTGGAAAACGATTACGTCCCCCCGGTTAAGTTGCCGGTAGTCAGGCACTAGTTTGGAAACGATAATGCGGTCATTGATTTGCAGAGTTTGTTCCATCGAAGAGGACGGAATCTGGAAGGCTTGCAGTAAGAAAGCTTTGATAATCGCGGAGATAGCTAATGCCACGAACACCATCATCAGGGTCTCTCGCAGCACCAACCACCATTTGGAGGGGGTTTTACGCGCGCGCCGGCCACTTTTTGGGGCGGGGGAATCTGTTCCCGACATCCCTAAATCGTTTGACTCTCGCGCATCTTTCATCCGTTTATCTCCCGCCGTCAATCAACATTTCCATCATGCCATATATAGCAAATCGGCTCTGCCTACAAGCAGAGCCGATTACTAATTAGCGTTATTAGGAGTCGCGACGCTCTTTAATGCGAGCCGCTTTCCCGTGACGTTCACGCAGGTAGTAGAGTTTAGCGCGACGAACATCGCCGCGGGTTACTACCTCGAGAGATTCGATAGTCGGCGAGTTTACCGGGAAGGTACGTTCTACCCCGATCCCGAAACTAACTTTCCGCACGGTGAAAGTAGCGTTCGGCTGGTTTTTACCGTGACGGGCGATTACTACCCCCTGGAATACCTGAATACGAGTGTTTCCACCTTCGGTGACCCGCACGTTTACTTTTACGGTGTCTCCGGCGCGAAAATCAGGTAGATCCGAGCGCTGGCTCTTCTGGTTAATCTCATCGATGATGTTCAATGTAGTTTCCTCATATTGCTTTCGTTCCGCAGGTAACGTCAGCTATCGGGCCGGTCTAGCCGGCGTATCTAGCATTGCTAAGCGACATTTGCGGCCCCCTGCGGCAGGTTTCGCAGCCTACTTATGCAACCTTGCTTATTGTGCCACGTTTTGTGCCCAAGACGGAACTTGGCGGGTTGTGAAATCCCTAACCGCTATGACATCTCGGTTTTCGATTCCCCCCACTAGGAAGGTGCGGCGCCCGCATTTGCGGTATCCGTGGTGGCGGTAAAACTTTAAGGCCCGCCGGTTTGACTGGTTAGTCCCTAAACCAATCTTGGTGAGATGCGGGAAGCGCTCTTGTAGGTATGCGTGGGTTACTTCGATCATGGCGCCCGCCAGCCCCGAGCCTTGCCACTGGCTATCGAGATAGCATTTAGACAGGTAGGCACAGTTTTCACCTACTGCTTTCACCAGGTTTTCTTCGGGTGGCACAAAGCCGGGGTCTCCCACCTGGGTTAGGGTGTAGCCGGCAGCTTCCCAAGGGGTTTCCTCTTGCGAGGCAGCGGGAGCTACTTCCGCCAAGATAATTACAGTACCCGGATCAGCTAGATAGGCTTTAAACGCCGCCTCATTTAGTTCTTCTTCTACAAAGCGGCTAATGGCATCTGCGGGTAAATAATCCGGGCAGGCCTGCGGGAATAGCCGCGAAGCTAGCGTCGAACAGGTGGCAGCCTCACCCAGCTGCGCCCGGCGAAAACGTACCCGCTGGCGATAGGGGGCAGGCAGGAATCCGCTAGCAGCGAGGATTTCGCGATCAGATTTTCCGAGGGCGTCGGGCGTTAGCTCCCAGATTAAATCGGGACGCCGCTGGGTAGTTAACATTAGGGACTGCTGACGGCGCCAATTATTTACTTTCTGGTGATTCCCGCTGAGCAAAACTGCAGGAATATCGAGGCCGCGCCAAGTAGCCGGCTGCGTATAGGCAGGATACTCTAACAAGCCAGACAGTTCATAGGATTCTTCCACCAAAGAACTGGGATTGCCCACAAAGCCATCCAGGAGGCGGCAGGTAGCTTCTACCAGGGCAACGGCGGCGACTTCCCCGCCGTTTAGCACATAGTCACCCAGAGAAAAAGGTAGCACCTTTACGTCCGGTAGCTGCTGGTAGTACTGGCTGACTCGCTGGTCGATGCCTTCATAGCGCCCGCAGGCCACCACCAGATGCTCGGTGTTTTCCGCTAAATCGCGCACCTGCCGTTGGGTGAGCGGAATTCCTGCAGGAGTAGGAATCGCCAGCACCGTTTTAGCGGCACCTGCCTGGTCAATTACCTGGTCGATGGCTTTGCCCCACACATCGGGTTTCATTACCATCCCCGCGCCCCCGCCCGCGGGGGCGCGGTCCACGCTGCGATGGACATCTTCGGTCCAGTCCCGCAAATCCCAAACGTGGGTTTGTAAAATCCCGCTGGAGCGGGCTTTGCCCATGAGGGAAACATCTAGGCAATCAAAGAACTGGGGAAATATCGAAATAATATCTATCCGCATTTTGCTGCCTTTCCGCGCCTCTAGAACAGCCCTTCCGGAGCATCCACGGAAATTACCCGATTTTCCAGGTCAATCCCGGTGACTAAGGCTTTCACAAAGGGCACTTCCACTAGTTGGCCGGCACCAGTAGTTACCTGCAGGCGGTCTTGGAATCCCCCGATTTCTAGCCCGGTGCACTCCCCCAGGGGTTCGCCCTCGGTACTGATTACCGTTAATCCTTCTAGCTGACCCGGTGAGTATTCCCCCTCGCGAGAGATTTCGGGGGCGAATAATTCGGTACCTCTAATATCTTCGGCGCTCTCCCGGGTATTGATATGGGAAAAAGTCAGGCAGCAGCGATTTTTTATTTCTCGATAGGAAGCCACCGTCCATTCTTCTCCGGTCGCGGTAGTAAGAGTTGCCCCCGCTTGGAAACGTTCGGCGGGATAGTCGGTAAAGGGACGCACTAGCACCTCTCCTTTAAGACCGCGCGCCGGACCTACCTGCCCAACTTTTACCATTTCCATGTTTTCTCCCTTAGATACAGCCCCGAATATACCTGCAGATAAAGCGCGAGCCCCATGAATCTTCATGGGGCTCGCCTTTAAAAACTGTCTCTACCGGCGCGAACGACGATCCGTGTCGACTACATCAACCCGAACCGGGCCGCGAGTGGACAGCGCACCCATAACTTTGCGCAGTGCTCGCGCGGTGCGACCTCCCCGGCCGATTACGCGTCCGAGATCTTGCGGATTAACCCGCACTTCTAGCAGCTTGCCGCGCCGCATATTGCGTTCATCCACCCGCACATCGTCCGGGTGATCGACAATTCCACTAACTAGATGTTCTAGCGCATCCGCCAACATTTTTAGGCTTCCTCACTCTCGGGAGCAGCTTCTTCAGCTTCTGCGGTTTCTGCCGCTTCCTGTGCTTTAGCTTCCTCGGCTTCTTTAGCTGCTGCTTCTGCCTCAGCCTTAGCTTTTTCTTCGCTGACTTTAGCTTTGCGTTTTTGCGCCTCGTCCGCGGCGGCCTTCACGTTCTTTTCGCGAGCCTGGTCGGCGGTGAGAGTTTCTTTGGTCTTAATCCAGCTTTCAACGTTTTCTTTACCGTTGAAACGGGCAATATCCCCCGAAAGTACCAGCAACCGGCGAACTGCGTCCGAGGGCTGTGCCCCTACGCCTAGCCAGTACTGAATACGGTCAGACTTGACCTGAATAAAGGACGGTTCTTCGTTGGGGTTGTACTGTCCAACCTCTTCAATTACGCGACCGTCACGCTTCTTGCGGCTATCCACCACTACCACCCGGTACACCGGGTAGTGAATCTTACCAACACGCTTTAAACGAATACGAACTGCCACTTTTGTGGTTTCTCCTGTTCTATTGACTGTTGAGTGCCCGCCCTAGCCGGTGGGATTCGACCTGGATCAAGCTCTCGAGACAAGGCCGCCACACAGAGAGGGGGTGTCTTGGCCCGGTACAACTAGTTATTCTGCCAGAATTTAGCTGATAGTTTCCACTTTAGAAGCCAGTGATTAGGCATCTTTGAGCAGTTTCACACCTGTTTTGCTTTGGGAGGCAGAAAACCTAGTAAAAAGACCCTAGTTTTTGTTTTCCCGGTGCCGCGTCCTCGGCGCAGTCGGAACCCTCTCATTTAAAAGCACGCAGGAACTGTTCTACCGCCGCCCGAGCCGTGAGGGGATCAAGATCGCGGGCACTGGCCACAAAGGCGCCTCGCAAATGCTCCGGATCTTCCCGGTTACGGGCAGTTTCATAGGTATGTACCTGCCCCCCGGCTACTCGCACTAGGTGGATCCCGGCAGCCACATCCCACGGACGCATCGCGGTTCCGAAAGCCACCGCAGTATGTCCTGCCGCCACATGCGCCAGATCTAAGGCTCCGGCACCGGGAGAATGCACTGTCGCATAGGCGTTAGCCAGCTTGCCGGCCAATTGCCAAGATTTTTCTACTCGCTGAGGATCTTTATCACGGAAGGGGAAATATCCGGTAATGATTCCTTCATTTTCAACCCGGGCACTCTTTGCGCGCATCGGGGTGGCGCGCTCCCCCTCGTAGAGGGTTGCGTTATGCGCATCGGCGATAAAAAGCTCGCGTGTATAAGGCACATAAATCACGCCGGCCACCGGTTTCCCGTCTAGTTCTACCCCGATTGAAGTGTTGAAATAGGGGATCCCGGCGGCGAAGTTGGCAGTCCCATCGATGGGATCAACTATCCAGCGCACCCGAGATCCCAGATTTTTGACCGTCTCTTTTGCCTGAGCGAGTTCTGCGGCGCCCACTGCCACTTGACGCTGGGAGGGCTGGGCTTGTTCCCAAGCAAATTCGTTGGTCAGAACCTGCTTAGCCCCCTGGCGACGCGATTGGTCCAGGCTAGCGCGCTGTACCTGCTCTAAAGTTATACTCCCGGCGCCGGCCACTTTTTCTTTATCGAGGACGTGCTCCCCGGTTTCCTCCCCCAAGATCCGGGAAGAGGGAACCGCTCTGCCCAGCAGATACTGCAACCTAGCTTCTACGTAGCGGTCATGGATAGTGACCGGATCATGAATACCAGCTTTTAAGAACACTTCTAGAGGGGCACGAAAAACTTTGCGCAGGTAAACCCCTACCTGTTGTGCTCCCTCCCCCGCAATTATCATCAATGCGTGGTCAAGGCTCATTCCCGAAGTGCTCATAACTTCCATTATTACCCTTTTTAGGCTGTTAGTCCTAGCTAACCGCAACTGCGGGGGAAAACTCTTTCCCGAGTAACGCCACTTTTTCGGGTTTAGTTGCCCGCGCCAGATCGCCATTAGGATCTGAGGGATAACGCAGGTAGTCAGCGCGCGCTCCCGGCTCTAGAGCGCCAATACCCAGATAGTCGCGGGCGCGCCAGGTAGCAAAATCAATAATCTCGTGAGGGGAAACCCCTCCGCGTTCCCACAACACCAGTTCTCTCCCCAATTCTCCATGGGGTTGATATCCGCCAGAATCGGTACCGGGCAGCAGCTGCACTCCACTTTGGTGCAGCATCGCAAAATGTTCGCGCCGCTGCTCCCACATTTGCTGCATAGTCGCCGCATAGACTGGATATTTCTTACCCGCCTGCGCTGCGAACTGGTTAAACAGCTCCACCTGCAGCAAAGTGGGGGTAACTGGAATCCCGCGGCGGACACATTCTTGTGCCTGGTCACTATCGATCCCACTGCCATGTTCGATACAGTCAATCCCGGCGTCTAGCAGTCCCGCGATCGCTTTATGGGAAAATGCGTGCGCGGTTACCCGCGCTCCCTCTTGGTGGGCGGCCGCGATCCCCTCTTTCAAGATTTCGGTGGGCCACAGGGGATCCAAATCAGAATCTGCACCCTTTGAGCGGTCAATCCAGTCGGCCACAATTTTTACCCAGCCGTCACTTTGCTGCGCTTGGGCGGCCATCACCTGCGGTAAATCACTCAGATTCTCTACCTCTATCGGCAACAAGCGCATATAACGTTTAGGACGGGCGATATGGCGTCCGCAGCGAATAATCGGCGGCAGGGCGGGATTCCCCAAAATCCCGGGGGCATATTCCAGGTTTCCGCAGTCGCGAATGGCTAAAATTCCGCAGCCTCGATCTGCCTGCGCCTGCGCTAACGCTTCTTGTGGGGTAGCTAACTGGCCTACCGCCGCGAACCCAATATGGCAATGTACATCGCAAAATCCGGGCAGAAAATAGTCGCCGTCAGCGGTGGCGTCTGCTTTAAAAGTTCCGAAGTGTCCGTCCTCGGTAATCGATAACTGCCCCCGCACCCAGCGGGGAGCCTTACTAGCTTGCTTACGGTAATAAAAATTTCCGCTCAGCAGCTTCATCGCTGACCCAACATCCGTTTCAAGTCATCGGGTAAGTCATCCAAAGTGGGAGCAGCGGCCGGGGCGGCCGGTTGGGCAGCTCCCATCCCGAAAGCGCTGCCAGCAGCGGGCGCCGGAGCCGTTTCCTCGCTCTTGGCGGCTTGCTGGGCTTCCCACTGTTTTTGCTTCGCCGGGTTGCCGAACTTGCGGCGATTCTTCTTGCCTGCCTTCCGCTGCTTCTTGGTAGCTCCTCCGCGGCCACCCGGCATCCCGGGCATAGCGGGCATTCCGGGGATACCGCCTCCATTGGACATGCGTTTCATCATTTTCGAAGCCTGCGTAAACCGCTCTACCAGGCCGTTAATCTCGGTTACCGTGGTGCCCGAACCGCGCGCAATCCGGGAACGGCGCGAACCATTCAGCAGGGACAAATCGTCGCGTTCTGCCGGGGTCATAGAGTTTACGATGGCTTCGATCCGGTCGATGCTTTTCTCATCAAAGGCATCCAATTGGTCTCGGTACTGATTCATGCCGGGCAGCATTCCCATCAGTTTCTTCATCGACCCCATCTTGCGGAGCTGTTGCAGCTGCGCCATAAAGTCAGTCAGGGTGAACTGGCCTTTTTGCATCTTGCGAGCCAGCGCCTCGGCCTCTTTTTGGTCATAAGTTTTTTGCGCTTGCTCAATCAGGGTGAGCATATCGCCCATATCGAGGATGCGTCCGGCCATTCTCTCGGCATGGAACCGCTCAAAATCACCCAAGTTTTCGCCGGTAGAGGCAAAAAGAATCGGTTGCCCGGTTACTCCGCGCACCGATAGCGCGGCTCCGCCACGCGCGTCACCATCAAGTTTGGAGAGCACCACCCCGGTAAAGCCCACTCCGTCACGGAAGGCAATCGAGGTTTGCACCGCGTCCTGCCCCACCATTGAGTCCAATACGAAGAGGATTTCGTGGGGGTTAATGGCGTCACGGATATCGCGCGCCTGCCGCATCATTTCCTCGTCAACGCCCAGACGTCCCGCAGTATCGACAATGATTACGTCGTAGCCTTCGGTAATCGCCAGGTTTAATCCCGAGCGTGCTACCTCGACCGGATCGCCTTGCCCATCCCCGGATTCGGGAGCGTGAATATCGACTCCTGCCTTCTCAGCGACGATACTTAGCTGGGTAACCGCACCGGGACGCTGCAGGTCACAGGCAGCTAGGAGGACGCGTTTGCCTTCTTCTTCGCGCAGCCACTTGCCGAGCTTCCCCGCGAGGGTGGTCTTACCGGCACCTTGTAGACCGGCCAGCATAAACACGGAGGGGCCGCGCTTGGCATAATGTAGCTGCCGAGTCTCGCCCCCCAGAACCTCAACCAGTTCCTCGTGAACAATCTTGACTACCTGCTGGCCGGGATTGAGCGCTTTCGAACGCGCTGCCCCATAGGCTTTTTGCCGCACCGCTTTGGTGAACTGGCGGACTACCGGTAGCGCTACGTCAGCCTCTAATAGGGCGCGCCGAATCTCGGAGACGGTAGCGTCAACATCCGCCTCGGTCAGCAAGCCTTTAGAGCGCAGACGCTTAAAGGAATCGGCTAGGCGATCAGACAGGCTATTGAACAAAGTGGTTTCCTCCTGGAGATAGTTTCGCCGTCTAGTTTACTTCAGCAGCGCGTCTACGAAGTCCTCGGGCACGAAAGGCGCTAAATCATCTGGCCCTTCTCCCAGCCCCACCAGCTTGACCGGCACAGATAGTTCGCGTTGTACGCTAACTACGATTCCGCCCCGAGCCGTTCCGTCGAGCTTGGTAAGTACAATCCCGCTGACATCTACCACTTCCGAGAACACTTTCGCCTGTTGCATCCCGTTTTGCCCGGTAGTGGCATCTAGGACTAGCAGAGTTTCGGTGACGGGGGCGCTCTTTTCGATTACCCGTTTGACCTTGCCTAACTCGTCCATCAAGCCGGCTTTGTTTTGCAGACGTCCGGCAGTATCTACCAGCACCACATCCAGGCCTTTTTCCTTTCCGTATTTGACCGCGTCAAAAGCTACCGAGGCGGGGTCGGCGCCCTCTTTATCGGAGCGCACCACTTCTACCCCGACCCGGTTTCCCCAGGTTTCTAGCTGGTCAGCGGCGGCCGCCCGGAAAGTATCGGCAGCTCCCAGCACAACTGACTTGTTTTCCGCCACCAAAATGCGGGCAATCTTGCCCACGGTAGTGGTTTTCCCAGTGCCATTTACGCCTACGGCGAGAACGATCCCCGGCTTGGCGCCATCGGCCTGCTCTAGATTTAGGCTGCGATCTAGATCCGGGTTTACCAGTTCAATCAGTTTTGCGCGCAGAATCTCCCGGATCTTCTCCGGATCGGAAGTGCCCAGCACTTTCGCCTGGGTGCGCAGATCTTCCATCAGTTCATCGGTAGCGGCAATCCCCAAATCCGCCATTAGCAGGGTATCTTCTATTTCTTCCCAATCCTCAGCGCTCAGGTCTCCGCGACCGAGCACCCCGAGCAGCATTTTGCCGAAGGAACCGGATTTGGCTAGGCGGGAACGCAAGCGCTGCATCCGCCCTTGGGCGGGTTCGGGGGTTTCAAGTACGGCCTCAGCGCTTTCTTCTTCCAGCTTGGTCGGTTGAGTTTCCTCCTTCCGTGCCGGAGCTTCGCTCGCTTGCGCGGCTGGCGCTGGTGTCGCAGCTGCTTCTGCCTGATCAGATAGCTCTTCCGGTTCCATCGCCGATACCGTTACTTCTGCAGTTTCCGCGGCCGCGTCCTCTTCAGCAAGCGTTTGCGCACTCTCTTCAGCGATAACTGCAGGTTCTTTTGCCTGGTCAGCTCCTTCACTTTCTGGCTCTGCGGTGGCGGTTACCGCTTCCTTCTCACCGGTTTCATCGGCACTAGCTTCCAGTTGTTTGGCTTTGGAGGCCTCTAGCTGCTTTTTAGCTTTCGCCGAGCGCGCTGCCAGCGCGCCGCCAGTTCCCACTAACGCCAGAACTACAACTACAACCACAATCCCGAGGGGTGTAAAAAGAAAATCCATGCCTCTATTGTCACCTATTGGCGCGCCCAGGTCATATTAGCCTGGATCCTAAAGCAGAATCCTGCTATTTAGGCAGGTAGATTGGTATTTATTCTGCGTGTACTCGCTGCCAAGTAATCTTATCTACCTGGAAGCTGTCCTCTGGGGGTAGATCATTTTCGTCCTCGGGGGTCTCACTTTCAACAGGATCCGGAGTGAACTGGCGTGCCCAGCGACGTAGAGGTTTGGCAGACTCGGAGCTATCCTGCTCCGATTTTGCGCTCTCCGAAGCTTGATTAGTTGCCGCTGACTCCGCCTGCTGTTGAGTATCAAGGGGCGAGATTGCTGCTGTCCCGCTAGGAACTACCGGGAGATAACTGGTGGCATCTTCGGGATCTTTCGTAACCGAAACCTCTACATTTTTAGGGAGGCGACGCCGCCGCGCGGGAGCGAAAGTGGGAGGTAGCTGCCCGCCAGGAACCTCATAAACTTCCGGTAAGTTCGCCGCTCCATTTGCCCGCGAGGATTCCCTCTCTGCGCGGCGCGCGCGAATCGCGCCCACTTCTTCTCCCCACATTTGCTCGGCGGCACTGCGTAAACTCTCGACTTCGGCGAGGGGATTTGCCGAATCACCGGGGGAAGCCTCGGCTAACAACGTATCTAAGCGAACCCGCTCCCCGTTATGTTCACCCCGGGAGCGATAGTCGTTTTCTTGCCAGGAGTCGGCGGACTCGCGTATCCAATTGCGAATCCCCCCACCGGGGCGACGGGTACGAACCATTACCGCTACCACCAGCACTCCGATCAACACAGCGATGCCAATGCCTACGAATAGCAAGATCAACGGTTCAGTCACGTTTCTATTATGCCCAGAGTTAAAGAATTTACCGATCTTAGCTCTTGACCGATACCAAACTGTTACCAGATTTGGGTGTGATTTTAGCTATCTCCTGGCGCTACCCGTTGGGAAATCACCCGAGAAACCCCATCACGCATAGTAACCCCGTAGAGTACATCCGCCACTTCCATCGTTCGTTTCTGGTGCGTAATGATGATCATTTGGCTTACTTCTCGCAACTGTTTAAACAGTTCCAACATCCGCGACAGATTCAAATCATCAAGGGCAGCTTCTACCTCATCCAAAATATAGAAGGGCGAAGGGCGCGCCTTGAAAATCGCGATTAAAAATGCCAGCGCCGCCAGGGAACGCTCCCCACCAGACAGCAGCGACAGGCGCTGCACATTCTTTCCGGCCGGTCGGGCGTTAACCTCTACTCCGGTAGTGAGCATATCGCTACTATCAGTCAGCTTCAGCGAACCGGTCCCGCCGGGGAACAGCCGCGCAAATACCTCGGTAAATTCTCGGGAAATATCCGTAAACGCCTGCTCAAAGGCTTCTTTTACCCGGTTATCAACTTCCCGTACCACTACCAGCAAGTCAGCTTTGGAGGTACGCAGATCTTTGAGCTGTCCCATTAAGAACTCGAAACGTTTTTCGAGGGCGCTGTGTTCCTCCAGTGCCAAGGGATTTACTTTTCCCAGCCGCGAGATCGCGCGATTAGCTTTTTCTAGCAACGCGCTCTGCTCGGCGCGATCATAGGGACGCCAAAGTCCCTCATCTTGCTCAAGGGAACTTTCGCGGCCTTGCTCCGTCTCCCTCTGCTCGGTGTCGGTGCTTGGCGCCTCCTCGCCCTCGTTTTCACCTCGTTCCGCTTCCTCTGTTTGTGAGGCAGTGGCGGCTGTTTCTTGCGCATTGGCTGCTTTGCGCGCCAGCAAATCCGGGTCGGGAACCAGCTGCTGCGGACCGAAGCTAGCGATCAACTCTTCCTCAGACAAGGCATAGCGTTCTTGGGCTTGCTGGGTTAGTTGTTCCGCGCGAACTCGATACTCTGCCGCTGCCACCTCATCGCGGCGGGAAAGATCGTTTAATTCGGTTAGTTCTTTATTCAAGCGATCAATTTCCGTGCGTAACTGCTGCGCTGCCGCCGAGGACGCTTCGCGGGCAGCATCTGCGCTCTCCCGCCAAGTTTTCGCCACTTGTGCCACCTGCGCTCCCTGGCGGGCAAAAATCTCACACCAAGAGGCTACCTGCAACATCCTTTGCGCATCTTGGGCGTGTTTGATTTCCCGCTGCTTGGCGGCAGCCAGGCGCAACTGAAAACGCTCCAAAGACTTAACCTCTCCCTGGAAGCGTTCGCGCAAATTAGTGGTGATCTGGGTGGCTGCCGCCAAAGCCAAATGGGTTTCTGCCTCTTTTTCCCGTGCCGCCAAATCTGCGGCGCGCGCCTGTTCTAAATCCTGCTCTGCTTCCTGTAAAGGAGCTAAATCTTCACTACCAGCAAAGTCACTGCAGGCTTTTTCGGCAACCGCAACCTTTTGAGCGCAGGTATCCACATCCGCCTGTGCTTGCTCGACTTCACTGGCAGATCGCTGGGCTTCGCTCTCGGCTCCCCTGACTGCCGCTTCCCGAAGCGCCCGTTTTTGGGCGTGTGCAGCTGCCTGAGCATCAGCTGCCCGCAGGGTTTTCAATGCCTGGGCGCTAGCTGCCGCCGCTTGCGAAAGCTCCTGGGTGCTCGCCTGTACCTGCGCGCGGGCTTCCTCCGTCTGTTCGCGGGCATGCGCAGCAGCCTGACGCGCGAGACGGAGCTGACGCTCGACCTGGATGCGGTTAACCCCGCCACTGCCGGTGCTTCCTAAATACGCACTGATAACTGTGCCATCTGCTATCCCCACCCGCGCCTGAGGGAGCTTTCCCAGCAGGGCGCGCGCCGCCGCTAAATCCGGTGCCAAATAGCTATCTGCCAGGATTACTTTTAACGCCGGATGCAGAGCGCGCGGCGCTTCCACTGCCGCCAAAGCGGGTATCACACCCGCTATTTCCACGCTTTGCCCCTGGCCAACAGGGATCCGCTCTTGGATTCCACCATCCCCAAGCACCCAGCTCACAATCCCGGTGCTGTCTTTGACGGCTCCCAATCCGGCGTCTACTTGAGAAGCCTCCACTACTAGGGCGGCGCCGCTTGTTCCCAGTAAGGCCGCAATTGCCTTTTCCCAGCGATCAGAAACACTAATCAACGAGGCTAGCTCGCCTTGCGGTTGAGCCGCCTGGGCAAAAGCATTTTGCGCTTGGCTAGAAGAGGCCGCCAAGACTTGACGAAGACTAGTTTCACTTTCGGCTGCCGCCACCGCTTTAGCTTCACTTTCCCGCAGTTGGTCACGCGCTTTTTCCAGTTGGCTGCGCACCGCTTCTTCTGCCTGCGCCAACTCGCGATATCGGCTAGCCGCATCTGCCCCTGCATCAACCGTGTCCTCGCGGTGAGCCGCTTGTTCTTTCCGCGCCGCCGACAGTTTTTCCCGCGCCGCCTCCGCCGTCTTCTCCGCTCTTTTCAGCCGTGATTCCGCCGCCTCTAAACGGGCTTTAGCGGTTTCTAATTCGCGTTCCAGGCGGGCACTCTTTTGGGTTTTCTGCTGCGCTTCCTGCCGCAATTCCTGAGTGATGCGGGTTAGCTCCCCAACTTTTCGGGTAGTTTCTTCCCGCGCCGCCTGCGCCGCATCACCCTGTTTGCGCCGCGCCAAAGCTTCCTCATCTTTAGCGGCCAATTCGCTTTGCAGCCGCGCTAAATGTTTTTGACGCTCTGCCACGCTAGGTCCAGAGGGAACCGGTTCTGGTTTTGACAGGGAAGCGGCTCGCTCCTCAGCTAACGCTCCCAAAGCCCTTAGACGCTCGGTGAGGGTCGTGAGTTGTTGCCACAGGTTCGCAGCTCGCCCTGCTAAATCACTTTGCTGAGCATCGGCGTTTAGTTGTTCTAGTTTTTCGCGCTGTTTTGCTAGATTTCCAGCTAAATCTTCGCGCTGCAGCGTCAGAGTTTGCTCGCTTTCCTGGTAGCGAGCCAGCTGCGAGCGCAGCTGCTGCAGATCATCAGCCAGGATCCGGCATCCGGCGTCGCGCGCCTGCGCCTGCAAAACCGCGGCTCGCCGCGCAGTTTTCGCTTGACGAGCTAATGGCCCGAGTTGTTTTTGGATCTCTTGCGTCAGATCGGAAAGCCTAGAAAGCTTGTCTTCCAAGCCTTCAAGTTTACGTAGTGCCCGTTCTTTACGCCGCTGGTGTTTTAGTACCCCCGCAGCCTCTTCAATCAAAGCCCGCCGTTGAGAGGGATCTGCCGATAACACCTGGTCGAGTTTGCCCTGCCCGATAATTACGTGCATATTGCGTCCCATACCGGTATCCGATAGCAGCTCTTGGATATCTAACAGTCGGCAGGCCGTCCCATTAATCGCATACTCGGAGCCGCCCTGGCGAAACAAGGTGCGGGAAATAGTAACTTCCGAATAATCTATCGGCAGTTCCCCATTGGTGTTATCAATGGTGAGTGCCACTTCTGCCCGCCCGAGGGAAGCACGGGAACTGGTGCCGGCAAAAATAACATCCGCCATGGATCCGCCGCGCAGATTTTTGGCACCTTGCTCGCCCATCACCCAGGCGAGGGCATCAACAATATTAGATTTGCCAGAACCGTTGGGGCCGACTACACAGATAATTCCCGGAGTGAACTGCAAAGTGGTGGCGCTGGCGAAAGATTTAAATCCGCGCAGCGTCAACGACTTTACATACATCTATCTGCTCCCGCTATTTAGCGGCTTCCGGGAACCAAATTTTAATCTCGCGGGCAGCGGAGGCAATTGAATCCGACGCGTGCACCAGGTTCTGGATCTGCCCACTGTCATAGTCACGTCCGAAATCTCCGCGAATAGTCCCGGGGGCGGCTTCGGTGGGGTTGGTGGTTCCCACCAGGGAACGCACCCCTTCTACTACCCGGGTACCTTCGATAACAGCGGCTACGATTTTTCCGCTCTGCATAAAATCAACCATGGATTCAAAGAAATGCTTACCACGATGCTCTTCGTAGTGATCCTGCAGTTCATCATCGGTAGCTTCTGCTACTCGTAGTGCCACGATAGCGTAACCTTTTTGCTCGACGCGGGCCAAAATTTTTCCGACCAGTCCGCGGTGATACCCATCGGGTTTCACCAGCATCAAGGTGTATTCCTTATTCGGATCCAGTTTCAGTTCGCTCATTGCCGCTGCCTTTCTTCTGTTCCCGACACTTTCTGCGGGTTTTACTTTTCTAAGGATACCGGCAAAGGGCCGACCCCAATTCGTTTTATCAACTCTGCTGATGCTGTGGGATCAAGCGCTTCGCCAGGCTGTCCTGCTGCTTGCGGTTCTGCCTGCTGCCTGGTTGCTATTTCCTGAGACTCAGGCGCGTTAGGGGCGCTAAGTTCTGCTTCTACCGCGTCAAGAGCTCGGCGAGATTCCGCCCCCTCGGCAGCAATCCGCAGTTCCGCTCCCGGTTGTACTTTTAACCCCATCAAGGCCAGCACGCTGCCCGCGTCGATATCATTAATGGTCACCCCAGCATCAAATCCGGTAGCGATCCTCGCTAGTCGCGCAGCCGGACGCGCCGAAAGCGGCTCGGCACCCCCATACACCACGGTTCGTGGGGCGAGCGGATCCATGGCGGGAGCAGGCGGTAAAATATCGGCAGCGTCCTCGTCGGGGAAAAACTGGACAGCCGCGCTGATAGAGCGCAATACTTCTGCGAGGTCAGCACCTTGAGCAGCAGCTACTGCCCCCGCGGCGGTTCCTTCTATCAGCGGGCCGCGTCCTAGCCGCAAAGATCGCTCCCCTAGATCGGTGATTACTTGCTGGCAGGCAAGGCGGGCGGCTCCAAAATCTGCCATCAGGACAATCGCGTCCTGTTCTGCCATTTTTTCCATTACCTCCGACACTTTGGTAGTCACGATTTGTGAGGCCGTGCCCAAGCCTTCATCGTGGCACCCGCAGGGTTCAACAATAACCTCTGGAGCTAGCGTGGCTACCACTTCACATACTCCGCGCGCCAAGGTTTGCGATTGCGAAACGATAATAAAGGCGGTTTTCGGACGCATGGTACTTCCTCCCAGGTACAGGTATCTCCTCTAGGTTATCGCGCGGGGGGTGCGACTTAAACCTTAGATGGCTTCTCGCTCTCGCCAGTGACTATTGCTGAAATGATAACCGCTCAATCGGATGCCCCAAACGCCTGAGGTTAGGAGGCGTCCAGATCTTTGGCGACTAGCTCGGCAATCGCCGTTACTGCCTGCGGGTTTTCGCTCTCTACAGTAACTTCTGCCCCGTATTCAGCGCCTAAGGTCATGATTAGCATCATCGAAGAGGCAGTTACTGGTGCCCCTCCAACGGTCGCAATAGTGATTTCTTCAGCGAATTCGCCAGCTTTGTCGGCGATAATCGCGGCGGGACGCACATGTAATCCCACCGGCGATCCCACTTTTACCGTCATTGAAGCCATTATTTCTGCTTTCCTTAATCTATCTGCCGTTTAAATCTATGCTTTGGCTGCTGCCGGTTTTTTGCGATTTACCTTGGCGAAGGTGATGGCCGCTGCACCCACTGCCACCCCTGCTAGCAGGGCGATAATCGCTCCCAACACATTGGTGTAGGCAAATAGCACAAAGATTCCCCCATGGGGAGCGCGACAACCAACTCCTAGCGCCATTGCCAAGGCACCGGTTACCGCCCCGCCTGCCATCATTGAGGGAATTACCCGCAACGGATCAGTAGCGGCAAAGGGGATCGCGCCCTCGGAAATGAAAGAGAGTCCCAACAGCCAGGCAGCTTTGCCGCTATGTTGTTCTGCCGGTGAATATAGTTTCGGCCTTACCGTAGAGGACAGCGCCATAGCTAAGGGCGGCACCATTCCGGCCAGCATCGCTGCCGCCATAAACTGATACGCTCCATCAGTTCCTTGAGACAACCCGGCAGTTGCTACCAGGTAGGCAGCCTTATTTACCGGTCCTCCCAGATCGAAGCACATCATTAGACCGATTACTATCCCGAGGACGATCGCGGAGGAGCCGGCCAAAGAGTTCAGCCAATGCTGTAGTCCGCTCATCAAAGCTGCCAGCGGCCCTCCCAACAGTAGAAGCATTATCAGCCCCGTTAGTAGCGTCGTTATTAACGGAATAATCGCCACCGGCATTAGCCCCGCTAACCAACGCGGACACTCCACCGCAGACAGCCAGTTAGCAATAATTCCGGCCAGGATTCCAGTTACCAGCCCTCCGATGAAACCGGCTCCTATCGCTATGGAAATCGCCCCGCCAATAAAGCCAGGAGCGATCCCGGGGCGGCCAGCTAAGCCGAAAGCGATATATCCCGAAAGCGCCGGCACCAGGAAACTCATTCCAGTTTGACCTATAAAAACCAGCAGCGCCCCCAGATATAGTGCCAGGCCGGAGCGGTTGGTATGCATTTGTGCTTCCCCGAAAGGGCCAGAATCTGGCAGCTTCCACAAAGAGAAATTTAGGGAAATATCTTGTGCTGGGTCGGAAACATCGTAGCCTCCCAGCAAGAATCCCAAAGCAATTAACAGGCCGCCAGCAGCCACGAAGGGAATCATATAGGAAACCCCCGCCATTACCGCCTTTTGGATTCGTTCTCCCCAATGGGGGATTTGGGCTTTCCTCGCCGGACGCGTCGCGGATGCGGGCGCGCCCTGCTGGGCTTTATTTTTCGCCATCGCCTCCCGAATCAACTTTTCGGGATCACTAATAGCTGCTTTAACCCCCACATCTACTAGTGGTAGCTGGGAAAAGCGTTCCGCAGCCTGCACGCTCACGTCATGGGCGAAAATCGCTCCTGCTGCTCCGGCTATCAGAGCGGGATCTAGCTGGTTAAAATTTCCCGATCCTTGCGCCTCTACATGCACTGTAATCCCTAGTTCTTTGCCTTTATTGATCAGCGCATCTGCCGCCATATAGGTGTGAGCGATCCCAGTGGGACAAGACGTCACCGCCACCAGATATTCACCCTGGTCACCGCTTTTCTTTCCTTGCGGCACGGGGCCTGCCGATTCTATTGAAGAGGGCGAATTCGCGGCAGTCGGGGCAGGAGATACTGGTGTAGCCTTAGCTGTTGCCACTTGTTCGCGCTGAGTGACGGTAGCTATCGGCGAGACGGAGGGTGCTACTGCCGCCATTATTATTTGCGCTGCCTTTTCCGCAGAATCCACAGAACGTAAGGCAAAAAGGAAATCCTTATCTACCAGTTTGTGCGCTAACTTTTTCAGTAGTGTCAAATGATCTTGTCCTTGCCCTTCGCCAGCGGCAATCATAAAGATCAAATCAGCCGGGCCATCTTTTGCTCCAAAAGCTACCGACTCTTTTAACCGAGCAAAGGCGAGAGATACCGTGTTAACCGCTTGGCAGCGGCAGTGCGGAATCGCAATTCCACCAGGCATTCCGGTCGCGGACTTAGCTTCCCGAGCCAATAGGTCAGCGATCAAGGCACTCTTCTCAGCGCGTCCGCTAGCAGCAATCTTAGCTGCCAGCGCTCTAATTACGCTGGTTTTGTCGGTTCCCAGGGGTTCGTCTAGACTCGCCAACTCCGGTATTATCAACCTCTCGTCTTCCATGGTTCTCCTATTAAGTTAGGCAACTTCAAAGGCTCAGCCTGCTAATTCTATTTAATAGTTCCCCCAACAGTTAAGTATTTTTGCGGCCTTTTGGTTTTTAGGCTTTTATGGGCTGTTTCCACACCGGCGTGGCAGTTTCGGTGATTCTCTTGTTAAATGCATCCAGACGTGTAACACTGTGATCGTTATGGGGCCTGGGCGAGGAGAGAAGTTGTCCGCAGCAGATACAATTTATGGAACTCCGGTAGTTAATGGTCTTGCCTACGGGCAGGTCGCCTGGGTAAGCCATTTTGAGATCCCCAACTTACCTGCCTCTAAAATCCCGCTAGCTCAGCGTAAAGCTGAGGTCGATCGCTACCTTAAAGCTGCTAACACAGTATCCGAACGCCTGCTGACGCGCGCAAAATCCACAGTCGGCACCGCGTCGGATATTTTAGCAGCTCAAGCTGAACTCTCCCGCGACCCTGGGTTCAAGAAGATGGTGGTTCAGTCAATCAATAAAGGCACTCCCGCCCCAAGCGCCGTGATCACTACCACCGACATGTTTTGCGCCATGTTTGAAAAAGCCGGCAGGTTAATGGCAGAACGTACCACTGACTTAAACGATCTGTGCATGCGGGTAGTAGCAGAATTACTGGGGGAACCAGAACCGGGAATACCCCATCTTGGCGAGCCCTCGATACTCTTCGCCGATGATCTTGCTCCTGCTGACACCGCAGGACTTAATCCGGAAAAAATCTTGGCTTTAGTTACGGAACAGGGCGGTCCTACCTCTCATACTTCGATTATTGCCCGCCAACTGGGGATCCCCTGTATTGTGGCGGTGCGCAGACTCCACCAGATTCCCCAGGGAGAGCAAGTATTTGTAGACGCCTCTCTGGGATCGATTACTACCGGCGCCAACCCGGAGGAAGCCCGCCAAAAAGTAGCAGCTAACCTGCGCTCACGTGCCGAGATCCGCCACTGGCAAGGTCCCGCCCGCCTTGCCAGTGGCGAGGAGGTAGAGCTACTCGCCAATGTGCAAGACGGTCCCGGAGCACAGAAAGCAGCTGAAGCTTATGCGCAGGGAGTAGGACTTTTCCGCACCGAACTTTGTTTCCTGGATTCCACGAAAGAGCCTACTTGCGCCGAGCAGGCAGAGAAGTATTCGCGAGTGTTTGCAGCTTTCCCAGATCAGAAAGTAGTTACCCGCACTTTGGATGCCGGATCGGATAAACCGATTTCTTGGGCCACTTTAGAGGAGGAAGCTAACCCTGCTCTGGGAGTGCGGGGACTGCGCACTACCGGGATCGATGAAGACCTCTTTACCCGACAATTAGATGCAATCGCACAGGCATCACGTGGTCATCAAGGAAAAAACTGGGTGATGGTGCCGATGGTCTCTACCTTGTCGGAGGCAAAATGGGTGGCGAAGCTGATTCGAGAGCGGGGACTTACTGCCGGAATTATGGTGGAAGTTCCGGCAGCCGCGATCATGATTGACCAGTTCCTAGCGGAAGTTGATTTCGTTTCTATCGGCACCAATGACCTTAGCCAGTATGTGATGGCTGCCGATAGGATGAACGCTAATCTGGCAACCTACACTGATCCGTGGCAACCGGCAGTTTTGACGTTGATTTCCCGCGTAGCTGCCACCGGGGTACGCCTGCAAAAACCGGTAGGGGTATGCGGGGAGGCGGCGGCTGACCCTATTTTGGCGTGCGTACTCATAGGGATGGGGGTCACCTCCCTATCGTTGGCAACTTCGGCCATTCCCTCAGTGGGCTCCCAATTGGGACAGGTTACGAAAGAGCAATGCGAGCGTGCCGCCCAGGACATTTTAACGGCACAAGATAGTGGGGATGCCCGGAACATTGCCCGCCGCGCCCTCGGGATTAACTAATAGCTGCTGCCAAAACGCTACTGGCCACGTTAACTCCTAATAGCCCCAATAAAACGGCCGGAATCTGAAGCTAAAAAAACTTGCGCCCCGGCTCTTCACCGGGGCGCAACTAACTTATTTTTAGTGCTTATATTTTTCGAACCAGGATCTAAACCGGTTTAATATCCGGCAGGCGCGGTGCCGATAGAAAGGTATTGCCCCTCCCCCAGATCGACAATATCGCCTGCTTGCAGCTGTACCGGTTGCGCCGGTTCAATCGGGTGGATTACTCCCTCACGACGCAACCGGGTGCCATTTACTGACTCTAAATCTTTCAAAGAGGGGTTACCATTTACATCTATATAGAGCAAACAGTGGGTACGGGAAATCTGTTTGGCAGGACTGGGCACGGTCATAGTTTGAGCTTGCGGATAGGTGGAAGTAGCCGCATCAGGGCGGCGCCCCACCACAATCGCGTCCTCTAAAATCATGGACTGTCCCTGCCCGGAAGTAACCGTATAGCGGGGAGCTGGCTGGTATGCCTCTTGCCCGCCATATTGAGCTTGCATACCGTATTGCCCCTGGCCATAGCCTGCTTGCCCGTATGGTTGTTGATATTGTCCCGGTTCATATCCGCCTTGCTGATAGCCAGGTTGACCATATTCGCTCTGTGGGAAGGCCGGACTGCCCTGGGGAGGATAACCCGGATACTGGGGAGCCGAGGGTTGCTCGCCATAGGGATTAGAGTAGGCAGCATTAGCCTGCTGACCATAGGGGTCGGGGGTGCTTGGTTCCGGCACCCCGGATTCTGTCTGGGGCGCTCCATAAATCCCGCTGGGCGGTACATAACCTGCATTCGCTGCACCCGACTGGTTCGGGTAGTACTGGTAGGGATCGTTATCCATTGATTTACCTCCATTACCAACCGGCAATTTATCCGCTCTCTATTGGCACCAGTCTACCCCAGGAGAGGTTTTTCCATCTAAGCTAACCGCAAAAACCTTTACGCACCATTTACTCCCCTGGGGATGGAGAGTTATTTTCGGTTCGCTAACCGTGTGGCTGCCCGCGTCCTTACCATCTTGGATTACCTGCACCTGGTAGGAGGCCGGACTATCGCCTGCGCCTGGTTTCCACGTCAAGGTGATTTGTCCATCGGCGACAGGTTTTCCTTCCAGCACGGTGACCGGGGATATTTCGGAAACAATTCCGTCCTCCGCCGAGGCAGTTATCAAGGGTTCTGCAGAGCTGGACGCAGTTTTAACCGCACTGGTATCCGCTTTGAAATAGTAGGAAACCCCGACGGCAGTTCCCGCTATCAGCACCAGCGCGCCAATAAGTGCCAGCAGAATCCGACGCCACCCCAGGTGGGAGGCAGGTAATAAGGAACGGGACAGCGCCGCGCTCGAGTGGCTGCCCACAATCAAAGGACTATCTGCCTGCCCCGACTCTTTTCCCGGCGCGGATTCTTGGGAGGAGGAGGCGTCCTTGAGGCGGGTAGCATCCGGATCGGCAGTAGCTAGCGACAACGTTGGATTATTGCTGGCAATATCCATACTGGTCAGCGGGAGAGACAGCCCGCGTTGTAGTTCTTGGAGCGCCGCACCAAATTGCGCGGCACTTTCGGGACGCTCAGCCGGATCACCCTGCAATGCCCAGGCTAGAATCTCACGCAAAGGAGAGATCAACTGGGGGGCGTCCAGGGGCGCAGCCGAATGTAAAACCCGCTGAGTTAGTGCCGCTACCGAGTTATCGCCTCCGGGAATCTCGAAGGGACTGTACCCGGTAACTAACGAGTGCATTGTGGCTGCCAGGGAATAAATATCGCTGGTGGCAGCGGCCAAAGAGTTCTCATCGTGTTGTTCGGGAGGCGCCCAGGGCACCGACAGCCCTAAAACATCCCGGTGAGCTAGGGGTTTTCCCAGCGGCAAGGCTAAACCAAAATCTGATAACACCGGGGTGGAAAACTCCGAAATCAGGACATTGGCCGGTTTCACGTCTCGGTGCGCGAGCCCGGCTCGATGCACCGTTTCCAGGGCTCCGGCCAAGCGAATAGTGGTATCTAAGGACTGTGCAAGCGAAAGCGGCTGGCGGCGGACGCGCTGCGACAAATTTGCCACCGGACAGTACTGCAACACTAAATAGGGGCGCCCATCTGGGAGCTTCCCGGTTTGAAATAAAGACAGAATCGCCGGGTGAGCACAGGTAGCAGCCAGAGCATCGGCCTCGGTAGTAAAAACTTGTCGCCCCTGCCTGCTGCCTAACTCTCGCAGCACTTTCACCGCTACTTGGCGTTCGGGACGTTTTTGTTTATAGAGATAAACGTCGGCAAATCCGCCCCTACCCAGCAGTGATTGCACGCTAAACCCCGGGATTTTAGGGGGTGTTTGGGTCATAATCCTCCCCTTTCCGTAACCGGGTTTCCTCCGTATTCTGGGGCGAGGACGCCCGGCGGGTATAGTCTAGCGCCTGCGGGGGCAACGCTGGCGGCTCCGGGGGCATAGGGGATGCCGGCGGCCGAGGAGGCTGCGGCAAGCCAACTTTACCGAGGCGAGTGGCTTCCGAAAATGCGTCTCCTGCCGCCGGGGCTGGGGTAGTTTCTTCGCTACTGCCGGGCGCCAAGGGAGTACGCAACTGCTGATATTCCTGTTCAGTCAGCCCCAAAGATAGGTTCGGTAGCGAAACCTCCTTGCGGGGAGTTAACACTTTCTCCACCCCGGGGATTTTCTCTAGCTTTTTAGCAAAACTACTGCGAATAAACCGGTAATAAAGCGAGGACGGCCGAATTGCCGCCACCAGCGCTTTCCCTCTCCCAGCTGCCGTTTTCCAAGTTAGAGTTAGCTGTTTAACCAGTTTCCACGCCCAATCGGAATCAATCTCGCTATCGCTGCTAGGACTGTAATCCAAGTAATCAGCGATCCCGGCCAGCTCTCGCGCCCCTGACTGCGGCTTCGCCTGGCTGATAGTCCCCAAATAGCTATCGATTATCCAGGCGGCTTCTTGCCGAGTAGCTCCCGCGGGGAGCCTAATTCCGCGATCTCGGAAACGATCAACTATTTCTTCCCAAGCTCCTTTCAAACGATCTTGGGGTTCTTTAGCCCGCCGCCTCCTGCGGGAGCGACACCACTTAGCTAAGAGAGTTAGCAAGATCGGAGAAAGCAATAGCAGCAGCCAACCACCATATTTGGCCACTTGCACCAGCGCTGCCAAAATTTGCATTCCCGTGGAATGATTATCGGCATGCGCTTGCTTTTCCACATGCGGTAACACCGGTGGAGTAGCCGGTGGAGGCGGGGGCTGCAACACCTGGGGTTTGGGAACCGATTTGGGTTGCGGTTGATCGGTACGAGGTACGCGATCGCGCGGAGGCGTAGGGTCAAAGGGGACCCACCCGACCTCTTTAAATTTCACTTCTACCCAGGCGTGAACGTTATCCCCTTTAAGTTTCAGGTTCCCGCCCACCTTTTTATCACCCGGATAGGCACCGAGCACTACTCGCGCCGGAGCCCCAAAAGCGCGCACCATCAAGGCCATAGCTACCGCGTATTGTTCATCATCTCCGATCAGTTCTTGCCCCTGGAAAAACTGGCTCATCCGGGCGGCGCGATGCCCAGGGCGAGAAAGACCATCGGAACCATCAGAAAAGAAACCTTGCCCTGATAAGTAGGACTCTACATTGCGCACCTTTTGCAAGGGACTGGTCGCCCGGGCAGTTAACTGGTTGTTAAGTTCCGTAATTTCTACCGGTAACGCTTCATCTTTACCTTGCGGAATGGGATCAAACTCTAGGCCAGACATCCTCGCATCGCTAGGAATACGCTCCTTTGCAAAACTTACCCGATAGGAAAGCCCCTCAGGGTTAGCGGTAAACGCCGAGCGCAGAGAGGTCGAATAGTAAACCACCGGTTTGGGCTGGGTGGCGAATTTTAGAGATTGCGCATTACCTAGCAACGGCACCCAAGGTTGGTCATAGTTGACCAGTTTAACTTCGGCTTTACTGTCAGCGGACACCCCTTTATCTAGAATCGAATCCACCTGCACGAACTGCGCATTTAACTGGGGATCAATTTTGAAAACGGTACCGTCATAAGCGTTCATAGTGGCAAAACGCATCCTAGTACCCGCCGGATAGTTTTTTACTTCCGCAATAGTTTTGTCTTTCCAGTCGCGGGAAAGATGCCTAAAAGAGGCTAACGGGGAAATAAAATCTTCTAGTTCCACCGGGGGGAGGACGTGGCTGCGCAACACTTCCCGGTTTCCCCGCTCGGTAATCTCCGCTAAAGATGCCGAAGCTAGACAGATAATTAGGGTAACTGCCACCATCGCCAGCGGACGGATAAAGCGATTTTTCTTGCCTGCTCCCGCCAGGTTCACTGCCCGCCTTCGCGCCTTGGCCGCGGCCTCGCTAACCAGTCCGCACCACAGCAATGCGAGGAAGAAATAGGCGGCTCCTGCCCAACGAGCTACCGGGACTAATTGAGAACCCCAGGCGATCGCTACCACTAGGCAAATAGTGGCAGGTATTAACGCTACCCAAGGTCGACGCGAAGCTGCGGCTAGGGCCGCCAAAAGCGCGGTAATGAGACAGGTGAGGAAGGGTAGCACCGCGGCTCCTCCGGCTGCGCTTAGCGGCAAGGGAGCCGTAAGAGTATCTCGCCAGCAGGTCACCGCGGAAGTAACTAGCACTTGCAGACCCGATAGGGTGGGGTAAAACTTTCGCCCCAAGGGGTCTGTAGCCGCCAAAGTGGGGCCAAACAGTAAAAATACCCCTAACATCAAGATTAAAGTGGAGAATACCCCCAGGCACCAACGGCGACTAACCAGCGCAACTAGGCAGCCTAAAAGCGCTCCGCTACCGGCAGCTATTAGCCCGATAAAACCCAAAAACGGTAAAGAAAACAGGTAACAGGGAACGATTAGGAGCAGCAGGGAGCTCAGACCTACCAGCTGGGATCTTTTCACGCTAGACTCACCCCATTTAATGCCCGTGGTAGCTGTGAGAGCTCCCCAATATTTAACAGTCTGCGGGAGGTGGCTCCCCGGCGGGTAAAGGTAGCGCCGGCATCAGCTCGGATACCGGTAGTAGCCATATCGACTGCCGGTAGCAAACAGATTTGTTGCATCCGACGCATAGTTACTCCCGGCCCGCTTATTAGAGAACACACCGAGGCTTGCGCTTCATGGGCTAGCGCCCAACGCACCAAGTGGCGATAGTCTTGAGCGCCCTCAACGAGTTGCACTTCAGTTAGGAAATCTAGGACGGTGCGAGCAGTTGTCGCTTTCAATACGGTTTTTCCCGCATAAAGGGTCAGGGGCTGTCCATTGGAAAGGGAGGAAACTGCCAGAGAAGCCGCCGCCTCTACCGCTAATTCAAAGTCTGCTTCCCCATAGTTTTCGCGGTTCAAATCCAGCACAATCAGATGGTGGGAGCGGCGGGTCTCTAGATATTGTCGCATCATTAACTGGCCGGTGTGGGCAGACATTTTCCAGTGAATATGCCTACGGTCATCCCCGCTTTCATAGGGACGCAAGGCATGAAATATCGCATCGGAACTGGTTATTACCTGCGAGCTTGCCCCTTCCATATCTCGGGAATAGCCACTTAGTGTCCCCAGAGCGGAAGTAAAGTTCGGGTAGACGTAAACGTCTTGAGATTCCGGCCAGGATCGCACCCGGCGGATCAAACCTAAAATATCTTCTCGCACTGTGCGCGGCGGGCCGACCACGATCTTTTCTCGCCGTCTGGTTTGTAATTGAAACTCCCGGGTGAAACTTTTTCCAGAACGCAAAGTAGGTACCGCTATATCGGCTTGTCCTGTTCCCAATGGCAGTTCTATTTTCAGGCCGCGCACCGCGCGGCGCCCCTGGTTAGTCGCTACCGCGCGCCCTAGTAGCTCTTGTCCTTTGCGGAGCCGGTCTTGCTCTACCGTTACCCGCAAAGCCAGCTCGCCCCCGCCCCAGGTCTGCCCTATCGCCGCCAGCAGTGCCAATAATGCAGCAAACATTATCGCCGCAGCTTCCGCCCAATCCCAAGCCCAGTAGGCACCCAGGCTAGCTAATCCTCCCAATAGAACTAGCCACCCCAAAGCGGTAAGCGGAATTTTGCGCACGGCGGTAAGAGGAACCCGCGAGCGCGCCTGTTTCCAGGCTTTATTTCCGCTTTTCAGCGCATCTTTTAACGCGGTAGTGGTGGTTTCGGAAACTTTCATTATTTTAGGCCTGCGAATCCACTGGCGCAGGTACCTCGTTCAGCGCCCTCTCAACTACGCTTTGTGCGGTAGCTCCTTCGAAGAGGGCGTCGGAGTCCATAATAATTCGGTGCGCCCAAACCGGTACTGCCAGCGTCTTGATATCATCGGGCAACACATAGTGGCGCCCTTGGGAAGCGGCCCACACTTTGGCCATCCGCATCATCCCGATTGTCGCCCGGGTCGAAACCCCCAGGTTCACCGCATCATCCAAACGGGTAGCTTCCGCGAGTTGCTGCACATACCGGGTAATCTGCCCATCTACGTAATTTCGCAGTCCTAGTTGTTCCCAGGTAGCGATTTCCTCAGATTCAACTACCGGTTTTAGATCTTTAGATAGATCCGGCTGGGCAGCACCGGAAAGGATTTTGATCGCGGTTTCCTGGTCGGGATAGCCTAGGGAAATCTTAATCAGGAAGCGGTCTAGCTGAGCTTCGGGAAGCTTATAGGTGCCTGCCTGCTCTACCGGGTTTTGGGTGGCGATTACCAGGAATGGCGATTCCACCGGGTGCACCACTCCGTCTACGCTGACTTGCCGCTCTTCCATCACCTCTAGCAGGGCAGATTGGGTTTTGGGACTGGCCCGGTTGATTTCGTCGGCGAGGACGATATTGGCGAAAATCGGTCCAGCGTGAAAATCCCATGCTTTAGTTTTCTGGTCATAGACGGTTACCCCGGTTATATCAGTGGGCAACATATCGGGAGTGAACTGGATGCGAGAATGGGTAGCATCGACAGAGGCGGCGAGGGCGCGCGCCAGGGCGGTTTTCCCAGTTCCGGGCGCATCCTCTAGCAGGACATGTCCGCCTGCTAGGAAAGCTGCTAACACTAGGCGCACCTGGTGCCCTTTGCCGAGTATCGCCTGATCAACATTTTCGGCTATCTGCGCGAAACGGGTAGCAAACTCAGCGGCTTCGGCCGGTTTCAGGATCATATTGCGATCTCCTTTTCGGTTTCCCGGGCAGGTAAATCTTGCCCGACAAGACTAGTTTTTAGGTATTTATTGCCTCCGAGATTTCCTCCGAGGGCGTTTAGCGGCAACTGGGAATCTGCATACCGCCAGCAATCGCCACCTGTGGTTGGGAACACTGGCAGCTCTATTAGGGGTGTCAGGTGCGGCCAGAGCGGCTTTGAGACCGGCATCAACGGGGTGAGCTGGTACCAATTTTGCAGGTAGGACACTGATTCTATCGGATCATTATCACCGGGGTCTGCACTACCGGGATCGGGGGTAGCCTGCAGGGTCGCCACCTCCACATTGTTTCTACTCAGCCGAGTTCCTTCCGGAACTAACTTCAGATCTGCCGTAATTGTCCAGGTCTGCCCCGGTTTCAAATCTTTGAGCATAATCACCCAGCCAGATTCGTCAACCATCTGGGTTTGATACTGATAGTCTGCCAGAGCTGATCCTCCGGATTCTTTCCCCGATACCGAAAGCTCCAAGGAGCTGCTATCCCAGGTATCCAAGCCGGAAACGTCTACTTCTATTACCGTTCCGGTCTGGGTTCTACTGCTTTCCAGCTCTCTCATATCGGTAATTTGGGGACTCTTTTGTGCTCCGAGATTTGCACTTAGCGGCTTATAGGGACCTTTGTTATATTTAAAATTGCAGTTGTATTCGACTTTCAGCCCGGTTCGTGCCCGCGGATCAGTAAATTGGAAAGTTCCATCCTCTGCTACTGGGTTTCCCGCTACCCTGGTGGGTCTACAGCTTCCGTCATCTCCGACAGGGGTATTCACCCCATTTAAATACACTCTGGCAAGTTTTGATCCCGCGCGCTCTAAAGTAGCACTAACTACACTTTCGTTGAAGGAAGCAAAAGTTTCGAATCGGCCAGTACCCGCCGGCCCCGCCTTGGTGTTGACCGCGATAACGGTGAAAGCGTGTTCTCCGCCAGTAAGGTCTTTAACCTCTAACTTGGTGCCTTTAACTTCCTGGGGGCTACCTCCCGCGACCGTAACCACATAGTGATCAATGGGAGAACCTCCGTTTGTACTGGGCGCTTCCCAGGTTAGGGTCGCGGTTCCAGCGCTCTTGCCGATGGCGCCTTGCAGGTTTGTGGGGGCACCAGGAGTAACCTCTACCTCTATCGCCGGAGACGCCCCCGAGGGCTTAGAATCTCCCACTCGGTTGGTGGCAACTACGGTAAAGCTATGAGATTTCCCCGGTTCCAAGCCCGGAAAATCTACTAGTGTTGCCCGGGAAGTAACCGTTTTCCCAGAAACCGAATCGGTAACTTTGTAACTAGTAATAGGAGTGCCGTTAGCGGCAGGGGCGATCCAGCTAATGGTGGCGGTAGTGGACTCGCTGATGGTGGCGCTGACTGCCGTAGGAGCATCGGGCACAGACAAAACCCGGATCCGGGCGGTACCGGTTACCTGACGATCTGGATCACCACTGGCATCTTGCAAAGTAAAGGAAACCACCAAGTCTCCTTTAAAACTTGCGGCCGGGGTAACTTCCAGGTGAGTTCCAGACGCAGAAGCCTGTCCGGCTCCTTGCACTATGCTCGGTGACCCCACGGTTTTCAAGGGTTTTCCAGGATACGGGTTGGTAGCATAGCGACTTAAATCAATTCCGACGCTCTTGCCGGATTCGCCCTCTAAATCAATCGCGGTTACCTGGATCAAAGGACGAGTGGAGCTGACTACCCGCACCGGGATTTTCCCGATAGTAGGCCCAGAGCCGTCCTCTACCGTGACTTCTATATAGCCGGCATCTCCCTTAGCTTTGCCCGCTTCGGCTGAAACTGAAAGCTGGCTGCCCCGCAAAGCTGCCTGAATACCTACGGGAAGCGCTCCCAGGCGGTAGCGCATTTTTGCGGGGTCGTCCCCATCTTCGTCGCTAACCATATCCGCCAAGTTGACAGTAACCGCGTCTTCACCAGCAGCTACTTCTATGCGCGTAGGGGTAAATACTGGCGGGCGATTACTGGAGGGTTTGACCTCGATAGGCAAAGTTAAAGAGGCACTCAGTGCGGAGGAATCGTTGGATTTGCCGTCACTGACCTGCATTACCAGGGAAGTTTTCCCGAAAAATTCAGGGTTAATACTTACTTGGAAGGAATCGTCTCCGGACATTTTGACTCCGCCTGTAAACCCGGCACCCAAGGTGATGGCTTTGGCGGAATGAATATGCGGGGTGCGTGCCTTGCGAGTAATCACATAAGACGCTAAATCAACAGTTAAGGTCTCGCCGGATTTAGCTTTTACGGGGATAGTGTCGGGATCGATATAGGGTTTTTGTTCGGAAACTCCGGGGACATTAACTATAGCGTTAGCGCTTAACCCGTCCTGGTCAGTGACAGTATAGAGCACCAATTGACGCTGCGAGGGCGCGGGAATCACTAGCTTTTTGCCCTTGACGGTCACTCCATTTTGCTGACAACTAACCGTCAGCGCAGCTCCATCCCCGTCAGGGTCAATATCATTGGCGAGGACGTCCACTTCGATAGGCTCGCCCACTTTTCTTCCTGCTTCTTTCGCGGTAACGAGGTCATCGGCGGCCTCGGGGGCTTGCAAAGGGGCAAAGGGGTCTACTTGCACGGTAGCAATGGAGGTATCCTGTCCGCCGCGTCCATCATCGATGGAATATTCAATCCCGTAAGAATCAGCTTTCTTGGGGGTGGTCAACACTACCGCGTTTTCGCGAGCAGCCACTTGCAAACTATCCCCCGGACTTTGTAACGATGCGGCAATCAGGCTAACCCCGTCACCATCAGGGTCGGTATCGTTAGCAGTCACTGCCACCGCTAAGGGGCGGTTCGGCCGCACTCGCACCTGATCCGGGTTAGCCTGTGGATTTTGGTTAAGTTTGGCGGCGGGAGCTACCCCTACTTGCACCCGGGCGGTTCCTTGTTTACCGAAGCGATCTTCGACGATATAGGTGAAAGTATCGGTCCCGATTTTCCCTGATATTGGCTGATAGTTGAGCCAACTGGAGCCAACATCAACTATCCCCATCTTGGGGGCATCGGCAATCCCCACTAGGGATACTGAGTCTCCATCGGGATCGATATTGGTCAGCTCTACTGGAATCCGGACGGCTTGCCCCGAAATTGCCCGCCCGGTGACTACTCGCGGTTCAGGGGCAGAGTTATCGGAGGCATTTGCCGGCTTTATTTCTACACTAACCCGCGCACTAGCTTGGTTCTGATTGGTGTCCCTCACCGTATAGGTGGCGTTATATTTTCCGGCTTTTTTCGCCAGGAAACGTACCTGGTTTCCGGTGACGAAGAACTTTCCGGCTTCCGGCGGCGTGGAGGTGGTTAGTTTCGAGTCTACTTTCAGGGTCAATCCCACCGGGGAGCGGTCATTTGCCAGCACATCTACGGTGGCCACATCCCCTACTCGCCCTTTGGCCTCATCTGGTTTCGCGGTCGGGGGCGTAGTTGCCGATTGAGTGGTTACCGGAATAACCGTAACTACCCCTTCGGCGCTTTCATGCCCATTCGACACCTGGTATTTTAAAGTTTCGGCTTTGGTGAGTCCGCGCGGAGCCGTAATGTTTAACAGCGAATGATCCATTACGGTTGCTCGCAGTGGCGAGGACGCCCCCACGGTGACTGCCTGGGTTACCAACACTTCTCCCGCTGGATCGGAATCGTTAGCGAGCACATCTGTCAACACCTGCCCGCCTACCGGCAGTACCGCCATATCATCTTCTACCACCGGTTTTCCGCGTTTTCCAGAGGAGGCGACGTCAACTCGGATAACTCCGGTGGCGGTAGCTGGCCCATCAGAGACCGTGTAGGTCAAGTAGTAGATTCCTTCTTGATCCGAACGGAAGGAGAGCGTTCCGCCCGCCAAATCCGGAGTCACTTGCGGCCCGGTTTGTTCAATATTTACCCCTGCCAGGGTTAAGGGGTCGCCATTGGCATCGGTGTCATTAGCCAGGGGTCGAATAGTGATGGTGGTTCCGGCTCTAGCGAACGCGATATCTCCGTTAGCTTCCGGAGGCACGTTTCCAGCGGCACGTACATCCACTATCACGCGCCCTGAAATTTCTTGCCGCCCATCGGAGACCAGTACTTTTACTTCTTTTTTCCCCACCCCACTGGCCTGGTTGCGGATTACCAAGGTGCCTTCTTGCCGGTATTCCACCTGGTTATCTCCGTTAGAGGAAGCACCCGACAAAAATACCGGGTCTCCATCGGGATCCGAAAATGCCGGGAGCGCGTTGTACTCGATTTGCTTTCCGGATTCGACTACTACCGTGGGTACCCGTTTTTGAACTGGCGCGGAGTTTTTTGGCTCCGGGGTGACATTCACGGTTACATTGGCGGTATCGACACCTCCGCGACCATCCTTCGCCTGGTAGGTAAATTTAATAGTTCCGGAGGCGGCGGCTGGCAGTTCTATGCGCAGCGCTGCTCCTGCGCGTACGGGTTTTACTTCACCTTGGCTTACCTGTCCTAGCACTTCGGCGGTTAGTAAATCTCCATCGGTATCAGAATCGTTTTCCAATACCGGTATCGTAGTTATTTTCCCTGGTCGCGCCCCAAAACTATCGTCACGTGCCACCGGCGGGGTGTTTTCTTTTTGCCGATCTTTTTGCGCTATCTGTTCGGTTATCTGGGGAGAATCTTCTCGTTCTTCCTCTTTTTTCAACATGGTAGAGATCTCGTCCCAGTTATCTACCAGTTCCATGTTTTTGTCAGCTAACCATACTGCCCCATCGGTGGTGTCATTTAGCACCACTAGATCACGGTTCTTGCGAAACACCGGGGTCTTGGCGGTTTTCAGTCGCTCGAGTTCTTGGGTGGGGCGATAAACCTTTCCAGCGCATTCACGCACAAATTTTCCGCTCCCCGCCCAGGCTCCATACACGCACTGAGCTTTTACTGCTGGCCTAGCTGGTTTACCCGCGCTGCCTCCGGAAGGAATCTCCCGGGTAGATCCGCTATTTAGATCCACTTTTATCAATTTGTCTTGGTCTGCCAGCAGTGCGTAGGGCTTTGCCGGCCCGGATTCTTGCAGCGCCAACTGAGAACCGGCCACTTTTATTCTTTTTCCACTGGGCAGGAAAAGTACCCCTTGGGAACTATCGAAGGCTACTGCTTGTTTGCCAATTCCTGCCACTTGTAACTGCGCATTAACTGGAATTTGCGGTATTTCTATCCGTTCATCTTTCCAGAGTTTTCCCTCTTTGGTAACGGTGACTAGTTCTTTGGTGGTTGGGGAAGCCAGGAAGAACGCTCCAGAGTCCCCGCCTGCTAACTGGGCTCCCCGCAGGGATCGCACGGTAGCCTTAGCTCGAGTGCGCTCTTGGGACAATATGTCTTCGCCGCTCCAAAGTAGGCCGGCTTCCGGGTCTAGGATCGCCAAGTTTGTCCCCGATTGGGCTATCTGCTCACCTTTATCCAGGGAAGAGGAAGTCTCCAGACGCACCTTCTTAGGGTCAATTTTGGCGACTTCGCTGGCGGCCTGGTTCTGGAAATTTACATTTTCGCCCGCCTGAGTGACGTCAAAATCTCCCGCTTTGGATCGCACCGCCCCATCCAGGGTGCGCGCCGGAAAGTTCAAGTGTCCCACTAGATGCTGGGATTGATTGGTTACCCAAATTCCGCCATCATTTAAATCCACCTGCGCCCGAGTAATACCGGGGTGCTGCCAGGCAAGATAGACAAGTACTAGGCTGAGCACAGTTACTACCGCCAGGGATACTTTACGCATCCGTGCCCGCACTTGCGCGTTCTTTTGCCTACGCGCGCGAAAACTGGAGTACCCGGTGGTACTGATTTGTCGGACACTCGAGTCACTGTGGCCGCCCTGCTCACGGGAAGTTCCTCGTAAGCCTGAAAGGCTTCTGCCCGCTCTGGCCACGCCTCGCCCTCTTTCTATTACCGGCTTGCCAGGCGAGCCGCTGTGCCTGCAACCATAGTCGGCGCACCAGCTGTCGCTTACTGACGAAGCAACTTACCTGCAAGTGAATATCCATTAATGATTGTACTAAATTCGCGGGCGCTTGCGCCGCTGGTATCCAATTTTTAGGTGGCGCTATCAGTCTCCGCTTGTCTTTTCTCTTGACTGCCTGAGAAAGACTAAGACACCTGATATTTAGGACATCGCAGACCGTAATATAGGTGCTAGTGGTTATTTTTAGCGGTTGTATTCCCCACCTCATCACCATAAAATGAAACCATGCTAATGAAGAAAAAAGTTTCCTCCGTTTTTCAGTTCCTAGCTACTCTCGCCACCCTTGCAGTGATTGTGGCGCTAGGGTCAACCAATCCGGCAGCAGCCGAAGACGTAACCACCTGGGACGACCTGATAGCTAAAGCCAATTCCCTCACTTCCGGGCAGCATGAGCTGACGGTTACCGGGAACCTCACCTTGGATGAGCAGGCAAAACCACTGGTAGTTTCCGAGGGCGCAGAGCTAACCCTTAAGGGGGCGGGCACAATAACCGGCTCTAACTTACCGGCAGTGGAAGTTAAATCCGGCGGGAAACTGAACCTGGCGGGCCCCTCCTTCATCAAAACGCAGTTCACGGTAAACGGAGACCTAAACTTTAGCGCCGGTTCTATTCACGATTCCGTCCCTGCCGGCCCGGTCATCTTTGTTAATGGTGGCACTTTCACTATGAGTGACACCGCCGACTTCTCTAAGAACACCACTCCAGAAAAGAAGGTAGCTAACGCTACTACTCCCGAAGGTGTCGATATCCAAAAACTAGCCCCCATCACCGTCTATAACGGGACGGCCACTATCAATGGTGGAACCATTAAGGCAAATCAAGGCCTCCAGAAAGGCGGAGCTCTGGGAGTTTGGGGTAGTAAAGAAAAACCTGCCTACCTAATCATTAAGGACGGCGAATTTGCTGAGAACAGCGTTCAGCATTCAAGACTTAACGGCTTTCGCGGTGCCTTCTTTAGTGAAAACGCCAATGTGAACATCTCCGGCGGAAATATCCATCACAACTTCACCGAGCGCGGAGGCGCGCTATTTGCCGCAAACAGTACACTGACGGTGAATGGTGTAAACCTACATGATAATCAGGCTAGCCACGAATACGGCGGTCAAGGCGGCGCCCTTTACTTAGATAGATCCAAGACTCAGATTTCGGGCGGTACTTTCAAAAACAACAGTGCTTTAGGAAATGATTATTCTTTCCATGCGAACGGTCCGGGCGGAGCTATCTACGCAGATGGAGGCAACATTACCATCAATGGCGGATCGTTCACCGGCAATACTGCGGGTTCCTCCGGAGGCGCTATCGCCTTTGGTGGTAAAGCGGAAGCGACAATTAACGCCGCTTATTTCTCGGAGAACAAATCCGCAGGCTTTTACGGTGGTGGTGCCATCTACAACGATAGTTCCACAAAACTAACAATTAATAATGCGTTGGTTAGAAAAAATTCCTTTAAGAATTTGATACTTATCGGAGCTGGAAATCACCCACCCAGTGTCCAAGGTGGCGGGGTTTGGAATTGCCCTACTGGCCACACCACCTTGAACATCACTCAGGGAGCAGCTCTTTTCGAAAATAGGACAGCCGATGTGGAGAAGAGCAAGGAGTACAAGGGAGCCGGTGACGACTTTGCGAGCGTCACTGAGCATTCTGCTGGCGAGCCTCCGGAGGGGAAACCCGTTTCCATTAGCCCTCGGATGCTAGGAGGCGGGCAGCGCCTCTGGTATCAGGATGGATCTATTTATGGAAAACACCTCGACTGGGATCCTCCACGCGAGCCTCGCTATAAAGATAGCGGCGAGGGCAAACTGATGTCTTATGACACGGCGATCAATGAAAACAAAGCTTTCAAGTCGGTTCCCAGTGAAGATTCTAAGAAACTCGCTGAGAAACTTGCCCGAGTAGTGATCGAAAATAATACTGCTACTGGTGTAGGCATCAGTGGCGGAGGGATAGCCAATAACGGTCAGCTGTTCTTCGGCACCCCAGACAGGTGGAAACTCCAGGTCAAGAAGGCATGGGAAAGCGATGACCCGCAGCAGCGTCCCACGAAGATTAACCTTGATATTTTGGTTGGCGGTTTCCAGGTTGACCAGGTAGAACTGAGCAAAGAAAACAACTGGACCGCCGCGGTCGAAAACTTCCCCGATCCCGATACCCTGATTGATGCCAAGACCGGGAAGAAACTACCGATCACCTTCAGAGAACATGACGGAAACGGCAAACAGCTAGATGGCTACCAGTTGGCAGTAACCGATGAGTCCAAAGACGAAGCCACCAATACTTACACAGTCTCGGTAGTCAACAAAATGACCACCGAGGTGGAAGTAACCAAGAAGTGGGCAAACCCGGATGGTACTTGCGCCGCGGCCACCCAAATCGAGGTAAAGCTGCTAGCAAACGGACAGGACACTGGGAAGAAACTACTGCTGACTGCCGCTAACTCTTGGGAAGGAAAATTCACCGACCTGCCAAAGTATATTGACGGTAAACTCGCTGAATACACCATTTCCGAGGTAGAGGTAAAAGGATACCGCAGTGAAATTATGGGAGATGCTACCGGAGGGTTCTTGATTACTAACAAGTGTACGGTTCCGCCCTCGGACATCACTCCCCCGCCTCCATCGCAAACTACCCCACCTAGCACTACTACCCCGCCTCCACCAGGAGACACCCCTCCGCCCCCGCATAGCAAGACTCCCCCGCTGCCTCCTACCGGCTCTGAAATCAGCGCCGCCTTGGGGCTAGGGATCTTGGCGCTAGCAAGCGGAGTAGTCATGATGCGCCGCCGCGTCGCCAAGCAATAAATAGACACGCGGATACGGTAAGTCATTTAGGTCTTAGCCTTCACCGGTAAAGACCGCTAAAGTGGCTCCCGGACTCTCGCAAAAGTAGCGGCTATCTAAGGGAAATCCCTAGGTAGCCGCTACTTAGTTTTCTTCCCGGACTGAATTTAACCGTTACCGGTACTACCGGGTATCACTGGGGCTGGTCAGGTTTAGTCACTTTCACCGGCACTTTAATCGCCCTCCCCAGGCGACTAAACGCTCCACAGTGTCGAGATAGGCATTGCCCACAGCCCCGGTCCCATCGGTAGGGATTCTTTTCCGGCATACAGCAGGATTCCACAGCGAAACTTATTACCGGCTAACTTTTGTAAGTGACGCAATCCAGAAAAATCTTTGCCCTGCAAACTGACTGCCGCCTTGACCTCTACCCCTACTACCTCGCGACTGCGTGACTCCATAACCAAATCGACCTCTTTCCCGGTAGAATCCCGGAAGTGGAACAAGTTAAAAGGTATCGCTGACCACTCTCGTTGTTTCAAAAGTTCAGTGGCTACGAAAGATTCCAGTAGCCCACCGGTAAAGGAACTGGAAATTTGCATTTCTAGAGACTCGGCATCTACCCCTACCAAGCTGGCAGCCATCGCAGGATCTTGCAGGAAAACTTTTGGCTTCGAAATCACTCGCCTGGTTAGATTAGTACCCCAAGCTGGTAATACATCAATCAAGAACACGTCCTTTAAAGCATTAAGATACCCGGGAAGGCTGCGCTCTGGAATGTTCAGCTCCCTGCCAACGTGCGCCGCAACAAATTCTGAGGATCCCTGCGAGGCAATTTTTCTCAGCAAGAGGCGCAGTCGATCCGGATACTGAATCCCGTACAATTCGGTAGCATCCTTGGTTAATACCCGTTCCACATACGCTTGAACCCAGCGGTCACGCCGCCGAGGAGTAGCCTCGGCGATTTCGGGGAAAGAGGATTCGGTAACCAGGCTTAAATAGTCACCGCGTTCCAGGTGGGACGCTGGTATTAGAGGGTGCGAATTCCAGGCATTTGCCGCAAAATCTTCTTTAAAACCCACGCGTTCTCCCCGGCTAAAACCGCGTAAAAGTAGAGTTTCCGCCCGCCCTGCTAGCGATTCCTCCGCTCCTTTCAGATTCATCAGGTTTGAAGACCCGGTGATAATGAACCGTCCAGGCCGACGATTTTCGTCAACTGCTGCCTTGATTGCACGAAAAAGTGCTGGCACTCGTTGGATTTCGTCGATTGCCACGGTTCCTTCCGGGAACTGGCGCACAAAACCGTCAGGATCCGCCTGTGCGGCCTGTAAGGTCGCGGCGTTATCCAAGTTGAGTAAGCGATGACTCCGATTTTGTAGCAGTTGAGTTACTAGGGTGCTCTTGCCCACCTGGCGAGCACCCGATACTGTCAGCACTGGAGTGTCACTTAAAATTTCTTCAGCTAACACTCTTGCATTTCGCGGAATCATATCGGCAACCATGAAACGATTTTAGCACGTTATTGAGATTTAGACGGCATTTCATTGCGGTTTTACAGTCAATCCGTTGCGGTTTTGCAGTGTATCTGTTGCGGTTTTACAGGGCAGCCACTGCGGTTCTACAACGGGCGCAAATATCCCTTCGCCCTCCCCAGGCAACTAAAGCACCATTTAATCCGCCTCTAAGCCTCGTGCGGGAGGGCGATTTTGCACCTGGAGGGCGACAACGTCACCCTCACACTACCGCTGCCACCAGCACGGAAAGATTTGGAAAAACGCTACCCAACCCGGAAAGCCGCGAGGAACAAAGCAAGAGCCTCTGACCCCCGGGCGATAAGCCCTGGTTGGCATCGACAGCACACTTATCTGAGGGGACTTGATACATGTGTTACGCGATCCTCGACCGGTAGTAGGATTGGGCTCCCTGTCTGCTCATTCCGAGCAGTCCGCCGATTGCTTGCCAGGTCATGCCGGCTTGCCGGGCTTTAGCGACTGCTTGGGTGAGTTCCATTTCGGCTCGTTCTTTACGGTCTCTAGCTACCTGGATATCGCGAAAGGCGTCAGCGTCCCAGATTCCCTTGGCAGATTTCATGGTTTCTTCCGGGGCGGTTTGAGTGAACTTGGCGGCGTATTCTTCGTCGGTGAGTTTAGTGTCGGTAATCATGAGTGCTCCTTACTGAAAGAATTTGGTTCTAGCGGTCATGGCGTGAAAGCAGTCTCCGTCCCGGTTGGTAAGGACTTCGATTATGTGTCCATCGGGGGTAGGGCCCAGAAACAGGGTTACTCCCTAGTCAAGGTCGAGGATGCGCCAGGCGTTGCGGATAGCGTGGGTGATTTCAGCTTGCGTGTATCCATGTTTGAAAGCGCTCGCCTTAAGCCTCATAATGCAAGTTTACTTGACAAGCTCGCGTGCGTCAAGAAATCTTGCTTGCGGTGATTTTATTGTCCCCACATGCCCTAAAGATTGGGCATAGGCGCCGCATTTACCGGTAAATACCAGCAGTTATCGCTTCAAGGCAATCCCGCTATTGCAGCGCCAGATTCTCAGCAGATAGCACCCATCAATAAGTGAGTCCCTTAAAAGCTAGAGGGCGACGAGCGGCTCTACACGGGGAGTCTCTTTGCTGCGAGCCTGAGCCAGCTCGTAGGCAGTCTGCATATCCAGCCATAGACGGGCATTACCGATTCCCGCAAGCTCCAGGCGCAAAGCCAGGTTTGGGGTTAACGCCGCTTTCCCATTCAGAACCCGCGAAAGGGTAACTCGAGACACCCCCAACTTACGACTGGCGTCGCTCACCGAAATGCCAAGCTCCTTCAAGAAATCCTCCCGGATTACCGCCCCGGGATACACCGGATTTTTCATACCCATCCTCTCTAACCCTCCTCAGTGATAGTCAAGATAATCAACAAGTTCCACATCTTCACCCACGAATCGAAAGATCAACCGCCAGTTCCCACTGACTCGCAGCGACCAATAACCCGCAAGCGATCCCGTCAGTTTGTGCGCGCGGTAACCTGGAAAGGCCAGCAGCGGCGCCGGATCATGCACTTGATCCAGCACCGAAAGCATCCGCGCAAGTTTATCTGCGTGGGCAGGATTGATACCGGACTTTGATCCAGACTCGTAAAACCGTTGCAATCCTGCGTGCTTAAAACTGAGAATCACCACCTAAGTGTATCGCATAGCTTTACAGCCCGCAAGGAGTAAACATAAGGCATGACGCAGCTCAGAGCTTCTGCTGCTCCGTCAAGTAGACCTCGCGACCGACAGGCGCGGAAGATAGACGCATTTTGAACAACAGCAGTGTTCAAAAAAACGCCAACTTGCACAACCAAAACGGTCCAACTTGCACAACGCCCGATAAAACCGGGCTAGAAGCCGACGCTGTTTTGATGTTAGACGATGGGCGCTGGGCTCTAGTAGAAGTAAAACTGGGGAAACAATCAATTAACCAAGCAGCCGAACACCTAAAGAAACTCGCACAACGAATCAACACCAATCACGAGGGCGAACCGGCGTTTTTACTCGTGCTCACCGGTACCCAAGCGGCATATCGACGTGAGGACGATATCCTAGTCTCGCCTCTAGCTGCACTTAAACCTTAAGAAGCAACGCTTGAACCCGACTTTCCTTATGCGTCGCGCCCCACGGCACCGAGACAAAATCGACGCCAACTCTTGACTAATGTAGCTTTTAGGCTACACTCGGGGTGTGGAGATTATTTCCAGCAGCTTGTTTGACGCCTGGTTAGGCAAACTGAAAGATAAGCACGCTCAGCGTCGTATCTTGCATGCGATAGCTAGATGTGAAGCACACGGCAAGATGCTTGGTGACATCAAAACAGTGGGCGAAAAGGTCAGCGAAATGAGATTTCATTTCGGTGCCGGCTATCGGATTTACTACACACAATTGGGAGCGGTAACGGTTTTTCTGTTGGCAGGAGGGGACAAATCTAGCCAAATCAGAGATATTAAAACCGCTCAGGAACTCGCAAAACAGATAAGGAAGGAACAATCATGAACGAGGTGACTTTTTCTGCGTTTGACGCGAGCAAATACCTTGACACTGACGAAGCGATAAATGACTATCTAGCTATCGCACTCGAAGACGGTGACACCAAAACAGTGCAAGTGGTTCTACGTGATATTGCCCGCGCACACGGCATGACTCAGCTCGCTAAAGAAACTCAGCTAAACCGCGAATCCCTCTACAAATCATTATCCAAAGAGGGCAACCCCTCCTTTGCGTCCATCACGAAAATCATGAAAGCCCTGGGGCTAAAAATGACCCTCTCCACTCAATAGCACTAAACTCCGTAGCGGAAAAGATCAACCCTAAGTTTTTCCAAACAATCCTCCCGGATTACCGCCCCGGGATACACCGGATTTTTCATACTCACGTTCTTCTCACCCTCCCCTAGCTACCTTGTCCCCGGATAACTGCAGCCCTGACCATAACTTATTAACGGTAAACGTCTTTACGATGCCCCAAGTCCACCAGAACAATAATCAGTTCGCGGTTCCGAATTTCAGTAATGAGGCGATAGTTTCCCACCCGGTAACGCCAGTAACCAGAGAATTTGCCCTTTAATGGTTTCCCATACTTTCTTGGCTCAGCGGTATTGACTAGGTTCTTTTCTACCCACGCTTTAATCATCACCAAAACCGGCTTATCCAGTTTTTTCAGGGCTTTCTTGGCTTCTTTCGTGTAGTAGAGCGAATACCGCTTCATACCCCCAATTCCGCCCATACATCATCGTGGGAGTACAGCTCGACCTCACCGGCACCCTTCTGCTTTTCATAACGCGCGATCGTCTGTAAATCGTATTCGTCCTCAATGCGTTCCATCATGGTTGCACGAATAACCGCCGATAAACTACGGTTATGAATCTGCGCGTAATCCTTATATAAATCCAGCTCTTTATCTGGAACCCGTAAACTAATCGTCCCCATCATCTCTCCTGCCTACGTTGTATTACAAGTGTAGTACCATCCGCTTTGGGGGCGCAACAGTTTTACCCCTCCTTCCCGAGGACGAAAACCCGGGTATCTAAAGCCATGGTTAGCTAAACCCACCCGTCACACCAACGTCCTGGAGAGAAAAGAAACCAGCCCCAACACGGCTGGCATAGAAAAATCCCTAGAACCCGAGACCTTGGAATCATTGGTTTATAGCAAATTCGGCTTCGAAAAGTTCGACAGTTAAATCTCGACACCTACTGTGCGCAGTAAATCTTGAATCGGCAGGGGTGTGAAAACTCTGTAATACCAAAGCCCCATAGTTATCTTGGAACAGGGCGGCGGCAAAATTCACTCACAGTTTGGCAGTTTCCATGAAAACCTAGAGAATAAATCAGTTTAGAGAGAAACAAACAATGCTCGTACCGCGCTCTTATCCACCTTCGAACCAGCGGTCAGCGGAATGGCAGAAACCTGGCGGAAGTATACCGGAACCTGGTAGCGCGCCAACCGCTTATTTAGTTCTTGTTTTAGTTGTGTTTCACTGGTGTTTGCCCCATCCGCAAGTACCACGGCAGCAGCAGCAACTTCACCATAGACTGGATCGGGAACTCCAACCACAGATGCATCTGCAATCACGTTTAGCCTACGCAGTTCTTCTTCCACATCGATACACCAGATTTTTTCACCACCGCGGTTAATCATGTCTTTCTTGCGATCCATCAGGTATATATACCCCTGAGAATTAGCCCGCCCTACATCACCGGTGGCTAGCCAACCATCGGCAGTCAAGGCATCAATTTCGATTTCGTCATAGCGCCTAGCAATGTTAGCTCCGCGCATTTTTATTTCGCCCACCTCGCCAACGGGCAATTCCACCCCAGAATCATCACATATCTTCACTTCTAGTCCGGGGATAGGTAATCCAGAGGATCCTAAGTAAGGAGAGCCAGCCGCATCACAGGGGAACACGAAAGCAGGAGAGCAACTTTCGGTTAGCCCATACACCGTACGGAACTGCATTTGTGGCATCCATTCGTGTAATTCTTTAATTCGCGATACCGGCATATGAGCCGCGCCGCACGCCATTTTCTGCACCGATGACAGCTCGGGAAAACGCTCACGCTCTTCCAGCATCAACGCGAAAACTGTGGGCGAGGCGTGCACAAAGCTAACCTCAGAAGTGAAAATTTCTTTAACGAACGGTCTCCCTTCCATACGTTTTTGGATATGAATTGAACCTCCCAGATAAATAAATAATCCAATGATGGCAATCATTCCGGTTACATGGTAGATGGGAACAGCGATAATAGTAGTGTCATCGCTGGTTAACTCAAGTACCCTTTCATAAGAACGTACAGCATGTACTGCGTTCATATTTGTCAGCAGCACACCTTTAGACAGAGACGTGGTTCCCGAAGTAAATAGCAGGATGGAATCCTGCTCGATTCCCGGAAGTGGAACCTCTGCCAGCACTGTTTTCGGGTCTAACTCCCCCTTCTCACTATTCAAAGGTAACCCGCAAGCACAGGTGTTAGAGGAGGTGGCAACTACTGGCTTATCCTCAAACCAAGCAGCTTGCTCAGGATGACAAATAACTAAATCTAAGTTGGCGCGAGCCACCAAAGCATCGATTTCTGCCCGACGGAATTTACCAGGGAGCGGCACTATGATGGCGCCTAGCCGGTTGCTAGCGTAGAAAGAGGTAATAAAGTCGATTCCGTTGTCCAGCAATACCCCTATCCGGTTTCCGGGACCAATTTTGTATTCTGTGTGCAAATAGGCCGCGAACTGGTCGGTTAGCTGCTTGACTTCAGAGAAAGTGAAACGGTTACCGTCCTCAGCAAAAATTGCCACCTTACTGGCGAACCGTTGCGCGGTATTTTCTAGAGTTTCATAAAGTGAAGCAGGACCAGGTACATAGGTTTGAACCGTTCGCCCATATACCTCAACTGGCTGCAAATCTTGCACCATATTTTTCGGCCAAAGGGCTTGTCCGGAAATCATTTTTACTCCTTATATTTTGCAGTTTGGAGAGCAAAACAAGCGTGACCTCACTGCGATTAGATATTGCTAGTCCAAGTCCAAGGGGATTGGACTGTTCAAAATTTTTTAGTCTGTCTGGCAGCGGCAAGTATTCGGCATGCCATACGTACTGATTCACGTAACGTCGGTTGAGCTTTTGCGAGAGCATCTTTTAGGCTACCCACCTCGCGAACTGTGGGGACAATGGCGGCAAAGCCATTTTCATGCAGCGACTCAACGTCGCGTCCTAAATTACCGGTAAACGCAATAGCGGGAAGCCCCTGTTTGCGAGCAGCGAGCATAACCCCCCACGGGGTTTTTCCAAGTTTTGTTTGAGAATCCATGGAACCTTCTCCGGTAAATACGAAATCTGCCCCCACCAATTGCTCCTTTAAACTGACGGCACTGATTACCACATCTATCCCAGGCTGCGGTTTGGCTCCCAGCAAAGCCATAAGCGCTGCACCTAGACCACCCGCGGCTCCCGCGCCAGGATTTTTACTAATAGTGCGACCACAGGTTTCATCTAGCAGGTTTCCCCATTGTGCTAAAGCCGCATCGAATATGGAGATTTCTTCAGGCTGCACCCCTTTTTGTGGACCAAAAATTGCGGTGGCGCCTCGTTCTCCCGTTAGCGGGTTATCAACATCGCATGCCAGGGTTACCTCTATTTCCTGCCATCGTTTACTGATGTTGCTAACATCAAGGCTAGCCGCATCGGCCAAGGCTAGCGCGCGACTTTCAATCGGATTACCAGAACCATTCTTAACAATGGCACCTAGTTCATATGCCATCCCCCATCCACCATCATTGGTAGCAGACCCACCTAAACCGATAATCACCTGAGTGGGAGAAAGGTCAAGTATGTGTTTGAGAAGCTGTCCTACTCCCACGGTAGTGGCTTGATGAGGATCTAACTCTTCTACGGCTAAATGCTCGATACCGACAGCTTCAGCAATTTCGACAACCGCGAGTTTTTTTGCTGCAATCCACCCAAAGTGCGCGGTTCTAGGGCGCCCTAGCGCATCGCTAACTTCGGCAGTACGCATTTCACCGCCTTGCGCATCAACTAAGGATCGGGTGGTCCCCTCGCCACCATCAGCCATGGGAACCTCGATACATTCGGCATCAGGAAACACATCACGAACCCCGGCACTCATGGTGGCTGCGACAGTAGCTGCGGTCATGGTTCCCTTGAATGAATCTGGCGCTAGAATAAATTTCATTGCTACTCCGATTGCTGAGTGGTGGGGTAGCCGGGTTTACAGCGGCTACCCCACCAATCTAAGGTGCTTTACGAATTTGCTGATTCTTCAGCGTGGGTGTTGCGGTACTTCAAGCCCCATACCAGGACGGAACCAATTACTACGGCGATGATGATGAACCACAGACCGGCCAACTCGTTACCGGTCGACTGCTCCAACTTACCCATGACCGTGGGGCCTAGGAAGCCACCTGCCAGACCGCACATATTCATAAATGCGACGGCGGCTGCAACGGTAGCGCCAGAGAAGCGCTGCTGCGGGAAGGTGAACAGGATCGACTGGATCACGAACAGCTGTGAAGCAGCGATGAAGAAGCCGATAACGGCGACCCACAGGTTCGTTGAGGCAACAGCAGCGATGGTCAGACCAGCGGCAACCGTGAGGAACCCAATCGAGGCCATGAACTTCGACTTGCGAAGGCCGGTGGCGTACTTCGGTAGGAACCAGGATCCCAGCGCAGCCGCGATCCACGGAATCGCAGTAATTAGACCCACCGTCATGCTGCCCATGTTCGCGTCGTAAGACTTAATCATGGAGGGCAGGAAGTAAGACAGCGAGTAAACCGCGATTTGGTGGGTGAAGTACGCAATAACTACGAGCCAGATAATTGGATCGCGAACGACCGGGCCGAGTGCGCGCAGATCGCTATGGCTGGACTCTTCGCCGACGTCCTCCGAAGCGAGGTAGCGCTCGATGAGATCCTTATCCTCGTCGCTGAGCCACCTAGCGTTCTGCGGCTTGTCGGGTAGCCAGTGCCACACGCCGTATGCAAGGAAAACTGCCGGCAGACCTTCAATAATGAACATCCACTGCCAACCGTGTAGGCCGAGCAAACCATGCATCTGGAGCAGAGCGCCCGCCAGCGGGGCCCCGATGATGTTTGCGATCGATACGCCGAGGAGGAAAATGCCGATGGCGCGAGCGCGGTACTTCTGCGGGAACCAGTACGAAATGTACAGGATGATGCCAGGGTAGAGGCCTGCTTCAGCGACACCTAGCAAGATTCGCAGTACGTAGAACGATGTATCGTTCCAGACGATCGCCATAAGCATCGAAATAATGCCCCAGGTGACCATGATTCGGGCGATCCAGAAGCGAGCACCCGTTTTGTGCATGATCAGGTTCGAGGGGATCTCGAGCACGGCATAGCAAAGGAAGAACAGACCGGCACCGAGGCCGTAGGCGGCCGCCGAAAGGCCGATATCAGCCTGTAGCGCTTCTTTAGCCATACCGATATTGGTGCGGTCAACGAAGCTAATGATGTACACGATCACCAGGAGCGGCATCAGCTTCTTGAAGTTCTTCTTTGTTAGTAGGTCCATCCTAGATTTCTCTTCGGAGGAGAACTCAGCATGTGTAGTTGACATATATTTTCTCCGTTTTATAGTGCGCGGAATACTGCTGCTACCCCTTGACCGCCACCAATGCACATGGTTACCATGCCAAATTCGGTGTTCGTGCGGCGCAGGTTGTACAGGGTGCGTAGGGTCAGGATGGAACCGGTAGCTCCAACCGGGTGGCCAAGCGCAATAGCGCCGCCCAGCGGGTTGGTCTTATCCATATCCAGATCCTGATCCCGGATCACGGCCAGTGCCTGAGCGGCGAAGGCCTCGTTGAGCTCGATCCAGTCGATATCGGCCAGGGACAGCCCAGCCTTCTCGAGCGCCCGCGGAATCGCCAATGCTGGAGCAAAACCCATAATTTCGGGAGACAAACCTGCCTTTGCAAAACTAACCAGCTCACCAATCGGCTTTAAACCTTCCGCCTTGGCAATAGATTCAGTGGTCATCACCAACATGGCAGCAGCATCGTTAATGCCGGAGGAATTACCGGCGGTAACGGATCCACCTTTGCGGAAAGCAGGACGTAGTTTGGCCAATTTCTCCTCGTTGGAGGTGGGGCGCAAATGCTCATCGGTGTTAAACACACGCTCTGACTTACGTTCCTTAACTGTGATGTCCACAATCTCATCTTGGAACATGCCGTCAGCTTGAGCTTTTGCGGCTAACCTTTGTGAACGTGCTGCAAAAGCATCCTGATCCGTGCGGGAAATATCGAATTTATCCGCTACATTTTCTGCGGTAACACCCATCGGGTAACCACCAAAAGGATCGGTTACTAGCGACATGGTTCCATCAATCAAGGTATGGTTTCCAGTGCGCCAGCCGTTACGCGCCTGAAAATCCATAAAGGGCTGATTCGACATATTTTCGGAACCACCGGCAACTACGAATTTCGAATCTCCAGCACGCAGTTCAAGCGCAGCAGATTGAACTGCCTGCAACCCCGATCCACATAACCTATTTACTGTAAAAGCAGTGGACTCTTCGCGTACTCCCGCCTCTAAGGAAATTCGGCGTGCCAAGAAGGCATCCCCGCCTACTTGTCCCACGCAGCCAACTACTACTTCATCAATTGCATCCATGGGAACGCCAGAACGTTCCACCGCCGCTTTCATCGCGGTTGCCCCCATGACGTGATTAGGCGTAGTGGACAGGGAACCAGCAAATGTACCGATTGCAGTCCTTGCACCCTCAATAATGACTATTTTTTCCAATTGTTTACCTTTCTTAATAAAACCGCTCCTGCCTTCGCGGAATCCAGTGTTTTACTTAACGCGTCGTATGAATAAGCGCCGCTGCTTGGCGAGCAGCGTCATTGTCATCAACCTCGAGAATCTTCCAGCCTTCGGTGGTTAGTTGCACCATGTAATGTTCAGAAGCTAAGTAGACTTCTTGCCCTTTATCTAGGGCGGCAGCACCGTAGAAAGTTAATTGATCCACTTCATCTACCCACTTGGGATGTTTCGAATCGGCAATCATCAGGAAGCAGATTCGTTTCGCACCGTCCACAATGTCCATGAAGCCACCGCACCCGATGGCTTTGCCACCAAAAGCCGAAACGTTAATATTGCCTTTACCATCTACTTGCCCCACACCCATGTAGGTGATGTCCACGCCTCCACCGTTGTAAAAATCGAACTGTTGCGGATGGCTGATAATAGCTGCCGGATGAATTGCACACCCAAAGTCCACTCCCCCTAGCGGGACACCTCCGTAGGTGCCGGACTCCACCGTTAAGGTAACCTTGGCGAGCTTACCGCTCACCGCGAGCGCCCGACCTATGGAGTCACCGGGGAGACCAGTACCCAGATTAATAATGTCTCCGTCGCGTACCAGCTTTGCGCCCCTCTCCCCAATGCGTACCCGAACTGGTTCCACCTCGTGGGCAAGGATGGACTTTGCCAGTTCCTCAGAAGAGGCATACCCCGTGATCAGATCCATATTTACCTCAATCGCGGAGTTAGTTTGCTTGTGGTATTTCGCTGGATCAGAAGTCACCATAACGTAATCCACCAGCACACCGGGAACATTCACCAGACGAGCCGGAATGTCACCACGCTCTACAATCTGTTTCACCTGGGCAATTACGATTCCGCCATTATTATGAACAGATTGCGCAATTGCCAGTGAATCCAGAATTGTCACGTCGTCTTCTTGCGATATGTTTCCATCTGGATCTATCTTCGTTCCCCGTATAATCGCCACGTCAATCGGGAAAGACTTGTAGAACAGATATTCCTTACCATCTATTTCCACCAGTTCCACATACTCGTCAGGAGCTGTTACTGCGCGGGCAGAATCGTTTATTCGCCCTCCATCCAGCCGTGGATCAATGAAAGTACCTAATCCCACAGTAGAAAGCTGACCCGGCCTACCGGCTGCTATCGTGCGATACAGCGTGGATATTTGACCTTGAGGTAAGCAAATAGCTTCTACCTCGTCTTCACCCAATAGGTTTGCCATAGGCGGGTTTAGTCCCCAGTGTGGACCCACTACGCGTTTTAGTAATTTTGGGTGTGCCAGGCGAGCTAGCCCATCCACTCGGTTCGACTGCCCAGCTGCATGTACGAATGTCAAATTATTCGGGGTACCTTTTTCTAAGAATGACTGTTCGATATGCGCATAGATTTCATCAGCTACGCTCATCATGGTGAAGCCATCGGCAGCTACAGTAGCCCCGTTCGGAATCAGTGATGCTACTTCTTCGGGCGTCACTTGTTTAAAGCTCATAGCTTGTATCCCCCTCCGATGCGAATGGTTTCACCGGTCAGGTAGGAGGCATCGTCAGATACCAGGAACGCAACCAGATTGGCTACATCCTCTGGTTTTCCGGCACGCTTGAGGGACACCTTTGCGACTTGCTCTTCATAGAGGTTCTCGAATCCAGCACGTGAAGGAATCTCCTTAAGCTTGCAGGTCATATCCGTTTCAATAAAACCGGGAGCAATTGCATTGGCAGTCACATTCTTGAACCCCAGCTCCTTGGATATAGAGCGGGTTAGGGAGACAACGCCACCTTTTGCTGCCGCGTAGTTAGTTTGCCCCACGTTTCCTTGCCAAGATTCGGAGGCCACGTTACAAATGCGCCCATACTGGTTTTCACGCATATGGGCTCCTACCTTGCGACACAAGTAGAAAACGGCAGAAAGATCTACTGCGAGCACCACATCCCACATGTCATCGGTCATCTTATGAAGCATGCCGTCACGGTTGATTCCGGCGTTATTTACCAGGATGTCAATCTTGCCCAGTTCCGCAATCACCTGCTCTATGGCAGCATCCACAGCTTCACGATCGGCAACATTCAATGCAATGGATTGTGACTTGCCTCCACACTGTTCAGCCACCACCTTGGCAGCCTCGCCATTAATATCTACAACAACCACGGTGGCTCCGCGCTGCGCAAGTTTTAGCGCGATGCCTTTACCAATCCCCTGCGAGGCTCCGGTTACTACCGCAACCCTGCCGTTTAGCGATATCGAATCCATTATTCTTATACCTTTCATTAGATTAAATAGGTTGACAGCGGCAAGAATTGCCGATATGTAGTTCATATGGACATACGATGTCCGTTTGCTTGACACGCTCGTTACGCATCAGGTTTTCTAGCTGCACCACAGCTTGATCCGCCATCGCACGAATTGGTTGCACGATAGTGGTAAGTGAAAATCCTGGCCATACCGCTGGGGTAACACCATCAAAACCTCCCACAGCGACGTCGTCAGGAACGCTAATACCATGAGCGTTAAAATCCTCTATTATTCCGAAAGCAATGGCATCTGAGCCACACAGAATTGCCTCTGGTAACCCACGTTTAAGCGAACGAAAATGTTTTGCGGCGTTATACCCGCCCCCAGTTCCCAGATCGGTACGCACAATCCACTCGGTAGGGGTGGACAATCCGCTTTCGATTAGACCTTCAAGATACCCAACATGACGCTCGTTTGAAGCCGAAGAGCTCCGGGGACCAATAGCCAGCGCTATCTTCTTATATCCGTGGCTCACCATATGTAGAGCCATATCTTTTGCCGCGTTCTTGTTATCTATTCCCACAAAAGCTGCACGTACTGTTGGCATTTTGCGTGATACCTGTACATAAGGCAGGTTTGCATTGCGCAATAGACGAGCTACCGAAGCATCACCATCTTGCGTTGCGGTAAGAATGATTCCATTAACTCCATGCTGAGTCATGGTTTGCACGGTCGAGAGCAGATCTTTAGGACGGTCGCCGGTATGAGCTAACAGCGTGTTTAGATTATGTGACCGAGCGACCTCTGCCACAGCAACGCCTAGCTCCTGGTAAAACGGGTTGGAAAGATCCGCAAGTACCAAACCTACCAACGAGGGGATAGTGTGCATATTTGTAGCACGTTCTGGTACTTCTATGCCGTAAGCACGTGCCAATTCGATTATTGACCGCCGGGTTTCATCAGAGATTCCGGGCTTCCCATTTAATGCATAGGAGACCGCTGCCTTCGACACTCCCAACACCTGGGCGATATCAGATGCCGATCCGCGGGTAGCCCTACTACGGTTCTCATTAACCCTCATGCATTTCTCCTTGTAACGTCCAAGGCTCGCTTCTTTGCTGAGACCTTTTGGGACGCTTATGCTCATAATCACATCAGGACTGGGAGTTAAGCAACGTTAAGTTGTAGAGTTTATTCTTTACGTTTCTGCTGTTTAACCCAATTTTTACCGCGTAGGAGACCGAAGCTTTTTAAAATCGAGCAATAATCGCCAACGCCCGTAAGCTACGATTTGTCCCAAACAATCTTCAAAAATGAACATTCTCCGATGCTGATATAAGCACCACGACCTTGACGCGTTCTAAGTCACTATGAGTGATTATCGCTATCCGCCGCTCTTATGCATATGAATCATTCTTGCTGCGCTACCTCTCCCACTCGACTGAATAATGAGAAATGGCTAGGGAGTACTCACCAATATGTGACTCGGGAGGAAACTGTGAGGACTTGGCATGGATGAAATTCACCGACCGAGGTTTCCTGGGAGTGGTAGCGACAAGTAACGACATCAATTTTGACATTCCAAAGGACGAAGAAAACCATTTTTGTAAACGAACCACGTCAGGAATCATCATTTATAAGCTCAAGCAATCGTGGGACAGAAGCTTCGTGCAAGCGTTTCCTCTTAAATCAATACCAGAAGATTTGAAACGCGGTCACATAGAAACCGGTATCGGGAACTACCTGATAGACAAAAATGTCCCGATATTGAACTATTTCTCAGACAGGTACTAAATCCCAGGCGAGACAGGCAGCTTGCCCGAAAGTGGTTTTCTCTAAATGGGAAAAATACCAGAATCATAACCTGACCCAGCAAACAAAACAACCACCTCTAAGTGGAGCCGACTATCGGGCTCGAACCGATGACCTGCTGTTTACAAGACAGCTGCTCTACCAACTGAGCTAAGTCGGCCTTAGGAAGCGCTTCAATCAGCACTACCCTAGCGTCTTCGAAAAAGACGACGCCTTTAGTTTGCCATGTCTTTTATCAATGAACAAAACCGCTGCTATTTACCCAGTAGCGCGTCCTCGTCCAAAGTACCGTCATTCTTGTACGGCTTTTCGACCACCTTTCCATTGGAGGCAAACATCGGAGTGCCGACCTGCTGGGTTTGCTTACCCGCAGCATCTGCCCATTGCTTTTGCCACTTCTCAAGTAGTGCAGATTGGGTCTCGGCCTTAAAGGAGCTAATAATTTCGTCTTTAACCCCGACCTTCTTGGCAACTTCCTTGATCTTCTCCAGTGACTTGTTCGGATCCGCCATCAGCGTGGAATTTCCTTGATCTTTCCAGCCGGCTTCCTCCCCTTTGGCAAACATCACCTTATATCCAGTATCAACCAACGCTTGATGGAAGGCCAGCGCTTTGTCTGGCTGCTCCATAGCTACCAGCATGGAAGCGTCGCCAGCAATCACTGTCCAGGGCAAGGCGTGAGTCATCACCGTATGTAGCACTAGATTGGCTTTACCTTCGGTAGCCAAAGCCATAATCTGGTCCCCCAACTGGTGTTCTAACCCCAGGCAAGACGGGCATCCATAGGAATACCACATTTCAATAGTAGGTACTCCGGATTCGGCTTTATAGACCCCCGGTTTACCAACCAAAATCCCCTGCGCCGCATTAACTGCTTCCTTACCCGACAGGGCAGCGATTTTTTCTGGGCGCTGACCAGAAAGCACATCCCCATTAGCTTTATCATTTCCGCTCTGGGCAACCAGGTATCCGGCGAGGGCGACCGCCGCTACCACCAGCACCGCGACTATCGCGATTATGGCGCGTTTACGGGTTTGCGTGCGCCGCGCGGCTTCCCGTTGCGCCTCTACCTGTTTCCAAACTTTTTGTTGCCGATTTTTTTCATTCTTCGACGAGCTTTTGGCCTGAGCGGCCTGCATTTTACCTTTTTTCTGTGCCATTACTATTCCGCTGCTACTTTCCTGCGACTTTCCAGATTTTCTGTTACAAGCATAAACGAGGACGGGCTTAGCTCCCACCCTATCCGGGCTTTGATCACCGCAACCCGGGCTAATCAGGCTACCAAAGGAAATTTACCACCATATATTCGGCGCCGATGCTGACTGCCAGTGCCACTACCCCCCAAAACAGACGGGCACCAGCTCCCCCGATCAGGCGCACCATAGAGCCAAACCCCACTCTGAAGGAACGGGAAAAAAACGCCACTATCGTGGCAAACAGCGAATACGCCAGGTAGAGCAGCACCCGATAAACCGCCTGTTGTTCGCGCCAGCCCTCGGGCAAAATCCGCTGTGCAGGTTCCAATAAGAGCACATACCCGTACTCTCCTATTAGGGTCACGCCCACCCCCACCAGTATGGTCACCACTATTACTCCATGTAGCGGCGCCCATAATGGTTGGGCTTTGAGCGCCGCACTGGGCGGAGTAACCATTCCCGAAGCCAGTTGCGCATCTCGCATCCGCGCCCTAAACGCCCCAAACAGACCGCAAAAGGCCACTAAGGCAGTCAGAACTACCGTACTCAGGGATACTGTCAGCGGTGCATGCAAATTATTTTTTAGCGCAAATACTTCGGTAGCCAGCGATAAGGACAGCATTAAGGCCAAACAAGACAACCAGGCGTTAGGTAACTTATTGGGGATATAGCGTGGCTCCCACTGCGCAGCTGAATCTGGTACCTCATCCGCCTGCCCAGTGTCGGGGACGCGAAAATGGGCAACTCCCGGCTCTTCATTCACGCTGCCTGCAGCTAAGTTGTTCACATAACCGCCATTTGCTTCCCAGAATCTATCGGCTTCCCCCCTAATCGCTGGCACCGCAGGAGGATAACGTCGGGTTTCCTGCTCGGGAGGAAACATCTCGGGTCCAGAAACAGAGGCGGCCTCCACTCCTTCAGTACCAAGGGACGCGCCCGCTGGAAAACCTGCCGGCAAATAAGGTGCCGGGTCGTTACCCTCATTTACTGCCTGCAAAGCTGCTATAAGCTGCTGGGGGGCGGCTCTGTGCGCCGGATCAACCTGAAAACCAGCCGCAAAAACCCGTTGCAAAGACTCCGGCAGACCCGACAAGTCAGGTTTACCGGTACTAATCCGCCCCAGCACCACTTCCACCGGGCCAGACCCGAAGGGCGGATGCCCACTCGCACAGTACAGCAACACACACAACCAAGCCCACCAGTCATCGCGTGGACGCGCATCCTCGCCCTGAATAAGTTGCGGAGAAATATATCCCGGAGTTCCGGTAACCAGCCCCGTTGCAGTTAAACGTTCCGCCCCCGGGGTTTGGGAAATCCCAAAATCGATCAAAACCGGCCCTTGCTTCGCAATCATGATATTAGCTGGTTTAATATCGCGATGCACTACCCCGGCACGGTGTAGCTCCTCCAATATTTTTGCTAACCATTGCGCCAAGTCAATCAAGTCAGGCAAATCCCAAGTACCATTGGCGCTGACGTCCTCGGCAATCGTGATCCCGCGAATCAGTTCCATAGCCACATACGGGGTTTGCCCGGCGGTGTTTACCTCAAAAACTTTCGCTACCCCAGAGGAGCTGACTCGGTTAATCGCATCTGCCTCGCGTTGCAGACGCTTGCGAGCATTGGGATCGTTAGCAATCTGCGGGTGCAAGAACTTCAGCGCGACTTCGCGCCCATCGGAAGATTCAGCTTGATAAACCGAAGCCATCCCCCCTGCGCCCAAGGCCTTAAGCACCTTGTATCCGCCGATTTCCTGTTCGAGCACTGTCTCCCTAACTGTTTTCAAACTCTCTTTATCTGAGTTTAGCTAACTGCGTTCGCACTTACCCAACTACCTATGCCAGAATTGTCCTAGCAATCACGAGGAGGAGGAAAAATGCCAAGCAAACAGAAAATTCGGGTAACTACCTCTGGTACCTCCTCGTTCTATTCTTTAGTCCCTACTCTCCCCTGGTCGCTACCTTTGGAAGATTGGCCGAATAAACTACTAGCTGCTCTTCCGCGGGGTATTTCTCGGCACGTAGTGCGTTTCATTAAGGCTGGGGGCGCAATATATGCGGTAAAAGAGATTTCCGAAGAGCACGCCCTGCATGAATACCAAATGCTGCGTCAGCTACAAAGCAAAGAACTACCTACCGTATCCGTGGCCGCGGTGGTAGCGGGAAGAATCGATAAAAACGGTGAGGAATTACCGGCCGCCCTCGTTACCCACCACCTGCAGTATTCCCTGCCCTACCGGGTGTTACTATCCAAACAATTATCTAAAGACAAACTCAATCGGGTACTTGATTCCCTGGTTGCCCTGCTGGTTCACCTTCATCTAAACGGCTTTTACTGGGGAGACGTTTCCCTATCTAACACCCTGTTCCGCCGGGATGCCGGCACCTATGCAGCCTACCTGGTAGATGCGGAAACCGGACGCTTTTATGACAACATTTCCGACCGTTCCCGCGAATATGATGTTTCGTTAGGTGCCATGAACATTATCGGAGAACTGATGGATTTGCAGGCCGGAGGGCTGGTAGATGAAGACTTTGACGTCACTATTGTTGGCGACTACCTGGAGAAACGCTACCACGACCTCTGGAATGATCTAACCGGATCCGAACGTATTCCGGCCGATGAAATTTGGCGCGTAGGCGCACGAGCCGAGCGGCTCGGGCAACTCGGTTTCGATATCGGTCAAGTAGAAATCGAAAGTGACGAGGACGGGGACTTCTTAAGTTTTGCTCCCCGGGTAGTCGAGGCAGGTCATTTCCAGCGGCGAGTAAAAGATCTAACCGGTCTGGAAGTTCAAGAAGAACAAGCCAAACGGATCTACACCGATATTGTGACCTATCAACGCCGCAAGAAAATGGAGAAAATTCCTCTGCGTCTGGTGGCGACCACTTGGCTAGAACGGGTTTACCTGCCCACTATTAGCGCGATTCCCGATGATTTACGCGCAAAGCTAGAGCCTGCCCAGATTTTCCACGAAGTATTGGAACATCGCTGGTTTATGTCGGAAAAAGCGGGCCATCATATCCACACCCGCAAAGCAGTTAAAGATTATATCCGCACCCAGTTGGCGGTTCGCCCTGACGAACAGGTGGTGCTACCGATGCCGTTGACGGCGACAGCAGATGCTATAGACTATCTGGATCTAAAAGAGCTGTAACCACTTTTCCCGTACACACCGGACATGAGTACTTAATTAATCGAGCCACCCGGCCCGTAGCTAATCTCCACCAGTAACAGCTATCTACGCTATTTGCTTATTTGCGTCCGTGGCGGCGTCCCACCACCACTAATCCCCCCTGCGGCAAGAGGCGATCCGGAGACATAGCTTCGGATACCGCCGTGAGGGAAATCGTGAATACTACCGGTTGGCGACTGGTGAGCTCGATACGCCCCCCATCGGCTTCTATCAGATCTTTCGCGAGCGCCAGCCCGATACCGCTGGAGCCATGACCGCTAACCCCACGGCGGAAAATATGGGGAGCTATTTCTTCGCTCACGCCCTCGCCCTCGTCAGTAACCTCCACAAATATGGAGCGACTAGAGACCCCTTTACGAGTAGAAACCGTGACCGTACCTGCCCCATACTTCAAAGAGTTCTCCACTAAAGTGGCGATTGCCTGCGATAACGAAGAGGGAGTGGCTAGGGGTAAACGATCAGTTACCGGGTTGTCGAAAACAATCTCGCGGCCTACCGCTGCAAATTGGGATGCCCATTCATTCTTTTGTTGACGGAAAATATCCTCTATCTTTACCGCTTGGGTATTTCCATGATTGGCTTGCGCGGCGCGCTTCTTTAAGTCCTCTACCACTTGGGTAATTCGTTCTACCTGTTCCAGGCAGGCTTCGGTTTCGCTACGTACTTCCTGATCATCGGTAAGGTATTCGATTTCTTCAATCCGCATGGACAGGGCAGTAAGGGGGGTGCGCAGCTGGTGGGTAACATCAGAAGCGAATTGGCGTTCCTTGGCGATCCGGCCAATAATCCGTTCCCCAGAGCGCGATAGTTCCTCGCTAACCAGGTCTATTTCTTCGATTCCGGTAGGTTGGATGTGGGCTTGGACTGCTCCTGACCCGATTTGCTCAGCCTGGGCTGAAAGATAGATAAGTGGAGCCGCCAAGCGTCGGGAACCGCGGAAAGCAAAGCCAGTACCCGCACCTAGAGCTACTGCCCCGCATATCAATACCGCACAGACCGCCCCCACCGCTGACCAAATCACTGGCAAAGCCGAGGAATGCAAAGACACATACAGGCCTCCGGCGCTGCGGGCATGGGAATACAGCTGCCAGTTAGCATCTACCGAACCCGAGTGATAAATCCGTCTTTCCCGTTGATCAATACTGATTTCTGACTCGGGTGCATAAACCCGCTGCCAGTTGGAAACCGCTTGCCGGGTATGTCCCAGATCGCGGGTACCGATCTGATCCAAGTAACGGGAAAGATTAACCGTGAGTTGATCTTGACTAGACTGGTTAGACTGCCACACATAAGAGGGCGCCAAAATCGCCAGCGGCAACCCCAGCAGGGTCAGAGAAACCAGGACCGACTGGAAAACCATTAACAGCGCACGCCGGCGCATGGCAGGTTACTTTCGTTCAGTCTCGAACCGGAAGCCCATTCCCCGCACCGTCGAAATGTAATAGGGGTAGGTGGCGTCATCTCCCAGTTTACGGCGCAGCCAGGAAATATGCATATCTAGGGTCTTGGTAGATCCAGCCGGATCCGAACCCCAAACTTCCTGCATAATTACCTGACGTGGCACTACGTTCCCGGCTTCTTTAATCAAGATCCGCAACAGGTCGAACTCTTTAGCGGTTAACTGCAGCTCCCGCCCATCTTGGAACGCGCGGTGAGCCGAAACATCGATCTTAATATCCTGTGCCTCTAGCGCATCATCTTGGAAGTCGCTGCCTGCCCGACGTAACAGAGCACGTACTCTGGCTAGCAGCTCCGCCAAACGGAACGGCTTGGTTACGTAATCGTCAGCACCGGCATCTAAGCCCACCACCATGTCGACTTCGTCAGCGCGGGCAGTCAGCACCAAGATCGGCACCGATGACCCTTGGGAGCGAATCTCCCGAGCCACATCTAAACCATCAATATCAGGCAAACCTAGGTCTAAAACCACCAGATCGGCTCCTAAAATATCACCGAGAGCTCCCCGACCGGTACCGTGGGCGCGTACTTCGTAGCCTTCGCGACCGAGAGCCCGTGCCAAGGGTTCGGAGATTGCCGGGTCATCTTCAACAAGTAAAACTGTAGTCATATTCCCATGCTAATCTAAAAAAAACTTTGTCGCCACTACAGCGAACTGAAAATAGCTTTACTATTTTTTTACTGCCGGAGAAGCTATCTCCAAGGTACTACTACGAAGCAAGGGCTGTTCGCCCCGTTTGCCTTCTCTGCGCGTAAGCAGCCATCCTTCTACCTCACCTAACCCCTGCAGTTCTTGAGTTGTAGCTGGCCTAACCGCGAAGTACCCTTTCTTATCACTGGCTTGGAGCTGCTTGGCGGAATCAGCATCCATCAAGATTTGCCCCCGCGGCGCGATATCTACCAAACGCGAAGCCAAGTTAACCGGGGGGCCGAAAATATCACCAGAACGAGAAACCACCCGTCCATGAACTAAAGACGCGCGCACTGGCAGGATTTCCGGCCGAGAATTTAAGAACTCTACGATGGCACACACAATATCCGCAGCTACTAGCAGTTCGTCTGCAACATATAAGACTGCATCCCCCAGAGTTTTCACCACTCGCCCTCCGCGAGTAGTAACGACATCCCGACAGGCCATCTCAAAACTTTGCACCAGATCGGCCAAAGCGGCTCCGCTCATCGTGGAAGAGCGGCGCGTAAATGCCACCATGTCCACAAACCCCATACAACGATCCAAAGGATAGGAATCGATGGCGTCTGCTTTACCTTCCCGCGTTTCCACTTCCCGGTTAGTATTCAGCAGCAGATACGCCATTTGTCGGCGCCAAGCGTATCCCAGTTGCGATTGCAATAGATCGACATATTCGTCGATTTTGTCTAAGACCAGCAAACGGGCGGAGGTGTCATCCAGGTTCATGCGTTCTTGAAAATCCGTTACAATCGCCTCTAGCTGCCATAACACCAGGCGATCGGCCATATAGGATTGCGCGCGCAGCAAGGAGGTCACTGTACCGCGTCCCAGGGTACCCTCACCAAATTCTTGCCGCCATTCCATGATTGCCTGCGCGTCTTGCTCAGTAAACATGTAGGTATCGGGATCAGCTTTCGGGAATCCACAAGACGTCCAAAAGTGGTCGATTTCTACAACACTAACCCCTAGCTGCTGCGCCATTTCCCGCATAGTCATAGTGGGCGCACCCCCGATAAGTTTCCACACCGGACGCATCACGGTGTTGCGCGCTATCTGGGCTGCAGACAAGGATTCACTCACCCTTCAACCTTAAGGTGAACGACCTCACTTTTTCCAGCAGAGCCGGCAATCTTTGCATATTAAGCGGAAATTTTTCCCGGTATTAACTCTGAAAGTTCCGCTCTTGCCATCTTCTTCTCAAATTTTGGGTTTTTGTCTGAGCGCTACTTCCATACAACACGTTTCCCCGCCCTCTGCGGCCTCCCGGCCTCGTCTCCTAAAATAGTCGCTATGACCGATCGACTTGTTTTAGCCTCCGCTTCCCCGGCTCGCCTTAAAGTATTAACCCAGGCGGGTATTCCCCCACTTGCCTGGCCTGCCAATATTGACGAGGACGCGGTGAGAGCCGAACTAAACACCACCGATCCAGCGCAGGTAGTTACCGCTCTTGCCCAAGCGAAAGCCCGCCATATCGGTCAGTTATTAACTAGTCCCGATCGCTTACACCCTGGGGACTTCTCTCAAGGCGTTAAGGTCCGCGAAGAGTTGGAAAGCATTCCAGCAGGTGAACGTCTAGTGGTTGTAGGCTGCGATTCCATGCTGCTACTGAACGGCAAGTTACGGGGAAAGCCACACAGCTTTGAACGGGCTCTGATGCAGATTCATGAACTTTCAGGAGCTAGTCCCACTTTATTCACCGGCCACTGCGCCCTCGCCTTAAAGCGTTCTACTACCGGTTTTACCTGGGAAAACGAAGTCGCGGATCATTCACAAGCCACCTTATATTTCAGTGAGATCACCGCAGAAGAATCCCGCTCTTACGCCAAAACCAAAGAACCACTAGAAGTTGCCGGAGGCTTTACCATCGATGGTTTAGGCGGGGCATTTATTGAATCAATTAAGGGCGATCCCCACGGAATTATTGGCATTTCTTTACCATTAGTGCGCAAACTATTAAATGAACTTGGCTTTTTTTGGCCAAACTTATGGAAGGTCTTACCAAACGAATCCTGAGCGGATAAGGTGGAGTTATGAGTGAAAGAAAAGCACGCGGGGTAGGCCTCGCAACCGTAAGCGAAACTGGTCAAACCCTGGATGTTTGGTATCCTCGCCCCTACCTAGGTGACCAACCCAACGAATCAGATGCCGAGCTAATCGAGAAACTAAGCCAGATTGAAGGACGCGACGATGGGCGCGGGGTTAACCGTACCGCTACCGTGGTAACGATCGATCTGGACGAGTCTGCCCGCTCTACCGCCGATGCTTACTTGCGTTTACATCTACTTTCCCACCGGCTAGTAAAACCGAACACCATTAACCTAGATGGCATTTTTGCTCGTCTACCTACTGTTGCTTGGACAACCGAAGGCCCTTGTGCGGTCGAGGATTTTGAAAACACCCGTATGCGGATGCGTTTAAGCTTTGGCCACCCAATTCACCTACTTAGCGTAGATAAATTCCCTCCGATGGTTAACTACATTATTCCCTCCGGGGTACGCATCGCCGATGGTGCAAAAGTGCGTCTCGGCGCCTATTTAGCACCGGGTACCACCGTGATGCATGCGGCTTTCGTTAACTTTAATGCCGGCACCCTGGGGGCTTGCCTGATTGAGGGGCGAGTAGCACAAGGAGTGGTTATCGACGACGGCTCCGATATCGGAGGAGGCGCCTCCACCGCAACCACGGTTTCCAGCCAGACAGGCAAACAGATTTCACTAGGAAAACGCTGCCTACTGGGCGCAAACTCGGGGCTAGGAATCGCGCTGGGCGATGACTGCGTGGTGGAAGCCGGATTGAATTTGACTGCCGGCACCAAAGTGTCAGTTCTCCCCCACGCCGGGGTAGCCCCCACTGCGGAAGGGTACTTCGCGGAGCCAGTAGTAGTTGCCGCCTCGGAACTCTCGGGAGTTTCCGACGTCATCTTTAGGCGGAATTCCCAATCTGGTCGCGTAGAGGCACTGCCGCGGGCTGGTAAAGAAATCAAACTCCCAGCCACCTCCCGCATCAACCCGTAACCTTTCCGCACGCCGGGTGAAGCGCGGGGATAGGTTTATCCCCCCGTCTCTGGGGTCGCAGCGTGTCGCTAGCGCGGGGGAGAAGTTTTTCCTCCTGCCCAAAAATTTGGAAAACGTAGCGACGTTTTCCAAATTTTGCGCCCACCTAGCCTGCTCGGATAAAACTTCTTCCGGGCACTAAATCCGTGAAAATGCCAGAGCATTTTCCGGATTTCGGGGCGGGCGGCAAAATCCGCCCCTGTACGCGGACGACTACGGGAGATTAAACTAGTCCCCCAAGCGCTTTTACCGCACGCCCCTTACCTAAGGAACAACTACGATTGATGCCGCCACGCGGCGGAGCGCTGACTGGCTACCCAGGCAGCGACCTGTGTGCGGCGCTGCAGCCCCATTTTGGCCAGCAGCGAAGTGATATGGTTCTTCACGGTCTTTTCCGCCACCCCGAGCTTTTCCCCGATTTCCCGGTTAGAAAGTCCATCCCCGATTAGGTTTAGTACTTTGCGTTCTGCCGGGGTGAGATTGGCGGTGGGGTCTTCATTCCCGGCGCGGCGGCGGGTCACGGTGCGATCATCTAGCAGTACTCGCCCTCCGACTACTGCCCGGATAACATCGGTAATTTCAGCGCCGCGCACAGTTTTTAGCACATAGGCTTTTGCCCCGGCCTGCAGGGATTCTGCTAATGCATCGTCATCATCAAAACTGGTGAGCACAATTGCCAGGGAATCTGGTGACACTTCCCGCAATTGTTTCATAACGTCAATGCCGGTACCATCGGGCATTTGCAAATCTACCAGCACTACATCTGGACAAACCAGTTCGGCGCGGCGTACCGCATCTTCTACGGTTCCCGCTTCGGCCACTACCTCCATGCCGGCAGTTCGATCTACGATTTCGGCAATCCCCCGACGCACAATCTCGTGGTCATCAATGATCATTACCCGCGTGGGTTTTTCTACTGTCTGCGATTGCTGGATCTTCACCCTTTGATTCTACCTAATCCTCTCAGCAGGCAAATAACCTTTCCACAAAGTTGCACCTAGTGAGGTAGAGAAAGCTCCAAACACTCAAGTGGTTCCGGGTAACGGTGGCATTTATATTTACCAAACCCAGATGACAAGCTCCAGGGGTCCGGTTAATCCTGTAGCGGCTGACATTTCGGACAGTAGGTGGCGTTACGTCCTGATTGTTGCAGTTTCTCCAAAGTGGTGCCACAGGTTTTACAGGGCTGACCGCCGCGTCCATAAACCTTTAGTTCCTGCTCGAAATACCCGGGGTTTCCGCTGGTGTCCACGTACAGTTCATCAAAAGAGGTTCCGCCGTGTTTGATTGCGGTTTTCATGATTTCCCCGGCGCATTTAAACAGTTCCTGGATTTGCTTTTCTGAAAGAGAGTCTGCTCTCTGTCCCGGGTTTACCCCGGAAGCAAACAGGGTTTCGTCGGCGTAAATATTGCCGATCCCGGAAACTAACTTTTGATCCAAAAGGGAGTGTTTAATGGAACTCTTGCGTTTACGCACTGTGGTGGAAACTTTTTCTAAATCAACATGAGGATCGAGGGCATCGCGGGCCACATTCAGTTCCACATTGCGGGGAACTAGGTGGTGCTTTGCCCCCAGGCCTCCCGGTTTCTCATCTCTGGTTTCTACCAGTGGTTCTACTACCATACGTCCGAAAGTGCGTTGATCAACAAAGTTGACGGTTCTGTCGTCTTCCATAGTTAATCGCACCCGCAGATGTCCTTGATTTTTATGGGACAGCTCTATTTGCGGTTGGTTAATCAGCAATTGCCCGGACATTCCCAAATGAATCACTAGCGAATACAGGGTTTGTTTACCTTCTTGGTTTTCTCCCAGCAACCACAAAAACTTACCGCGCCGTACCGCAGCGGTAATGGTCCAGCCCTCTAGAGCAGCACAAAATCGTTTAATGTCCTGTCCCCGCAAAGAGCCAGGGAATAACACTTCGACCTGTTTTATCTTGGCACCCAGCAGCTGCGATTCTAAGCCGCGCCGCACAACCTCAACTTCTGGCAATTCTGGCATGTTTCAGTTCCCCTCAAAACCTAATGTAACCATCTAAATCTGACTGGCAAACGTTTTAAAACCCTAGGGGGGTAGTCACCCCGTGTTCTTCGCGTAGGGTCATAACCGCCTGGCGGGCGGCCTCATGTTCCGCCACTTTTTTCGAGCGTCCCTTACCGGATCCCAGTACCCGATCCCCGATTAGGGCTTGGGCAGTAAAGCGTCGATCATGATCAGGACCGGTGCCTTCTACCGAGAATTCAACAGTCCGCACCCCCAGCTGACCAGTAAGTTCTTGTAAGGTAGTCTTCCAGTCCATTACTGCTCCCCGCTCTAGGGCGTGATCCAGTAAATCCTGCAACAGGTTTTCAACTACTTTACGAGTGGCTTCAAGTCCGTGACACAGGTAGGTTGCTCCAATCATTGCTTCTACCGTGTCGGAAAGGATCGAGTCTTTTTCTCGCCCTTTGGTTTTTTCTTCTCCGCGCCCTAGTAGTATGAATTCTCCCAGATTAATATCGCGGGCAACCCGAGCTAAAGCGGGCTGCGAAACCGTGGCCGATCGCATTTTTGCGAGATGACCCTCTGGGTGAGAGGGATAGGTCTTATACAGCCGTTCCGTGACTATCAGCTGTAAAACCGCATCTCCTAAAAATTCTAGGCGCTCATTATTGGGGAGATTATCTTGTTCGTGTGCAAAAGAACGATGAGTAAGCGCCAATACCACCATCTCGGGGTCTAATTCGATCCCCCACCTGGTTAGCAGCTCCGCTAGATCTTGCGAACCGCGACTCATTCGTCCTTTTTCTCCTGTTCCTCAAATAGGTTAGTTAACACTGACCAGCGCGGATCAATCTTTTCGTGGTGATGATCCGCACCCGCATCCGCTAGCATGATTCCACATTCGGGGCAAAGCCCGGGACAATCGGGAGCACAGAGCACCGAATAGGGAATCTGTGGAACGAGGGCGTCTATCAAAAGTGGTTCGAGATCCAATCGTGAATCTGGCTGCACCTGATAGGCCTCGTCCACGTCAGCATACACGATTGAGTCCTCACTCACCTCATTTAGCAGGTGCGCGAGTTCCTCGGGATAGTAGTAGACGCGACTCAAGGAAAAATCAAGGGTTTTTTCCACTGCTTTCAGACAACGCACGCACGCCCCTTCAGCGCGGGCTGTTCCGCTAACGCTCAGGGATACTCCCTCGGAAATTGCTACCGCTAGCAGCTGTAAATCTAGGGACTGTCCCGCCGGAACCGCCATATCTTCGGTTCCGATAGCGGTAGGTAAAGTTACCTGCAGCTGCCAGGTTTTACTATCCCCCTCGCCAGTTCCTAATCCGGTTAGTTCTAGCGGGATTGCGGCCTTCTTTACTTGCTTCATGCCCCTTACCTTAAGGGGTATTCAGCTTCGGCGCTAGCAAGCCCAACCTCAGTTATTAGAACTGGGGGCGCTCCTGACGCGAAAACTGGGCGCGGCCGCTGCGAGTTTGCTCCGCGATTGCCCCCAGCAGTTCCTCTAATTGGGAAAGTGCCTGGTTAACGTACTGGTCAGACTGATCCATAAAGTCTTTGGCTTCCGCGCGCGCAGTGTCGGTCATCTGCTGTGCTGCTTGTTTCGCCTCGCGGTAAACATTGTCCTGCGAAACCAACTGATCCGCGCGGGCTCGTGCCTCCTGCAAGATCTGAGCCGCCTGCTCATTGGCTTGGGCAACGGTTTCTTCCGCCTGGGCGCTGGCGTGGGCGATTGCCGATTCTGCCTGCCGGTCAGCGTCATCGATAGTTTCCTGCGCCGTAGCATTAGCTTGCGCGATAGTTTCTTCCGCGTTCTGGTTCGCTTCGGTAGTTACTCGCTCCGCTTCCGCGCGCGCATCCGAGATGGTTTGCTCGGCCTCTTCATCGGCGGCATCCAGCACTTTATTAGCATCGGCCACAATCCGATCCGCATTAACCAGGTCAGCCGGTAGCGCTGCACGCGCATTATCGAGCAGCTCTACTCCTTCGGCCTGGTTAATCATGACTGACGCAGAAAAGGGAACGCTACGTCCGGCCTCAATCATCTCGCTCAGACGGTCAAGGACTGCGATAACGTCTGACGGTGCGTACTGCGGTTCTTCCTGGGGTTCCATATTCTTCCTTCCTGTTTTAGGCTGGCGGGTTGTCGGATTCACGGGTAGGGTTTTCATTTCCCGAGAACGCATCGAATTCTTGTTGCAGCGCCTGGGCTACTTCGGGGGGAACAAATCCGGAGACGTCTCCTCCGTAGGCAGCTATTTCTTTAACTACCGAGGACGAGATCAAAGCATTTTCGGGGGAAGTGGGAATCAAAATAGTGTCAATGCCGGAAAGCTGCCGGTTAGCGAAAGCCTGGGTCATTTCGCTGTCAGTGTCTTTGGAGTTACGAATCCCTTTTACCAGGGCTGCTGCCTGATAGCGGGTTGCGAGGTCACAAGCTAGCCCCTCCCAGGTAACTACCTGCACATTCGCTAGGTCTGCGGTGGCTTGAACGATAAATTCTTCGCGTTTGCTGGCCGGGAATAGATAGGTTTTCTTGGAGTTTTTCGCTACCGCCACGATCACGCGATCAAAAATATGGGCTGCGCGGCTAATTACGTCCAGATGCCCATAGGTAAGGGGATCGTAGGATCCGACGCAGACAACAGTACTCATAGCTACCAAAATACCGGTAAGCACTCCCGGTGCGGAGCGTCCCACGCGGACAAAGAGAGAAAACTAGGCTTCGCCGCCCTCATTTTCCGGGTATTCGAGGGCGGGACGCAGTAGGTAAACCGCGCTTTCTCCGTAAAGTTTGCGCGATTCTTCCTCCCACTGCTCTGTTTTCCAAGCAGGAGCCTCATCGCGCGCCGAACGTTCCACCACTATCCAGGCATCCGGGTCGCATAGCGGATGCAGCTGGTCTAGTACCTGCAGGATTTCGTTATTTTTCATAGCGTAGGGCGGATCAATAAAAACTAATTCCCACTGGGGATTGGGGTTAGCTCCTAAAAGGCGCGACGATAAGAACGAAAGAGCCGGCTGTACATATAGTTTTGCAGCGGAAAAAACTGGGGAGGCAGCCCGGTTCTTTCGGATCGTTTTGGCGGCGCTGTGGGCATGGTCTACCAAATCTAAGCTGAGCGCCCCGCGCGATAGCGACTCGAAACCGTAGGCTCCTGATCCGGCAAAAAGATCCAAAACACAGGCGTCTTCCGTGGCTCCGCGAGATTGCAGAGCGGAGAAGATTGCTTCCCGAACTCGATCTTGAGTGGGGCGCGTACCGGAGGAGGGTACGGCTAGCTGAGTACCTCGGGCAGTTCCAGCTATTATTCTCATCATGATGACATTCTAACCCTAGCGACGTTCAGGGCTAATGCCCATTTTTTGTGTCTTTATTTTGGTGTTTTTGCTGGTGGTATTGCGTAATTTGGGGTTTGGTTAGCTTTTTGAGCTTATTTTGCGAC
>QWCQ01000088.1_pt1 | contig 161089 bp, 185 predicted proteins | sample 1972701 | NCBI WGS metagenome assembly QWCQ01 (sample SAMN09866704, study PRJNA288562) | Human gut metagenome isolate pre4_stool, whole genome shotgun sequencing...
TCCCCCATCTTTAAAAGCTTTATAGAATTGAGTTTCTTGATAATTTCCATTAGCATCGATAAAACCAGTTAATTTATATTCTTGAGTAACTGCGTTTGTAAAATAGAATTCTAATCCTAGACTATCAGCTACTTGTTTACAAATTACGTTTTTACCAGTACCTGCTGGACCTTCTAAATAAACTGGTATATCAAGATTTACTAAATTTAAAACATCTTCAAATTTTTCATGAGTTACGCCTTCGCCTTTAAAAGTTGCTTTTGGTGTTTTAACTTCAAAACGTTGTGGAAGCGATCCGTAAGTTTCTTTTATATATTCATTAAGCATTGGTTTTGCGATTTCCAAAACTTTATCAGCAGATTGTTCAGCCAAGACCTTTAACATCATATCCTCAAGAGCAACTCCTAAATTCCTTTCAGGTCTCTTTGGATTTAAAGTAAATGTTAATCGATCGAACTCAGTTTCAGCTTCATCTTTTAAATCTAAAAATTCTCCTCTTAAGTTTGTATATAAGTATTTATCCTCGTGACCAGGGCTTATACATTTAAAAGATTCTATAGTTTCATAAGTTCTGTTTTGGTAAATTACATATAAAACTTTTTTGTTTTTTATAATATCTTCTGTTTTTGCAACAATTTGAATTTTTTCTCCAGTAGCTAATATGTTCATTATAAATCTCCTTTGCGTTATAAATAATAACCTTGAGGGCGACCTTATTGTCGCCTCTCTTTAACTTAATTATATTATAACGTATTTTTTCTAACTCGTCTAAATCCGTTTCATCTTGATTCCTAAAAAAACAATTACCACAGATAATTAAATTGTTATTTAAGAATAAAGTTGGGTCCGAACCATTCAATAAAAATTCATCATTTACAATTAAATCAATTTTATCATTAATTTTTACTATATCTATAAGACCCCCAACTTCTTTTTGAAAAGATTTTAATTCCCCAGGAATTTCTTTAATTTCTAATAATCCACCTTCTAAAACTTTTAATATTTTCATTATAAATCTCCTTTCGTTTAAATTTTTTGCCTGTTATTTTTTCAAGTTCTTTTAATAAATTTATTTATAATTTGTTCTTCATTCAAATCTTTAATTTCATTAAGTCCAAAAATTATTTCCTTTGTTTCAGGATAATTTGTAGTTGTTCTTCCATAAGCACTAGCCCACCAATGATCGGTTAATTCTGGTGTAGTTTCTAACCACTTAAAACCAAATCTTCTTTGCATAGAAGGATGAGCGATCGGAAAACATATTTTTTGAAGATTTAATTTTTCCTTAAAATTCTTTAAAGTTACCGTTGCAAGAGTCATTTCATTTCCAGCTTCTGAGCATTTTATACCAACTTTTAAACAAATTCTGATATTATTTTTTTCCAATGAATTTATAACATTTAAAACTTTAATTCCATTTTTTACATATTTGTCACCGCTTACCCCTCCAAGAGCACAAGGACAATATATCAAATCAATCGTATTTATTTTTCTTGGAATTCTTTTTGAATAAATCATAGATTTTGGAAGATTCATCATTGCGCTTGGTACATTTGGGATATATCCAAAAACATTATTTTCTGGTATTATTTTTGAATTTTCCGAAGCGTCAAATTTTATACCAGCTTTTATTTCATCTAAAATTTCAGTATAACCATTTGTTATTAATTCTTCCGCTTCTTCATAAGATTCAGTCATATACCAACTGGGATTATTCTTTTTTTGTGAACTAAAACAATTTCTCATTACATTATTGTTTTTTCTTTCATTTAGAATTTTTAACATTTCTTGAATTGAATTAAAGTTTTCTCTTATAATCTTCACTATAAATCTCCTTTGCGTTATAAATAATAACCTTGAGGGCGACCTTATTGTCGCCTCTCTTTAACTTAATTATATTATAACGTATTTTTTCTAACTCGTTGATATAAATAATAATATTTAACTTTTCTTCTAATGTTAATCCAGATAAATTTAAAATAACTTTAGCTTCTTCAATAAAATCATTATTTACAGTTGGCATCGACCTTCCTCCTTTTTTATATCAAACACGTGTTCTATATTTAAAATAATATCACTTATAGAACTTCTGTTCAAGAACTATTTTAAAATTCTCTTATTGCTAATCTATAAATATTACTTCTACTTAAATTTAACTTATTTTCTAAATATTCAATTTGATTTTTTAAATCGTCACCATAAAAGAAATGAACTTCTTTTCTATCAATATCTTCTTTCTGGTTATTATACAATTTTTCTATAGCAATTCTTATAGCTTCTGCTCTACTAACTCCCACTAAAGATTGAATATAACTCAAATATTCTAAATCTCTCTCGGTGGCTTTTAAACCACCGGTATATTTTCTATTATTCATAAATTCCAAACTCCTTTAAATCGATCCCTTTAACATGGCGATTTATAACTGATGTTTTTAAATCATTTTGTTTTGGAATATTATTGACACTTAAACCTAAATTTTTAAGTCTGTTTTTACCATACTCTAAAGCTTTCTCTTTAGATACAAGTTTCCAATTTCCTCTAAATCCTTTAATATAATACATTTAATACCTCCTTAATAATTTTAATTAACAATATGATTTGAATAACTAATAAAATAATTTTTAACATAGTTTACAAATGAAAAATAAAATGTTATTATTAAGTTAGTAGCAGGTTAATTACCCACTACTAATTTAATAATTGCTACTATCAATTCAATTATTTTTGTAATTAATTCGATAGCAACGGTGATCAAGACTAACTTTGCGAGTGTGTGGTCTTGATTTTTTTTATTTTTCATTTTAACACCTCCTTGAATTTATTTAGATATTCATTGAATATCTTTAATTATATTATAAAGCGTTGAATTCCATTTGTACACGCTTTTTTTTAATTTTTTGCAAAAAAAATTAACTGGATTATTTTCCAGTTAATAATTTCTTTTCATATTCTTTTAAATCTTCCAAAATTTCATATTGAATTTCAATTCCATATCTTAAAATATCCTGTTTTTTAACTCCCCATTTAATTGATAACTTATCGAGTATATTTAATTCTTCTTCTAAAACTCTTAGTGTAAAATGTTTGTTTTTATTTCCAGTGTCTTTAAATTCTTTTATATCTAATTCTAATGTTGATATTAAATAGATTCCCCTTCTAATTACTTTCGCTCCATCTGATTTAAAATAATCAACTAATTTATCTAATTTTTCAAATTGAGTATCTGAAATTTTAAGCATTACTTTATCCGTTTTCATCATTAATAACCTCCTTATATGTTATTAATAATAACATATTTGTTAAGTTTTGTACATACAAATAGTTATACTATGGTATAATTAGTTATAAAAGGGGATGATTAAGTTTGAAAAAATTAATATTAATAATACTAAGTTTTATATTTCCAATAGTTGGCGTTGTATATTATTTTCTTAAAAAAGAAGATGCGAATAGAAAAACATATTTAATTATTAGTTTAATATCAATGGTATTACTATTCATTTTAAAAAACTACTTGTAATTTTTTGTACTTAATTTAAGTTATTTTTATTTACTTTTATTTAATTGTGTGTTATTATTTCTAAAGAGGTGGTCCTATGAATACGAAAAAATACTTTGCTGATAGATTTAAATCACGACGATTACAATTAGGATTAAATCAGAGGGAAATATCAGAGAAATTAAATATTCAGCGTTCAACTATTACAAACTATGAAAATGGCAATATAACGCCAACGGCTGAAAAATTACCAGAAATAGCAAATATTTTAAATACCAGCGTTGATTATTTATTGGGGCGAAGTGATTATATTAATAAGGCCGATATGGTTACGCAAATTAGAAGAGCCACAAAAGATGGAATTCATGATATTGAAATTTTAATCGGCGATTTAAAAGAACAAATTGCTTTGGATAATAAGCTGACATATAAGGGGGAACTTGTATCAGATAAAAATAAAGACTTGATTATAGATCAGCTAAATTTAATATTAAAAATAATATCTCTTTAATTAGAGATTTATTTTTTAATCTCAATGTTATTATTCATAACGAAGAGGTGAGTTTAAATAAATATATATAAAAGAGGAAAAACCTGGACATTCGTTGTAGAAGGTCCTAAAAATGAAGGGCGTCGCAATCGGATTACAAGAGGTGGATTTAAAACCAAAAAAGAATGTGAGAAAGAAGCTATAGCTCTAGAGCATGAATTAAATATTTCTGATACAAGCTATAGAGACAATAAAATTTACTATGTAGATTTGGCTAATATGTTTTTAGAATATCATAAAAATAATGTTAGAGAGACTACTTTTCAATCTTCTAACTATCAAATATTATATTCAAAAGAATTTTTTAAAGATTATTTAATTAAAGACATTAAAGTTTTAGATTTACAAAACTTTATAAATTCTTTAGATTTTAAACCCTCAACTTTGAAATTAGTTTTTAGTAAAGTAAAGCAAGTTTTCAACTTTGGAAATGATATTGCAGAAGTTATTAATTATAAACCAAAATTTAATAAAGTTATTTTACCCAAAATAACATCTGAAGTAAGAAATGATATTTTAACAGAAGGTGAAATAAATACTATTTTAAATGATTTTAGTGATACTATTTATTATTATATTTTTAAATTTGCATTATTAACTGGTATGCGTAAAGGTGAAATATTAGCTCTGACGTGGGACAAAATAGACTTTAAAAATAATATTATAATTGTAAATAAAAATTTAAATAGATTTAATAAATTAACTCCTCCAAAAAACAATTCATCCATTAGAGTAGTTCCAATGAGTAATTTATTAAAAGATTTATTATTAGAATTAAAGAAATTTATTAAAATTAAAATAAATTATTCTTTAGAAGATGAAAGTATTGTTATGTCAGAAAACAATGAGTTGAGTTTCTTATTTAGAAATGAATATGGTGAATTCATAACCACTACCGATATTGATAATTTATTCAAAAGACATTATAACAACAAATATCATTTTCACCAGTTCAGACATTATTTCGCAACAAAATTAATTAACACTGGTATTCCGGTCGCAGAAGTTGCTAAAATTTTAGGTCATGCTCAAGTAGCGACGACGTTAAAAATGTATGTAGGAACCAATACAAGTGAAGATTTAACTAACCAATTAGATGTGATATTTGGACAACAAATGGACAACAAATAAAAAAATAAAGCCTGTAAGCGTCTTGTTTACAGGCTTTAAAAATTTTTTACTAATTTATAGTATTAATTTTCTGCTAATGTTATAATGAATTAGGTGAGTATATGAAACTTAAAGATTTAAGTAAAAAGCAAAAATTATATATTTCATTATTGGCTATTTTAATGCTTATCATTTTATTTGTGAGTATTTTAATTTCCTCTGTTTTGGCAATTATTGTAAAAACTCCTGACACAATTCTTGAGAATCTATCAAATAGTTTTAATCAAACCTCATCCATATATAGTGAAAACGGAAAGTTATTAGAAAAGATTGATTCCCTTGAATATAGGACTGTTGTGCCTTTAAAGAAAATTCCTAAAAATCTTCAAATGGCTTTTGTTGCAATAGAAGACCATAGATTTTTTGAACACAATGGTCTTGACCCTATTGGAATTGGTGCTTCTATATTAACTAATATAAAAACTGGAGCTTTTACTAGAGGTGGTTCAACAATTACTCAACAGATGGTCCGTTCAATTTACTTAACAAACGATAAAAATTTTAACAGAAAAATTCAAGAGGCTTATTTAGCTTTAAGAGTTGAAGAAAATTTATCTAAGGGGCAAATCTTAGAAGCCTATCTTAATAGAATCAATTTAGGTCAAGGTGCCTATGGGGTTCAGGCAGCAAGTCAAACTTACTTTTCAAAAAATGTTTGGGAATTGAATACTTCAGAATGTGCAATACTTGCAAGTATTGCAAAATCTCCTGCTGAATATCCGCCTTTTAAGACCGTACCATCTCAATATATTAGTCCAGAAGATATATTAGTTGGAAATAGAGTGGTAAATGGCGAAGAAATGTACTTAATTTTAAATCAAAAATCCCTTGACAGGCAAAAAATTGTTTTAAAAAGAATGTATGAACTAAATTATATTGACAAAAATCAATATAAGGAGGCTCTAAATTTTGATATTGTCGGAGATTTAAAACCGGCAAATTTAAAGCATCACACTATGTCTTCTTATTCTACAGATTTTATCAAACAGGATGCTGCAAAATATTTAGCAAAATATTATAAGATTTCCCTTGATGAGGGGGAACACAAACTATTTACAGGTGGTTATAAAGTTTACTCATCAATTGATGAAAACCTCCAAAACAAAGTTGAAAATTTATATGAAAATTTTGCCCAAAATTTTATAGAAAATAAAAGTTCTAAGGGTGGCAGCAAAATGCTCAACTTTTCCTTAGATGAGTTTGGTTCAATTATATACAATAACGAAATTTTGTATTACAAGAGGTTTGACCATTTCGCAGAAGATTTTTCATTCATTGTAAATCCTTCAGATTACAATATTTCTTCAAAAAATGATATAAAAATAAATAGAAGATTTTTCCGCCAATTAGGTAAAAAAATTGATTTTATTGACCTATATGTAATTGACCAAAGAGGAATTTTAAATATTTTTGATATAGGTAACTTAAATATTGATAGTTCTTATATGGCAATGAAGAAAAATTATTTAATAATTGATGGTAGCTTTGTTAAAGAACACAGTGATTTTTATAGGATCGACCAAAATAAAAATTTAATTATAAATCCAACCTATATTAATTTAAATAAAAATCCTATAATTGAGCCTCAATCAGCATCTATTATTGCTGATAATAAAAATGGATTTGTAAAGGCTATAGTTGGTGGGCTTGATGTTGAAACAAATAAGGCAAAAATTTTAAATAGGGCTGTTGATTCTCACAGAAGCCCTGGAACTTTAATTAAGCCTTTTACCGTATATCTTCCCGCTCTTGAAAATTCTTACACCTTAGGAACTGTGATTGATGATGTACCTATAACTACCGATGGCTATATGTGGCCTGAAAATAATTATAAGTCATTTAAAGGTCTTATGACTTTAAGGATGGCTATAGAAAATTCATCAAATGTTGTCTGTGCTAAAATTTTAAAAGACTTGGGTCTTGAAAAAGCAAAGGAAGTTCTTCAAAGGTTTAATATTATTGAAAATAACCCTTCTGATTATTCCTATATTGATGATAATGAAAATTCAGATAAAAATGATATGAACTTAAATGCTCTTGGTCTTGGCAATATGAAAAAAGGTATAAGTTTAGCTCAAATAACATCTATGTATCAAACCCTTGCCAATGAGGGAGATTTTAAAGACCTAACTGCTATTGTAAAAATTGAAGATAATACTGGCAAAGTTATTATTGATAACAGGGCAAATCATAAAAATATAATCAATAAAGAAACTGCTTACCTTCTAAAAGACGCTTTAAAAACAAATGTCGAAATGGGTAATGCAAAAGGCAGTAAAATTGATAGTGCAACAACTTACGCATATAAAGGAACTAATGAATTTTCATCTGATTTTTGGCTTGTGGGATTTTCTAAGAAATATACAATTGGAACTTGGCTTGGAGCCGATTCTCCAAAAATATCTTTGAATGCTGATGAGGATATTATTACTAAGATATTTAATGAATTATCCTCTAATATTAATGATGATTCTAAAGATGAATACAGACCATCTTTCATTGTAGAAAAAAATATATGTAATAAAAGCGGAAAATTGGGTACAAAATTAACAAACGATGCCGGTGCAAATTATAAGGAAATCTTTATTAAAGGCACTGAACCGACTGATTATGATGATTTATATAAGAAAGTTTTAATATGTGTAGATTCAGGACTTTTATCTACACAATACTGTCCAGCTGAAAGTGTTGAATATAATGTTTTATTTGAAAGACCTGGTGGTTATGACCCAAAAGAACATTATAATATTTATCCTGATGATTATGTAGAAATTCCAAAGAAATATTGTGATATTCACACAAGAAGCTGGTACAAGGAAAATGTTAAAGGGAGTGAAGACAAAAATAATGAAAATGATTAAACCAGCATTAATAGTGGGAAAATATTTAATTAAAAGAAATATTAAGAAAAATAAAAAAAATAGATTTGTAAAAAAATTCAAACTAAATTTAATTACCAGTCCTAAACATGGTGGAAAAATTTTGTATCATTTAGGAAGAATTAAAGCAAGAAAACTTATTCTTAAAAATATGAAATAGTGTTTATTATAAGGGATAATTCCTTACTATAAATCTAATTAACTTTTTTTATTTTTAATTTTTCTATTTTATTATAGGGGACAGTCCCAAATAGGGACAGTCCCCTTTTAAAATGCAAGTAAACTTATTATTAAAATATGAAATAGTGTTTATTATAAGGGATAATTCCTTACTATAAATCTAATTAACTTTTTTAATTTTAATTTTTTACATTTTATTATAGGGGACAGTCCCAAATAGGGACAGGTCCCTTTTAAATTGCAAATAAACTTATTCTTAAAAATATGAAATAATTCCAAATTTAAAAATCCTACAGGTTATTCCCATAGGATTTTATATATTTATTCTTCCGAATATTTTCTCTTAGCTTTATTATCGCCTTTAATTTCTACTAGCTTTAATTTCTGTGTTATTGTCTTGATTTGCATTTTTATTTTCTGATGTGACTTCTTTTTTATCTTCAGGGAATTTTTCTATATTTTCTTTTTTCTCAATTTCCCCATCAACTTTAATAGTTTTTTTAAAGTCTTCAAGTTTTCCAAGCTTGTAGATAACTGCACCATTCACCTTATCAAAATCTGCTAAATTAAATCTTTTATCTTCATCATTTTTACTTACAAGGATACTTTGACCAAAATCATTACTTATGCTTGCATCTGGTCCATAGTGATTTCTAAGGAAACTTATAGCCTCTTCCATGGTTACTGATAGTTCAGGCTTTTCTTCTTCAATATCAATATTTTTGTGACTGATTAAATATTTCAAAGTTGCCACGACATCTCTAGCTGAGTTTCCTCCATAGACTCCAGCCTTTGCATTTTGAATGATTTGTTTTATAGATATTGCATGGTAATGGCTTCCGTGTAACCAATAAAATACATTATTTCTTTGACCATTTGAACCATAAACTGGCAAATCTGAATTAATATTTCCAAAATTAGTCATTTTTTGTAAATTTTCATCTAGATAAGCAAGAACTGATTTTTTAAGTTGGGCTGGTACTTCACCATAAGAAAACATATCATTATCATTAACTTCCACATCAGTGTGGTCAACATATTCTTTAATATATTCAGCATTTGGATATATATTTTTTGGATTTACTCTTACAATACCAACTTCCTTTTCTCCAACGTAAAGGTGCCAGTGATCACCGTGGTCAACTATTTTTGTTACTCCCTTTGGCCAAGCATCACTTTCATTGTTGTGGGGCTTATCATTGTGACCATGACTTCCGACATATTTTTCAATAACTACATCTCTATAAGTTGAACCTATAGGTCCTAAATTTACATAACTTATATACTCATTTCCTCTAATATCATAAATATGATAGTGGTCTCCATGTTTTTTTATTTTATTTATTTTTAAATAGCTCAATTCTCCCAAACCAATGGTTTTTATAAAGAAATTATTTGGATTTTGTGGATTTTCGCTAGGATAATTTGGATAAGTTGGATAGTTAGGCATACTTGGATAGTTTGGATAAGTCGGATAATTTGGATAAGTTGGATTAATCATATTATTATTTGCTAAATTAGGCATAAATCCACTATTTCCATTATTTGTTCCCCCATTAAGTGGTGCGTGACTTCCTTGATACATTCCAAAACTTGCATTTGGGTACATTGCTCTTGGATCTTCATAGGTTATAAATTCTTGACCTGATGCTGTATAAACATGGTAATGGTCCTCATGTTTTAATATTTTTACAACTCTATTTGGATCATTCAAAGCATTGTTTGCATTTGCCAAATTATTAGCCATAGGGTTTGAGAAAATATTATTATTTGAAAAATTTTTATTTGCATTAGTGTTTGAAAATAAATTATTTGCTCCAGTAAAATTACCCTTAGCCAAAGAATTTCTATTTGACTTGTGGCTTCCCACATAAGTTCCTATATTTATATTAGGAAATATATTTTGAGGATTATCATAAGTTATATATTCCCTTCCATCTTTTGTATATATGTGATAGTGATCGCCATGTTTTAAAATCTTTGCAACATCAAGATTTTTCATATCTGCACCACTGATAGTACTAATAAACTCAATATTATTATGGGCAGATAAATTTTTATTTATTCTCGCATTATTTGCACTTACAGAAGCTAAACTTCTATTTTTCACTGATAAATTTTGATTTTTTCCATGACTACCTGTGTAAGTTCCAACTTTTATCCCTGGATACATTGAACTTGGATCTTCATAGGTTATAAATTCTTTACCTGATGCTGTATAAACATGGTAGTGGTCCTCATGTTTTAATATTTTTACTACTTCATCTGAATTGAGTTTATTTTTTGACTCATGAAATTTTACAGTTTTAGATGATTTTGCAAGTGTTGAATTTTTATGGTTCCCGTGAGATGCTTCATATTTTGTGATTTTTATATTTGGAAAAGCATCTTTTGGATCATCATAAGTCAAATATTCGCTTCCATCATCTGTGAAAACATGCCAGTGATTTCCGTGAACTTTAATCTCTTTTACATTCATAGTTTTTAATTGATCAAGGCTCACAACACTAACCATTTCCATTAATTGATCAGATGAAATGCTATTTGGGTCAGTATAGGTGATATGTTCCTTGCCATCTTTTGTGAAAACATGCCAGTGGTCTCCGTGTTGAATTACTTTTACAATTTCATCTTTATCAATATTGGAATCATCTAAAAGAACTTCTGTTGTATCATCAACTTGATACTTACTTTCTTCTTGTGGCTGGTAATTATTAGATAAACTTACATTTTTCGCCTTATTACAAGCACAAAGACTTAAAGTTAAGGTAAAAATTGTTGTTAATTTTAAAATTTTGTTATTCATTTTATTCTCCTTTTAATTTCTATTAAATAACATTGTTAATGCTAAAGCTAAGACTGCAATAATAACAATTACAGAGCCTGGCTTCAAATTAAAAATATAAGATATAATTAAGCCTGCATAAACAAAAATTACTGATAAGATTATAGACAATATCAGAGCTTCCTTATAAGTTTTTGCAAGCTGCATAGCAGTTATTACCGGAATAACTAGAATTGATGATACAATCAATGAACCTATGGTTTTGGCTGAGAGAGAAATAGCAACTGCTGCTAAAATTGTAAATATAAAATCAATTAACTTTGTGTTGATTCCCATTAATTTTGCACTTTGCAAATCAAATACACATAGATAAAGTCTGTCATAAATTAATCTGTAGATGATGATTACAAGAGATGAAACACCAAGTATCAGATAAAATTCTCCATTACTTATCGTTACAATTGAACCAAAAAGATATGATGAAATTGAAGCAGCATTTCCATTAAAGCTTGAAAAAATACCTGCAAGTCCTATTGAGCTTGCAAGAACTATAACTGTCGATATTTCCTCATAGGCTTTTAATTTTTTTGAAATTAATTCTATAAAAAAACCTGCCATTATACATATAATTATTGAACCCAAAAGAGGATTTATGCCTATAAATAAACCCATACTTACACCAGCTAGTGAGGCATGGGAAAGAGTATCTCCCATCATAGATAATCTCTTTAATAAAATTGTAAAGCCTATACATGGAAGAATAATTGCAAGAACTGAACCTACTATAAAAGCCCTTCTCATAAATTCATAACTTAACATTTCAACCATATATAAGTTCTCCTTTATAAGGAAAAACCTCTTTATCTCTTAGCTCATAAACTTTATTTACATAAGTATTAATATTGAAAACATCATGAGTTACCATCAAAATTGTTTTTCCTTGTCTTGCCAAATCTTTTAAAATTTTTAAAAATTCGTCAGAAAATTTCTTATCAATACTAGCTGTTGGCTCATCTAATAAAATTAATTTTGAATCTTTTATAAGAGCAATTAAAAGGCTAAGTCTTTGAAGCTGACCTCCTGATAAAGAGCCTAGAGTTTTTTTTCTATGCTCATAAAGTCCCACCAAATTTAAATATTTCTTTATATCAACTTTCTTTTTTAAAAACCTTAAATGGATTTTTACAACTTCTTCAACGCTTGTCGGAAAATTTTTATAGGTGGAACTTATATTTTGACCTATATAAGAAATTTTTTTATAATTCTTAGAAGTTTCTCCAAATAATCTAAGGTTTCCTTCTTTTGTCTTTAATTCTCCAAGAATGAGTTTTAATAAAGTAGTTTTCCCTGCTCCATTTCTTCCTATTAAGGCTGCAAAATCGCCTTCAGACAAATAAAGATTAATATTATTTAAAATCTTTTTATTATCATAAGAAAAAGATAAATTCACTATTTCAACTACCTTATTCATTAAAGGACCTCATTAGAGCCTCTAAATTTTCTTCCATAAGCTCCAGATAACCTTTTTGCATCTCTTCAGGAGTTAAATTTTCCATTGTATATAAGGTATCAGTCTTAGTATTTGTGTTTTCCGCAAGAGTTTTTGCAACTTTTGGAGTAGCTTTACCTTCAAAAAATATTGTTTTTATGTTGTTAGCCTTAACAAAATCAGCTATAACCTTTAATTCTTTAGCAGATGGTTCTTCATCAGGAGAAATTCCTGTAACAGCTATTTGTTTCAAACCATAATCCCTTGCCAAATAATTAAAAGCAGCGTGAGAAACAACAAAATATTTTTCTCTGTCGGTAATTTTTGATAGCTCTTGTTGGAATTTATTATCAAGATTTTTGAACTCTTCTACAGATTTATTCAAATTTTCCCTATAAAATTTTTCATTTTTAGGATCCATTGATGAAACTTTTTTATAAATACTTGTAAGCTCCACAATATCATTTTTTATACTCAACCAAGTATGGGGATTAACCCTTGCCTTATCAGTTTCTGAATTATCTCCCTTTGTCAATAAGGTAAGTCCTTTTGAAAGGTCTAAAAATTTATTTTCATCTCCAGCGACTTCTTTTAAATCATCAATAAAAGCTTCCATATTTGCTCCGTTATAAATAATTAAATCTGCATTAGAAATTTTAGCCATATCCTTAGCTTGTAATTCAAAATCATGAGGTTCTTGGTTGCCTTCAATAATTTGTCGAACTTCCATCTTATCTCCAACAATCCTTGACGTTAGATCATAAACGGGAAAAAAACTTGCATAAATTACTTTTTTATCATCTTTATTATTGCTTAGTGCTTGTTTTTTTGCACAAGCTGTAAATGTTAAAGAAATAAGAAAAAACAAAAATATAAATTTTCTTAAATTTTTATTCATAAATCCTCCTAAAAATATTTTAAAGTTAATGCGAATCATTTGCGTTTAAAATTATACAAATATATTTTTCCTTTGTCAATACAAAATATTTTTAGTAATTAAAAATTTTTTTATAAAATTTTCTGAATTTTCATCCGAAAAGAAAAAATAATGAAACTTTACATCTCACCTATTTAAGCTTTATATAAATATATTAAAAATTCATAGAATAATCTTAGAATTTATCAAAAATTGCAATTAAATAAATAAAATAAAAAACTAAGAAATAATTCAATCAAAAAAATGGATGCCACCTATAAAGTATAGGTTAGCATCCACTACAACTAATTAATCAAATATTGTGCCCTGTTTTATTGGTACACAACAAATTCATCTTTCAGTATTTATTAATATCTTTTCATATTATTTAGAGCGTTAAGAACAGTTGAGGAATTGTGCAAAAATGCTGAACTTGTATTTGAAATTAATCCGAAGAATCCTAAAATTATTAAAAGAGAATTAAAAGAAATAATTTCCCTATAATCTTTAGCTATTCTTTTTTCCAAGCCCTTAGAAATTTTAACTATATCAACAATTGATTCTAAATCATCTGAACCAATAGAAATATCTGAAATTTCTTTAGCAATATCTGCACCTTTTTTCATACTTATTCCAACATCCGCACTAGACAAGGCTACAGAATCATTAATTCCATCCCCTATTAGCACAACAATTCTTCCCTTAGCTTTTTCTTTTTCAACAAAATCTGCCTTATCTTCTGGTAAAACTTGGGATTTGTAATAATCTAAATCTAATTCTTCGGCTACATTACGAGCTGCATTTTCTGCATCACCTGTAAGCATAACAATTTTTTTATAACCTAAGCCCCTTAGTTTTTTAATAGTTAATTTAGCATCTTCTCTTATAGGATCTGAAATACAAATAACACCTATCAATGAATTGCCAATAGACAAGAATAAAAGGGAATGATTTTCTTTTAAATCATCAATAATCTTTTCTTTTTCATCTGTTATTGGTACTTTTTCATCTTCAAAAATAAAATGATGAGAACCTATCAGGGCTTTTTGACCATTAATAGTTGAAGCTATACCGTGAGCAACAATATATTTTGGTTCCGTATGCATTTCATCGTGAACAAGACCTCTTTTTTTAGCCTCTTCAACAACAGCATTAGCTATTGAATGTGGGAAGTGTTCCTCAAGGCACGCAGCTATTCTTAAACATTCATTTTCATCATAATTATCAAATGTTATAACTTTTTCAACACAAGGTTGAGATTTTGTCAAAGTTCCTGTTTTGTCAAAAACAATCGTATGAGCATGGGCAAGACTTTCCATATATCTGCCACCCTTAACCAAAGTTCCGTTTTCTGTAGCTTGACTCATAGCTTTCATAACAGCTATAGGAATTGTTAATTTTAATGCACAAGAAAAATCTACCATCAAAAATGCCTTGGCTTTTATTAAGCTACCTGTGAAAATATAAGCAAGTGCCGCTCCTATAAAAGAATATTTAACGAGAGAATCAGCCCTTGTTTCAGCCTTTCTTTGTGATAGAGATTTATTTCTTTCACTATCTTCTATCAAGGCTATAATATTATTTATTCTTGACTCGTTATGTTTTTTAGTAGTTTTGATATAAAGATTTCCCTCTTCAAGAACTGTACCAGCAAAAACAGTTTTGCCATAAGTTTTATGAACTGGCATTGATTCTCCAGTAAATGAAGATTGATTAACAAAACCTTCACCACCAATTACAATACCATCTACAGGAATAGTTGAACCCATCTTACAATCAACAACATCCGAAACATTGACATCCCTTAAAGACTTTAGAACTCTTTTATCTCCATCTATAACAAAAACTTTATCAATATTCAATTCCAAAGATTTAGCAAGGTCATCTTTAGATTTTTTTAAGGTGTATTCTTCAAGTTTTTCCCCTAAATTAAGTAAAAACATTATTGAAGAAGCCGCCTTAAATTCATCGGTCAAAAGAGAAATTGAAATTGCACTCGCATCAAGAACATCAACATTTAGATTTCCTTTAATAATGGATTTAACACCACTTTTTATATACTTAAATGACCTTAGTAAGGTAATGACATTTCTAACTGGTAGGGGAAGAAATAGCTTGAAAACAAAACGTTTATAAAAAGCATCACGAACAATTTCAAAGATTCCCCCTTGATTTTCAATCATAGTTGGACAAATATCCGAATCATTTATAGCTTTTAAATCTAAATCTAAAATATATTTGCAGATATTTGGTAAAATTTCTTCCTTATATTCCACAACAATTGAGCCGTTGAGTGAATTGATATCCACAGAAATTACGCCATCAAAACTTTCAAGTTCGCATTTTAAAGCTCCATACTCTTTTTGATTGAAAGAATAAGGAGTCGCAAAACGACATCGACCCCTAATCCTGTGAGCAATTTTCGCTTTCATTTTAGTCCTCTAAATCTTCTTTTGGTTCATCCTTTTTTTCTTCAGCCATATTAGCTAAATTTTCAATATTTAAAGCTTCTTCCTTTTCTCTTTCTTTCTTGTCATCTTCTTCTTTTTTTACTTTTGCTTCAGCTAAAATATCATTAGCATTTTCACGAATATTTTCAAGGCTCTTATCAAGGTTTTCTTTAACTTTTAGACCCCCAGCTACAGCACTAACAGCTAAATTTTTTGCACTTTTAGATGATAAAAATTTGTCACCAACTAAACCTAAAGCTACACCTACAGCTAAATTAATTAATTTCTTTTTCATAATGAAACCCCCTAATATTAATATATTTATATTATCATTTTTCTAATTGATAATCAACCGCTATTTAATCTGTTGTTTTTTGAGATGTAATGAGTATTTATTATCAATTAGCTTTTTTCTATTATATATAATTTTATATATGATAGAAAATATTTACCCTTTTAATAAAAAATGTGTCACTATAATAAAAAGATTTATAATTTAATTTTATAAAATATTTAAAAATATAAAATTTTTAAAGCAAAATTCAAAATTTAGAATTTATCTATATAGATACTAGATTTTTTAGCCTTTCTAAGGTATAATAAATTATTGTACTTGGAGGAGATTATGAAAAATAAAAAAGTGGTTCTAGGTATGAGTGGTGGTGTTGATTCTTCAGTTGCTGCTATCCTTTTAAAAAACCAAGGCTATGATGTGATTGGCGTATTTATGAGGAATTGGGCTGATGATGGAGTTTGTACTGCTACAGAAGACTATATGGATGTTGTAAAAGTTGCATCCCAATTAGGTATAAAATATTTTACTGTAAATTTTGAAGAAGAATATAGAAACCAAGTTTTTTCATATTTTCTTAATGAATATAAGAAAGGTCGAACTCCTAATCCTGATGTGATGTGCAATACAGAAATTAAATTTAAGGCATTTTTAAATTATGCTTTGAATTTTGATTGTGACTATATTGCAATGGGTCACTATGCCCGTACAAAAAATATTGATGGAAAAACTTACCTTTGTAGAGGTTTAGATAATAATAAGGACCAATCTTATTTTTTATCAAGAGTTACAGAAGATGCCTTAAAGAAAACTCTCTTTCCTATTGGTGAGCTTCAAAAAGATCAGGTAAGAAAGATTGCCAAAGATTATGGTCTGTCAACAGCTCTAAAAAAGGATTCTACAGGAATTTGTTTTATTGGCGAAAGAGATTTTAATAAGTTTTTGGACCAATTTTTATTTACAAAACCCGGCAAAATTGTCGATACCCAAGGAAATGTTTTGGGAGAACATTCAGGACTTATTCACTATACCATCGGTCAAAGACGAGGAATGGGAATAGGCGGTAAAGGAAATGGAGAACCTTTTTTTGTAGCAGACAAGGATTTGAAAAATAATCTTTTGATAGTAGCTCAAGGAGAAAAAAATCCTGCCCTGTATAAAAAAGTTTTTCAAGTAGAAGATTTGTTTTGGATTAGTGGAAAACCACATTTCCCTCTTAAAATGACTGTAAAAATTAGATACAGAGCAAAAGATGAAGAAGCTTTGCTCGAAGAAAACGAGGGAAAATATTTTGTAAAATTAAAAAATCCCCTAAAAGGGGTTACTCCCGGTCAAGTTGCCGTATTCTATAATGACGAAATTTGCCTTGGCTCAGGGATTATAAAGTAGGAGGTATTTATGGAATTATTAAAGTTAAGTTCTAGAAAAGAACACGGTAAAAACCAAGTTGATAAGTTAAGAGCAGAAGGTATAGTACCAGGAGTAATATATGGTAAAGACAGAGAACCTTTAAATGTTAGTGGCCATGAAAATGTAATTTTAAAATTATTTCAAGAAGTTGGTACTTCTGTAATTATTGAAGTTGAAATTGATGGTCAAAAAACTTCTGTACTTTTTAAAGAAGTTCAAATGCACCCATTCAAAAATAATATGCTTCACTTCGACTTATATGAAATTGATATGAATCATCCAATTACAGTTGTTGTACCAGTAGTATTAATTGGTAGAGATGAAATCAAAGTTCAACCTTCTAACTTAATTCAAGTTATAAATGAAGTTGAAGTTAGCTGCCTACCAAAATATTTACCATCAACTGCTGATGTAGAAGTTACTGATATGCAAATTGGTGATACAATTACAGTAGCAGACCTTGATATTTCAAAAGATGAAAATATAGAAGTAGCACTTGAAGCCGATGAAGTTGTTGCAACATTATCTGCACCAAGAGAAGAATCTGAAGAAGAAGAAACTGAAGTAGCTGGTGAAGTTCCTACAGTTGCAGAAACTGAACAAAAAGAATCTGAAGAATAATAATTTTTTCAAAAGACCCTTTTGGGTCTTTTTTTATTTCAAAAGATAAAAAAGTCAGTATTTTTAATAATAAAATACTGACTAAATAATAATCTTATCTTATCCTAGTTTGAATATAGGACTTAATTTTTTATAAACAAGCATCATAAGAGCCGATGTAATTAATCCTTTTAAAAGATTAAAAGGAAGTATGCAATATACCATAAAAGACCAAAGATCTGTGACTTTTTCACTTACAGCTCTTCCCATGCCAATAATTGCTTCCATTGGAATAATTTTTGCATACAATGGAAATATTACATAATAATTTGAAACCATTGAAAGAGCTGTCATAATCAATACACCAGAAGTTAATCCAATGATTGCCCTTTTATAAGTTTTATTTTTTCTATAAATACTTGCAGAAACAAAGGCAAAAACTGAACCAATTATAAAGTTTGACAATTCTCCAACTCCTCCAGTTGTTGTTCCTCTAATAACAATATGCAAAATGTTTTTTAATCCACAGATCAAAACTCCATAAATTGGACCCATAGTAAAAGCTCCAAGCAAAGTTGGCAACTCAGAAATATCCATTTTGATAAATTCTGGTGCTATAAATAAAATCGGAACTTCAATAAGCATTAACAAAAATCCAATAACTGATAACATAGCAACTCTTGAAATTGCACGGGCAGATAAAAATGTACCTGTATTAACTCTATTCATAAATACCTCCTTAATTTGGGGCATCAAAAAAGCCCCTTCTTCGGGGCGTAATATCAATTACACATCTTCTTTCATCCAGACTTTACTGTCGGTATTGGAATTTCACCAATTCAACCCCAAAAGGCTCGTGGACTCTACCACCGGTTAGGACTTTCACCAATCCCTGAAGATTAACAACATCTATATTATATCATCTTTTAATAAATTTTCAATACATGAAACAAAGCATAAGATAAAATTCTTAGAAAAAATATAAGACTATGTGATTAGAATATTAGACTTTCAATTTAAAAATTATGTAAAACTTTCTAAAATAAATGCCCAAGATGAAACTTATCAAATTGGACATTTATTTTATTTATGAAATTTTTTGTGTGCGTGAATCGTAAATTACAACAGGCATTCCCACAAAAGTATTATCAAAAAGTTTAGGCATTACAGAAGGCGGAATATTGATACATCCGTGACTTCCTCCTGTCATATATATATTGCCTCCAAAAGAGCTCCTCCAAGAAGCATCATGAAGTCCAACACCAGTCCATGTTATTGGCAACCAATAATTTACATGAGAGCGATAGTCATCACCTGTCAAAAATCTATCCCTTTCTCTTGACCAAATTTTATGAGTTCCAGTAGGTGTGGCATTATTTTCACCAGGATTACCTGTAACAATTTTAGTTTCCAAAATCAGTTTTCCATCTTTATATAACCAAGCATTTTGCCTTGCAAGGTCAACTTCTATATAAGAATTTCCTAAATCATTAACAGCTCTATTAACTGCTACAGTCCTATAAACAGGAGTTAATTCCTTATCTTTCCTTTCATTTAAAGCCTTAATAAGTTCTTCTGAAGTCTTTTTTATTTCAGTTGACCATCCATAAATTCCACCTTGAACACGAACCAGTCCAATACCAGTAGCATTAAAATCACGGGTTCCCTTGAATGTATCATATTTAGATGCCAAAGATTTTATATAGCTTTTCACCTTATCATCATCAGGAACAAGTTTCATATCTTCGGTTCTGTGAAATAATTTAATTAAATCTTGTCCTGTTAAAGTTTCCTTTCTATCTTGAAAATTATAAATAATTTTTAGTTTGAAAAGAGATTTATACTCACTCAAAAGAGATAAAAGTCCCCTATCATCCGACTTGATTTTTGGCATATAATAAATATTTTCTTTTTCTAGATCAATATCTTTATTTTCATCTTTTAAATGCTTCATAATAGAAGATTTTAATTTACTAACATCCACAGTATTACCTAAAACTTCATCTTCTATTTTAAAATTATTATTTTCATAAACAATTTTGGCATCTTGAGGTGGTGTATTTTGATTTTTAACAATTTTCAAATCATCAACACTTTGGTCAAATTTACTAATATCGTAAGTAGCTCTATGCTTAAGCTCATATTCTTTCTTATATAGACTTTGTAAAAACCAATAAAAAGATGGTTGTTTAATATCTTGATTTGGCAAAAGTTCATCCCTATAGTCAAACTTAGATACATCTAAATCTTCATTACCATCTCTAGAAATAATATTAATTTTATAATCTTTCCAAATACCATTGTAATTATCATATAAATCCGATTTTTTTGTTAAAGACAAATCCTTACCATTCACTATAGTTTTTGGTAAAAAATAAGACCTATAAAAATAAGCACCAAAAAAATAAATACCTATTAGTAGAATAAGAATAAGTCCTAAAATAAATTTTAAAGCCTTTTTCATTTGACCACCTTTCCATTTAATTATAACTTAAAGATATGAATTGTAAACGTGAAATCAAAAATTGTAATATAATTGTATAAATGATTACAAAACAATGAATTTTAATAAATGTATAGGATTATAAGCAGAAATCACAATTAAGAAATATATTTTAAATAATAATTAAAATAAAATTTTTGTAAAAGTATTGACAATTTTTCATAAACTAGCTATAATAATTATGTTGTAAAACTTCATGCGGGAATGGCGGAATTGGCAGACGCGCTAGACTTAGGATCTAGTTCCATTGGAGTGGGGGTTCAAGTCCTCTTTCCCGCACCAGCCAATTTTGTATTTTTATGAATTGTTACAAATGGCTAAAAATACAAAGATTAAGCAGGTATTCAATTTTTGAATTACCTGCTATTTACTACTTTTTTTAAAGTTTTTTAAAGTTTTTTTCTTTTTCTTTTATCCACTCTTTAACCTCTTCTAAATCATCAAGTTTCGCAAAATCTCTTATATATCTTTTACAAGCGCTTTTAGCTATATAAATTTTTCTTCTCTCTTTGTTTTCAGCGTTCCACTTATCCCTCGCTTTTTCTTGAGGTGTTTTTTCCGTTTTCATTTTTCTCCTCCCTTAATTTTAACTATTAAAAGTAAACATAAAACAATAACTAATACATTGCTAACTATTCCAAAGTCTTTAAAAATACTTATCACATTTATTGCAGTGATTGCACTTAATAAAATTATATTCATATCTATTTTTTTCATTTTGACTCAATGAGCATTTTGTAATATAATACCCTTAAAGGGTGAGAGGGAATTTCCCTCTCTTTGAGTTACTATTTTAATACTTCTTTTATCAATCCGATAATGCCGATTAACAGATTTAGTAAAAGTATTATTACTTCTAGTAGCTCTTTTTTATTACCCTTGTTGGGGTTTTTATTGCTCATTTCCTCACCTCCTGATTATATTATATACGTTATAACGTATAAAGTCAACACCTTTTTTTAAATTTTTTAATTATTTTTTCAATAAAAAAAATAGCCTAGGGCATGTAACCCTAGGCTAATTATCTTAAAAAGTTTAAATTAATTTTCACAAATGTTATTCTTTTAAAGATTATTTTATTTCTATACTATATTTATATTTATATCTATATTTATATTTTTAAAAAATAAAGTGACCAAGCCTCTAAAAATTATACTTTACTACATTAAGTATATCAGAATTCTTTTTAATCACTTCTCTATCTAATTCAAGTTCATTTATTGTTTTCCAATAATAAATTTTGCCATCAATTTCAAAACTGCAATTTTTCATTAGATCATTAAAATTTTTTATCTCTGCTAAGTAAAATCTATGATCATATATTTTTATTTCCTTAGTCCGTTCAGAATATTTTTCACTTATATTTTTGCATACATATTTTAAATTTATATCATCCCTAACTATCTTTAATTCATTGGATAAATGCTCTTTAATAAAGTTTTCGTTATTTTCATTCGTCTTATAATTAGGGAAAAAATCGCAATCCCATATAAGATCTTTATAAACTAAGTACCTATTGCTAAATTTATTAAAAGTATCTTTAATTACAACTATGGAATGTTCATGAGTAATTTCATTAAGTGCATTAATATCTTTTAATAAATCTTTATAGTTATATTGATTTTTTTTCGCATAAATAGATTTTACAATAACAATTCCCGAAAATAATATCCCTAATAATACAAAGAAAACTTTATAAAACAGACCGGGTATTCCAAAATAGTTTTTATATTCCGCAAAAAAAGAGGATATTAAAAAAGAAAAAGCTGATATTATACTATCTATCGTTACTTCATTGCCTATATAATTTTTCTTTTTTTCTAATAACAGATTTAACTTTGTTTTATCTATTAAAATTTGCATAAATTAACACCTAAAATAAATATAAATTATAATATCACATAATTATATAAAATACTGTGGATAATCAAAAACATTTATCCACAGATTTCATATTCTCTTATTTTATTACCTTTACATATTTTTACACATTTTTATGTGTTATACTCACATCAATACTTTTTTTAATTTTTACAAAAAAATAAGGTCAAGACTTATTATAGCCCTGACCTTATTTTTATTTATTAATTTCTTCTTTCCAACGATTTAGCTCAAGTACAGACGCTTCAATCATATCATCCAGTTCCTTTTCGCTAATTTTTATCCCTTGTTCGTTTAACCTCATTAAAACATATTGCTTTTTTAGTTGTCCTTGACCTGTCTTATTATATATTTGCTCTGCCGCCTTTACAGCAAGATCCACAGCATCCATAACATTAGTTATTTTTTCCCTGCCATACTTTTGCTTAAGTAGTGGTACAAGCACACCAGTAATTAAAACAGATACAATAGATAAAATTACATAAAAAATATTAACCGCATTCATAATAATTGTCCTCCTTCAAATGTCTTATTTTCGCTTTCTTAATTCTTGCAAGTTGCCATAGCTCCACAGTAGTAAAAGAAAACCAAGCACCTATCAAGGTACTCGGCTCCATACCCGTTTTAAAAAAAGCTATCAAAACAACAACAGTAAACAAAATATTACAAGAGATGATAAAGGACACCCAAAACTTGCTATACTGCCCCTTACCTTTTCGTCTTTTCCTAGTCGACATAGATTTTCCTATCCCTCCAACTTACAGTCATACCCAGGGTCTCAAAGAAATCTCTAACAGAAATATTTTTGCCCTTAACTGTAACATAAGATACATTATCAATCAAAATAGCAGACTTAACCTCTTTACCCCTTACCACAATAGGAACATAAAGTAAATCTTTCTTTGGTGGGCTTGGGTAGTCTTGGGTAGGCTTTTGTATTTTACCCTCACTAGAAACCTCTAAAGCCTTAATCCTATATGCCCTTTGCCAACCAAGTCTTTTAATACTTGTAACCTTAGCCCTAGGCTTTATAGCCTCAAGCACTTTCCCATCTCCAAGATATATCCCAGTATGACCATAATAATAATTGATACCAGGTTTTTGCCACCATAAAAGGTCGCCTCTCTCCAACTTAGCCATAGGGATTTTATACATCCTAGGGTCGCCATCACGCATAAACTTTGTAGATATAGTCCTTTGAGTTTGGCTTAAATCTAAAAGCCCAGTGTCCCTTAAAGCCTTGTATGGGATAGATGAGCAGTCGCTATAACCCTTTTCCATTCTCTTTGGCTGGGAGTATAAATCACCCTCATAAACCATAGCCGCCTTAATAAATTTTTCTACCTTATTTTTGTCAAGCATTTTATCACCCCTTAACTAACTTTGCTATTATGCCAGTCACAATGGCAGTAATTACAATAGTTACTATTGTGTCTTTATATTTGTCATAAGCTTTTTTAGGTTTATCTGAAATCTCTATAAGCGTTGCGTTCATAGTCTTTAACTGTTCTTTGATAAAGTCCAAGTCCTTTTGAAAGAGTTTTATGCTAGTATCTTGTATAGAGTTATCTTTTGCAATTTTTTCTATTTTAGCATCGTGGTCTTTAAGGGTGGCTTCGTGTCTATCCGCAATTTTTTCCACCAAGGATAATCTTTTTTCATGGTCTGTTAATCTTTCTTCCATATGTCACCTTCTTTATAAAATATTAAAGGGATGTCTAAGCATCCCCCTAAATTATTCTTCTTCAACTTTAACTGGCATACCGTCTGCATCAAGACCAAGAGCCTTTAAATCTTCAAGTACAGCCTCTCTCCAAATCTTTGGCACTTGTCTAACCTTTTTGTTTTCAGGATTACAAGTTCTCCTTTGACGAGATACCAATCCAACATATAAATCTAGCATACTTACACCCCCTTTCCCCTTAAAAAATGTGTATAAAAAAAGACTTGCTAAAACAAATCTTATCCATACCCTATTTAATTTCCTTACCATTTTCGTCATATCCTTGTGCTTTAAGCTCGGCAATAACTGCTTCTCTTAAGTGCTTAGGCACTTGTCTAACCTTCTTATTATTTACATCACAAGTTCTTTTCCCTCTAATAACTAATCCTACATATAAATCAATCATTCTTTACCCCCTAAAATAGTTTCATAAATTGTAGCTAAGACCTCATCTGTCTTTTCTGCCCTCTCCAAATTAGTCTCATAATTTGTCGCAACCGCCTCAGCAAGTGCTAAATTTCCCTCATTAATCTTTTTAAGTTCCCCTAGGATTGCCCCAGCGTCCCCACTATTTTGCAACTCCTTTAAAGATTTTTCATTAATAAATTCTACTGCCATAAAATCAACTCCTTACATATAAGCTCCAACAAAGCCATAGAAATATGACTCCATACCTTCTGGTGTATTTGCCCTGTCTATCCTAACGTCAACCCCTATGCACCACTTATCAGCAGTCTTTGTCTTGGTCTTAAAATTGTATTTTTGACCTATAAAATCATCTGGCAATACTTCCCAAGTTGGATTAGTATCCATTGCATTTAGAGATACCTTAACAGTCATTTTTGCGCCTTTAACAACCTCTGCAAGTGGATTAACAACAATTGCAGTTGGTTGGGCATCTACCTCTTTTGTCAGTCTATACCAACAATAATCAATTTTCTTAGTAAAGGTAATATAGCCTGTTCCCTTTGCCCCAAAGGAGTCAGTGGCTTCAATTTTTATTCTGTGTTCACCATTTAAAAGCTTTGCATAGTCAAGCTTTCCAATGCCAACAGTTTTAACTTGGTCGGCTGTAACTTTTCCCAGGTCCTGAACTTGTACATCGTCAACATAGACCTTAACTGTAATATCATCTCCATCGGGGTCCTTAGCCTTAAAGCTAAAATTAAAAGGTTTATTTTGTTCTCCTAAGTTGGAGTTGGTAACAGTAACAAGAGGATTGGAGTTGACCTTTTTAAAGGTGTATCTTCTTATGGCACTTGCCCCGTTGGTATCAGTTACTGTAATTTCAATGGTATTAGTCTTATTAAGTTCTAAGTCATCAAATTTTGTCTTGTCAATATCAATCTCGTAAGATTCGCCTTTTGTGGCATTGTTGATTGTCCTAATTGTCGCTGAGTTGAGTTTTACAGTCACGTTTAGGGTCTCGTTGTTGTCTGGGTCATCTACACTAAAGACCCTTTTAAAAGGTGCCTTAAATCCACCTAAGTCCTCATCTTGACCTGAAATTGTAGGCTCTTGGTTTGCAATTCCCTCATATACATACCAATTACCTAATTGTTCTCCGTTATTTGGAAAAGAGTCTCTGTTTGTTGAGGTAACCTTTCTCAAAAAATTTCCTGCTTTATATTTTGTATCTATATGAAAATGATAGGCTTGCCACAAAACGAATACAGTAGAATCAAATGGATCAAATTCATCTCCACGCCCCATTTTTTTCACTTCATAATAGTTTTCATCTACATCATTTTCGCTCACACTTTCAAATCCAACTTTGCCGTCTCGATGGTAATTACCCATATCAAAATTAACTTTACAAATAAAAGAATCAATCCTTGTTAGAGATGCATTAAAGTCCTGCCCATTAAACTCACCAGCACGATAAATACGCCCATCCATTGCATCATATTTTGTTAAATATACTTTTTCATGGTTTGGTGTCGATCTAAGTGCAAACTTACAAGTACTACCCATTCGATCAGTTGGGATTAAAGAGCTATCTAATTCATCCAGTTTCCTAACTATGTTTTTCTCAACAGAATACATTCGCCATCTATAAACAGTCATAATCTCACTCCTTCCTAAATAACAAATCTAGCCATTTGTGGGTCATAAATTCCCTCAAACTCTTCAGCACCGTCTAAGCGTTTTAAATCGACCCTGAAATTATTGTATCTACTATCAGTTTTTATAGAAGTTCCCATAGACGCAAGTCTTAAAGCCAAGTCCTGTATTAAATCCCAGTTGCCCTTTACAGTTTGATTAGTTCTGCCCTTGCCTGCTAAGTCCATAAGGTCAAGCTGACTTGCACAAATCATTGACCTGTCAATATTAATGTTGATAGTCTCGACATTTGCAACCACCACGATTATATCCATAGATATCTCCACCATCTCTTGGTCGTGGACTGGTATATAGTCTGCGTGGTCATCATAATAAGCCACACCATATAAGATTTCTCCCTTTCTAGGGTCTTGGGCAAATAAGCCAACTTCCGACATTAAAAACCCTTTTTTTGTTTCGTGATTAGTTATTGCAAGGCTAATGGTGCTTGTTCCGTCGCCATTAGCCTTAATTCCTCTGATATCAACTTCTTGGACTTCCTCAACAAGCTTATCCATAACAAAAAGGGCTGCGGTACTTTCAATCTTTCCAGTACCAATCGCTGCCCTTGTAAAGTTTAAAGGCTCACCTGTTTGGCAGTAAGCCAAAAGGTCTCGTCCTTTTTCGGTTAAATAAAATCTTCCTCTTTGCATATCTTCTCCTTTCTTTTTATAAAAAAAACAAGCTTTTTAAGCTTGCTTTTTGACTTATAAATATTTTATTGTAAAAATTAGTATAAAAATCATTTACTTAATTTGTATAAAGCATATTGATTAAGTGAAACACCCTCATTTTTAGCAGATTCAGTCAAAAATTTATGAAGACTTTTAGGTATCCTTAGCATAAACTTACCGCTATATTCATCAGCAACAGGGACAGGAACTTCTTCCCCATCTTTAAGTCTTTCTTCTATACCTAAAATCAAACATTCTCTTAAATTAGAATAAAGCTCCTCAATAGTATCTCCAACTGTCTTGGCTTCATAAAATTCTTCAATATATCCTGCGTAATATTCACCGGTTTCATCCTTTATTTTTTTGCTAACAAAAGTATAGGGAAGTTTTAAATAATCTTCAAGTTTCATAATTCTCTCCTTTATTTTTTAGATTATAGATGGGTTTTACTCCCCATCTATAATCTCCAAGAGGTTATCAACCAAATATCTTTTAACAGGACTTTTATTCATTAAAAGGTCAAATCTCTGACTTTTCCCATTAACTACCCTTAAGAAGTGCTTATGCGAACCTACTTGATTTCTAAATTCAAAACCTAAATAAATAAGAATTTTTTCCGCTTCTTGGGGAGATATGCCATTGGGTTGATTTCTCAATTTTTGGATAAGCTTATCCCTCTTACTCATGAGTACCTCCTAAATATATGATACTATATTTGATATCATATGTCAATTATTTTAATTTTCAAACTATAAAACCGTGCTTATTTTTATCATACAATCCCTCATAATCTTCCTTTTCTGTTAGATTTTTAAAATCCTTAGAAAAATCTGTCCTCATCTTAGACCAAATTAATTTTTCCCCATAAAACAACTTGCTTTTTGACTTGCCATTTATGATTATGTCTTTCTTTTCCCATAAACTCATAACATCACCTAGTCAATCGCATAAATTGTATTGGGTTTTTTAGTTGTTAAATTGTTGTATTCTGTAAGACTCATCTCAACAACATCAGGCTTTTTATCAAGCTTATCCCTAAGTTCTATGGTTCTCTTGCATAAGTCCCCTATCCAATCTTCTAAATCTCGGGTATTTGATAGGTCCACCCATACTGATGAGGTATTATATCCGTCGGTCTTGCCCATAGAAATATCTTTGCCATAAGCAGAGTCCCACTTGCTATTCCACTTGCTAATCATCTCTTGACTAACATTATTTTTCTCTGCTCCGTCCTCAATCCCTTGTAGCTTTTTGATATCAGCTTGGGTGATTAGGCTTGGAGATATTTCCACATAAGCACTTCCAGACCACCTAAATATATTTTCTGTGGATAAGTCAACATAGATTTTTCCCTTTTCTCCCGTACTTGGAAAATTGGTCTTACTTGCAAACTCTAAAACATCATCAACATAAGATGGCAACTGGTCAGCAGGTACTTTTCCATCTCCACCAAGTGAGGCATAACCATTCGCCTTGCCCTTGTTTGCTGCATTTTCTGCAGTGTAATTTAGCTTACCTGCACTTACCTCTTCTTTAGTCGCATAGGTCTTTTGTATATCCTCACTCTTTGCATAAGGTGTAAGGTCGTAAACTTTAAGAGCCTTTTCAGGTAGCTGTGCTTCGGGTACTTTCCCACTACCATCGAGTGCCGCATATCCGTTGACCTCACCTTTGTGGATAGTGCTTTCTTTTGCTTCAAGGTCTTTTTTACTTGCTAACTTGCCTAAATAAGTTCCTGTAAGTATAGGTTGCCATGCAGACCAATCATGTTTTTTTGAGTTTGTATAATCTGCACCTGACCTAAAGTAGATGGTGTCTCTATGCATAGCATCATACGCAATTTGGAAAATGTATTGCCCAAAGTTCATGGTGTTGATATACCAACCTTTTTGACTATCTGGTGTATTAGGTGAGTTATAGTAAGCAAAAAACCATTCTTCCTTTATGGTATTTACGTCTACTTGACCCTCTGCCTTAAGTTCGCCAACTGTCGTTCCGTCAGCTTTTTTATATCCCTCTAAATCTTTAGCAGTTAAAAAACTGGATAAGTCATAAGTGGTGTCCTTTAAAGCCTCATCAGGTAATTGACTTACTGGCACTTTTCTGTTGCCATCAAGACTTGCTATTCCGTTGGCAGACCCTATAAGACCCTCAAGGTCATCAGTATTTTTTATAAGCTGACTTAAGATATCCTTTAATAATTTCTTTTGACTATCAAGGGTTATGGAGTTAGCCTTTAAGTCGCTATCATCATCTAGTTTTTTATCCCAAGCTTCTTTTTCTTTGTCGCTTACAAACCTATGGCTTGGGTCAGTTTCAATTATTCCTGCCTTGTGGGTTTCTGGGTGGGTATAGACTGTGTCCTTGTCATCATCAAAAATAACTTGTCCGTCAGAATTAAGTTTTAAAACTTGACCCGCCTTTCCACCTTCTGGCATTTTAACCCTTTGTGAAATTGCCCTTAAAATCTCTGTTATACTATCTTTATTGGTGTTAAGTTCATTGGCTATCTCCCTAAAAGTGTCATACTCTTTAGGAGCACCTTTTAAGATACTTTCAAGTTTGTCTAAAACCTCTTGAGGCTTAAAGGATAAATACTCATCAAGTGGCACTCCCTCTTCTGTGTAGACTGTACTCGTAAAAATATGAGGAGAAACTATTGCAAATTTCCCAGTAGTCTCATCATAAGCTAGGAGTTTCTTGCCCTTAAAAACCTTATTTATATCATTAATCTTATCAGTCATACTTCATACGCACCCCACTTCCGTCCTCAACTTCTAAGAACATATCATTTTGGTTAAGAGTCCAAACTTCTGGCATAATGGCAGTTCTTTTAATTTTCTTGTGATAAGTCGCCATTCCCATATAGATTGAGTTTTCAAATACTTTGTCCTCAACCTTGTTAGGTAAGACCTTGTAATACTTAGCTTTTTGCCCGTACATGCCATAATAGATGGTTTGGTCCCTAATCAATCTCACTCTTATAAATTGAGTTAAGTTGGCAGGAATTATTTCTCTAACTTTTTTCCGCAAATCACCTACATCAAAGTGAATCTCACCATCACAAAATACATTTATCTCAATTCCATATTTGTCATAATCAAGGCTTAGTTTATATTTATCTTCGCCTAAGTATAAATCTAGCCATCCTTTAAAGGTCCTATGAGTCCAAATCCTATTCATATTCCAAATAGCAAAAATCTTTTTTCTCTGTTCTTCAAGATTTCCATTTATATTTTCGTCATCAATTAACTTTTTATAAGCACTTAGTCCAAGTTTTCCAGCTGAGCCTATATATAAATTTTCCATTAAAAAATTAAGTTTAGCCCAAAGATTAGAAAGTTCAATGTTTTCTCTAATTCTTATATTAGTAAATTCAGCACCTTTCCCAATAATATCCTGTGGCAGGTGCTTACCTATATCCACATCTCGATTTATAGAAATCACATCTTCAAGCTCGTGGAGATTAACATTATTTACATCAACATTAAATTTCTTATTCATTTCTAACCTCTGTAACAATTACATCACCTAAAACAGGTAGTTCATCTTCAGAAAGCTCAAATATTTTTTTATCTGTATCTGTAAACTTAATTGTTTTATAGTCAATAACATCAGCCACATTTAAAACTATGCTAGTTATTTTTGCTAATCTAATATCATTTTCAACATAAATGTTAGAATCGACTTTCTCATAGGTCCCCCATTTTTCCCTTTGACCCTTAAAATATTCCTCTATATTACTTTTAACCTCTCTTTTTATTTCTTCTAAATTTGAATCTCGAGATTTTAAAATTTCACAAGTTATATTTATTTTCTTTAACTTTGCACCAACTACAGTTACATAATGACCTATAGGAGCAATACCTACACCTTTCTGATGAAAAGGTATGGGATCTATTATTTCTTGAACTTTAGAAATAAGTTCTGATGTCGGCTCTTTAAATTCTGGATCAGTAATTATTAATTTTACTGTCCCGCCACCATTCCAAACAGGAATAACTTTTACAAGACCTACCCCATCAATATCCTTTACCTTTTTCCTATAGTCATCAATATTCCCTCCATAAGCAATTGATTTAATAGTTTCAAAATACCTTTGTCTAAAATCTTCTGTGCCTTCTTCATCTTCTCCAAGTATAGCTAGTTTATATATTTCAGCTAAATTAAGATTTCTTATGGTCCTTGTCGGAGTTAATTTACCACCTTTTAAGTTTCCAACTCTTCCTTTTTCATTACAAATAAGCTCATAAAAAAACATTCCCTTTTCTTCTTTTTGAAGTTTAGAAACTGTGTAATAAATATCATCTATAAAAAATCTATCACCAATATTAAGTTTTGCATCAAACCTACCAATAATAACAGCTTTAGTAGCATTATATGGTTCAATCCCTCTTTCCTTAGCTCTTTCAATAAGCCAATACCTATTAGCAGTATCTCCAAAAGCATTTTTAAAAAGAAAATCCAAGTAAGAATATAAAAGAGAAATTTCAATAGCCATTGGTGCAATAGCATCATAAATAACAGAGCCTTCCCTCTTGTCGAACTCATCTGAAATTCTATCTAAATTTCTCTCAAGGACATTTTCAAAAGTATTTTCATCAAAAATAGGCTCATAAATTCCCCTAGCCAATTCTTATCACCTCTTCTATATCAATTGTTTTTTCATCAAAAATAGTTTTAACCTTAAATTTCATTCCAAGATTATCTGCCTTACTCCATTCACTTACATAAGAAAAATCAAAAACATCTTCAATTCTGTCATCTAACATCAAGGAATCAGTAATTCTTCTAGTTAAAACTATATAAGCATATTCCTTCCTCTTTCCGAATAAATCTTCCTTCTTAACTCCAAAACTTGGATAAATAGGATAAATTCCTCTTTCGGTATTAATACATTTATAAATCATCTGCCTAATAGCTTCTAAATCATCATAAATATAATTTTTTACTCTCTCTTCTTCTATCCACATCTTATGAGTAAAAGAAGGTTGTGGAATTATTTCAATTTCATCACCATACTCATATTCATTGTTAAACTCCGGTATCATTTAATCACCTCTAATCATTAATGTGATTTTCGTGCATCTCATCTTTAATTATTCCCTTGTATGACTCTACACTTCCATGAGTAACTACAACATCACCATGAGGGCAAGTTCCGTGTAAGGTGCATTTCATTTCACCCTTTATAAACTCATGAGTCCCTTCAAAGTGATAAGGGATTCCATTGGATCCTTGAGGTTCTGATGCTTCATACAAATAAAAATAAGTCTGTCCCCCATCGTTAGAAATGAGAACAAACTTCTTACCTAAATCTTTTTTAGTAAAGGGTCTATACTTAGGCACAACCAAAAACTCTTCTTTAATGTGTAATTTATCATCATTTTCAGGAATAAAATCAAGAGGGTCAAGAGAAATCAGCTTACAATAAACAATCTCAGAGCTCATTCTTCTTCCCAAATTCTGATTAACTATTTCATCAATGGCACCTCTTAAATCTAAAATCTCATCATTCATTACTTAGGAACTACACCTCCTTGATACCCCCAGCCTCTATAGTGTTTCCACCAGCCACCGATTTTATGTTTCTTGACAGTAGTATCAGTTGCATCAATCATCATTCCACTGCCAACATAAATTCCTACATGACCAAATTGTGGTGAATATGGACTGTTAAAATAAACAGTTGCACCAACAGGAATGTTATCCCTACTTGAACTTACAATCCACTTATTACCAGCAGTCTTTGCACTTCCTGCACTACCATGTATTCCAGCAGATTCATAGCAGACTCTTACAAAGCCTTGGCATCTTCCTTTATAAGATCTTGTTCCTATCATACTTTCAGCCTTATTTACTATTGTCTGCATCTTCCTATTGCTAGCCTTTGGTAAATTTTTTCTTTGCAACTCAATAGATCCATCAAGTTTTTTAGATTTTCTTACAGACTTTCCAACATCATAAGAATCACTTACATTAGAATTCTTATTTTGTCTTTCCTTGTCCCTAATAATACCATCAACATCGCCAATTTTTTGAATGTCCTTATTCATGACTTCCAAATCCATAAAATGTGCATCATCAAAAAAAGTATGAGTGACTTTTTCAACAAGCATATAAGAATTAATATTGATATCTCCAATAGCCATCATCTCCACAGGAATCACAGACCCGGCACGAACTCTAATATCTCCTATAGCTTCTTTTATTGTAAGACTTCTGTATTTTCTATTTAAAACTTCCAGAATTTGTGAGGCCTTATTTTCAATATCTTCTGCATTGTTTGTTGTGAGAGTGTATTCAAGCACTCCCCACTTAGCAATGTTTTTCTCATCTTGCTTTACAACTTTTTTAATAAGTCTTCCCTCATCATCAGTTAAATAAACAACAACTCTGTTATAAGTTCCATCATCAATGCTTGTTTCATAAGAAAAATCTACAATATTGTCATAGCTAATGGGACAATTTACAATCATCTTATCAGCAGATTTTAAAGAAATTTTTCCACAATCGTCAAAAAGTGTATAAATCTTCCCAGTTTGAGATAGGGTTATATCATTTGCAACCTTAACCATATTTAAATACTCTTGATTTTTCTCAAGCCTTTTAGGAATTTTATATGAAGTATCTTCAATTTCTCCAACTTGTAAATTTCTATCACTACAAATTTGTTTTAATAAATCACTCATAGACTTAGAAGAGTATTGATAGGTGTCTCTTGATTTCAAATACCTTATTTGGTCATAACAAACAGTGGAAATAACTTGTCTTTTATCCCTAGTCTTCTTAAAAACATATCCCTTAAAGACAGTTTTACCATCAATACTAAAGCTAACAGGATTCCCCTCTTGATAATCAATAATCTCATCTTTTACAACATCAAATTCTAAAATACCAGCCCTAAATCCTCTTTCCCACTTAATGGTTACTTTTCCTTTGATTACAGGTTGGTAAATTTTTCCATTATTGGCAATAAATATTTGATAAATCTTTTCTTTCTGCTTCATTTCTTAAACCTCTTTGCCATATTATAAATGGTTTTTGGATTAAAAAATGCCTTTGCCACTACTGGAACAGTTAAAGGAGCTGCTGCAATAGCTGTCTTTACAATCTTATTGACTTGTCTTTTATCTGTGCTAGATCCAGTGTCTTTTAACTTAATAGTCTTTAAGGGCTGATATTCTTTTAAAGTCAAATCAATTAATATGTTAGTTCCAATCTTACTATCTTCATCAATACTATAATCTTCAAGGGTCATATACTTACAAATAGAATTTCTAAGATTAGGATCTGATGTAATTCTTAAGATAACAAACTCAAAGATTTTCTTTTCTTTCTTTAACTCCTCTAGCTTTTTTATAATCTCTTGTTGAGGAGTGTATAAATCGACACCATCATGTTCTTCTGAAAAAGCATAAAAAGAAAAAGAATATTCCTGTAACTTACTCTTTCTTAGAACTGTATAAGTTTCTCCATTTACTAAATCATAAAAATCATTTTGTCCGCTTATTTTGTTCTTTATTTTTGAAGGAGTTATAGGAATTTCCATTCCATCAATATATAGTTGATAGGGTTTTTTACTCATAATCAACCTCCATTAATATTCAGAATAAGATCTTTTAATAACTTTTTATTTGCTTCATCAATAATTTTTTCTGCATCAACATCACTCTTTATATCTCCAGTAAACTGATTATATACCTCAAGTTTTACCCCCTTAGATAATTCGCTTATAGCCCTAGTTTCCATAAGGCCCTTTAAAGCAGATAAATTATTATTATCCCATTCACTATCTTTCATTTTGTCATTCATGGATTTTGTATTCTCTGCAATTTCATCAAGAGGGCCAGTCATAGCATCAGTATTTAAAAAATCTTTAGATTCAAGATTATTTTCAAGTTTCTTTTGTCCAGCTATACTTTTTACCTTATCTAATCCCCACTTGTATCCTTTGTTAAACAATTCTTTACCTTCAATTCTTTTTATTTCATAACCTTGTCTATCAAGAGTAATAGCATTTTCATTTTTCCCCCAGCTAAGAAGCCTATTTTGTAAGCCTACAAGACCACTAGACCAGTCAGTTCCAAAAATTGCATCAATTATCTTAGTTACAACTTTACCTAAATCTAAAAACCAAGAAATAATATTTCCTATTAAATTCTTAACCGCATCACCAAAGGAATCAAATCCACCCTTAGCCACATTTAAAACCCATTCTATTATTGAAATAAAAATATTTGCAAAACTTGCATAAATAAGCTGAATTAAACCGTTAATAATACCTATGGCAATATTTAAAATTGTTGCTCCAGCCCAAAGGACTGAACCAACAATTAAGCCTGTTGCACTATAGGTAGCTCCTGTTACCTTATTAATTGCAGCTACAATTCCATAAATAAGCCCAATAATTCCTATGATAATTGCAGGAATCCAAAATAAGGGACTTGCTAAAAGTGCAGCATTAAATCCACCTTGAATAGCTGTCGCCTTACCAGTAGCTATTGCATATAAACTAACTGCCCTTGCCATTAAGAAGTGAGCAGCAGAAGAAATAAAGGCTAAACCATTATTAATTGCAAGAGCACTCTTATAGATTCCCAAAATAGTTAACAAACCCATAAGAGGTGGCCCAACAATATTAATAGAATTTGCCAATAAATTAAATCCACTTATTCCAATATCAAGACCAATACCAAGAAAGTGAGAAAATACCGTAATTCCATTTGTAAGCCTATTAAAAAACCTTTGAAAGGAATCTGTATTTATAAAACTGTTAAACTTTTTCATTGGTCCCTGTAAGCCTAAAATCAATGTATTTGTGAGTTCAGTCTTTAAATCCGAAAAAGATTTAGGAATTTTCTTAAATCTTTTCTCAATATCATCCGCACTCTCAAACATAGCTCTTTTAATAACATCAGCTGTGATTTTACCATCACTCGAAAGCTCTTTTAGTTCTCCCATAGATACACCCATGGTCTTTGCTATTGCTTGTGCAAGTAGAGGAGCATTTTCTCTTATTGATACAAATTCATCACCTTGTAGCCTTCCAGAAGCCATTGCCTGTGTTAATTGATACATTGCAGCAGCTTGTTCTTCAGCAGATGCACCTCCAACTTTAAAGTTCTTATTTAAAATCTCACTAAACTTAGTTGCTTCTTCAAGACCACTAAAGGCATCACCAGCAAGCATTGTAAGCTTTGCAACGGAATCAGCCATATTTTTATAATTGGTTCTTGAATTTTTTGCAGCCTGTGCAATCCTTGACTGAACGTCAAAAAGTTTTTCTCCTTCTCCAAGCATAAAAGAAAGCCTTGAGTTAATACTTGTGAGTTCATCAGAAAGACCAACAAAAGCTTTTATACCTTGAAGACCTGCATAAGCTCCAACAATACCTATAACTTTACCTTTAATACCACTTAAAAGACTCTCACTTTCGCTAACTGTCTTATTGTAATTGCTATGTTCATTTTCAAGGTTACTTGTAAAACTTTCCATATTTGCAAGTTCAGCTTGAGCGTTTCTCAGAGAACTTAAAGAAGCATCAAGAGAAGATGTATCAATCATATTTTCTGTTGAATCATTTAACTTATAGGCTGCTGAAATAACCATATTCATTGACTCAATAACATTTGTAAGAATGGGGCTTACATTATTAATCATTGAAATTGTAGTTTGTAAACTCACTTCTTCACCTTCTTTCTAGCCTTTTCTAATTCTTCATTTCTAAATAAAAAACTTGCCATATATATAGCTTGAAGTCCGCTATCCATGGCAAGAAAATCCTCAATTTTTATATTGCCCTTACTTTCCCAAAATAAATTATGAGCGAACCTTAAAAGTGGCTCGCTCTTTATTAGTTTTTTGCATCGCCTATAATTACATCAGGATCATCCATAAATCCTTGTGCTTTCATAAGCTTATCAGTAAATCTTTCATATTCTCGTCCTTCAAGCATCTTGTCTAAAAGTTCAGAAATATTCATTGCACCATAGGCATTTTGTAATTCTTCACTTTTTAAATTAGGATAGATTATAGTTTCTGAGATAGTGTCAACAATAAGTTTCTTAGTATCTACCTTTAAAAGACTCTTGTTTTTCTTAACTATTGCAGCATTTTTTAAATCGTCAATTTCCTTAGCACTTAGAAGTCTAAAAGTCCAAGCTACTGGATTCCCATCTTCATCAACAAATCTATCTGATACAACTATTTCAAAATTTTCTCTTTTTCCCTTTGCCACTTCAGGCATAAAGTAATTTAAATTTTTCTCCATTTTATCTCTCCTCAATATCCTCAAAAGTTCCTTCGATTTCTTGTTCCAAATGGGAATTTTCAATATCTAATTTAAAAATTTCACCACCATCTAAATAACATCTCTTTAAAATAAGCCTGTCTTCTCCACCCTCAAAATTAGGATCATTTTGAGTTAAGAAGATGTCAAAAGATGTTTCCTTTCTTGTCTTCATATATTTAGTTAGAACTTCCCTAAAAGCCTTAGTGTGTGCATACATAGTAGCCGTGAAAGTTCCCTTAGCACTTCCCCCAACACTTAAATCAACAGGAGTTCCAAGTCTTGGAATTGTTTCTCTATCAATATCAATCTTCGCAGTAATATTTTTTAGATAAAACATTGATTCTCTATTTCCATCAATTACAACAACAGCTTCCCCAAATCTACCATTGATTAAGTCGCCGCGTTCTAAAAATTTATCCATTCTTTAACCTCCTATTCCACAATCACGTGCATATAAAGTTTTGCCATTGCCATAACTGGATTAATTAAATATTTGCAGTAAACAGCATCCTTAGCATCTCCAAGTTCAACCTTTATATCTTCAGGTTCTAAATTAGTAATAGCACCCAGTCCTTGAAGCTTAAGAGCGTGATTGTAAATGTCATTCCAGAGAATATTTCTTCCCATTTCGTTGTTTTGTTCCTTATCAAGGTATCTAGTATTAAAAATAGTTGAAACATCATTTCCAACTTGATGAAGCACTCTTATAATTTGATTTTTTGAAAAGTCCTCATTCTTTTTAACACTAAAATCAGTAAAGGAATTAATGTCAGATAAAACTCTTGCTTTGTTATCAACTTCATGGAAAACAAACTGGCCCTTTCTAATTGCAGAAATAAGATCCCTTTGTTTCGTATTTAGGTCAATTGTATATTCTCCATCATAAATATCATTTCCAACAGTCCTATTTATTTCACAACCAGCTTCAGCACCTGCTACCCAATAAACAAGACCAGCTTCATTTTCTTTTGCCTTAGATCCTACATTAATAACAAGTTCACTATTGGCATCAAAATTATATAAAGCGGCTTGGAAGTATGCTCCTTCAAGATTAACTCTTCTCTCAACATAGGACTTATACATTCTCTTTATAGCTTCATCAGTTCCTGCATAGGCAACAACATTAATATATTTCTTTTCAAGTTTTTCCAAGAAGTCAGTATGTGCCTTTGTAGTTTCTTCTCCATTAGTTCCACCACTTAAATTTGCACCAAGAGTTTTAGTCAAAGTTCCTTTAAATTCCACATAAGGGCAATCCGATAAATCCTCAACATTTTTAACTGCAACTTTTTCATAAACTTTAAGAGTTCCAATTTTTAAAGTAACATCAAACTTTTCTTCTTCATCAACATTATTTGCAATAATAACAACAAATTCATTGCCCTTAGTACCTGAATGTTTCGCAGTTATTGTAAGAGATTCAACATTTGCCTTAGCCTTTTGCCCTCCGCCATTTAATCTATAAATGTAAGCAGTCTTAGCATGGGCTAAAAGTTCTCTTAAAGGTAATAACTCTTTATCTGTATATTCAAGACCAAATAACTCAAGAGATTCTCTTTGTAAATCTGAAGGTTCAACAGTTATAATCTCTCCTTCTAAACCAAAACTTAAATTTAAACCACAAGCAACAAAACCTCTTTCACCAAAAATATTAGAAGGTCTTGCCTTTGAGGAAAAGCAAATATAAGTTCCAGAAAGCATTTTGTTTTGTACTGGAGGATTCCAAGTACCACCACCATAAGCCATTATTTAACCTCCCTATTCATAAAATCTTCATAAAGCTTTAAAGCTTCATCCTTTGTATATTCCTTACCATCTTCTAAAATTGCATAAAGAGCATCAACATTACCTATCGGATCTTTAGCATTTAAAAATTGCTCCTTAGTAAATGTAGGAGCATCAGTCTTTTTATCCATTTTTAATTAAACCCTCCTGTTTAAGTCTTCTCATAAGTGGATCAGGTATCTTAACTTTTTCCATCCAAACATTTAAATCAAAAGTCATTACAAGGTCACCATCAATAATTTTTGTCTCGAGATTTTGGCAAGTAACTCCTATATTATTAAGCCTTACCTGCTCCATTCCTGTAAGAAGTGTGAACCTAATTTCTTCTAATTTAAATAAATCATCTTCATCACATCTTAAATAATTAATATTTACAGTGTTATTTAGAAAAAATCTATCATCAAACTGCCTAATAAGCTCAGTTCTAAGAATATTAATAAAAAAACAAGGAGCTTTAACCCCTTGCTTTTGTCTATCAATTTCAATTCTTATATCAGGAAAGATCTCTTTAAGTCTATTAATTACAGCTTGCAAAATAACTACCATAACTCTTTAAACCTCTTTTCAAACTTTCTTTGAAAGATCTTATCCATAACTTTCTCTAAATTTTTTTCAGCAATTGTAAGCATAAAAACTCCATCTTTCCAGCCTAAAGTATCCCCACCGCTAACAATCCTGTGACCGTACTCAACATAGCTTGCATATTCTACATCATTAGAAATTTCAATTTCATATACACTTCCATTTTTCTTAACATCATCAATATTCCAGGATTCCCTAAGAAAACCAGTGTCAACTGGAGTATTTTTTACAGTAGCTTGGAAAATTCTTGTAGCAACCTCATAAATAGCCTCCATGAAAATTTCATCAGTTACCCTCTTAAATTTGCCTAGATTATTTCTATATCCTTTTAAATCTTTAGTATCTATTTTCATGAAACATCAACCTTTTCAAGAACATATCGTCTGTGGGAAAGATGAATTGAAGGAATATCAGAAAACTTATAGTGATATACACTTCCATCACATCTTGTTACAATAACATCAGAACCTTTTGGAATATCCACATGAGGTCCCGTTGTCAAAATATCTTTTCTCTCTGCTTCACTATGACCAATAAAATCATCACTGTGAGAAGATGTATTTAAGCTAAGTCTACAAGGTTCATCTTTTACAACAGTAACCTTTCTTCTCTTTGTTACTTTAGTTTTTTCATCTTCATAAGTTTCAAGGCAAATTGCACTTACCCTATCTTCATATAAAAGTGATAGACTTTCTCCATAGGAATCATAATCAATTACCATTTTAAGCACCTATACCTGCTACAAAAAACTTCAAGTCTTGAATCAAATAAATCATTTAACCTATTTTTATAACTTAAAATTTTAGCATCTCTTATTTCTTCATCACTTCTACTGTCAAATTCAACCCTAGTATTTTCAATAGAAATTGACTTAGCAAGTCTTTTTCTTCCTTCAATAGGTTCTTTAGTATTTTTTAAGTCATCAGTTTCTATTTTATTCAGAATTCCTTTTATCGCTATAAAATATTCAATAAACCTATTAGCATCTTCCGGGAAATCTTCCCTGTAGCAAGCCCATCTTAAAGTATCTAAAACCTCATCATGAATAAAATTAAAAAGCTGGGCATCAATCTCATCTCCACCCAACTCTTTAATAATTTTATTTACATTATCAAGGCTAATCATTTTACTTTAGCAACAAATACTTCATTGCAAGCCTCAAAAGATGGAATTGCTCTTGCAACAGATTTCGTGATTCTTGCTACCGGATCTATTCTCCTATAAATAACAGAAGTTATAAAGTCCTTATTTCTAAGATCAATATTAGACACTTGTGGAAGTTCAACCTCTTCAGCAGTTAAACCAAAATAAGTATTTCCTAGCTTAGTTTCAGGCATAAGAATTACAGTATCTGCTTTAACTAGAGGAAGTAGGCTTCCATCTGCAAGTCTATATTTTTCATTGCAAACAGCGATTGTAGGTAAATCTCTTTGACTTAAAAAGTCATTTAAGTTTTGCATACTTGGCACAATGGAAGAATTAACCCCAAAAATAGCCTTTCTTACAGCTTCAGAATTTAAAAGAAGTCTTGAAGTCGCCTTATCCATTAACATTCTACTAGGATTTACTCCAGTATCATCAACAATCTTATCTACCCATGTGTCAAGATTATTTACAGGATCAGCAGTAGCTTCTGACCATCTTGCAGAAGTCTTTAAATTTTCTTGATGAGTTTCCGGCATATGATAATCAATAACACCCTTAACACCATTTTCATCAAGAGTGAGTTTGCCAGTTTGTAATATTTCAAATCTCATCATATTAATTCTCTTGTAAACAGAATCAATAGTTAAATCAACATCATTAAAAATCTTATTTAATACAGCTTGTTCCTCTGCAGGAGTTCTTGGATTTTGAAGCTTAACAATTTCATCTTCTGAAATGAACTTAGAATCCTTAACTAAAAGCATATCTAAAATATTTTTAGCAAATCCATTTCTTCCTGATAACTTTGTATTAGTATCTGGTGCATAAACCTCAGCAGTAACAGGAAGTTTATTGCCACCAATAATATATTCAATTTTTAAATCATCAGTCTTTATATTAGGAAATAATAAATTCCCAATATTATCTCCCTCTAGTTTTGTTCTTGCATACTCTCTTAAATCTAAATTCCCGTTATTTAAGTTTAAAATAGCATTAGTTAATTGTTCTGGCATTTATATTTCCCCCTTACACTAATTTAATTTCAGTTAGCTTTGCTTCAGCATTAATCGCTTCAGGAAGCTTGTCCTTATAGACATAACCTTCAATAAGAAGAGGTGCTTCCATATCTCCATCGGTTACATCAATATCAAAGGGAATAATTCCCTTGGCAGTCGCATCATTTTTTGGATAAACACTTCCTGCTTTAACAATATTTCTTCCACTTACATCTTTGCCACTCCCCTTTTTTAAAGTAACTGTTACAGCTACATAAGGATCAGCAAAAACTAAAACACTATTCTTACCATCATAAGCAATATTCTTTCCTAACATTATTTACCTCCTATTATCCCCATGGATTAAATTTTTCTTCTTGGTCTTCTCTCTTAATAACAGCATCAAAAAGTCCCTTTGGCTTTTCCCTGTTATCTCCAGCAATATTTGGGTTTGCACCTCTTAAATCATTATTAGCAAATAAAGATTTTAAAGAATTATCTTCCCTTAAAGCTTTCATTTGTTCATCAATACCAATAAGCTTTTCATCTTCATATTTGATATCTTTATTATTGAGTAACTTCTTTAAGACACCGACATTATTGACCCTTTGATTATAAAGATACTCAGTAATAGCATTGTCTTTTCTTATAGCTTTTAAATTTTCTTCAGCTTCTTCCTTAGCTTTCTTGTTAGCTTCCTTTAAACTATTAATCTCAGCTTCAAGTTCTTCCTTATTTCCACTAAGTTTCTTTAAACCATCTATTTGCTTGTCTCTCTTAGAGATTTCACTATTAAGACTTTCCAAACTATCCTTTACTTCCTTATATCTATAACCAGGTACATAATCTTTGTTTACATCTTCCAAAATCTTATCTGCAAGATCTTCAGCAATTCCCATTTCTAACAACTTTTCTTTACTTAACATAATTTACCTCCTATTTACGCAATAGTTACTAATCGCCATTTTACAGTTGGCTAACTTTCAAGTTATTTGTCCCACCCCTATGTGCAAAAATATAACTTGTAGCACTTCCCACTTTGACCAATAAAAAAGCAACTATTTAAGTTTTCTTAATAGTTGCTAATTATATTATTAATCTTTAAACTTTAACCAATCTAGTGACTCAGAATCTAATTCAAAGGTCCACTCATAATTATTAATCTCAATTAAACAAATATTATTAAAATGTACCCTTTCATAAATTCCATCACTTCTTTTTAGGTCTAAAACAATTCCAAAACTATCTCCTTTTTGAAGTTCAATGTCATCTGAAATATCTGTAAGAATCAGAGAATAAAAATCCTTAATCCTAACGACACCCTTACCTAAACTTTTAATTTCAGATTCAAGCTCATACAAGAGCAATTCTGCCTTATCGACTTCAAAGCTTTCTCTGTTACCCTTCCTATACAAAAGTAGTTTAACATTTTCACCCTTCAAAGTTTTAACCAATGTTTTTCTCATTTCAACTACACCTCTTTAATTACCAGGGTTTAAAATCTTTAACTATATCATAGGCTTTTCTCATCAAACTATTTTCTTGTAAAAATTCAATCCCTTTTGGTGTAATTACTGCATCTTCATAATTCTTAAAATATTCTAAGTTTTTATCTATTTCTAGCCTAGGTAAAGAGACAAAAGTTATACCATCTAAATACTTATCATTAATCAAATTTTTATAAATATAAATTAAATAAGCATCAGATATTCTTTCAGGATAAGTTGATAAATCTAAAATCTCTCTCTTAGGTTTTTGTCCAACTTTTAAGCACTCGTATAAGTAAGATAAAACATAATAAACAACTGTATAATAGTCATTCTTCGCCATCTCATCACCTCCAATAAAAAAGCACATCTAACTTTTTTGTTAGTGTGCTTAATATTTATATTTTATTAAAAATTTTTCAAATTTATAAAAATTACTCTTGTAACTCATGAAGTTCCTCGTGACCCGTGAAAGAATCTACTGGAGTTCCTGGAGAATATCTTTGATATTTTTCAAAACATCGCCTAGCCTCTTCAACAAAGATTTTTCTTTTTCTAGTTATCTTTGGAGAATACCCTGGTATCCTTCTTTCGATATAAGCAAAATAATCATCTTTGCTAAACTCTCTATTTTCATGATATTTTAAAGGTTCAAACCTTTCAATTCTAAGCTCATAATCATTTTGAATGTCTCTAAATTTACCCATCGGTGTATAATATCCAAAATCTTCATAAAACTCTTTGCTTTTAATGAAAAAAGTTTCATCAACATGAAGATTTGGATATTCATCAAAAAAACCACTTGCATTTAAATACTTTTCCCAGTCTTTTTTGTCAAATTCAAACATCGCAAACCTCCAATACTATATATGATACATTTTTCTTTTGTCTTGGATTATACCATTCTCTTATATCAACTATTTTAAACTTAGTATATCTCTTTAATAAAAATTCAAGTTCATCAAAATGCCTACTAAAACTTGAAATAAAAGCTCCTCTACCTTTTCCTCCTGGTAATTTTATCTCAAATACAGCATCTTTATTAAGAAAGGCATTATCTAAAATTATAGAAGTACTTGTGTATCCCTTATCAATATAAGACTTACCTAAAAGATTCTCTAAGTTATTAATATCAAATTCCCTATAAAGAAAATCTAAATTACTACCTCTGTATAAAGAAACATCTTCGGGAACTTCAAACCTGGATATTATATTATCTAAATCCTGAACATAACTTTTTATGTCATCATCAGCAATCCTACTTCTAAGAATTGAATTTATCTGCTTATCACCTGCATGGGAATAGAAGGCTATGCTTTTTGCTTCATCTGTGCTTACTGAGTCTTCAAAATCAAAAAGATTATCCATTCCGATAAACTCTTCAAAATCCTCAAAGTTTTTAAATTTTTTAGTTTTTCCGAATGTATGTTCACTTATATTATAATCATTTGGATCACTATTTACAACATATTTCTTATACCACTCTTTATAAGTTAAATTTTCAACCCTAAGACTTTTTCCAGTCTCAGGATCTCTTGCCATTCTCGTATTTTCTATCTCAGCTTGAATATCATCGTCATAATAAGGTACTGTTGTCGAACGGCAATACACATGATAGGGTGGGGCTGTAACTCCTCTTTCATAGTCTTTAACATCAAATACTTTTCCGTCTAAGTCCCTACAAATATTAGAAGTTCTTAAATCAAGTGTCGCTACTACCTCATATTTTTCTACTCCCATTCTCTCATACACTGCTTTTCTTGACTGAGAATGTATTGCTGAACTTTCTGTTAAAACAAGTCTTTTAGCATTTGATTTACTAACTTCTAATTTATCAGAAATAGCTTTTGTGATTTCATCTGGTCTTTTACCTGTAATTAAGCCTTGCCTTAAATCTGTATCAAGTGTAGCTAATAATTTATCCTTTCTTTTCCAAATCCTATCAGAAAAGTTTTCTCCGTCATTTGTCCATGAAGTATTTAAAATATTATTTACAAAGTCTTTGGATAGACTATTTATATTTTTATATCCTGTAATTCTCTGCAGTTCATATAAATCTTTATAATAAGAAGATGTGGAATTATTTGAAAGATGATCAAATAATTTCTTTTGTTCCTCATTTAATAGACTTGCTACCTTTGATTTCATAGACACTTGCATTGCTTGCAGTCTTGATATCCTAACTCTTCTCGAAATTATATCAAGTTCTTGTTCTATATTGGGGCTAATAAATCCTTTTGATGCTTTTCTAAACTCATCAAGACCAGATTTAAAGGATCTAATCTCATATTTATTTAAAAGCTTTTTAGCTTCTGCCATGCTCACATCTTCCATGGCGCTTAATAGTTTAAAGATTTCGCCATCAATGTCTTCTATAGTTCTTTCATAAATTTTAAAAATCTCTTTTACATATTCTTCATCGCTATCAAATACATCCTTTGTTGATTTTATAAATCTATTCTTCCAGTAATCCGTCATAGTCGGACTCCTCTTTCATCTCAAAGCTCTTTTGTTTTATTTCTTCTTCAACATCATTAACCCAAGGATGATGCTTCATTATAGTTTTTTCAGAAATTATGCCTGATGATTTCTGAGCATTTTCTATTGTCGCAGATTCATTAATTAAAATATTTCTATCAAAAGTGAAATCAACTTTTTGATACTTATAACCCTTATAGAAATTATAAAAATAAAGTAGAATATCTAAACTTACTTTAAATTCAGTTTCCATCTCATTGGCATCTAAATCTATATTGGTATAAAGGGATTGAATTGTCATTTGATTTACAGCCTTTTGAAATAAATCTGAATTAGTGTCTACACCCCTTCCTACATCAATAATTGCCCTTCTCAATATCTCTAATAGAGTCTGATAATTGCTAATATCCATGTCAACCTTTAGTGTAGAAACATCAGCATTGCCTGTTTGTGAATTTGAGGAGAAGGCAAGTATTCCACTTCTATTTATGCCTTTTCTTATTTCTTTTAAAGATTCTTCGTCATGTCCACCAATATTTTTTAGAACTAAAATTGTATTTCTTGAATCTTCATCCATAGAATCCATGAACTTTGAAAGAATTTGATTTATTGCATCTTGTAAAGTCTTAACCCTATTTAGAAGAGGCTGTTCCTGTTCGTCCATTCTAAAATAAATAAGAGGAATCCTCCCCCAATTTCCTATTTCACCTCCAATAGTAAAATAAGCCTCTCTACTTGTTAAAATCAATTCTCCGTTTTTTTCAATGTATTTATCAATTCCATATAAGTGATAATATTCAACAATTTGTGTTTCATTGTCATCATAATCAACAGAAGTATAAAATCTAATAAAACCACTAAGCCAAGTGTGAAGTTTATCCTCCCATATAGGTATTATTTCAAGAGGGTCAAACTTCATTAATTTGAAATTGCCTTCAAAATCTATATAGGGATAAATATATCCCATATTAGCAAGTAAGGAATCCTTGCCAACTGACTTAATGAGTTTATGAAATTTTAAGTCAAATAATTCATTTAATTCTTTTTGATAACTTTTATTTTCAGTATTTACTCCTATAGGTCTTGTTAGTAAATAATTCTTTTTTTGATCTACTAAAACAGAATATAAGTTATTCATTATTTTATTATTAGGTAAATTATTGACTTCTTCTCTAGTCCCTTTTATAGATCCTATAGCTAATCTCTTTTTATCTAATATGTCCTGATTATTATTGTAATACCTATAACTTGTTAAGATATCCTTGTAATCTTCACTATTCCTATAATCATCTAAAATCTTTCTAATTATTTTTGGAGATATATTATCCAAAATATAAACCCCCTGCCTCTATTATATTTTCTGCAACTCCTGTAGTTGCGTCTTGTGCATCGTCGTGTGTATTCTTTCCTTCTCTTTGATACTCTTTCATACTAACAAAATACTCATTCCACTTGTTGTGCCAGTTGCTAGGATAATAAATATGTTCCATAACCCAAGTAGCATTACTTAGTATCCTCGCATTCTTGTTATTGGTTTGATGAAATGTTCTTACAATAGTCTTGTGATTGCCAAGGCCTCTCATGTTTCTTTCAACTTGTCTTGCAAATCCTCTTCCACCATTATTTCCTTCAACAAGAGCATTATTAACCTTGAATTCAGTAAGTCTTTTTGCAACTTCTTTTTCAGTTATCTCCATGTGAGCCTTTGTATAATAAACATCTAAAATATAGGCTTCTCTATTTAACACACCATATATAATGTTACAAAGGTAATCATCACCAGTATCTGCAGTATCGCAATAGGATTTAATCTCAGTAAACTTATAATTACCAAACATATCCTTAGGAATTTCATCATAAGTTTTAAAACTTTTATATAAAGTACCCTTTAAATCAATAGGCTCTTGCTGGTAATTAGCAAGAGCAATTTCAGGACTCATTGTTTTTGTTTTAATTGTATAAGACTCATAATTTAAAATATCATCACAAAGCATAGATCCATCATCTTTTATAGCCTTGTATAATACCTGTTTATAACTAATCTTATTTTCATTGCAGTGAGAAATAAGTCTGCCAGCCAAGTCCTTCGAATGCCATCTAGTCATAACAACGATAATTTTCCAATCATTACCTTCTAAACGAGATAACATTGTATCAGTAAACCAAGACCATTGTTTATCTCTATTTAGAGAATTATTAGCTTCACTTGCATTCTTTATTAAGTCATCGATTACAATTATATTTGCACCAAAACCTGTTGCAGTTCCTGTTGGAGAAGTTGCTAAATAATTATTGTTCCCCTTTTCCAAGCTCCATAAATTAGCAGCACCATCTCCTTGTTTTATGTTTGTTTGTGGAAATATATCCGAAAATATAACTTTATCCTTATCTGCCTTTTTCTCTGTAATAGAATCTCTTACCATTTTAGAAAAAGAAGTAGAAAGAGTTTCATTGTATGATCCAGTCATTATTTTTAAAGAGTTATCATTTCCCAAAAGCCACTGTATAAAATGACCTATTGTAAAAGTCTTCCCATGTCTAAGCTAAGGAGGCATATTAACTATGAGAACTTTTTTATCTGACTTTAGAAAACTTTGTAAACTATTACAAAACTCTTTTAAATAACTTCTGCCTTTCTTATAAAACTTTGGAGTTTTAAGTTGGCAGTAAAAATAAAAGTCTTTTCTTGCAAGAGCAAGTTTAGCTTGTTTCTTTATCTCATAGTTAATAGCCATAACAAACCTCCTAGTCACTTTTAATTAACTTTCTAAGTTCCTCTACACTCAAACCATCAAAGGGATTATTAGTTTTTATATTCCCTGTGAGATTAATATTTTCAATAAACATACCTTGGACCCTAGCTAATAACTCACTAGTTTTAATTCTGTCCTTTATCTCAACTTTTTCATCTCTAAAAGTCTTAGTCCAGAATTCTTGAATTTCTTTAGCATCGGCAATCTTTTCTTTTTCAATTTTTTTATTGATCTCATTTATATATTCTAAAACAGAAAGCTTTGCAGACTTCGAATTAGGATTTAACCACTCAGCCGCCCTATCTCTTGCTGTGCTTTCAGCAAATCCAGCTTTAATTGCTGACTCAATTATTTTTCCAGTTCTGATGTACTCATCAGCAAACTTTTTATCTCTCGCATTTAATTTCATACACCATCACCTCCAAAATAAATTTGTGCATAACAAAAGAGACCCTACATAAAGGTCTCTTTTATGAATAAATATGAATTTTCTCTGGTAATCATTAACTACATTCTTACATTTTATATACTAACACAGAAAAATCGCCCAAAACGCCCAAAATAAAAAAGAGTGGTTTTTTATAACCACTCATATCATTTGAAGTATAGATTTTTAAACTTGTAATCTTTCTAATAAAGCGTCTTGCAATATTTTAGAAAAATTTATTCCTTGCTCTTCCGCTTTCTCATTTAACCAAGCTGGTATTGTGCAATTTTTTCTTACAGACATATTTTTTAACTTTAATCTGTATTGTTTGAAATCAATATCAACCCAAGTTAAATAATCATAATCTTCTTTTTCATGATCTTTAACATCCGGGAATTTAACTTTCTCATCTTCGTAATCAATTCCCATTATTCCGATTGCATCTCTAGCCATTTCAATAGAGTCTGCTAAATCTGAACCTTGGGTATGAATATCCCAGTCAGGAATATAAACGTAATACCCATCATCAGTTCTTTTTATCAGAACTTGATAAACTCCTTTCATAATTTCGACCTCCTTTTTTTATACACACAATAAAATGTCCTATTTGAAGTATTTATAATGAAATCTTGCAGGTCTATTTAAGACCTGCTTTTTTTAAGATTTCTTTTGCCGTTATTTCGTTAATTTCTTTGTGTCTAGGTATTGGCATTATTTTTCCATCTTTAGTGAAAATGTCATGTCTTCCACCTGGCTTTTTATAATACCATCCTAGTTCATTTAACTTTTTAACAAGCTCTCTATACTTCATAGAATCACCCTTTCTATAATCTATTATACGCATTTTATACGTATTGTCAATAGGTTAATTAAAAAATCTTTCATGAATTTTTCTGGAGTAACTTTCGTGGGTACTACCTAACTTTAAACTTATCCTTTGCCAAGACCAGCCCTCAACATATCTGAGTTGAAAAACAAGTCTAGTCCTTGAGTCTTCAATGTTATTAATAAAATTTTCAATATCAACCTTTAACTTTTTACACTTCTCAATTCTATAAAATAACTTTTCTCTTAATTTTTTTATGTAAAGAGAATCCTCAACCCCTTGAATTTTTAATTCATACTGAGTATAAGGAAACTCTCTTTGTGAAGATTGAACTTTATCAGTAACAATTTTACCTTCATAATTTTTTATTTTATTTTCAAGTTCTTTGATTTCAATAAGTAAATATCTATACTGTAAAAGTTCTTTTTTTGTCATTAATATCTCCTGTAACAATAAATATAATCTTGCCAAATTTCTACATAATATCCACGATTTTTATAATAATTTACAATTTTTATTTTATCCCTAATTGTTTTGTAGGGAATTAATAAACATGCCTGCATTCATCAAAAGCCCTCTATAAGTTATTTTATAGTCATTCTCCCACCTCCTTCCAATTCCAGTCTACATTTGCTAAAACATATTCAAACAAATAGCTATCTATTTCATCTTCGGTCATTCCATCCTCAATCTCTAAAATATCCTTTTTTATATCTAAATGTGCCATGATTTTTACTTTCATTAAATATCTCCTCATCATCTTCAATTTGTGATAATTTTTCCATTAATTCTTTAACTTTCATTTCTTACCTACATTTTTATTCTTAAAAACCCTAACAAAACTTAACATTTTAATTTTTCAATCCTTCTTCGTATTTCTTCGTTTTTCTTAGTTCTACAAAAACACCGATAAAAACCGATTATTTACATTCCAAACTAAATCCATGAAGTTTGAGCCAAACAGCAGAATTTTCCCAACCATCTAATTTTCTTGCAACAATAAGTTTGTGCATAGAAGCTTTAACTATTTTCATAGGTGGTATATAAACATCAGGATTATATTTCTTAGCAAATTTAATTAACTTAATTGGATTTCTAGTTATAATTGTGCTCTCTAATTCTTTTATATATTTTTCTTTATTCATTTACGCTACCTATCTCATTTAACCTATTTAAAATCATTTTTCCATCCAGTCCGGTAATAAAATAAAAATATTCAGACAAGAAGAATGAAATTACCTCATCAAGACTAACAAAACTACATTGACGAGAGAAAGAAATTTTTTTACCAGCAATCAATCTATTGTAATCTTCAATTGCTTGGTTTACCACCATTCGTATGAGGTCTAAGTAGGGATCTTTACTTCGTAATTCTTTTTCATTGACCATTTTTACTCACCACCTCTTCTAAAAAAATTTCCACTCTTGGATTTACCTTGTCATATAGCACCCTAGAACCGTCATGAGAAACAATAATCTTAGAATTATCATCAGCTATCACATGACCAGCGACAAGAATATCACAAGTAGCTTCCAGGAGATTAACAAGATCAACCCTGTGCCTTGTAGGCATGTAATAAAGACACTTCAAGTTATATTTACCAACAAGCTTTAATTTATACTTGCCAGTAATCTGCAATAAACACTCTTTCTCATAAGCAACATAAGCCTTTGAAGGCAGGAGTTTATGATAATTTCCGCGCTTAACAATCCTTGACGAGTTTTTCTTAGTAATAGGTCTGCCATATAAAATTAAATGCACTCCTCTACCTCCTCGATATTTTTAAGGCTTGTAACAATTACAGAATTAGCATTTGGATCTTCTAGTTCAACAAAATATTTGTATTTTCCCTCTTCAGCTCTTAAAATAACAGCACTTAAAAGCATAGGTTGACAATTTTTTTCACTCAAAATATTTAAACCAACATCTGTAAATTTCACAAAGCCAGAATTTTTTAAAATAATTTGAGCCCTTTTAATATCCATAAATCACCTCAAATCATACTTCTCATAAGCTTCTTCTCTTTTTTTGCGTGCTACATCCTCAAGTTCATCAGAAGTGTAAGAGTCAGTAATTCCCTTGAAATTGTGAAAAGAATTTTTATTTTTAGTTTTATAAGTCTTGTAATCTCCCCTTGAAATTTTTAAAAGAAAATCATCACTAGCCTTGTTTAAATCTATATTTTCTCTAATCCATGTACTTTCTTTAATTTTTTCAAGAAATAAATCCAAATCATACTTCTCTGCGATTTTAGAGAGAGTTTGAAGAGTTATTTTATGTTTTAAGACATTATTAAATAAAGCTAAGTTATTTTTTATATATAACTCTCTCTCTTTACTTTTCTTTTCTTTTCTTTCCTTTTCTTTCCTTTGTGTACTTTTGCTTACAATAACCCCAGTTTCTGCAACATTAACCCCAGTTTCTGCAACATTAACCCCAGTTTCTGCAACATTAATTAACAATAACTCACTAATAACATGTATATTTTTTCTTCTTTTTGTAATTTCAAAAAATCTTTTTTGAATACCTCTTGAGGTTAACACTTTATATTTTTCAAATAATTCACAATCAAATAATCCAACTTGCAAACATTTCTTGACTGTTTCATCGACATACACTTCTTTAACACCAATCTCATCAGCAATTAAAAAACATATATCTTCATTCCACCTCATGAAATACCCTTCATCTTTATAGATATTTCCAAGCAGAAAAACAATAATTGCCACACTACTAGGCCCGCAAGCTTTGATCACTCGTTTTATTTTTAAATCATTTAAAAAATCTACATTTAATGGATAATAATCTATTCCTTTTATAATTGGTCTTGCCATAACATTCTCTTTTCAAGCCTTAGAACCCTTTTACAAGTTCTAAGGCCCAAATCATTATTTCAATTAATTAAAATGGAAGATCATTTTCATCGGGAAATGGTCTATCTTCATCTATAAATTTATTGGCCTCAGAATTAGCATTATTATTTACAGGGCTTACAGGATGTTCATTTGTATTTCCTTCATTTGCTTCGTTTAAAAGTTTATTTGCCCCTTCTTTTAATATTGGATCCTTGGCATTATCAGCAAGCCACTTAATATATGATTTATCCTTAGCAAATATTTCTCCAAGTAATTGTCCCTTATATTTGCCAAAACTAACCTTAAATCTACCTGCATCATCAGAAGACATATTTTCTAATTGCTCTTTTTGGTTAAAGTTTTTAATGTCTTCCATATCTTGAGTAAATACTTCAGATAGCGATGCAACAGTTAAACTAGCATCTACTTGAGCCCTTTTCTTTGCCATCTTTAAAATAGTATTAACTTGACTATAAATTTCATCATTTTCTACTCTCACTCTTCCATATTGATTAGATTTTAAAGAATTAGGATCTATTCCTACTGGAACATCTTCAGGCTTTACCCATCTATATCTATATTTATCTTCCTTACTATTGCAATTACCAAGACCTTCAGTAATTTTTATTCCATTTTTAGATAAAACACATCTTACAGTATAGGAAAAAACACCCTTGCTCCAATCTTCAACCCTATCAATAATTTCATATTCACTGGTAAGACCAAACATCATTAAAATTTTTTCTGCACCAGGTTTCAAAAGCGTAGGTTTTTGTGTTCCTGGTATTGTGTCATAATCTTGCCCACCTCTTAAAGCTCCCTTTATAGCCGTTTGTATTCTTGCAACTTTACTAAGAGTTGTGGAAACATCTTCAATTTCTACAGTATCAACAAATTTCATTAATTCATTATTCATAATTTATCTCCTTAATATTTAACATTAAAATTCCTAAATTCAGAACTTACAATACCCTCAACAATTTCGCCATTTTCATCAACAGCAAGGCCATTTTAACCGGTTAATGTTTTCTTAAAATCACTCTTTTTAATAGACTTCTTAACCTCAATAAAATCATAAAGTTCATTATCTTCAAGAAACTCTAAAACCTTATTCTCATCAACCCAGTCAAACTTAGTTTGGAATTTTCCATAAGAAGCAGAACCGACAGCAGTTTTTAGTTTAAACTTAGGATCTTCTTCCATTCTCTTATTAACATAAAGCTCTAAAAGACCCTTAAAATATGCCTCATCATCATCTAGCTTTTTAAGTTCTTTCTCAAGATATTCTTTATATTCATCAATTATATTTTTGACATAGGCAGTTTGCTCTTCCCTAATCTTTTTAATCTGTCCCAACTTCCTAAAACACCAGTCGCAAGCAGATAAAGAATCAACAACAAACTTTTCTCTTGCCTCTTCCTTTTCCTCTTCCTTATAATCTTCAATAGTTAATAAATTCTCCATCAATAAACCCTCCTTCTATCTCCATTTTCAATTTTATCTATTACACTTTGTAAATATTCGTTAGCCTCTTCATAGGGATAAGCATCAAATCTTTTTTTCCTGTGATTCTTCATCATCAAATTCTTATAATAAGTTTCTGAAAGAATAGGTCTAATCTCTTCTCTAGCATCACAAGAATTTAATTTATAAGAAATCTTGAAAAAGAAATCCTTAGATTCTTTTGTAACCTTAATATATGAAACCAATCCTACATAATTCATTAAAAATCACCATCCATAACATATTCACTCGCAATCATCTCAGCCCTATTAATAGCATCACTTAATCTTTCCATCTTCTTCAAAATATCTTCCTTGTTTTTTATAAGCTCCTCATTATTTTCATCTCCTGATAATAAATATTCAGCATAAGCCAACTCGTCAACAGTATTTTTAAATTCTCTTTCAATATTTGTCATTTTCAAAACTCCTTTATTTGTGATATAATAAAGGCAAGATAATAATTCTTAAGTCCTTGAGTTTTAGTCGACCTGGGACTTTTTTCTTGCCCTCATCTAGTTTAAAATCTCCAACCTCAACCAAAACAAACCCATCCTAAACAAAAACTGATATATGTTCCTAAAACACCTAAAATCGTATAAAGCATAATCTTAATGCCCCTAATAGTATTTCTTTTTCTCCTACTTTTTTCTAAAAGAGCCGCAGTTTTTTTCCTTAACTCTTCAGCTTTTTTAGTCTGATTCTTAAGATAATTTCTTCTAGTAATTAGAATTTTCATTTCCTCAGTCATTTTTTACTCCCTTTCCTCTTTAAATTTGTCTACCAAAAGCTTTATAAAAGCTTCCCAGTCAGCTTGGTTGTCACTATATTCGATGGCAACTTCAAAATTCTTGTCCATAACTACCTCCTAAAAACTTATTAGTAAAATAAATCTGTCCTTTACCAGTCATCTTCGTTGTCGTAGTTGTCCTGATACTGCCATCAGGATTGTTGATGACTCTTACCTTGGTTTCAAAAAGTCCTTGCTCCATAGACTTTTGTGTTGGCTGGTTTCTTCTTTCTCCAGTTTTTGCAGAGATAACCTTGATTTCTTAAAGTGGCAAACAGTCTATTTTGCCCCATGTTTGGTAAGCCGTTTTGTTTTAATCTCTTAGCAAATTCGCCTATAAGAATTGAGTTCTCGGCTACTTCGCAAGAATCAGAGAATAAAACCTTAGGTTTATTCCTTTCATTTTCTTCTTCAGCTAAAATTCTTCTTTGTTTTTCCTCTTTTAGAGTTGTTGCAAGCTGTATCAAGTAGTCCGGGTCTGTAAGAGTCCTTTCAATGACTGTTTCTGTCATGTAGGCTCCGTGTTTTCTTATTGTTGGTAAGACTTCTGATGTAACCCAGTCAGCAAATTTTTCTGCTTCAGGCTTTCGGCTTTTGAAAATTAACTTATAGAGATTTGATTCATTAATAAAATTTGCTTGTTGTTTTCTTCCAATGTTATCGATGACCTCATTACTAATGACCCCATCTCTATTAAGTCTTGTTTTTGCTTGACTTGGATTGTTAATATCCAAAACTCTACATACATCGTTTAAATTAAAATAAGGTTCGTCATTAATAATTGATGTTCGGACTTGTCCAAACTCTTTATTTTCAAAAATTCTTAAATCATTCATTTCTGCTCCTTTCTTACTCGTAAATTTCCCACCAGTTAATTTCTAAGACCTTTCCAATCTTCTTAGCTATACTTACTGGCAATTTCCTTCTTCCGTTTTCATAGTGTCCGTATCTAGCCTCTTTAATTCCTATTAACCTTGATAGTTCTCTTGCAGTTAAACCTTTATTTTCTCTAATTTCTTTTAATTTTTTCATGTTTTATCCTCTTGTCATTAAATACTACATTTTGTATAATTGATTAAAATTAAGCTAAAGGAGATATTTATGGATTTAGAAAAATATTTAAAACAATATAGTAAATATCAAAATCAGATAGATTTACTTTCAAATCATTATTCCAAAATAGATGAAGCAATCCGCAAAATTGACCAAATCCAGAAAATAGAGAATTTAACATCAGCTGAATATATGCTCAATATCCAAGATCACATAAATATGGTGAATAACTTTTTAGCCTCTTATGATGCAATTAATAATTGTGCTAGATTTCATGAGCAATTAAACATCGCAAACAAACTCGCTTTAATTAATAGCAATATTGAGAAAATACAGAGCGTGCAATCCTTAATTGAAAAAGTTAATTTGCAAAATTATTCAAATGTACTTTTTGATTTTAAGATTCGAGAAATTTTAAAATCTTATAATGATCTTGAAAATTTATTGGATGACACTCCATCAGCCCCTATAGAAGTCCAAGATACTAAGGTTAAATTAAACGAGCTCCTAAACTTAAAAAAAATTAATTACTATAAAGAATGTTTTGGTATTAATAACTTTTCTATTACCTATTCATAGTATGTTGTTGATTTTCTATCCAGAACTTAGAGGAGAATCTGAACGTATCCATAGTCTTATTTCTGAACTCGTAGCAGTTGTCTTATTATGGTCTGCAAATAAATCAAGCAAAGATTAAAGAAAAACTGAACATTTATATCTCCTAATAACCGCTTAGCATAATCAGGATCATAATTTGAATTTTCAATAAGCCTTATTCTTCTTTCAAACTCATCAATACTAGGTATATTAAGGACTTGTAAAAAAACTCCAGACATAGACTCGTCTTTTAAACTTTTCTTGATTTTTTCTATAGCATCCTTAATTTCTTCTCTTTCTTTTTCCATTACTTACTCCTTATAGTTTTATTCCTTGCCTTGAATATTTAGCCAACCAGTCAACAACCTCTTCTTTTATAAAAAGTAACCTGTTGCCATTTCTGAGCTTTGGGAAGTCAGGATATTTTTTTGCCATAGATCTTATTTTGTGTTCACCTATAGGAATTTCCCTGGCGAGCTCCTTAGCTGTCATTAATGTAGCTTCCATTTTATTCACCTACCTTTATTTTAAATTTGCTATAATCACCCTAAGGAGGTGATTACAATGGAAATGATTCCTGTTTCATCAAGTAACCTAGAATCAGTAGGTTACGATATAGAAACCAAAACTTTAAGAATCAAATTTCATAATGGATTGTACGAATACTATAATGTACCTGAATCTATTTATTACGGATTGATAAATGCTTCTTCAAAAGGCAAGTATCATGCAGCCTTTATTAAGAATTCTTACAGTTATCAACAACTTTAGCAGGTAATCCATACGAAGTTTCCTCCACTCTTATACCTTCCGAGTTTATTATTATGGTTGTATGAGGGTGGAAATTTTTTATCAATACTCTTAAAATAGGCACGCATAATTCTGCCAATTCTTTTTCACTCATCAAAACCTCCTCTAACTCTATTTAACTTAATAACTAATTCCATCTTCAAGAATCAACACCACCATCTGCTATAATTGCAGTAAGGAGGTGATTATATGTCAGAAGAACTAATACAAACTTACAAACAATTAAAATATCTAATCAACTACCAAGAAGAATCACTTGGTAAAAATCAAAAACTTCTTGTAACGACCAATAAAACCGTAGTTTCTGAAATATCCTACTTAGAACCTAATCTTCTAATTCTATCTGGAATAGATCGAGAAACTCTTGAACCAGCTCAAGACGCAGTTCATTATGCAAATCTACAAATTCACTTGGAAATTGTCTTAGCCAAGCAGGGCGATCAATCAAAAATGCCGAACAGAATTGGATTTTTAGGCTCAGTTCAAACTGATTAATTAATTTTTCAAGATTTTGGTTCATTTGTTCTAGCAAGTGAACCATTTCTCTTTCATCCTTCATCTTCCACCTCCTAATTTAATTTTCTTAACTCACTAAATTCATCTTCAAGAATCAACACCACCATCTGCTATAATTGCAGTAAGGAGGTGATCAAATGTCTTACTCTCATAAAATTCAAAATCAAATCCTAAAAAAGTGCTATGAAAATTACCTGAAAAGTGGGATTCCATCAGGTGAGTTTATTTTTGGATTCGATAACAACATCAGGCAAGACTGGTTTGATACATTAGACGAAATGTATTTAAACTCATATATAAAACCTGGCTACAAAGCCTTAGGTATGAGTAGACTAACATTAACCGAACTTGGACTTGAACTTGCCGAAGAATCTTTTAAATAGAATTTTTAAGTCAAAACCAATGGATTTTACGATATTTATAATTGTGAAATCCATTATTTGCTCTTGCCTAAATTTCACAGGAACACTCTCGTCATTAATTCTTTTAAACATATCTACAACCTTAATTGATAAACCTTTTTTTCTGACATAAATATGATAAATTTCGTCATTTATATAAATCCTGATTCCCTTGGCACTATAATCAGTATTAAATAATCTCATCAATACCTCCTCTCACTCTATCTGTTTACTAACTAAATTCATCTTCAAGAATCAACACCACCATCTGTTATAATTACAGTAAGGAGGTGATTTTATGATTCAATTTACAAACTTTGAAGATTTTAAATTATTGCTATCAAAATTAGAGATTAATAATAAAACATTCTTAATTTATGGATATAAAGAAGAAACTTATCCAAATATTTACTTTGAAGATTCCGTAAAAGACCATGTTTTATTTAAATTCCTAATAATATCAGACTTAGGTTATTTCTACTTCATTGAAAAATATAGCAATGACGAAATAGAAAAAATAAATGAACTAAACAGAGTTTTAGATAAAGAAATGATAATTAATAAAAACTTTAATCTTTCTAATGAAAATAAAATTATTATTTAGCTCTATGATGGATCAGCTATATTACATGATTTAGCTGGTCCATATTATTTACAATTTCAATTATCAGATTTAAAACTAATACCTTGTCACTTAAATTTTCGCAATTGTTATATAAATCAGTCGCCTCTTTAAGAAGATAACTTCCCAATTTATTTTTAAGCTTTTCTAAATCCATCAATACCTCCTCTCACCTCTTTTTATTTTTAATTTGTTATCTTTCGCATATTACGCGACATCTTGAGCAAAAAAAATATCATTTATTTCTTTTGCTGTTAAATTTAATATAATGGCGATTTTTTCCGTTTCCTTTATAGTAAAATTTTCTCCATTATCATTAATTTTTCTATAAAGAGTAGCTTTATTTAAGTCTATTTTGTCAGCCAATTCAGATACAGTGAATCCTTTTTCAACTATTTTTCCTTTTAGCTTATTAATATTAACCATGGCTCCACCTCCTTAAAATATTGTTGCGTATCTGCGATTAATTTTATTATAGCACTGTATTTTTATTTTGCAACATATTTTTTCGCATATTTTATAAAAATATTATTTTTTTGTTATTTTGTGTTGCAATCTTGCGAAAATAATATATAATTATATTAAATAAGGAGGTTATTAAATTGTCAATTGGAGAACGAATTAAAAAAAGAAGGCAAGAATTAAATTTATCTGTTGAAGATGTTGCGAAAGTATTGAACAAAAATAGAGCTACAGTCTATAGATATGAAAGTGATGAAATAGAAAATATGCCTACTTCTGTATTAGAACCACTTTCAAAAATTTTAAATACGACTCCTGCTTACTTAATGGGCTGGGAAGATGAAAACTCAGACCCCATCCTAGAAAATATTCCTGGTATCATCACCCCTGTTAAACTGAAAAAAATTCCCATACTTGGAACTATCGCCTGTGGAAACCCTATACTAGCAGAAGAAAACTATGACGGATATTTTATGATAGATGAAAACTTACCCTATTCAGACTTCATTCTTCGGGCTAAAGGGGATTCCATGATTGACGCTAATATCCACGAAGGAGACCTCGTGTTTTTTAGAAAACAAAATGATGTAGATAATGGAACTATAGCCGCTGTACTTATAGAAGATGAAGCAACTTTAAAAAGAGTTAATAAATCCAATGACACCTTAATCCTTCAACCTTGTAATACAAATTATAATCCAATAATTATTAATAAATCCGACAATAAAAAAGTTCTAATCCTCGGACAAATGGTCGGAGTATATTCTAAAAGAAGTAAATAAAATATATCGTTAATATAAATAAAATGTTTGAGGAGGGATAGATATTTTAAGTTATGAAAAGCTTATAGAAAAAATGAAAGACAAAGGTATAGTTTTTAAAATAGTTTCAGAAAAAGATGCTGAACACTTTCTTAAAGAACATAATTATTATGTAAAGCTAGCCTCTTATAGATTTAATTTTCCAAAAAATAATAAAGGTAAATATATTGGGTTAGATTTTTTTCATTTAAAAGATTTATCTACAATTGATATGCATCTAAAAGTATTGATATTGGAAACCTGTTTAAATATTGAACATGCTTTAAAGGTTAATTTATTAAATGATATAACTACTAAGAACTTAGGCGAATTTGTCATAGTTGAAAAATATATTAACAATTATCCTCGAGTTTTAGATGAAATCGAAAGGCACAGGAATACAAGCTATACAAAATATCTTTTAAATAAATACCCTCATCCTAATTACCCAATTTGGGTATTTCTTGAAGTTATTTCTTTTGGAGAATTAGTTAATTTTTATAAATTTTATTGTAAAGAAGAGTCTTATAAACTAATAGATTATAGACTGCTATACAATGTAAGAGATATAAGGAACGCCTCAGCCCATAGTAATTGCCTTATTCACAACCTTGGGGAAAAGTACAACATTCCAAACGAAAATTTGAGAAAATCATTATTAATTAACTTACATATAGGTAAGGGTTCATTGAATAATAAGCTTAAAAATAAAAGTATTCACGATTTTTCGGCACTTATAGAAACTTTAAATATTGTTGTTAAAAGCGATGAGATTAAAAAACATAGATTAGGTGAATTTATAGATTTTTTTGATAATAGAGTTTTAAGAAATTCTAATGTTTATGAGAATAATTCTTTATTAGTAAGTTCCTATGATTTTATTAAAAAATTACTTGACTCATACTCAAAATTGATATAAAATAAATGCACGAAGAAAAAGGTAAAACTTTTTGTAGGGGATGCATTTATGCATCCCTAATTTTTATTTGTACATAAATTAGGTTAAACCTCTTGAAAAAATAAATATATCAGGAAAAGCCATCGCCTTTCAATCTGATGTACTATAAAGTAAACCTTAGTCAGATATATTTTAAAATACCGTACTAACTTTTTTCTTAGTCAGATATATTTAATAGAATTTTATGGTTTTTTATGGTTTTTTTATGGTTTTTATATCAAACAAAACAAGCAAAATTCAAAAAATTTAATGATTTTATTTGGTTTTATTTGGTTTATAAAAGAAAGGAGCTACTTATGGGAAAAGAAAATAATATGATTAAGCTTTTCGAAAATAAAAAAGTTAGAGCATTATGGGATGAGGAAAAAGAAGAATGGTTTTTCTCTATAATTGATGTAGTAGAAGTTTTAACAGAAAGCAATAATCCTAGAAGATATTGGAGCGATCTAAAAAATAAAATAACAAATGATGAAGGCGGCGATGAACTGTACGAAAAAATCGTACAGTTGAAAATGTTAGCTGCGGATGGAAAGATGAGAAAAACAGATGCTGTCGATATGGAAGGAATATTCAGAATAATTCAATCTATTCCATCTCCCAAAGCTGAACCTTTTAAACTGTGGTTAGCTAAAGTTGGCAAAGAAAGAATTGATGAAACAATAGATCCGGAATTAGCAATCCAAAGAGCTAAAGAAACCTATCTAAAAAAAGGTTATGATGAAAAATGGATACAACAAAGGATGATATCTATTAAGGCAAGAAATGAACTTACTGAACAATGGAAATCACACGGAATAAAAGAAGGAATAGAATATGCCATGCTAACAGATGCATTGACCTTAGAATGGTCCGGCTTAAAAACCAAAGATTACAAAAGTTTAAAAAATATAAAAAAGGGAAATCTAAGGGATAATATGTCGACATTAGAATTAACTTTGAACCAATTAGCTGAAGCAACAACAACTGAACTTACAAAAACATATAATCCACAAGGTTTTGACGAAAACGAAAAAATAACAAAACAAGGCGGCAAAATTGCAGGAGATGCAAGAAAAGCTATAGAGAAAAAAACTGGTAAATCTGTTGTAACAAGTAAAAATGCACTGGATTTCACAAAAAATGATTTAAAACTTGATTCAGAATAAATAAAAAATCCTTGGCTGCTACGAACAGCCAAGGGACAATAGGATTATGATATAACCCACATCAAATAAATTATACCATAATCCTTATTTTTAAATAAGGGGGAAATTATGAAAGAAAAAAATCCAAATGGTTTAGGTAGTCTTACCTATAGAATGGTTAATGGCAAAAAATATTGGACTGGTCGTGTTTCATTAGGACAAGACTTGGAAGGTAAATTAGTTAGAAAGTCATTTTCTAGCTACAAAAAATATGAAGTCATAGAAAAAATGCAAAAGGCATTAGGTCAAACAAATATTGCTGGCTTTACTACCTCTGGGGATAAATCTCTATCTGAATTTATGCATTACTGGCTCTTTAATATAAAAGTTCAGGAAATAAAAAGCACAACTATAGCCAGATATCAAAGCCTTTTAAATCTTCATATAGCACCTTATCCTTTTTCAAGAACTAAGGTAGGAGATATTACTATCTTGAATTTACAAAACTTCATAAACCTACTTGCTGATGATGAAAAAACATCAATTAATACTGTAAAAGATACATTAGCCTTAATTAAAAACTTTCTTGACTACACAATAATTTTAGGAATCTTCCCTACAAACCCTGCCGAATATGTAAAGGTCCCAAAAAAGAATAAAACTGAAAATTCGGGCAAATATAGAATTTTTACCGCTGATGAACAAAAACTTTTAATAAATACTTTGAATCTTGATGACCCTGTAGAACAAAGCCTTTATATAGATTTCTTGACAGGGCTACGAAGAAATGAACTAAGAGGCCTTAGGTGGAAAAATTACTCTGATGGAATCTTAACAATAGAACAGCAACTTAGAAGGTCCTATACTTTTGAAAAAGATGGAACAAGAAAATTAAATAAAAATACTACCCAAGACCTGAAAACTGAAAACTCATATAGAACTGTTGCTCTTCCAAAAATAGCCGATAATCTTTTACAAAAACTAAAAATAAAATCCTATGAAAAACATTTAAGGCTTGGTCAACCCTTTACCGATGATGCCTTTATATTTTCTGATGATTTTTTACAACCTATAGAAGAAAAAAGATGCAATAGGAGATTACAAGCAATATGTAGAAAAATAGGCATAGAACCTAGGCCCCTACATTCCATAAGGCATTCTTATGCCACTAGGCTTTTTGAGGCAGGAGTTGATATAAAAACAGTACAAAAACTAATGGGCCATAGTGACTATAAAACTACTCTTAATATCTATGTCCATGTAATGGATGATGAAAAAGAAAAGGCAGCCGCCGTCTTAGATAAAATGTATAATTAAATTGCGTTACCAACTCGTTACCAACTTTTACAAAATTCAATAAAATAAACGTTGAAATTTAGCCATTATATAATAATTGGTTTTACTTCCTCTTTCCCGCACCATGTTGGGGCTGGCTTTGCCGGTGAAATTATTGCCTATACTGCTGCTATGAAAGGTCTTTGTCAAGAGATTTATTTTGTTGATATTAATGAAAAGAAGGCTATTTCTCAAGCTATGGACATAAATGACGCAAGGTTTTATTATCCAAATGATGTTAAGTCATATTCTTGTGACTATGAGGATCTTTATGAGTGTGATATTATTGTTTTAACTTCTGGTGGCATTCCTGAAACTTCTGATAGATTAGATGAATTAAAGACTAACAAAAAAGTTGTGAGTCAATATACAAAAAGAATTGTTGATAGCGGATTTAAAGGAATTTTTATTGTTGTTTCTAATCCTTGTGATATTATGGCTTATCTTGTGAAAAAAGTTTCTGGTTTTGAATCTTCTAGAGTTATTGGTGCTGGAACTGCACTAGATTCTTCAAGGGCTAATAGTCTTCTTTCTAAAATCACAGGTATCAGTGCAAAATCTATAAATGCTATTGTTATGGGTGAGCATGGTGAGAGTCAATTTGTCCCTTGGTCTCAAGTTAAAATTGCTGGTCTAAGTTTTTATGATTATAAGAATAAATATAAAGACCAATTTATTAATTTCAAGGAAGATGATTTTGAAGATCAAGTCAGAAAACGTGGATGGGAAATTTATTTAGGCAAATCTTCTACTCAATATGGAATAGCTAATACTATAAATGCCATTATTTCTGCAATTGTTCATGATGAAAATAAAGTGATAAATGTTTCTGCAATGTTGAATGGTCAATATGGTCTTGATGATTTATATATTTCCACTCCCTGTTTAATTAATAAAAATGGAATCGAAAAAATTTTTGAACTTCCCTTGGAAGCTTGCGAATTAAAAAAATTAAATAAGGCTGCAGAGCTTATTAAAAGTTACAATAAAGCCTTAGTATAGGTTGATAGAAAGGTTAATTATGAAAGAAAAATTTAGAAAATTCATGGCTGGTCGATATGGTGTTGATTCCTTTGGCAAATTTTTGCTAATTCCCATGTTGATACTCTTAATTTTAGGAAATATTTACAGAAATTCTTTTCTAAATTTTGGAGTTTTATTAATTCTAATTTATTCTTACTACAGAATGTTATCTAAAGATATTTCTAAAAGATATAGGGAAAATCAAAAATTTTTGGAACTTACTAAACCTATCACTAAAAAATTTAATTCTTTAGCTGTAAGATTCAGGGACAGAAAGAACTATAAATATACTGCTTGCCCCTACTGTAATTTACAGATGCGTATTCCAAGAAATAAGGGAAAAGTTATTGTAAGATGCAAAAGATGTAAAGAAAAATTTGAATTTAGAACATAAAAGGGACTTTGAAAGTCCCTTTTTTAATAGTGTATTATTGAATCGACTCTGTAGTTTTTAAGTTTTTGACGGCCATTTATATCGTCAAGTTCCATTAAAAATAATAGACCAGCAACCTCTGCCCCTAAAGATTCTACTAATTTTATGGCTGCTTGACTTGTTCCTCCTGTCGCCAATAAATCATCAACGATTACTACCTTTTCACCTTTTTTTATTCCATCAACATGCATTTCAATTGAATCTGTTCCGTATTCCAAATCATATTCAACAGATATTTTTTCACAGGGAAGCTTTCCCGGTTTTCTAATAGGTATAAAACCCTTTGACAATTTATAAGCTAGAGGCGCTCCTACAATAAATCCCCTGGCTTCAATTCCTATAACTTTATCAATTTCATAATCAATTTTTTCTGCCATTTTATCAATAGCTTCTTTAAAATCTTGTCCTTCTTTTAAAAGAGTTGTTACATCTCTAAAGATTACTCCTTTTTTAGGGTAATCTGGAATTGCCCTTACTTTATCCTTTAAACTCATAATTCCTCCTAAATACTATTTTTTATAAACATGGTAAGTAAAAGTTCCCTTAGTCAAAAGTTTGTCTTTTGTATAAACTTCGACCTCACAAACACTTACAGTATTTCCCTTATGTACAAAACTTGCCCTTGCAAAAATTTCTATTCCCTTTGGAGTATTAGAAATATAAGACATGTGTGCATCTATAGTAACATAATTTTTCCCTAAAATTCTGCATAAAATCCCAGTTGCAGTATCGGCAAGAGTATAAATCACCCCACCGTGTAAAATATTAAGATCTGAAATATGTCTGCTATCAGGAAGCATTTTTAATATCAATTGCTCACCGTCAAAAGAATGAAAACTGATATTATTGTGGCTGGTAAAATCTCCTTCATCAATCATTTTTCTTAAATCATCTTTTCCCATTTCTCCTCCTATAAAAATGTGAGTTGATGTATCTTTAAATCAGACAAATTTGAAACTGTTAGACCAATAAGCCTAATCTTCTCATAGTTATAAAATTCTCTAAATAAAATTAGTCCCTCTCTATATATGTCTTCTTTTTTATAAAGACCATACTCATAAGTTCTTGATTTAGTTCTAATTTTAAATTTGTCATTCTTTAGTTTAATAGTTAAAGTAAATCCTAAGAGATTTCTTTTAATCAAATCTTGGGATACTTCAACTGAAAAAATATTTATATAATTTTCTAAATCTCTCCTATTATCTGTTGGAAAGAATGTATTTTCTGTTCCCAGACTTTTTCTTTTAATTTTTGTTTGGACCTCTCTATCATCAATACCTCTAATTCTCTTATAGATATCTTCCCCAGATTTTCCAAATAAATTTATCAAAAAATCCTCTTCTAGATTATATAGGTCACAAACCTTATCTATCCCTAAATTTCTCAGCTTATCTTCAGATTTTTTACCAATACCATGAATCTTTCTAATATCAAGATCCATTAAAATATCAGGAACTTCATCCTTAGTAATAATTTTGATTCCCCTTGGCTTGTTCCAATCTGATGCGAGTTTTGCCAAAAATTTATTGGTAGACATGCCAATAGAAACACTCAAACCAGTCTTTTTTAGAATATTATCCTGCATTTTTTTTAAGAATTTATAATCAGGGTTTATATCAGTCAAATCAAGATAAGATTCATCAATAGAAACTTTCTCAATGATATCTGTATAAGTGCTAAGAAGATCAAAAACTTCTTTAGATTTTTCCAAATATCTCTTTCTTCTCATGGGAACAATTATTAAATTTTCACACAAATTCTTAGCAATAAAAACAGGCATAGCTGAATGTATTCCATATTCTCTTGCCTTGTAATTTGCAGTCGTAATTATAGCCCTATCACTTTTTCCTGCAACTGCAAGAGCCTTACCTCTTAAAGAAATATTATCGAGTTCTTCACAAGAGGCATAAAAAGCATCTAAATCAACATGAACTATTGCTCGCATTCTATCACCACTAAGATTATATATGATTTCTGTACTTTTTTAAAGTAATCATTTTTGTTATAATCGACTAGAGGTGATAAAATGACAAGAAAAATTGCATTTTTTGATTTTGATGACACTTTAGTTGACTGTCAATCAATAACAATTTTATGGAAGTTTGCTATAAAAAAACAACCTTATCTTATAATTTACTTATTTGTACAACTGTTAATCGGAATAATAAAATACATATTTACCTTTAATTTTTCACATATAAAAACTTCCATGGTATCCCTCTTAAAATTTTTATCAGAGGAAGATTTAAAATTTTTTGCCAATAATATATTGAATCCTAAATATTTTTATAGGGATGGCATAAAAGAACTTGAAAAATTCGGTGATGATTACCTTAAATTCTTAGTATCAGCCTCACCCCTAAATTATATGAAATACTTCAAAGAAATCCTGTCTTTTGATTATATTATAGCTACTGAATTAGATGAAAATTTCCAAGTAAAATCAAAAAATAATTCAGGACATCAAAAGGTATTAAACATAAATAAATACTTAGATGAATTAAATATAAAAATAGACTATGAAAACTCTTATTGTTATACAGACAATTATAAAGCCGATAGATTCATGGCAAGTCTCGTTGCAAATAAATTTTTAATAAATTCAAAATTAAAAGTTTCAGGATTTAAGAATCTTTACTGGAAAAAGACTTTGCGATAATTGACAAAAGTGTTAAATACTGTTATTATAAATAATATTTATTAAATGCGGAGGTTTAATATGAAATTAAGAAAAGTTATTACTTTAACAGCAATTAGTGCTATGCTAATCAGTCCAGTATCTGCTTTTGCAGAAAATCCTGCATCTACTCTTAAAGATACAATAAAAGCTACTGAACAAGAAATTAAAAAAGACACAAAAGAAGCTAAAGAGGATATCAAAGAAGCTAAGAAAGACCTAAAAGAAGAAGCTAAAGAAGCTAAGAAAGATCTAAAAGAAGAAGCTAAAGAAGCTAAAAAAGATCTAAAAGAAGAAGCTAAAGAAGCTAAGAAAGATGCTAAAGAAACTGTAAAAGTTACTGTTAATGGAAAAGAATTAGAACTTGAAAATCCTGCAATTATCAAAGCAAACAGAACTTTCATTCCTGTACGTAAACTTGTTGAATCAAGTGGAGCTAAAATTGAATGGAACGCAAAAGACAGAGCTTTCACCATTACAAAAGGCGAAAAAGTTATGACTCTTACAATTGGCTCAACTGATATGGTAGTTAACGGAAAAGCACAAAAATTAGAAGCAGCTCCATTTATTTCTGATAACTTCTCATATCTTCCACTAAGAGTTATCTGTGAAGAAATTCTAGGATACAAAGTAGAATGGAAAGCTGAAACTAAAGAAGTTATCTTAACATCTCAAGAATCTAAAAAAGAAGAAGTTAAAGAAAAAATAGAAGAAAAAACTGAAGAATTAAAAGAAGATGCAAAAGAACTTAAAGACAAGGTAGCTGAAAAAGCTGGCGACGCTAAAGAAAAAATCGAAGAAAAAGTAAACGAAAATAAAGCAAAATAAATAAATTTTAAAAAGCTGATTTCTAAAAAGAAGTCAGCTTTTTTCTTATATTAAATATTTATCTATTACATCAGCTATATTATCATAGGTATTTTCTCCCTTAAAATAATATACCAATTCTCCATTTTTGTAAAAATTAACTAAGGGAATTGAAGTTATTTCTAAATTTCTTGCAATACTATTATTAGCATCTATATCTAAGTAATAGCAGGAAATTTTTGGAAATTCTTCATCTAATAAATCAGTCATAAGTTCAATAAGTGGTCCACAATGCGTACATCTAATTGCACCGAATATTACAATTCCTGTTAAGTTTTTTGTTTTTTCGTAAAAATCATAGGAAGAAATAGTCTTAATCCTGTGGTGATTTCTGCTGTAGATTTCTTTTGAAACCCTAAGTTCTTTCAAAGATTCAGATTCCTGAGATAAGGGGTCGATATCCTTATTTAATTCTGCTCCTTCAACATTTATTGGCTTTGCAGTTGAAAATTCTCCTGCTCCTGGAAGCTTGAAATATGATTGATTAATATCCTTAATTTCTCTTTCCGGATAATCATCTATACCCCAATAATTATATGGATATCTGTAAACTCTATACACTAAAGAATTGTTTAACATATTTTCCGTATCCATTCTGTAAGGAGATGTCCATAACCATACAAGTTCTTTTTCTCTTGTAACTTCTAAAGCCATACCCTCTGTTGTCAAAGTTATCAAAGTATTTCCATTTGGAAGTCTTTCCAAATTTCCTCCATAGGGAGAATAAAATTTGTAACCTCTTAAAGGAATTGAAAAACCAAAATCTCTAGGGTCTACCATCCAATTAATATCTAAGGTTAGGGGATTTAATTCCAAAATTCTTGTGTATCCCCTTACAAAGGGGAAAAGTCCTTTAGGTGCAAAAATTGTTGCCGGTCCATAACCGCATGGACCTCCATTGTCATAAATTAATAAATTGCCCTCTCCTTCAAGACCTTTTGGAATTAATGTTGCAAAGGCTGAACCAATTATTGGGGAGAATTTACTGTATTTATCAAGTCCTGGTCCTAAAGTATAAACAATTTTGTTCTTTTTTCTGTCTATAATTCCAATGATGTTTGCTGCTCTTGCAGTAAATAAAATATTATCAGGATGAAATCTAGAATCACCCATATCGTACCATTTATTAGCACCTAAATAAGAAATGGAAGTGAGGTCTAAATAATTTCCAATTGGATTTTCTGTAATTCTTAAATTAGGATTTCTGTAGATGACATTCTTTGCTTCTTCTGAAAAATTTAGTTCATCAAAATGTTCGGAGAAAGAAAATTTCCACAAAATATTACCACAATCATCAACTTCTAAGATAACATCATCTAAAAGATCTTTATCAGAAATAGAGCTAACATGGACGCTATCATGGGTGAGCATAAGTGTCTTGTTTGTGTGAAATTCTTTATATGAATGGCAGTAATCAAGGGCATGACCTTGTCTTTGAAAATCACTGTGAACCCTTGCCATCCATTTTTCCTTATATCCCCTATCCTTGATGAATTTATTTCTTGAAAACTCCCATAATATTTTTCCTTCTTTATTAATCTCAACTAAACTGATTCCGTCACTAACTCCAAAATCTGACGTTCTAAATTCCGTCGGAGAAATAATGTTACCGTTTGATAACATTTTTGCAGGCATAGGATTCAAATTATATCTGGCAAGCTCATCACCACACATGGAAATAAGTAAAACGCCATCTTTTGCAGCAGAAATTAAATTAATTCCGTTGTATGCCTTATCTTTATTATATAGGACTGTTCCTCTAGGATAAATTCTCATTATAAGCCTCTGTTTCTGATATATCTTTCAGCAAATACACTTGCGATTGCTCCATCACTTGCAGCAGTTACAATCTGTCTTAAAACTTTATCTCTTATATCTCCAGCAGCAAAAACTCCAGAAACACTTGTATTCATATACTTATCAGTTTTAATAAAACCATCTTTATCAAGTTCTAAAAATCCCTCAACAAAATTACTGTTAGGGCTCATTCCTGCAAAAATAAAAATCCCATCAGAAGCAACAACATTTTTTTGTCCTGTTTTTAAATTTTCAAGTTCTAATTGTTTAACACATTTTTCATTTCCTATAATCTCACTTATCTTATGATTCCAAATAAATTTTATCTTTGGGTTTCTCTTAATTTTTTCAAATGCTTGGGCATTTCCGTCAAAAATATTTTCATCATGGATAATAATCATGGTTATAGAATTACAAAAGTTAGATAAATAATCGGCTTCATCTAAAGCTAAATCTCCAGAACCTAAAATATGAATGTCCTTATTTAAAAAGTTATCTGCATCACACGTTGAGCAATAGGATACTCCCCGACCTGTATATTCCATTTCTCCCTTAGCATTTATTACTTTAGAAAAAGTACCGCTTGCTATAATCACAGCCTTAGCAGTAAATTCTTTTTTTCTTTTAGTCACAACTTTTATGGAGTCTTTGCCTTTAATAAGCTTTTCAACAGTTCCATAAGAAAATTTATTTGTTTCATAAACTGAAGCGTGTTTTCTAAATTCTTTTACTATATCTCTACCTGAAATATTTGTAAATCCTGGATAATTAATTACTGATGCAGTATCATTAATTCTACCTCCATAGGCAGCTTTTTCAATTATTAGTGTATTTAAAAGTGATCTTCCTGCATATATAGCTGCGGATAAACCTGCAGCCCCTGCTCCAATAATTATTAAATCATAGTCCATTTTTTAAATCCTCTATAAATTTATCCACTTGGGGAATTTCTAAAAATTCCACATTTCCCTTGTCGACATATTGGGAAAAAGTTTCATCTATAGGTAATTTACAGATGTTCTTGACATTTTCCCTCTTAGCTATTTCTTCAATGTGACTTGGACCAAAAATTTCATGAACCTCCCCGCAGTTTGGGCATTTAAAAGTAGACATATTTTCAATAAAACCTAAAATTTTAATTGACATCATTTTTGCCATTGTTACAGCTTTTTCTACAATCATTGTTACTAAATCTGAAGGTGTAGAAACAATAATTACACCGCTTAAAGGCATAGATTGAAATACTGTAAGTGAAACATCTCCAGTTCCCGGTGGCATATCAATTAAAAGATAGTCTAAATTTCCCCAACGTACTTGAGAGAAAAACTGATTTATTGCATTATTTATTATCGGTGCTCTCCACAAAACTGGTGTTGTTTTATTTTCAAGTATTGAATTTACAGAAATAATTTCAATTCCAGTTTTACTGACAAGTGGAAGAATTTCTCTACCGTTAGACCTTGCAAGTTCATCAATACCAAAACCCTTTGGAATTGATGGACCAGTAATATCAGCATCTAAAACTCCAACTTTATAGCCTTGCCTTCTTAGATGAGATGCAAGAACAGAAGTGGTAAAAGTTTTTCCGACACCGCCCTTACCACTGACTACGGCGATAACATTTTTAACATTAGAACTTTCATTAAATTCAAATTTTTCTATTGCTTGCATTTTTTCCTCCTATATATTATTTACTAGATTTAAAGGAGCCTTCTTCAAAATAGTAAATTTAGAATCTTTATATTCTGCTATATTAAATTCAGCATTTCTTCTGACCCTATTTTGCCAAAAATTTTTAATTTCAATATTTTCCATTATTGTAAACATGGCGATAATTGTGATTCCATGGCTCACTATTAATATATTTTCATCATCTGAATTATAAACATAAAGCTCAAAAAATCTCTTAACCCTATCTATAAGCTCATAAAAACTTTCTCCATCTATACGATTATATTTTTCAGGTTTGGTAAAATATAAATTATAAAGATAAGGATCTGTTTTTTTTATATCATTAAACTGCTTTGCTGACCAATATCCAACATCAATTTCTCTTAAAAGAGGACTTGTAATTATTTTTTTATTTGGGCAAATAATTTTACAAGTATCTAATGCTCTGTTTAAATCTGAAGAATATATGTGAGAAAAATTAATATTTCTTGCTTTTTCTCTCAATTTTTTTGCCATATTTATTCCATTTTCATTTAAAGGAGAATCCATCTGACCTTGAATTTTATCAATTTTATTCCATTCGGTTTCTCCATGTCTTGTAAAATAAATTTTCATTAATACTCCTAAAAATATTTACTTTAATTATATTATACATTAAAGGAATTATAAAGCCTTTAAAAAACAAAACCCTAAGTAAATAATAAACTTAGGATTTTTATTAATTAAATATGAATGTTTAAACTATTTTTTTGATTTATTTTTCTTTAATGAATCATAAATAACTTTGTAAATAAACCATATTAAAGATAATAAGACTAAAACTATAACTGCATATTGGCTGAAATCAAGAATTTTATCAAAGATCTGTTCAGATTTACTAAGCCTATGAATATGAACATCTTTTCCACAGCAGCATGGACATTCGTTAAATTCTTTCATAGAATGATGTTTACATCCACAACCGCAATCTATATATTCTCCATCTTTGAGTTTCAAATCTTTATCTGTAAGCTTATCACTTGATTTTACTTCTACATTTTCCTCATTATTTGCTTCTTGTGTATCTTTACAATTCTTCGATTCATGTAAATCTTTATCTTTGCAACATTGACACTCATTAGATTCTTGACCTAAGTGACATTTGCAAGAGCAACAACAATCCATACCTCCATCTGGTTCTAATTTATCCATATCTGACATAGAAGCATTTGATGAATTATTATTTTTTGCCTTTTTAAATTCTTTCTTGGCTGATTTGTCACAAGAAACTTGAGGAGTTTTTCCCTTGCAGCATGGACAGGAATTATATTCTTCCATGCTCTCATGTTTGCATGAGCACCCACAATTATAAGTTTTTTTATTTTTAGGATTTTTTTCTTTTTCTTCTTTATGAATTTGAGGAGTTTTTCCCTTGCAGCATGGGCAAGAATTATATTCTTCCATAGAATGATGCTTGCAAGAGCAACCGCAGTTTATATATTCTCCATTTTTAAGATTAATTTCTTTTGAAGATTCTTTATTAGCCTTCTTACAATAATTTGAATTTTTGTAAGCTCTAGCTTCTTTTGCTTGACAATAAGGACAGATATCGGATTCTCCCATTGATTTATGGCAACAAGATGGACAATCTTTTTTGTCTTCTTCCTTATGAGTTTTTGCTTTTTTCCCCTTGCAACATGGACAAGAATTGTATTCTTCCATTGAATGATGCTTGCAAGAGCAACCGCAGTTTACAAACTCATCTTCTTTTGTTTCTATATTTTTTTCTTCCTTTGAAGATTCTGATTTACTTTCTTCTTTATGATACAGGGGTGTTTTCCCCTTGCAACATGGACAAGAGTTGTATTCTTCCATTGAATGATGCTTGCAAGAGCAACCACAGTTTACAAACTCATCTTCTTCTGGCTGTCTATAATTTTCTTCACTAGGATTGTCAGAATTTTTATCATCAGACTTTTCTCCTGCCACTGACAATTTATGACCCAAAAATTCTATTGTCTTTGTTTTCTCATTAAAACTTATATCAATTCCAACCTGTTTTAAAGCCTCATCAATCTTAAAATAAGTATTTCCATTTATTATATATAAGGGTAAAATAACTTCCTTACCATCTAAAATTACATTTTTAACTAATTTTTCAACTTGAACTCCATTTTCTTGTCCAAAAACTGAACAGGAAATAGAAAAAGTCAAAATAAAAATAAGTAAAATTTTTAATAACTTTTTCATCACTACCTCCAACAACATAAATATAATATTATATGTAAAAAATTATTTTTTCAAAATATTGATAATAATTATTATAATTTTTTTCTCCACAAAAATACAATAGTTAATTTCGCTCGTATATAATTTCCCAAAAAATAAGGACCTCTCAAGGAAGTCCTTATACTTTCATATTAAATTAAAAACTTATGCTGCTTTTTCAAATAATTTTCCATTTTTATAAATATCTTTTCCCTTACAGCATGGGCAAGCCTTACATTCTTCTGGTGTTTTATGATGGCAACCACATCCGCAGTTGTAAATATCTTCTTTTGGTTCAACTTTTGGTTCAACTTTTGCTTCTTCTTTTTTTTCTGTATTTTTTGGACTTGTTGTATCTTCTACTTTTGTACCATCTGCTTTTTCAAATAATTTTCCATTTTTATAAATGTCTTTTCCCTTACAGCATGGGCAAGCTTTACATTCTTCTAGTGTTTTATGATGACAACTACATCCGCAATTGTAAACATCTCCATCATTATTTACAGATTCATGCATCATTGATGAATTTGAATCTTTCATTTTCTTACCACAAGAACAAGAGTGTCCTGAAGAAGATTTTGCTGAATCATTAGACGTATTATTTTTATGACCACAGCATGGGCAATTATTAAATTCGTCCATTGTATTATGCTTACATCCACAACTTGGATTGTCACATTTTAATGGTACATTTTCGGCAACTTTTTTTGTAAGTAATTCTACAGTTTTTGTTTTTTCATCGTATTTAATATCAACGCCAACAAGTTTTGAAACTTCTCTTATTTGTAAATAATTGTAACCGTCTATCTTAGCACTAGCTATTTTTTGAGACTTTCCATTTACTATTACTTCAGTTGTTGATAGTATTGCTTTGTTTTTATCCTTTTCTATAGCTTTTAAATCATCAGCTACTTTTGCATAACTTTCGTTATTTTTAATAACAACAACTTTTTTATTCGCATCATAGCTTAGGCTAAATTTATTTGTAGTAGCATTTAAAATAGCCGCAAAATCACGTAATTTAATATAGTTTTTATTACTAATTAAATATGCTGGCAAGTTGACTTCTTTACCGTCTAAAACTACCTTTTGTGATGATTTCATTGCATCACTCTTATTCTCTGCCGCAAAAACTGGCAAAACTGTTGATAAAATTAATGTAATTAATAATAAATAATTTATTATCTTTTTCATTAGTTCCTCCTAAATTTTGAATAAATAAATTTTTCACATAAAAATATATGAAATTTGTTTTGCAAATAGTATTATATTCTCATATAAGCAATTAATCAACTTTTTTTGATAATAATTATTATAATCTTTTTGAATACTTATTAAAATTATTTAATAAGATAAGAATTATAGGATATATTCATAATAAAATAAAAAAACGGCATGAAAGTTTTAAACTATCACGCCGTTTTTTATAGATTAACCTCTATTTAGAACTAAAAAGTTCAATTTACAAGAGATATTTTTACTTATTTTCTTTTAAGAATTCATCAAGATGTTGAAGTACTAAATGTCCTATATCATCTTGAGCGTCAATTGTAGAACCACCGATGTGTGGTGACATATAAACTCTATCTAATTCAAATAATTTTGAAGATATTGGAACATCTTGAGTATCAAGTCCACCAGTTCCTAATTCATCAGCAAGTGTATCTAGGTTTGCTCCACCTAGTTTACCATTCTTAATGTATTCATAAAGAGCATCTTCATCAATAACTCCACCACGAGCTGCGTTAATAAGAATAGCACCATCTCTCATTCCTTCCATTTGTTTAGAAGAAATCATATTTTTAGTTTCTTTTGTTAGAGGAAGGTGAAGAGTGATTACATCAGAATTTTTTAAAACTTCATCAAGACTAACTAATTTAACATAATCATATGGATTATTTTTAGGATCGAAATATGGGTCATATGCTAAAACGTCCATTTTGAATACGTGAGCAATTTCTGCTACTCTTCTACCGATAGAACCATATCCTAAAATACCCATAGTCTTGTTTCTAAGTTCTCTACCAATCCATCTATACTTGTTCCAAATACCGCTTTTAACTTCGTTATTTGCTTGAACAGTATTTCTGTAAAGGTCAAGTGCTTTTGAGAAAACAAGTTCTGCTACAGCGTTTGAATTTTGTCCAGGTGAATTCATAACTGGAATATTTCTCTTCTTGCATTCTTCTAGGTCAATATGGTTAGTTCCTACTGAACCTACAAGAATAAGTTTTAAGTTTTTAGCTGCATCTAATATGTCTTTGTCTATAAATGGATCTACTCTCATAATAAGTACGTCTACATCAGGAATTAATTTAATTAATTCATCTTTTTTTGGAAGCATTACTTTTTTAAATTCAATGCCTCTTTCTTTTAAACCTTTATCAATTTCTTCTGACATTTGGTCAATTATTAATGCCTTCATTGAAATCCTCCTTGTTTGTATTTCCTAAGTACTATTGTAGAGGAAAAATTTATGTTTTTCAAGGCATTAAGCCGACTATTTAAATAAAGAACTAAATGCAACAAAAATTATTATGTTAATTTTTTTTTCTAACTTTTTATCATTAAAATTTACTTTATGTAATTCCTCTTAGTGGAATTTATAAAATTCTTTTGACTATTTTTGTGAGCAAAGTTATGATAAAATCATTATGGTGATAAAAATGAATATTTGGGAAAATATAGACAAAAAAACTTATGATGAGATTTTTTCATATTCAGAAGATTATAAAAATTTTTTGAACAAAGGAAAAACAGAACGTGAAGTCTGTGCTTTTATGGAAAAATCAGCAAGAGAAAAAGGATTCAAAAGCTTAGAAGAGTATAAAGATGGACTTAAAAGAGGAGATAAAATTCTTTTCAACAACAAAAATAAATCTCTTGTTCTTTTAGTTTTAGGCGAAAATTTAGAAGATGGTTTGCACATAGTAGGTTCTCATATCGACTCTCCAAGACTTGATATCAAACAAAGACCAATATATGAAGATACAGGCATCTGTTACTTAAAAACACATTATTATGGTGGAATAAAAAAATATCAATGGCCAACAATTGAGCTTGCCCTTCACGGATTTTTTATTGATAAAAATGGGCAAAAACATAATATAGTAATTGGTGAAGACGAAAATGACCCCGTCTTTTATATAAACGACCTTCTTCCCCATTTGGCTAAGGATCAAATGAAAAAAACCGCAGACCAAGTAATTACTGGTGAAGCTTTAAATGTAGTTATAGGTCACAGCAAATTTGGCGTAAAAGATGAAAAGGATGGTCTAAAAAATAATCTTTTAAAAATATTAAAAGAAAAATATAATTTTGATGAAGAAGATTTCAAGGTAGCAGAATTTGAAGTCACTCCAGCTGCAAAGGCTCGTGATGTCGGTTTGGATAGGTCTATGATTTGTGGTCATGGTCAAGATGATAGAATTTGCTCTTACGCAAATTTTAGAGCTATATTGGATGTAGAAAATCCTAAAAAAACTGCAGTAGCTCTTCTTGTTGATAAGGAAGAAATTGGCTCTGTTGGTAATACTGCCATGTCATCTGCCTATTTTGAAATATTCCTTGGAGAAATTCTTGAAAAAATGAATAACTATTCCGACCTAAAGCTTAAAAAAGCTCTCTACAATTCTAAAGTTCTTTCCGCTGATGTTGCTGCAGGTTTAAATCCTGATTATAAAGATGTTCACGATGAAAAAAATGCTCCAATCTTAGGACATGGTATTTGCATGGTTAAATTTACTGGAGTTAGAGGAAAAGGCGGCTCAAATGATGCTAATGCTGAATTTTTATATGAAATAAAAGAACTTTTCAATAGAGAAAATATAATATGGCAAACTGGAGAATTAGGAAAAGTTGATCAAGGTGGTGGAGGAACCATAGCTTATATACTAGCAGAACACGGAGCAGAAGTTGTTGATATGGGACCAGCCGTTTTATCAATGCACGCTCCTATTGAATTGTCATCCAAGGCAGATGCTTATATGACCTACAAGGCATATAAGGCTTTTATGAAATAATTTATAATTAGTATTAAAAAAGTCTAATCAGAAAATTATCTGACTAGACTTTTTTAATGTTGTATCTATTTTTTTCCAGGATAAAACTTAGGGTTATAAAAGTATTCATTTTTAAGTTCCACTGCTTCATTAGACATCAAGATAATTCCTATCATATTAGGAATAACTACAAAAGCTAACATTAAATCAAGAAGTGAATATAATTGTTCCAAATTTAGTAACAAGCCTAAAATTATAAATCCTATATAAATACATCTCATAATGATTGAAAACTTATGACCTAATAGGAATTCTGCTTGTTTTTCTCCAAAGAATATTATTACGATGATTGTTGATAAAACAAACATCAATAGTGCTATTGAAACAAATCCTCCTCCAATTGTTTTTCCTAAAACAGTTTGAAAAGCATATGCTGGCATAGTCGCTGCCATTTGTGGGCTTACTTCAGTCCATGCCCCTGATACAAGAACTACAAGGGCAGTAACAGTACAAACTATCATAGTATTTGAAAATATTTCAAAGACAGCCCAGATTCCTTGTTGTGCTGGAATTTCCACAGAAGCTGAGGAGTGTGCCGTTGTAGCTGTACCCATGCCAGCTTCATTAGAATAACATCCTCTTGCTATACCGTTTCTTATTCCTTCAGATAAACTTGCTCCCGCAAATCCACCAAGAGCAGCTGTTGGTGTAAAAGCATTTTTAAATATTGACAGAAAAGCTCCTGGTATTTCTCTAAAATTATAAAAAATAACTATGAGTCCGCCTACTATATATAACATTGCCATTAAAGGAACAAGTTTTTCAGTAAAAGATGCAATTTTTTTAATACCACCAAATATAACTAGACAAACAACTACTAGCAAAGCGGCTAATGAAATGTATTTATTTAATCCTAAATTCTCACAATTTTGTATAAAAGTTAGAGTTTGAGTTGAAATTGAAGGAGCAATTTCTATCATGAGCATGAAGGCAAAAATTGTAGCCAAAATTGGTATGGGAGAGTTTTTCAAATAATACATGGCACCGCCAACATATTCTCCATCTACACCTTTTTTCCTATATTTAATACCTAGAACAATTTCTGTAAACTTTGTAGCACATCCTACCAAAGCTGTGACCCACATCCAAAAAATTGAACCAGGACCTCCCAAGGCTATGGCAACTGGAACACCAACTATTGAAGAACCTCCTATACTTGATGCTAAAGCTGTAGTGGCTGCTTGAAAAGCAGAAACTGTACCTTCTCCTTCAGATTTTTTAAACATTGAACCAAAAGTATGTTTTAAAATATGTGGTAAATAACGAAATTGAAAAAATCCTAAACGGAACGTTAAAAATAAACCTCCACCTACAAGAATTATTAACAGCGGCAGACCCCAAAGCCACTCTGAAATTTTTACTAACGTATCTATAATGTTCATAATACCTCCAATACTAATTACAATTCCAAGTTTTTTTAACTTGTAAATAATCTTTCATAAGATTTTCTATTATATCTTTTAAACTTTCTATTTTGTTTAGATAATAAATTCCTTGACCACAAATAATAGAACCCATATCTATATCTCCATCCACTGCACGTTTAGTAGATCCAGTTGCAAGTTTAAAAAATTCATCCATATCTTTTGAGCCTATTTCAATTTCATTTAATCTTTTTGCAAGTTCATTTTTAATTACTCTTACCGGAGCTTTTGTTGTAATTCCTGTAACAATAGTATCTGAATCTTTGCCTTCAATTAAGGCTTTTTTGTAGGCTTCATCAATAGGGGTTTCTTCAGCAACTAATAATCTTGAACCTATTTGAACTCCGCTTGCTCCTAAAACCTCGGCGGCAAACATATGCTTTCCATTATAAACCCCACCTGCACAAATAACGGGAATATTTACAGAATCAACAATAGCTGGTAGTTCCGGAAAAGTATTTAAAGAACCAATATGCCCACCAGCCTCAGCACCTTCAAAAATTACTGCACTAGCTCCTAGAGCCTCAACACTCTTTGCCATTTTTATATTTGCAATAATAGGAATAACTCTAATCCCTGCATCTATCCATTTTTTCATATAAGGCTTAGGATTTCCTGCACCAACAGTAATGATATCAACTTTTTCTTCAATCACAACTTCTGCAAGTTTATCGATATCTTTATTTAAAATAACTACATTGACACCAAAGGTTTTGTCGGTAAGTGTTCTTATTTTTTTTATTCCACTTCTCACTTGCTCAGCAGTAAAACCTCCTGATGCAATTTGCCCTAAAGCTCCTAGTTCAGAAACTTTTGCCGCAAATTCGGCAGTTGATATATGTGCCATGCCTCCCTGAATAATTGGATATTTTATATTTAAAATATTATTAATATTCATAATTCACCTCTTTATTAGTATATAACAAATATATATTAATATCAAAAAAATAGAAGTGCCAAAAGGCACTTCTACTCTTTTCTATTCTTGTAAAGGCTAAGGGTAAATTTAGTTCCAAGTCCCATCTTAGATGATACTTCTACATCTCCATCAATTGATGACAAAACGTGTTTTACAATGGATAAGCCTAAACCTGTTCCTCCAATTTTTTTTGATCGAGATTTATCAACCCTATAAAATCTTTCAAAAATTCTTTCTAAGTCATCGCTAGAGATTCCTATTCCTGAATCCACCACTTCCACAATAACTTTATCATTATCTTCTTTAATTAGTATATCTAAATTTCCATTATCTTTATTATATTTTATTCCATTATTGACTAAGTTCGAAAATAATTCCCACATCATTGTCTTATTTTCATAAACTATTCCTTGACCCACAAGTTTAGTCTTGATATTTCTTTTTTCTATTTCAATTTTTTGAGTCTTAAAAATTTCTTCAATAAGTTCTCTTAAATTAATATTTTCTCTTACAAAAGTAGCTTCCTTTTCAAGACCCGATATTTTCATAATATCTTCAACTAAATTTAATAGCCTTTTTGAATCCCTATAAATCAACTGGTAAAATTCCTTCTTAGTTTCATCTGAATCGACCATATTATTAGCCAGAAGTTCAGAAAAACCACAGATTGAGGTTAGAGGAGTCTTTAATTCGTGACTTACGTTTGATGAAAATTCATCCCTTAATCGTAAAGCTCTTATAGATTCAGTTTCATCAATAAAAAGTAAAATAACACCCCTAACATTTGTTGCTTCAAAAACTGGATTGACATAAGATTTATATTCCCTTGTTCCAATTTTAATAATCTCTTCTGAATTTTTACCAGATAGAGCTTCTTCTACAAATTTTAAAATTGAATCATCTCTAATTAAATTTAAAATATTCTTTCCAATAATATTATTTGAACTATTAAAAAGATTTAAAGCCGATTTATTAACTGATAAAAGCCGCCTATTTTCATCTATAATAACTAATGATTCCTTCATATTTGATAAAATAGTTTCAATTGTGTCTTTCTCCCTTTTAATTTGCCTAAGATTTTTTTCAATCAGTTCATTTTGACTATTAATCTTCATTATAAAGGGACTAATTTCGGGAAATTCGTCAATATTAAAATCATTCAAACTTCCTTTAACATTAATAAGAGGTTCGAGTGTTTTTCTAGTAAATTGGCTCGCTACTAAAATTCCTAATAAAAAAATTGTAAAAGATATAGTTAACACCAAGGGTAAAATTTTTAAAAAAGCCCCCATAATGCTATCAACTTCCTTTGACAATCTTAAAACTTGGTCATTATTTAATAAAAATGAAACATAGTATGAATCTGTTGAAAGAGTTGTAGAAAATCTTTTGCTTTGAGCAAATCCAAATTTTTTTGCATTTTGAAATTCCGGTCTATCTTTATGGGTTGGCAAAAATTTAGGGTTTTCATAAGTATCAAAAAGTACTTGTCCATTTTTATCTATTAGGCTTATTCTGAAACATTTTGTATTTTTTGATAATTCTTCTAAATATGAAAGCTTATCTTCCTCTCTATCTGCACCTATTTTTAAAATATGGCACATTTTGAACAAATCTTCCTGTGCCACCTTGCTATAATTATTGTAATAAACAAATAAGGAAGAAATTGTTGATAGAAATAAAACTAAAAAACTTATAAGAATTAAATATTTTAATACACGTCTTTTCATGTTTATTCCTTACTTGAAAGCATATAGCCAACACCTCTAATTGTCTTGATATACTTTCTCTTATCTCCTAATTTATCTCTTAAAAGCTTGATATGCATATCAACAGTCCTAGTTTCTCCCTCATAATCATAACCCCAAATATAAGTTAGAAGTTTTTCTCTAGAAATAACAATATCTCTATTTAAAATAAGATATTTTAAAAGTTCATATTCTTTAAAGGTAAAATTAACAGTTTCGTCATCAATTGTTACAATCCTTTTTAAATTATCAATAACAATACCATTAAAATTTATAAATTTTTCATTGTCATCTCTTGTGTCTGCTCGTCTTTTAATAGCGCCTACTCTTGATAAAAGCTCCATTACAGAAAATGGTTTTTTGATATAATCATCAGCCCCTAAATCAAGTGCTGAAATTATATCATATTCGCCTGTCTTGGCTGTTATCATCATAACCCAAATTCCGGCGGTCATTGGATTTGCCTTTAACCTCTTTAAAATTTCAATACCGTCAATATCCGGTAGCATAATATCTAAAAGAACCAAACTCGGCAACTTAAGACTCAACTGATTAAAGAAATCTTTGCCGTTTTCAAAGCAACTTACCTCATAGCCCTTGCTCTTTAAAGAATATTCAATTAACTTTAAGATAGAAGTATCATCTTCTACAACATAAACAATCATCTAATCATCCTTCTATTGAAAATATTACCCAATCAGCTATATTAACTGCGTGATCAGCTATTCTTTCAAGATATTTAGCTATCATAATAAAATCTATGGCAGCTGCCGGATCAAATCCGTTCTTAATTTCGTCAACCAGTTGATCTCTTATACTTACAAAAAAGTTATCAACTATGTCATCTTCACGATCAATTTTTTTAGCAACTTCAAGATCACCGTTTACAAAAGAGTTTATTGAATTATTTACAATATCAATTGTTGCTAGAGCCATATCCTTAATAATTGGAAATTTTTTTTCATAATTCTTTGGAAGAATCATGCAAATTTCTGCAATATCCCTTGCATTATCTCCAATTCTTTCCATATCAGTAATCATTTTAAGAGCTGAGGAAACTCTTCTTAAATCTCCAGCAGCCGGTTGCTGTTCAACAAAAAGTCTTAAGCAATGTTTTTGAATGATACTTTCATAAATATCTATCCTCTCTTCATAATTATAAACCTCTTGAGCAACTTTTTCATCTTTTGAAGTTAATAAAGAAATGGATTTCTTTATAGCATTTTCTATTAACATTGCCATTTCTAATAATAAGTTATTTAATTTATCTAAATCTTTATCAAATCTTTCTCTCATATCAACCAAACCTTCCTGTAATATACTTTTCAGTTTTTTCATTCTTTGGATTCTGGAAAATATCTAGCGTTGTTCCTTGCTCTACAATTACACCATTTAAAAAAAAGGCGGTTCTATCTGAAATTCTTGAAGCTTGTTGCATATTGTGAGTTACAATTACAATAGTATAATTTTCTTTTAAATCTTGAGCTAAATCTTCAATCTTTCCGGTTGAAACCGGGTCTAAAGCTGAAGTAGGCTCATCCATTAAAATTACTTCCGGATTAACTGCAATGGCTCTGGCAATGCATAGCCTTTGTTGTTGACCTCCGGATAAGGAAAGTGCACTTTTCTTTAAATCTGCTTTGACCTCGTCCCAAATAGCTGCTTGTTTTAATGAAGATTCTACAATTTCATCAAGCTTAGCCTTATTCTTAACACCATGAGTTTTTGGACCATAGGCTATATTTTCATAAATTGACATTGGGAAGGGATTGGGTTGTTGAAAAACCATACCGACTCTTTTACGAAGATTATTTACATCATAATTCTTTGCATAAATATTTTGACCGTCTAAGGTAACTTTCCCTTCTATTTTACAAGCGACAACTAAGTCATTCATCCTGTTCAAACATTTTAGAAGAGTTGATTTACCACAACCGGACGGACCGATAAAAGCAAGAATTTCATTTTCTCTCACATCTAAATTTACACTGTGAAGGGCTTGAAAATCTCCATAAAAAAGATCTAAATCCTCCACCTTTATTTTTTCTTCCATTATTTAACCTCCATTAATTTACTTGCAAGTTTAGAAGAAATTGAATTAATAATTAAAACTAAAACTAACAAAACCATCCCTGTGGCATATGCTTCGCCTACATATAAGCCTTCAGATGAAAGCATATACATATGGAGGGCAAGAGTTCTTGAAGAAGAGCTTAAACTTCTGGGCATTGCGGTTGAAGTTCCTAATGTAAACATCAGTGCTGCCGTTTCGCCAATTACACGCCCAACAGAAAGAATAATACCTGATAAAATTCCAGGTATGGCTATGGGCAAAACTACCACAAATATTGTACGAAGTTTTCCTGCACCCAAAGCATAAGAACCTTGTCTGATGCTGGGATGTATAGATTTCAACGCTTCTTCTGTTGCTCTGATAATTATAGGCAAAATCATAATTGCAACAGTAAAGGCACCTGAATATATTGAGTATCCAAATTTTAACACCATACCGAAAAATAACATTCCAAACAAACCATAAATAATTGACGGAATACCCGAAAGAGTTTCTGTTGCAAGTCTAATAGTTTGAACAAGTTTTGATTCTACATCAGTATATTCTACAAGATAAATGGCTGTAAAAATGCCTATTGGACTGGCTATAAGAATTGCCATTAACACCGTAATTACTGTTGTCACAATAGCAGGACCCATAGATACATTTTTTGTAGTGTAATGTAGCGAAAGCATTGAGAGTTTAAAGGAGAAAAGTCCTTTAACAATTACAAATACAACAATAAGCATTAGCATACCAAAGGTAAAAATTATTGAAAATCTTGAGAAAATTTTGTAATAAGATATTTTACCAAAAATATGCAAAGCTATGGAAAGACCCACTAATGCCAAGATAAATCCCAATAAATATATCATCTCTTTTCACCTCTTTTTTTCATATAGAAGAATCCTATATTTATACATAAAATGAAAATAAATAATACGGCAGATGTTGCTATTAAAGCTTCTCTATGGGTACCTGAAGCATAGCCCATTTCCATTACTATATTAGTAGTCATTGTTCTAATTCCCTTTAATAAATTAAATGTTACTCTTGTTTGATTACCCGCAACAAGAATTACTGCCATTGTTTCTCCTATTGCCCTGCCCACTCCTAAAATTACTCCGGCAAAAATACCACTTCTTGCTGCCGGAATCATAACTCTTGTTATGGTTTCATCATGACTTGCTCCTAATGAAAGTGAACCTTCATAATAGGATTTAGGAACAGTTCTAAGTGATGCCTCGGACATGGATATTATTGTAGGAAGTACCATTATCATTAAAAGAATTGATGCAGAAAGCATATTCATACCATCTCCGCCAAAAATAGCTCTGTTAATAGGTACAATAATATTAAGAGCAAAAAACCCGTATACTATTGACGGAATACCTGCCATTAAATTTAAACCCGGTTTCAAAAATTTATATATTCTTTTTGGACAGTCAAATGCCAAATAAGATGAAGCCATCATAGAAAGTGGAACAGCACATACACAAGATACTGTCGTTATTACTAAAGAGCCTATAAGTGTAGAAAGAATACCATAAGAAGCAGGCTTATTTAGTGGTGTCCACTTAGAATTAAAAATAAAATCTTTTACTCCTATTTTTGCAATGAAGCTTATGGAATCTTTAAATATAAATATACAAATTAATAGTAAAAAGAAAATTGACAATATAGAACAAAGTAGGAAGAAATACTTAAATACTTCTTCCTTTGAAAATAACTTTGTTTGGTTTTTACTTTGGACTGCTTTCTTAGTTTGATCCATATATTTCATTCCAATCTTTGACCAAAAAACTATCTTATTTTACTTCTGACCATTGTGTCATTGATCCTGTAAAAATATCTTTTAATGATGCTAGAGATACATCTTCAGCAGGATTTTCCTTATTAACTATTACAGCTATACCATCTCTTGCTATTACATCAACCTTAACTTTTGGAGCTTCTTCATCTTTTAGTTCTCTTGAAGCCATACCGATTTGAGCTGTTCCGTCAATAGCTGATTGAATACCAGCAGATGAACCTGTTGCTTGAATGTCAGCTTCAAATTTAGGATTAAGTTCTTTATAAGCTTCAACTAATTTTTCCATAAGGGGAGTAACAGAAGTTGAACCTGCGATTGTTATATGGGCATCATTGTCAATAGCTGTATAAGTCTTTCCCCTAACTTCAGGTATATATTTTTCAGCTTCAACAATTTTTTGTCCTTCATCAGATTCGATAAATTTTAAAAGGTCAAGGGCTTTTTCATCAGCACCTTCTTGATAGCAGATATTAAAAGGTCTTGCAATTTTATATTCACCTGATTTAACATTTTCAGGAGTTGCTTCAACACCTTCTACTTTAAGAGCCTTAACTGTATCGTTAAGAGAACCTAGAGAAATATAGCCAATAGATGCAGGGTCATTTGAAACTGTTGTAATTACTGCATCGGTTGAATTTTGAACGGCTGCTTCTTCAGTTGTATTATCAACTTCTTGTCCGTCTTTCTTTTCAAGAACACCTGTGATTTCTGTAAAAGCACCCCTAGTACCGGAACCAGCTTCTCTTGAAATAACATTAATCTTACTTAAATCAGCAGAAGCTGCTTCAGTCTTATTTCCTTCTGTAGAAGTATTTGCTGATTTGTTATTTGCACCATCTTTACTTGCTCCACAAGCAGCTAAAGTTGTGGCAAGTCCTATAACTATAGCTAATTTACCTAATTTTTTTAAATTCATTTTTCTCATCCTTTCAAAAATAATAGAAATTTATTTCACTTTGAATTATATTAGCCCAATGTAAATTAGAAAGACAAGTTATGTAAAATATATGTAAAATAATTTACAATTATAGGATTTTTGTAAACTTTTTAAAATGCTAAAAATTTATAAGAAAAATCTAAGAAAGAATTATCACATTAACCAATTTTTAATCTGTTTTTTATGAATTTGTAACACTTTATACAAATTTTTTTCATAGGCTTAATATATAATAATGTAAAATAATAAATTTGGAGGTTAGTATGAAACTAAATAAAAAAAGAGTATTATCTTTTTCCCTTGCTCTACTTTTAAGCGTAGGTCCAATGACTTCAAACCTATTTGCTCAAAGTTCTGATCAAAATACAAAAAAAGAAGAAATAAATGATGTAAAAATAGCTGATAAGAAAGTAGCTGAAAAAGCTGACATCAAACAAGTTAAAAATGCATTAAATGCTTTAAAAGATGCAGAAAACAAGCTAAAAGTTACAAATATTTCTAAATTAAAGGCTGAAATTTTAAAAGATAAAGAAGTTAGAGAAAATAAATATTTCAACAAAGCTACTCAAAAAGATAAGGCAAATTATGAAAATGCTCTTGCCGCTGCAAAATCTATTTCTACAGATGAAAAAGCAAGCGAAGAACAAATTGCAAATGCTATTTTCGGTCTTGAAGATGCACAAAAATCTTTGTCAAATGACTACGCAGGTTTGATTTTAAAAAGAATAAGCTATGAAAATGAGCTAAGAAATTCAAAATCATATAAAAATGCTGACAAAAAATTATCTTCTAACTGGGAAAGTGCTCTAGCTGCTGCTAAATCTGTGGCTAAAGACAAAATAGCAAGTAAAAGTCAAAGACAAAATGCTTATTATGACCTTTTAGAAGCTGAAGAAAAAATTAATGTGAGAGATATTTTTGACTTAAAGGAAATGATAAAAGAAGAAAACAAAATAAGAAATTCCAATGAATATAAAAATGTAGACAAAAAATTATCTTCTAACTGGGAAAATGCTCTTGCTGCTGCTAAGGCTACAGTTGATGATTATGAAATCTAAAAAATAAAATAATTCAATGAATAATTTTATGTATCAACCTAAGTATATTAAATCTTAAGGTTGATACATTTTTTTATATGTAAAGTGACAAAAACTCAAGAAAATTATCCAAACTTCAAGCAGTTAAATTTATTTACTAAAATTTTACAATACTATATAATGAAAAATACAGATTAATTTGTGAGGTGATATTTTGAAAAAACAATATTGTTCCTTTTCCTTTTTTTTATATTTTTTGTTATATATTATTTTAAATTCAATATTTTACATAGGAACTCTTGTCAATACCAGCACGAAAATAAGCTTTTTCCCAATTTTTGTAACTATTATCTTTACAAGTATCATTGATTTATCAATTTTAAATTTATTCCCTTGTAAAATTTATAAATCTTTTATTATACTTGCTCAGACCCTATTAAAAATATGCCTATCAATTTATTTTAAAGAATTTGGAAGCTTTTATATTTTAGAAAGAGTTGGTTTAGCAAAAGAAGCTAGTTCAATAGTACCAGTTATCATAAACGACTTGAATATATTTATGGGACTTATGATAATACTTGCAATAATTATTATAATAACTATAAGCTTTTCAAAAAATAAAAATTTTTTCTCTATAAAAAATTTTTCCATCTGTGTGCTTTCTCTTATAATTATTCTCTTTACCCCATTATTTTTTATTAAGGGAGTATTTGGCACAGAAATTTATGCAACTAATATCTTGGGACCCATTAATAAAAAAATGGAGAAAAAAGAATTTAAAAAGATAGCAAAAAATATAGATATAAAATCCTACTACAAAAATAGACAAATTAAATCTAACGAATTTACAGGACTTGCTAGAGGAAAAAATATAATATTCATTCAATGTGAATCCCTGCAAAATACTTTTTTAAACAAAACATATAATGGAGAAGAAATTACACCATTTTTAAATAGGCTCACAAAAGCAAAAGGCACTATTTACTTCAATGATTATTTTGAACTTTTAGGCTTTGGGAACACATCAGATGCAGAATTTGTATCAATGTCTTCAGTTTATCCAACTCTATTAGGTCAAGCCTATAGTGTCTACTTCGGAAAAAAATCTTATGCACTTCCTAAAATTGCAAAAGAACATGGATACGAAACTGTTGCTATGCACGCAAATACAGGCAAATTTTATGATAGGCAAAAAGTGTATCCCAATTTTAATTTCACTCATATTTATCTTGGAGAAAATTATGAGCAAAAGGACAAAATAATAATGGGGCTTTCAGATAAAAGCTTTTTCAACCAATCTATAGGTCCTTTATCAGATATTGATAAGACTGGAAAAAACTTTTTTGCACTTATGGTAACTCTTACAACGCATACCCCCTTCAATCTTCCCAAGGAATTAAGACAAATAAAAAAAGAAGCTGGGGATAAGACAGAATATGTTTATAACTATGTAAATTGTGCAAGATATACAGATAATGCAATAAAAGAATTTTTCCAAAAACTTGATGATAATGGAATTTTAGATAAAACTATGGTCGTAATCTATGGAGATCACCACGCAATGACAATGAATAATAAAGAAAGTGTAGCGTCTTTAGAAAGATGGCTAGAAAGAAAAGTTGATTATGATACAATGATGAATGTTCCTCTTATAATTCATATTCCAAACTATAAAGAAAATCTTATCAGAGATAACATTGGTTCCCAATTGGATCTCTACCCAACTATATTAAACCTGATGGGATGGGATATGAGTAAAATTCCAACATTTGGTATTGACTTATTAGGAAATTCAGAAGATGTAAATAATAATGCTGTATTTCCTCAGACCTATCTTTTAAAAGGTTCATTTATTACGCACGATAAGCTTTTTGAATATTCTCGTGATGGAGTTTTTGAAAATTCCAGACTGATAGATAGAAAAACAAGAAGAATTTTGCCAACTAAAGATGCCAAAAAAATGTCAACTAAGGCTACTGTCACCTTAGATTATTCAACAGAACTTATGGAAAAAGATGCCTTAAATGAACTATTAAACAATAAGTAGATCATAAAAAATTAAATACTTTTAGAGAATGTAAGGTTTTTATTATAAAAATCAAAGTTTTGAAATTAATTAAAATAAGCTTTATAAATATTTATAAAGCTTATTTTAATTCTTCTAAATCCCTATTTTCATCAATATTTACACGTCTTAATTTTTTTAAAGATTCGGGCAAATTTTTTACTATGGTATTGTTCCCTTCATCAGAGGTCAGGCTGATTTTATAACCTTCTTCTTCCAAAGCAAGTTCACTGAGCTTATCATAATCCCCTTCAGGGTATGCAAAAACAATGGGGTCTTTTGTAGAAAATTCCCTATAAATTTTTTTGAATTTTCGACTGTCTTCTTTAAAGGCTTGTAAATAACTATCTTCACTTTCTCCTTTAAGAATTTTTGCCGTTTGTCTAAAGCATATATTATTTTCACGCAAAGATTGGTGCATCCAAAAACTGTGAGAGCCGAATTCAATAATATCTGACATTTCTTTTGCTTCTTTTATGGTGAAATGTGGTATTATTTTTTTGTCAGTTCCCGGATATTTATCCATGCCCATAGTTTTTCCTATTGGAAAAATTGTAGCTTTAAAACCATATTTTTTTAGCATGGGATAAGCTATTTCATAATTTGATTTATATCCGTCATCAAAGGTCAAAATGCAAAATTTGTCAGGAAGACTTCCATTATTATTTACATAATTATAAATATCTTCAAAGGAAACTGTTTCAATCTTGTTGGTTTTTAAAAATTTTAAAATATTTTCAAACCTTTCCTTTGTAATTATATAATCATTTGAAGGTTTTTCGTCTATATGGTGAAGTTCAAAAATATAAAAAGATTTTTCTTCTATTTTATTTTGCCCATATTGGGGATAACTTACCTTATCTATATATCTTCCGAAATCTTTTCTATTTCCATAAATCCTCTCAACCATCATCTTTCCTAAAGCATTTCTGAAATGAGATGGATCATAAAAAAATCTGGGATCATATTCATAGTTTGTTCCTGTAAAATCCCAAAAAGGAGTTATGGCAGATAATTTATTATAGTAAGTTTCAAATTCTTTTTTATCATACCTTTTATTTTCCTCATCATACATGGGACAAAGGATAAAGGTTATTTCTACATTTCTTTTTCTACATAGATCTTTTATATGGCTAATAGCAGAAAGTGCCTCATCCATATGGGACATTTTCACATGAAAATAGTCCTTGTTAAAACCGTAATTATTTTTGTAAGTTTCAATATTTCCAATATATTCTATATCTCTTTGGCTCTTGTCATAAGAACCGTCAATATTAAAAACATCAAAGCTCTCCTGAACATAAGATTTTTTCTTGGAATTTTTTATCTTTTCAATTCCATTTAAAGGAGATGCGAAAAGATATTTTCCATAAAAATTAAACTTGCTTTCTCCAGAAACATAAGGATTCATATAATAATTTAGAGAATTTCTTTCCTCATTAAATTTTGTAGCTGATGGTATTGACAGGGGCATAATTATTGACTTGACATTGTAGTTTTTTAATAAATATTCCACATTTTTTTCAGCCACAAAAAGATCTGCCCCATAGGAAAATAAATTAAAATAATCCTTACCCGTATATTCTTTTAAAGTCTTTATTGGAATAGAAGAAGCCCCGCTCGCCCCAACTATAAAATTTTGGTAATTTTTATCCTTAATATATTCTATCTTCGCAGATCTAGGGTTTTGTGTAAAATCATAAGTATACCACTTGAAGAATTTATCCCCGAAAACATTAAAAGGGTCTGTATAAATATTTAAAAATGCAATAAAACTAGCAATAATAAAAAATACTGTTAAAAAAATAATATTAAATCTTTTTTCTTTCATATTTTCACCTAATAATTCCTATATATAAAATCAACAGCGGTAAAATTACTTGAAAAAATACCGAAATACAACACATAGGCTAATGCTAAAAATATAAATACAAATTGCCAATAAGGTTTAAATTCAAGTATTTTTTCTTTTACATCTATATTTTTTTCTTCGCTATATGAAATAATAAAAAGAATTAAGACAGAAACAAATAAAATCAAATAATCTGACGCTTTTAAGCCAATTTGTCCAAATCTGAAATTCCTATCCGTAAAAGTTTTTTTAAGCATAAAAATAGCTTGAGATAAATTCTCAGACCTTGTAAAGTATCTGCCAATAAAAACAAGTAGACTTGTCCTTATAATTTGAAAAAGCTTAAGTGCTTTACTCGTCGGTGAAATTCCAAAACTATCCTTAATTTTTTTGAAATTATCTTCAAACAAAAGTCCCAAAGTTATTAACAGACCGTTGTATATACCGAAAACAATAAAGTTAAGACCCGCTCCGTGCCAAATTCCAATAATAAAATAAACTACAAAGGTTGAAATGCTAAGGGTTAAGTACTTTCCGAATTTTCTACCCAAAGTTCTTCTTGATTTTTTATTTATATATGCAAAAACCCTAGAAAGAGATAAGGGATAAAATACATAATCCCTCATCCAAGCCCCTAAAGTAATATGCCACCTTCTCCAATAATCAGTCAGACTATAAGCAAAGAATGGTCTTTTGAAATTTTCAGGTAATTTAATTCCAAATAAATAAGCGACTCCTCTGGCAACATCAATCCCACCAGAAAAATCTCCATAAATTTGTATAGAATAGAAAATTATTGCTATAAAAACAAAAATTCCCGAAAATTCATCAGGACTTGAAAAAACTTTCGCAGTTAAAATCCTTGCCCTGTCCGCAATTACAAGTTTTTTAAAATATCCGAATAATATTAAAAGTAGACCATAAGAGATATCGCGGGAGTTGGAATTTCCACCGTATAAATTTCCCTCTAATTCATCATATCTTCCAATAGGACCTTGAACCATTTGCGGAAAAAAAGATACAAATAAGGCATATTTAAAAATATTCCTTTGAGCCTTATATTTTTTCCTATAAATATCAATAACATAAGAAGTTGCCATGAAAATATAAAAAGATATACCCAAGGGAATTATATTTTTAAATAATGAAAAACTTGTAAACTTAACAAGTCCTAACAGCCCAAAGTTTAATAAGAGAACCAGTGACAAAAAAACCTTACTCTTTTTCTTTTCCAAATAAAGTCCTGCCAAATATGTGCTGACAATTACAAAAAAAAGATATACAAATGCCTTGGGACTGTAGCTTGCATAGTATAAGATAGAAATAAGAAGTAAACTTTGCCACTTATATCTTGCAATTTTAAAAACTAAAAACGCAAGACTGATAAAAATTATAAAAGAAAGGCTGGTAAAGCTCATTGTAAGGACTTAACCAACTTTTCTATATCATTTATGTTAGAAAAATTTTCCGGTAAAAGTTCTGCAACTTCAATTTTTATACCGAAGGCATCATTAAGTTCCAACACCAAACTCACTATATCAAAAGAATCTAAAAAACCTTCTTCAATTAAATCAGTATTTTCATCAACTTTTTCGCCTGTTATATCTTCAATAATTTCTTTAATTTTTTCTATCATTATTAACTTCTCCTCCAATATAAACATAAGATTTTAAATTTTCCTTTTTAAAACCTGCTCTCTCATAAGTTTTTATAGCCTTAGAATCAAAATCTGTCCAAACACCTACTCTTTTTTTATCAACAATGTTTGACAAGTAGTGTTTTAAAATTTCACTCCCAAAACCCTGATTTCTTGAGTTAGCTTCCACATAAAAATGAAGAATTGAATCTTGAAATTTTGTCTTTTCAAACTCTATAAAACCTATATTATCAATACCTATGAATTCTTTTCTTAAAATTTTATCTCTTATTTCTTCTCTTGTAAGTATTTCTCCTGAATACTTATCGAAAGTTCCTATTGCCCTATATAAAAAATCAATATCATCAATAAATTTTACCCTTTCAGAATAAAATTCCTCTCTTGTTTTTAACCTCATTCTTACTCTTGTTTTGTAAAGCTTAAAACCTATATCAACAAGGTCATTAGTCGGATTTTTACCTACTATTTCACTTACAAAAATCCCCTGGGCATTGAAGATTTCGTCTTTATCTTTAAGATAGTAATAAGTTTTATAATAATCTTTTCTCTTTATTAAGATATATAAATTTTTCTCATTTATATAATATAAATTTTCAAAATTTCTTACATAATTATCATAATTCAAATAATCATTATTTGGATAATCTATATACTTTTTTATAAGGTCAAGTTCTTGTAAATTATTAAACTTCTTTATTTTCATATAACTTATATAAGGCCTTTTTATCTATTTTAGTATTTTGACTTTTAGGAAGACTTTCCATATGAATAAACTTGTGGGGACACATATACTTAGGCAATTTAGATAAAATAAAATCTTTAAATTCTTTCCTTGTAATTTCTCTGCCTGAATAAAATAAAATAAGAGTTTCTCTTTTCTTATCAAATAGAACAGCCGCCTCATCAAGACCCATCTCATAAATAAGCCTTTCAATTTCGTCAAGTTCTATCCTGTGACCCATAACTTTAACCTGATTGTCTTTTCTAGCTAAAAATTCAATTTCTCCGTAATCATTTAATTTGACATAATCCCCTGTCCTATAAACAATCTCCCTGTAGGAAGAATTTAAGGGGTTTTGAACAAAAGAGCTTCCTGTCATTTCAAAATTATTATAATATCCATAGGAAACGCCCCGACCCCTTACGACAAGTTCGCCTTCTTTTGCAGGTTTATCCCCATCAAGAATAAAAACTTCCATGTTTTCGCAAGCCTTACCTATAGGAATAATATCTCCATCATTAAATTCCCTATCAACCTTATAATAACAGCAATCGCAAGTGGCTTCAGTAGGTCCGTAAAGATTATAATAACTTGCCTTAACATATTTTTTCCAAATATTTAGCTTAGCAGCACTTAACTGTTCACCTGCAAAAGTTACAATTCTTAAGTTTTTAGGATAAATTTTTTCAAAAACTTTAGAATTTGCCAAAATATTTAAGGCAGAAACAGACCATAAAATCACACTTATTTTATTATCATTTAAATATTCAACAACTCTTAAAGGAAACATAAATATTTTCGAATCCATAATATATAGACTTGCTCCTGTCTTTAATAATAAACATATATCCTTAACGGAAGCATCAAAAAAGAAGGGGGTTTGACTTGCAATTTTATCCTCATGGCTTAAGCCAAGAGTATTTCCCAGCCATTCCATAAGATCAACAATCATAAAGTGACTAATGACAACTCCCTTGGGTTCCCCTGTAGTTCCTGAAGTGAAAAGTACATAGCAAGGATCTGTATCAATTATTTTTCTTCTGAAATTTATCAGTTTATTTTCGTCTATTTCATAATTTTTTTCAAAATCAAAAGATAATGCTGAATCTGTAAAAATGTTTTTGTGATGATAAATACCAAGCTTAGAATTCAAAGTATTTTTTATAGATAAAATTCTATCATAAGGCATTTCACAATCAATCGGCACATAAAAATTCCCTGAATATAAAATAGCAAAAAAACATATTATTGTTTCTAAATCTCTAGAAGTTTCAACCATAATCGGTTCATTTTCATAAGAAAAATTTTCTCTTATAAAAAATCCAAAGCTCCTAGCCTTATGTCTAAGTTCTCTGAACGTAATCTTTTTTTCTTTATCTACAATAGCTATTTTATCTGGAAATTTTTTGCAAATCTCATCCAATTGATCAATTAAAATCATTTTACACCTCAAAATAAATTTTAACATTTACCTTTTTAATTTGCAAGAAAAGGGATTTGCTAGCAATTTAATAAATTTTTGCTCCATTTAAAATATATCTTTTATAGATTTACTCCCCAACAGATATTATAGAACTATTATAGACCCATAAAAAAAGAGTTGCTACAAAAATCTATAGCAACTCTTTTAAGATTATAAATTAATTTTAATTAACTAATTTCAGCTTTTAATGCTTTTTCTTTCTTAATAAGTTCTGTTAACTTTGGAACTACTGCATTTAAGTTTCCAACTACACCAAGGTCTGCAACTTCAAACATTGGAGCGTCAGTATCTTTATTAATAGCAATAATTAAATCAGATTCTTCCATACCAGCTAAATGTTGGATAGCTCCTGAAATACCAATTGCGAAATAAAGTTCTGGTCTAACTGTCTTACCAGTTTGTCCAACTTGTCTGTCCTTAGTTATCCAGCCTGAGTCAACAGCAGCTCTTGATGAAGAAACTTCAGCTTCTAAAACTTCAGCTAATTCTTCAAGTGGCTTGAATCCTTCTGGTCCACCAAGTCCACGTCCACCAGAAACTAAGATATTAGCTTCAGTAATATCTTTCTTCTTGCTTTCGTGTTTCAATACGTCAACAATCTTAACGTTCATATCTTCAGCAGTAAATTCAAGTTTTTCTTCAATAACTTCACCAGTTCTTGAAGTATCACTATCCATAGCTTGCATTACGCCAGGTCTAACTGTTGCCATTTGTGGTCTGAAGTTTTCGCAAACGATAGTTGCCATTAAGTTACCACCAAAAGCAGGTCTTGTCATAAGAAGTAAATTTGATTCATCTTCAATGTCAAGTTTTGTACAGTCAGCAGTAAGTCCTGTATGGATTCTTGCTGCCATTCTTGGAGCTAAGTCTCTTCCTATTGAAGAAGCACCAAAAAGTACTATTTCTGGTTCATATTTTTTGATAATATGGAAAACTGATTTTGCATATGGTTCAGTTACATATTCTTTTAACATTGGATCTTCAATAACTATAACCTTGTCAGCTCCGTGATGAATCAATAAATCGCTATGTCCTTTTACCTTTTCGCCAATAAGCATAGCAACTACTTGTTCATTTAATCTGTCAGCTAGTTCTCTAGCTTTTCCTAAAAGTTCAATACCAACTTTTTCAAGCTTATTATCTCTTTGTTCTATAAATACATAAATATCTTTACTCATTTCAAGCCTCCATTAGATTATATACTTTTCTTGAAGTTTAGCTACTATTGCTTGAGCTGCTTCATCTGCAGTTAAATCTGTAAGAAGAACTCCCTTTCCCTTACCTTGTTTAGGGAAGGATTTCTTTACTCTTGTAGGAGAACCCTTTAATCCAACATTTGAAAGGTCAAGTTTATCTTCAATATCTTTTAATCCCCACATTGGAATTTCAACTTTATATGCATCAAAAATTTTGCCAACGCTCATATATCTTGGTTCTGCAAGTTCAGCAATTGCAGTGATTAAGCATGGGAATTTAACATCTATTACATGATATCTATCTTCGAATTGTCTTTGAACACGAACACCAGATTTATCTTCTAAAAGTTCAAGTCCTTCAACATAAGAAACTTGTTTGATTCCAATGTGTTCAGCAATTTGTGGTCCAACTTGTGCAGTATCACCATCAATTGCTTGACGTCCTGTAATGATAATATCATAATCTAAATGTTCAAGAGCACCTGTAATAGTACAAGATGTAGCCCAAGTATCAGCACCACCAAAAGCTCTATCAGATACAAGAATTGCATCGTCAGCTCCCATTGCAAGAGCTTCTCTTAAAGCAACATCAGCTTGTGGAGGTCCCATTGAAAGAACTGTTACATGAACATTATCAGGATCAGCATCTTTTAATCTTAAAGCACATTCAAGACCTGACTTATCATCAGGGTTAATAATACTTGGAACTCCTTCTCTAATTAATGTATTAGTTACAGGATCAAGTCTAACTTCGTTAGTATCCGGAACTTGTTTCATACAAACAACTATTTTTAACATCTCAAAGCCTCCTATTACTTAACGCCCATCCAGTTAGAGACAACCATTCTCATAACTTCAGATGTACCTTCATAAATTTCAGTAATCTTAGCGTCTCTCATCATTCTTTCAATTGGATAATCTCTTGTGTATCCATATCCACCGAATAATTGAAGACATCTTCTAGTTACATCACTTGCATTTTCAGCTGCAAATAATTTTGCCATAGCTGCTTGATGCATATATTCTTCTCCATTGCCTTTTGTGCTAGCAGCTCTATAAACTAATAATTGTGCTGCATCAGTTTTTGTTTGCATATCAGCAAGTTGGAATTGAGTATTTTGGAATTGAGAAATTCTCTTACCAAATTGTTTTCTTTCTTTAACATATTTAACAGTTTCATCAATAGCGCCTTCTGCAATACCTAAAGCTTGAGAAGCAATACCAATTCTACCACCGTCAAGAGTCTTAAGAGCTAATGTATAACCCTTTCCTTCTCTTCCAAGTAAGTTTTCTTTTGGAATTCTGCAATCTTCAAAAATAAGTTCGCAAGTAGAAGAACCTCTAATTCCCATCTTATCTTCTGGTTCACCAACAGAGAATCCTGGAGTTCCTTTTTCAACTATGAAAGCTGAAATTCCTTTGTATCCTTTTGTTTTATCAGTAACAGCAATTACTACGAATACATCAGCGAATCCACCGTTAGTAATAAATATTTTTGAACCGTTTAATACATATTCATCTCCGTCAAGAACTGCAGTAGTTTTTTGACCTGAGGCATCAGTACCAGCACCTGGTTCAGTTAAACCGAAAGCACCGATTTTACGTCCTGATAATAAATCAGGTAAGTATTTTTTCTTTTGTTCTTCATTTCCATTTTCGAAAATGGGAGCACAACACAATGAAGTATGTGCTGAAACAATTACGCCTGTTGTTGCACATTTCTTTGAAAGTTCTTCAACAGCCATTGAGTAAGCTAAGTAGTCAGCCCCTTGTCCACCGTATTCTTTTGGAAATGGTATTCCGAAGAATCCATATCTAGCTAATTTTTTAACGTTTTCCATTGGAACTTCTTCAGTTGCATCAACATCTGCTGCAACAGGATCTACTTCATTTTCAGCAAATGCACGGTACATTTGTTGTAAAAGTAGATGTTCTTTGTCCATTCTAAAATCCATTTATAATCCCCCTAACTTTGATTATATAAAGAGTGTTATATTATTAACATAACGCACACAAATTATTATATCATTTTGGCAAATATTTTCAAGCCTTGAATAAGCTTAACAACAATCTTACTATTTTTATTTGAAATTTCAATATTTTATACGAAACGTTATTATTAATGTCATGAAAAATTGATTGAGTAATAATTCTTAATTTGAAATACTTTATTACTTAGATAAAACTCTACAAAAATATTAATTTTATAAAAATTGAACTTAAAGTAAAAAATTATGCACAAAAAATGGAGGTCTAAACCTCCAAATTAATTTAAATTATTGAACTAATAAAATATTAAATATCTGCCTTTACAACTAAAACTGATGCTCTAGATTGGTTGATTACTTTATTAGAAACTGAACCTAAAAGAGTTCTTGAGAAAGCTCCAAGACCTCTATTACCCATAACGATAAGATCGACTTCTTTTTCATCACTAAACTTGCAGATTTGAGCTGCAGGATTTCCTGATGTGTAGAAAGTTTCTACCTTATTAGGAAAATCTTTAAGATCTTTTTCGGCTTCTTTTAAAATATGTTGTGCTCTTTCAGTATTAGCTTTATCAACTTCAAGTGCATAAGCAAAATTAGTTGGATATTGTTCAAAAATACTTGTTTCTGGAATAACTGTAAGTATAATTAATTCAGCTTGTAATTTTTCACCTAAACTACTAGCTTCTTTAAGTGATGCCTTAGATGATTTGGAACCATCAATTGGTACTAATATTTTCATAAAATCACTCCTTTTATTATATTCTACATTAATTATAACATAGCTTATATGACTTTATCAAAGCATTATAAGCTCAAATTAAAATGCTTAAAATATAATGTTTCTAATCACCAATAAATTCTTCTTCAACTTCAACTTTTTTTCTATATTCTTCTAACCTATCCTTATACAATTTTGCATATGCAATTTCTATATAAGGATTTAAAAATATAAGTCCTATACTTAAAGTAAAAAAGCAGAGTATATACCAACCTATAAAGGATAGACCCAAAAGAAAAATATTAAACTTATAATTATCAGTTAATTTTTTACTCATATTTATAGCTTCATTAAATGGCATATCTGGATTATCTGCAAGGATATATCCTACAAAAAAGTATTGGTAATATTTGTAAATTCCAGGCAAAATTAATAGCAAAGACCACAGAAAAATAAATACATCCTTAAGAAGGATTTTACCACAGACTTTTAAATAATTTTCATTACCAAAAAAGTAAAAAAGTTTATTAATTACAAGGTCCTCTTCTGGATTTCTAAGTCCTTCAACTAAAGCCTTATTTTTCCCAACTAATACAGGATTAACAATAAATATTCTTCCAAAAATTTGAATACATAAAATTATATAAAATATGATGGGGCTTACTATTAGAAATAAATTTAAGCTCAAACATTTGCCAAAAAGACCTAAAGACTTAAATTCATTGTTACCTTGACTTGTATCAACTGATTCCCCGCTCATATCGACATAATAACCATAATCATGCCTCTTACTATAATTATATCCAGCTCCTCCTGTTCCTACAGATATCTTTGACTTATCAATGAACTTAAGATCTCTATAATTATTATAATTTTCCATATAATCTGATGGTGTTTTTAAATTTAAACCCAAATTTATTGGTTTGTTACTTTCAAAGTCGCCAAAGAAAATCGAAATTACAGTAAAAATAAGTAATAAAATAATGGCACTTTTAAAATGCTTCTTATAGTAAGTTTTCGCTTCTCTTTTTATGTCGCCTATATCAAACATACGAATTCCCCCTTAAATTTATATTCAAATTATACCCTAATTTTATATTTGATATATAAGAAAATTACAATTAAAAATATAATTTACTATAAATTTTGCTATAATTATAGTAAATTATATTAGGAGTTAAACATTTGAAAAAAAAAGACAAAAAGAAGAAGAAAATCATGTTAGCCTTAATCTTATTATTAATCATTCCAATCATATATAGCTTAAATACTAAAAATCCAAAAGGCACAAATGTTTCAGGAGAATTTAAAAAAACTCAAGCTGATTTCATTTATGACCTGACCTATACAAAAGACCAAAAGAGAATTCATGAAATTAATATTAATAAAGAAGAAATTGAAATAATAAAAAATGCAAAAAAATTTTTGCTGATAGATTTCTTTTTATATAATGATGAATATGACAAAAAATTATCTGCTTATCCAGCTCAAGTTGAGCAAATGACAAATTTATTAATAGAAAAGAAAAAAGAAAATCCTCATATGCCCATACTTTTTGTAACAGATCCCATCAACAATTTTTACGGAGCCTACGAGCAAAAATATCTGAAAAAATTGAAAGAAAACGGGATAGAACTTGTAATTACAGACCTAAACAAAATGAGGGATTCAAACCCCATAATTTCTGGACCATACAGGGCATATATAAAATACTTAGGCACAGGAGGCAAAACTTATATAAATAATTTTTTCAAAAAAGATGGTCCTAAAATTAATATAAGGGCAATACTTAAACTTTTAAACTTCAAAGCAAACCACAGAAAAATCCTAGTTTCAGAAAATAAAGCCTTTGTAGCATCAGCAAACCCACATGATCCTTCCGCTTTCCATTCAAACGTAGCCTGTATATTTACAGGAAAAGCGATTGAGGATCTAATAAAATCAGAAAGTATATTTTTTGATAAAATGCCTGATACAATAAAAAATTATAAGGCAGTCGATATCAAAGATTCAAATGAAGAGCTTAGAATAATAAGTGAAGGTGAAATTTTTAATGCCCTATACAAAAACATTAATGAAACTAAAGCACAAGATCAAATTAAAATTGGCATATTTTACCTATCTGAATTTAGAATTTTGAAAGCTTTAGGTCAAGCCTCCGATAGGGGTGTTGATGTTAAAATCATAGCAGACCTAAATAAAGATGCCTTCGGAATAAAGAAAAACGGATGCCCAAATAGACCTGCCTTAAGTGAGCTAAAAAAAGAACATCCAAAAATTAATATCAGATGGTATAAAACTACAGGCGAACAGTTCCACACAAAAATTGCATATTTCTCCTATAAAGATAAAGAGCCGAGGCTAATATTGGGATCAGCAAATTTCACAAGAAGAAATCTTGATAACTTCAATTTAGAAACAGATGTTGAAATAAAAATGAACAAAAACTCAGCTTTAATTTCAAAATTTGAAAATTATTATGATAGAATTTGGAATAATATTGGTGGAGAATATACACAAGACTTTGAAAGTGGCTTAGATAAAAATATATTTTTAAGATTTATTTGGAAAGTTCAGGAAAAAACAGGAACTTGCACGTGGTAGGAATTTTAATTAAATACTATATAAAAATAAGGGACTTTTTTATGATAGTCCCTTGTTTTATGCCATAAAATATTTTTTTATATAAAAAGACCTGCCAAAATCTATTTTTCAAAGCTAATTTAAAAAACCACGAAAAAAAGAAGGGATAAAAATCCCTTCCTTCAATATTTAATATTCAATTTTCAAAACTATCTTATTTCCAAACTTCTTCATTACTTGTTGAAGTAACTTTTTGAGATACGTGAGCATTTGAAGCATCTAGAATTTGATAATATGCCCAGTGTGAAGAAGATATATCAGAATAGTTCTTTAAGTTAAAAGAAGATACATCTTTTAATGAGTTAGAAGTTGTATATCTGTTAAATACAGCATTTAATACTGTAACAGCTTCTGCTCTTGTAAGAGTTTTGTTTGGTTTGAATGTTCCATCTGGGTAACCTTCAACAGCTTTGTTTCCAAAAACTTTATCTATTGCATCACTTGCCCAGTGTCCTTTAACATCTTTAAAGTTAGCAGAACCAGCATAACCAGCTTTTAGATATCCAGAAATCATTTGAGCAAATTCAGCTCTTGTGATATCAGCATCAGGTTTGAAAGTTCCATCACTATATCCACTTAAAAGACCCTTACCAGCAATATAACTTACAGCAGGTGAATACCATTTGTTGTTAGCATCTGTAAACTTAGTTACAGTAGAAGTTCCAAAACTTGTTCCGCCATTTAATAATGTAGCAAACATTTGAGCAGCTTCTGCTCTTGTTACGTTATTTGATGGTTTGAATGTTCCATCAGGATATCCCTTAATATAAGAAATTCTTGAATAAGTTTGACCACTTAGGCTTGTATCAACAACTTTATAAGTAGTTTGTGAATCATATTTTGAAGATTCAGAAGCTATAACTTTTATAGTTTCACCAAGACTTAATTTTCTATCTAAATAACAAGTAAATTCGCCGTCACTATTAGCAGTTGTTGATCCAATTTTTGTACCCTTGGCATCTTCAACTCTTATGCTTGCATAGCTTCCTGCCTTACCTTTTATAAACATTGTTCCAGCTTCAGCTTGACTTACGCTAGGAACAGTTGCATATCTTCCATCTTTATAGCCATCTACATAGTAATATAAACTTTCAGAAGTTGGAACACTTCTATTGAAGTAAATAGTGAAATATCCGTCAGAATCAACTGTAGCTGAGCCTAAATAATAGTTGGAATTTCTGTAATATCTATTATAGTGTCCATTATAGTAATTGTAGTAGCGCCAATTTCCATAAGAATCATAGTAGCCATCACTATAATATCCGTCATAATAATAGTCATTTGAGTAAACAGAAACTGTTCTACCTTTTTCATTTGGTAGATATCCCTTTACATAAGAAGTTGTTCTAGATACGCTTGTCGGGTAAACTCTATAATCATAATATTTGTTATCATATGAGCCTTGCCAATAGTAATTGTTGTAATCACAATTTCCTTTTACATATGCTTTTTCGCTTGTTGTATAAAGAGATTTTTCTGCAAGTAAATATCCACTCTTGCCACATCTATAATCCTTGCCATACCAATAATAGTCATTTAGATAAACTCTATCATTGTTGGAATTTTTGTAGTAATATCCGTAAATTGAATCATAATATACCTTATGTCCATTATAATATCCGTTATAATATCCATCATAGTAATAATTATAATATTCAGTTCCTACATAAAATTCAAAATATCCATTTGCATCAGTATTTCCCTTAGCAACAAAGCCTCCATCATTTGTATAGAAACTTACACTTACACCGGAAACTAAAAGTCCATTAGCTTTTACATAACCTGATACATAACCTTTAGAAGATACTTTTTGTCCAGAAATTACTAAAGTAGGGCTTGGAACAGGTGTTTTTTCTGTAACGCTAACAGTTATATTTACATCTTTTGTTGAATTATCATTAAATTTTACTGTTAATACTCCAATTTGAAGTCCTGCTTTTAATGTATCTACATCTTTTTTTACATTTACTGTTGCATCATTTGGCGCATTTAATAATCCGGTTTTAATATCAACAGCATTTCCCTTTTCTACTTCTAAAGCCTTTGTTTGTGGAATAAATTTATCCGCTTCTTTTTGTTGTGGTTGTGCATTTTTAAGTTTTTCTTGAGCACCAACTAATCTAGTTTTTGCTGCATTTAAACTATCTACACTTGCATCTGCTGCATCTTTAGCTGTTATTGCAGCTACTAAAGCTTGGTCAAATGCAGTTTTATCAGATTCTAAACCTTTAGTATATTTTTCATCTGATTTAAAAGTTTCAGCATTATTTATAGCTTGTTGTAATTCTTTTTTTGCTTTTTCTAATGCATCTTTAGCTTGTTCTTCTCTTATTTTAGATTGTAAGTCTTGTAAAGAACCATTTAGTGCAGTTGCAACTCCTGTTGCAGCATTAACGTCTTGTTTTGAAGGTGTTCCTTCTAAAGTCGCCTTTGCATTTTTTGCTGCGTCTATTGCCCTTATTAAATTATCTTTAGATTCTTTTGAATTTTTGTAATCGTCAGTTTTTTGATAATTTTCAGCAGCATTAATAGCTCCATCTAATGCATCCTTTGCTTGATTAACCTCTTCAGTAGTTGGAGCTGGAGTAGGTTCAGAAACTGGCACTCCATTTAATTCTTGGCTAATTTCTAGACCATTATTTTCAGTTCCAGTATTTTCTTCAGCTAGTGCTGAAAGTGGAATCGATACTGTCAGAAGTAAAGCAAGTGTCGATGCCATGAAACGTTTTCTATAAGTTTTCATAAAATTTCCTCCTTAAATATTCGGTTTTCATTCTCCGTATTTCTATTATACCCTAAAAGTAATAAAAATCTAGAATTTTAAGATTTTTTTAAGAGATTTTTAAGATATTTAATCGTTTTGTAACATTAGTTTTTTCTATAATTATTTTTATTAATAAAAATCATCACAAAAATAAGGGTTATTCAAAAGAATTAACCCTAAATTTATCACAATTATATAATTTTTTATTACTACCAAACGCTCAGAAGAAGTACTGAAATATCATCTGTCTGTGTGATATTTGTAAAGGAAAGTAAATTATCTTTCAAAATTGAAAGTTCATCTATGTCATTTTCCAACATTATTTCTTCAGGTCTTTTTAAGCCGTAAACCTCTCCTTCAAGATTTCTTGATTCGCTTACTCCATCAGTCATAAATAATATCTTATCTCCAGCGTAAAATTTTGAATTTTCTTCTTTATATTTTGCACTTTTAAAAAATCTTGATATGGGATTTCCTTCAGCGTGAAGATATTCAATTTTTTCTGAAACCTTTAAAGGCAAGGGCAGATGCCCTGCATTAGCATATGTAAAAATACCTTTTTTTATATTAAAAACTCCATAAAAACATGTGAAATAATTTTCAATATCAAGCTTCAAAAGAGAGAATCTGTTTGAAATGGCATCAAGGGTCTTAGAGGGCGATAAGAGTATAAAAATTGGAAGAGTTCTTATTAAAGATTTTATAAACATGGTTACCATAGATGCTGCAAAACCATGCCCTACTGAGTCTGAAATATAAACTGCAATATTATCTTCATTTATTTCAAAAACATCAAACATATCGCCTGAAAGCATATTTGAAGGTTTGTAAATATAGTCAATTTTTAAATTTTTTATAAAGCCCTTGTCGGGTAAGACTGTTTTTTGTATTTGTGATGCCGCCATGGTTTCTCTTACCATAGACCTGTTTCTTTCTATTATTTCTCTTTGAAGTCTTCTTTCTACTGTTACATTTCTAAAAACTTCTACCACTCCGATTATTTGTCCCTTTTGACCTAATACTGGAGAGCATTTTACTGAATAGATTGTATCTTTTATTATCTCTTCTCTTTGAACAACTTCTCCAGTTCTTAAGACACTTCTTGTGATATCAGGGTTGAAGATACTCTCATCAATGTCACAGAGCAAATTTTTTCTATCGTAACCAAGAGTTTTTTCCATTGCTTCATTTACAAATATAACTCTTTCATCGGAATCTAAAACTCTAATGGGATCGGCAATTCCATTTAATACTTGATGGTCAATTTTTTGCGAGTATAAATAATCTTCTTCCATAATATCACCTCCAGCTTTTTGATTATATCAAATTATCACTTCTTAACAAAGGGTCTAGGACCATAATATTGAAAATAATAGGTTTTTATTTTGCCGTTGTATAACTTTCTTTTTCTGTCGGCTTTTTTGCCAAAATCTTTTTGAAAAGTTTCTGAGCCTGTAATGGCATATAAAGACCAAGTTGGTATAGTCTTATAGAGTCTTCCCAGTTCTCTATTAAGTTCCGGTGCTTCTTTAACGGCAAGCCTTTCTCCATAGGGAGGGTTTGTGATTAAAACTCCATAATTATCCTCAAGATCTAAATTGCGGATATCTTTTTGGAAGAAATTAATATCTTCATCAAGGCCAAGTATGGCTGAATTATTCTTTGCTACTTCTATTGCCTTATAAGATACATCAGATGCATTAATGTTTAGTTTCTTATCATAATCAATTTTTTCATAGCACTTTCTTTTTTCTTCCTTAAATATTTCTTGAGGAATAAAAATAAAATTTTCAAGGTCAAATTTTCTCATAAGTCCAGGGGCTATATTTTTCCCGATCATGGCAGCTTCTATCACTATTGTTCCCGAACCACAAAAAGGATCGGCTAGTGGTCTTTCAGAATTCCAAAAAGAAAGCATAACCATAGATGCGGCTATTGTTTCTGAAATAGGAGCCTTGTAATTAATTTGTCTGTATCCTCTTTTGTGTAAGCCATCTCCTGATGTGTCTATAGCTATTGTGGCTATATCATCAAGTAGAGAAACTTCAATTTTTATTCTCTCATTACTTTTAGAAAACCAGTCTTTTTTATATTTATTTTGTAATTTTTTTATTATTGCCTTTTCAGAAATTCTTTGTATATCTGAAAGAGAAAATAATTTTGATTTATGACTTTTTGCCAGAAGAATAAAGTTTGAATCTTCATTTAAAAAATAAGTCCAATCTATATCGTAAACTTTATCAAAAAGTTCTTCAAAACTTAGAGCCTCAAAAGAGGCAACTACCATAAAAATTCTTTCTGCTGTTCTCAGATTCAAATTCAAAGCACAGACATCTTTATATGTTCCTGTTAATTCTATTCTTCCGTCTTGCACTTTTAAATCATTGTATCCCAAATCTAAAAGCTCTCTTTTGCATAGGGCTTCTAATCCAAAATTTGTCGTGGCAATTATTTTAAATTTTTCCATAATTCACCTCTTTTTTATTATACTAAATATTGACAAGGCATAATAGTCTTAAATTTTCTTGACAAGAATTATCCCATATTATACTATTAGTTTTAATAATTAAATTATATAATAATTAGGGTGATAATTATGTCAAGTTATGATAATAGGAAAAGACCTTATAGGAAAAGAAGGCTCAAGAGAAAATATGTCATCAGAAGAGCTCTCTTTGTTTTCTTTGTTTTTATACTTCTTATATTTATAGTAAAATCTTGTGGCAGAGGTAAGTCAAATGATAATAAAGAAAATAATTTAAACAATAATTCTGTAAATACTTCTTTACCTGCCAAAGAAACTACCAACAATTCTTCCGATAAGTCACAAGAAAATCACGAAGGAAATTTATCTATAGAAAATGAAAATTTACGAATTTCAGATTTAAGTGTAGAATATGGAACTTATTATACAGACTCAGGAATAGAAAAAGAAAAAAGAATTTTATATGTTCTCGATAACAAAAAAGCCGAGGATGATTTGATTAAGCTTTTAAAAACTTCCATAGAAGGTCAAATTCCTGCAAGTTTTGCAAAGGAAGAGTCCTCTGATTCCTATATTAATATTTCTTTAAATCCTAATGATAATCTTTTGATCAAATCAAATGATTTGTTCAAAACTTCTTATGAAGATATTGATGGTTTGTATAAATATATTTATCTGGTGGATAAGTCCCTTGGAAGTGATGGAAAAGTTAAAGCTATATTTATTACAAAAAGTAACTTAAAAGATGATATAGAAAAAATTTTAAAAGACAATAACATTGAAGGAAATGAAATGGAAATAGGTCAATAGTAAATAAAAATTTACTATTGATTTTTTTGCCCTTAATTTGAAGTTGAATAAACTATTAGTTTCACAAAATTTCATATGATCTTTTTAAATAAGATATAGGCGATAAGAATTAAAAGATATTTTCAAAATGTTTATAGTTCCACTCATCAGTTTTAAAATTATTTCTTTCTAAAATCATCTTATAATTAATTATAATTATCTATAAGTAATATTCTTTGTATAATTTGTATACAATTTAATCCAATCTAATAAAAAAACGCTTGCAATAACTCTTCCAATATGTTAAATTGAACTTGTTAGAAAGTTGTTTGTTAATAACTTATTAAAATTTTTTATTTATGGGAGGGATTGATATTAAACACACAACAAATGAAGTTGTTATGGTAAGACCTAAGGGATTTTTCTTTAATGCCCAAACGGCTGTAAATAATGCTTACCAACACAATGATGAAGCCGATCTTAACGAAGTACAAAAAAGAGCGTTGGAAGAATTTAATAATTTAAGTGATGCTCTTAAGGCAAAGGGAGTAAAGGTTAATATCCTTGAAGATACCGCTGAACCTAAAACACCCGATTCCATATTTCCAAATAACTGGTTTTCAACTCATGAGGGTGGAATAATGTGCATATATCCTATGTTTGCAGAAAATCGTCAAATGGAAATTTCTAAATTTAAGGAAAAGGTTGTTAAAATTTGTAAAGACAAGGCTAAGGATGAAGAATTTTTCAAAATTTTTGATTACAGCGAAAATCATGACAAGAATAAATTTTTAGAAGGTACTGGTTCTATTGTTATTGATAGAAAAAATAAGGTGGCATATTGTTCCCTATCTCCACGTGCCGACAAGAATTTATTTGAAGCTTGGTGTAAAGACACAGGTCACGTTGGCGTAGCCTTTGAATCAAGACAAGACGGAAACCTTATATATCATACAAATATAGTAATGGGTATAGGTGAAAAGAAGGCAATCATCTGCCTTGAAGCTGTTGATGAAAAAGATAGACAAAGAGTAAAAGATAAGCTTATCGAAGGTGGCAATGATATTGTCGAACTTACTTTAGAACAAACCAAGGCTTGTGCCGGTAATACTCTTGAGCTTATGGGTTCAGACGGCAAGAGTTTTATAGTTATGAGCAAAATGGCTTATGATAGTCTTGATAAAGAGCAAATCAAAAAAATCGAAGAAACTACTGAAATTGTTTGTGTAGACATTTCTACGATTGAATATTACGGTGGAGGTTCTGCACGCTGTATGATTGCAGAAATTTTCTAATTTTTTTAGAATCTTAATTTTTAATTAAAAAATGGTCTTTGACTAAAACGGAGGATTTATATGAAATTTCTTGATATTTTAATTAATTTGGCGAACTGGTTTTGGGGTCCACCAATCCTAATTTTATTAGTTGGTGGCGGTTTATACCTAACCATACGTTTAGGATTTTTCCAATTCAGGTATTTTGGATACATAATAAAACAAACTTTTGGTGGAATGTTTAAAAAATCTGACGGTGAAGGTTCCGTATCCGCTTTTGCCGCAGCCGCAACTGCCCTTGCTTCCTGTATAGGTGGGGCAAATATTGTTGGTGTTCCTGTTGCTATAGCCTTAGGCGGACCTGGTGCTGTATTTTGGATGTGGGTAACCGCTCTTGTTGGTATGGCAACAAAATTTACAGAAATCACTTTAGGTATAAAATATAGAGAAAAGAACGAAAAGGGAGAATTTGTTGGCGGTGCCATGTATTATCTTAAAAATTCACCCCTTCCATTCTTAGGACCATTATTTGCATTCTTCTTGATGATTGAAATTGCACCTTCTATTTCAACTCAAACTCTTACTTTTATACAAAATGTTGAGCTTTTAGGAATCAGTAAATATGTAGGATTAGGAATATTTCTTATTATAGTTGGCGCTATTGTTTTTGGTGGACTTAAAGGTGTTGCAAGATTTTGTGAAATCGCAGTTCCTTTTATGGCAGCTTTTTATATTCTTGGCGGTCTTGTGGTTATCGCTTTTAATTTAAAACACGTTCCTGGAGCTTTCGCTACTATTTTTGCTCACGCATTCTCACCTGCTGCTGCTGTTGGTGGATTCTCAGGAGCTGCCGTTGCACAAGCTATGAGAAATGGTATTGCAAGAGGATGTTATTCTAACGAAGCCGGTATGGGTACTTCAACTATAGCCCATGCAAGTGCTACTGTTGAAATTCCTGCACAACAAGGTTTGTGGGCAGTATTTGAAATTTTTGTTGATACAATTATAGTTTGTACAGTAACTGCAATAGTAGTTTTAGTATCAGGCGTATGGACAGAAATTCCATCTGATTTAGCAGCAACAATGCCTGCTCAAGCTTTCGGAGCAGCCCTAGGCGCAGGGTTCGGTTCTACTATAGTTTCAGTTTGTTTATTACTTTTCGTTATAACAACTGTTGTAGCAATAATCTTCTTCGGAGAAAAACAAGCTGAATTTTTATTCGGTCACACTGCAGCAATAATTTGTCGTTGCGTATATATGGTGTTTATAGTTCTTGGCGTTGTATTTAGTCTAGAAACTGCTTATTCTCTACTTGACTTCTTGTTAGGTATTGTAGTTATTACAAATATGATAGGTGTACTTCTTATGAGCGGACAAGCCGTTGAAATGAAGAATCAATACTTTAAAGACCCCAAGTACTATCCAAAGGCTAATAAATAGTTAGTAGCTGTTTATATAAAATTTTTCTAAACCCCTGAAAAAATCAGGGGTTTAAAATTTATCTTTTTTAAGTTTTATCGGTTGGTAAATTTTTTATAAAAAATATCTGTCGGCTTATAATCACCAACAGATATTTAAAATTATTATTTTTATTTAATGAACATATCCTTTACATCAACTTTATCTTTAATCATTTGAGAATTAAACATAAAGTCTGCTGTCTTTTGAAGACCTTCAACATCCTTATCACTAACTTTTGTATCGAAATTATACTGTGGATACATAGTATCATATGCTTTATCATCAAGTTTTAATTCATTTTTTACAAGTTCCTTAGTTTTATCTGGCTGGTCTTTCATAAAAGATAAAACTTGGTCTTGAGCTTTTTCTAGTGCTTCAATAACATCATGATGTTCCTCATAAAATTTTTGGCTTGTAGCAACACAAATTATAGCTTCAATCAAACCTTCTCCATCACAAACTTTATGAAATCCTGCTTCTTGTGCCTTATAAGCTGCTGGTCCACCTAAAAGACCAACATCTAAAGAACCATTTTCAAGTCCAGCAAGAGCATCAGGAATTGCCATATTTACAAAATTCACATCTTTAAGAGTCATATTTTTTGTATTCAAATATGCAAGTAAAAGTTCATGCAAATTAGTTCCCATCGGTCCTGCTATTGTTTTTCCCTTTAAATCTTGCGGACTTTTTATAGAGTCATCTTTTGAATATAAGCAAAATGCCTTAGGTGCTCTTGAATACATATTGATAATTTTTATATCTGCTCCTCCGGCATAGGCTGAAACTGCTGATGAGCCTCCAAGGGCATATAAAATATCTACATCCCCTGATGCTAGAGCTTGAGTTTGGTCAGCACCTGATGTAATTTCAGCATAATTTACTGGAAGGCCTAAATTTTCTTCAAAAAATTTATTTTGCTTTTCCACTATTGATGGCACATTTAAAGGGCTTGTAACATAAGTTACGTTTAGCTTTTCTATACTTAATTTTTTATTTGTGTCCTTAGTTTCTTTTTCTTCTGTCTTAACATTTGCTTGATTTTCACTATTCGCTTCTCCTGCAGACTTTTGTCCACAAGCAGTAAGTAAAAGTAGTGATAAAACAAGAACTAATACTTTCTTCATACTACTTCCTCCTCTAAGTCTCTCAAAATTTCTGAGCGTAATTTAGAAATACCAATTTTTTCCATATAAACTTTGTGGTATTTCTTTTTGATTTTTCCCTGATCCATTATTAAAATGACATCAGCTATATTTATTGCCTCTTCAATGGAATGTGTTACAAATAAGACTCCAAAATTATTAAGCTTATAAAGTCTTATAAGTTCTCTTTGGAGATGTAACCTTGTAAAATAATCGAGAGCAGCGAACGGTTCGTCCATCAAAATAAAACCCGCCTTTGTTGCAAGTGCTCTTGCAAGAGATACCCTTGAGCACATACCCCCACTAAGTTCCTTGGGATAAGCTTTTTTAAAATCTCTTAGTCCTATCATGTCAATCAGTTCATCTATATTTTTATTATTGACTTCTTGTTTCTTTAAGCCAAAAATAATATTTTCATAAACATTTAGCCATGCCATCAACCTTGGTTCTTGAAATACATAGGATATATTTAGATTTTCTTTTTTTATAATTCCTTTTTCAATTGGAATTAACCCTTTTATAGCTTTAAGTAAAGTAGTCTTTCCACAACCAGATTTACCCAAAACTACACTTATTTTGTCTGATTCAATATTTAAATTTAAGTCCTTTAAAACTTTCACTTTTCTATCTGTGATTTTAAAGCTTACATTTAGATCAGAAATTTCTATTTCATTCATAAATCTCTCTACCTTTTAAAAGTAATTTGCTCATTTTTTTAAACAAATAATCGCATAAATATCCCAATAATCCTATAATAATAATGCCCACAATGACAACATCTGTCTGTGAAAGCGAGCGAGCAAAATTAATCATATAACCAAGACCTGTTGATGAGGCTATCATTTCAGCTCCGATTATTGCTCTATAGGAATATCCAAGTCCAATTCTCATACCGACTAAAATATCATTTAAAGCGTATGGAAGCCTTATCTTGAAAAATAATTTTAACTTTGAAAAGTTAAAGGCTTTGCCCACCTCAATAAGTTTTACATCGGTCATTTTAAAACCTTTGTTGATGTTCAGATACATCGGAAAAAATGATGCCAAAATAATTATTATTATCTTTGTTTTTTCACCTATTCCAAACCACAATATTAAAAGTGGTATAAGGGAAAGAGGCGGTACGTTTCTTAAAAATTGAATGAGCCAATCAAAATACTTGTCAAAAGACTTAAAAATTAATGACGCAATAGAAAGGAAAAAAGCTAGAAAAAAAGCAATAAAATAGCCTATAAAAACCCTAGTAAGAGATGTTGATACATGGACAAAAAGTGAGCCATCTTTTAACATCTGAAAAAAACTTTCCCAAATCATAGGAAAGGTCGGCAATAAATAAGTGCTATAGATTCCTATTTTTGTTAAAAAATACCAAAGGAAAATTATAGCAAAAAAGCTTATTAGACCCTTAAAGTTTACTTTCAAAATTTAGCCTTCTTTCCAAAAAAGTAGAACTTAAAAAATTTCACAAGTTAATGATAACAAATATTATTAATCATTTCAATAATATCCTAGTATTTTGCTAAGAAATATTTATCAAAAAAATATCTGTCGGCTTTTAATCACCAACAGATATTTAAAATTATTTATTCATTTTTACCACAGCAGTTTTTGTATTTTTTACCGCTGCCACATGGACATGGGTCATTTCTTCCAACTTTTTTATTTTTTCTTACAAATGGTTTTTTCTTTCCATCATCAGGATTTACTGTTTCTACTTCTTTTGCAACTCTAACCCTTTTTACTCTTTCAGGATTAATTACATGATAAAGCATCTTTACTGTGTCTTCCTTGATAGATTCATTCATTTGTTCAAACATATCAAAACCTTCTTCAGCATAAGCACGAACAGGATCTACTTGACCAACAGCTCTAAGACCTATACCCTTACGAAGTTGATCCATTGCATCTATATGATCCATCCATTTGGAGTCTACATTTTTAAGAAGGACTACTCTTTCTACTTCTCTAAATCTTTCATCCCCAAATTCTTCTTCTTTTTCCTTATATTTTTCCGCTGAAGCTTCACTAATATATTCTTTAATATTTTCTATGCTGTCATTTTCATGACCCTTTAAAAATTCTTCAGGAAAATCAAAAGTATCTTCCACAAAATTTTCTAATCCTTCAATATCTAAATGTTTAGTATTGTTGTGGTCAAGTTTATTATAAAAATCAACAGTTTGAGAAATTATATCTTCCTTCATAGCTACGATATCATCTTTGAGATTTTCACCTTCAAGGACTCTAGTTCTTTCTCCATAGATAACTTCTCTTTGCTTATTCATGACATCATCATATTGCAACACATTTTTACGAATTGAGAAGTTGTTTCCTTCAACCTTTCTTTGAGCTGATTCAATTAGCCTTGTCAATATTCCTGCTTCTATAGGTTCATCTTCTGGAGTATCAATTTTTTCCATTGTATTTTTAAACCTATCTCCGGCAAATAGTCTAATTAAATCATCATCACCTGAAATATAAAATCTTGAGGAACCTGGATCTCCTTGACGACCACTACGTCCACGAAGTTGGTTATCAATACGTCTACTTTCGTGTCTTTCTGTACCGATTATATGAAGACCGCCGACTTCAGAAACTTTTTTAGCTTCTTCATCAGTTTCTTTTTTAAATTTTTCAACTAAATTTTGATAATCTTCTCTAGCCTTAATAATTTCTTCATCATCAGTTTTGAAGTAAGAATCCGCAAATTCAATCATTTCATCTTCCATGCCACGTTTTTTAAGTTCTTTTTTGGCAAGAAAAGATGGGTTACCACCAAGCACAATATCAGTACCACGGCCAGCCATGTTTGTTGCAATTGTAACTGCACCAAAACGTCCTGCTTGGGCAACAATTTCAGATTCTTGAGCATGTTTCTTAGCATTTAGTACCTTATGCTCAATCCCTGCTCTTTTCAAATATTTAGAAAGTTCTTCTGACTTATCAATTGAAATTGTACCTACTAGAACTGGTTGACCTTTTTTGTGAAGTTCATCTATTTCCCTTGTAACAGCTCTAAATTTAGCAGGTTCATCTCTATAAATAACATCATTATAATCTTTTCTTATAACTTGTTTATTAGTAGGAATTTCCACAACGTCAATATTGTAGATGTCACGGAATTCTCCTTCTTCTGTCATAGCTGTACCAGTCATACCTGAAAGCTTTTTGTACATTCTGAAATAATTTTGGAAAGTTATTGTAGCAAGAGTTTTAGATTCAGCTCTAACTTCTAATCCTTCCTTAGCTTCAATTGCTTGGTGAAGTCCTTCAGAATATCTTCTACCATACATTAGACGACCTGTAAATTCATCAACAATTATAATTTCACCATCATTAACTACATAGTCAATATCTTTTTTCATATTACCCTTAGCTTTTAGGGCCTGATTAATATGGTGAGAAAGTTCCATGTTATCTAAATCAGAAAGGTTATCTATGCCAAAATATTTTTCAGCCTTAGCTACACCCTTGTCAGTAAGAGTTGAAGTCTTGTCCTTTTCATTGATTACATAATCAACAGTTTCTTCTTCAAACTCTCTATTAAATCTTTCAAAATTAGTTTCATCTTCAGTCTTTATTCTTGAAGTTAAAGAATTTACAAAATCTCTAGCTCTGACGTATAAATCTGTTGATTCATCACCTTGACCAGAAATAATAAGAGGAGTTCTCGCTTCATCAATTAAAATTGAATCGACTTCGTCCACGATACAGAAATTAAGAGTTCTTTGCACCCTTTCTTCCTTATAAATAACCATATTATCTCTCAGATAATCAAAACCAAATTCGTTATTAGTACCATAAGTTATATCTGCACCATAAGCTTCTCTTCTTTGGTCGCCATCAAGATCATGAAGTATACATCCAACACTTAAGCCTAAAAATTCATAAACTTTTCCCATCCAGTCATGGTCACGCTTTGCCAAATAATCATTGACTGTTACTACGTGGACACCCTTACCAGTTAAGGCATTTAAATATACAGGTAGAGTTGCCACTAGGGTCTTACCTTCACCAGTTTTCATTTCAGCTATTCTTCCTTGGTGAAGAATTATACCCCCGATAACTTGAACTCTAAAGGGTTTCATTCCAAGCACACGCCATGCTGCTTCTCTAACAACTGCAAAAGCCTCAGGTAATAGTTCATCAAGGCTTTCGCCATTTTTATATCTATCTTTAAATTCTTCAGTCTTAGCTTTTAATTCATCGTCAGATAGTTTTGCAGTTTGGTCTTCAAGATCCATAACTTTATTAACCAGTGGTTCAATCTTTTTTAATTCTCTGTCACTATAGGTTCCAAATATTTTATCTATTAAACCCATCTTACCACTCCTTTATCTCAAATATATATTTTAACATTTAAAATATTTATTTACAAATAAAATGCCATTAAATTACTAAAAACGCAATTTTACATATAAATTATAAAGAGTGGAGAGGTTAAAGTCAACTGTTAATTAGTTATTGAAAGCTTCTTCAGCAATTTCCCAAAGGAGTTTTATTTTACTCCATTGTTCTTCAATAGTTAAAATATTTCCTTCTTCAGTTGAAGCAAACCCACATTGAGGAGAAATTGAAATTCTTTCAATAGGAATATATTTACTAGCTTCTTTAATTCTATCAAGAATCTCACCCTTATCTTCAAGCTTAGGAAATTTAGAAGTAATAAGACCAAGTACAACTTTTTTATTGGGACTTACTTTTTTTAAAGGTTCAAATCCACCGGCTCTTTTTGTATCATATTCTAAATAATAACAGTCCACATTTTCCTTAGCAAAAAGCAAATCAGAAATTTCATCATAAGCACCGCTTGAAGCATAAGAAGAATGATAATTACCCCTACAAACATGAGTAGTAATCAATAAATCATCAGGCAAATCAGAAATAGCCTTGTTATTTATAAGCAATAGTTCATTAACTTCTTTATTAAAATCAATATTTTGCTTTTTCAAATTATCTTGATAATTTTTGTCAACAACCATTCCCCAAGTACAGTCATCAAGTTGAAGGTTTCTGCATCCATTCTTATAAAGATCAAGAATTACATGTTTGTAAGCCTTGGCAATATCATTTATTAACTCATCTCTAGATGGATAAATTTTTTCAATTTCTTCTTTGGGATTTCTGTCAATTTCCTTTAGTAGTTGAGCAGGAGCCGGAATTGTTTGTCTAGCAAAATGGTCCTTATCTTCATATTTCTTGATAAATTTATAATGCTCAACAAAAGGATGATTTTCACCAGAAATTTTCCCTGTAAGTGTAGCTGATTCGGCCCTAGTAACTTCATCATGGAAAATATATCCTTCTTTTACATCAATTTTTTTAACCCCTTGAAGTCCCCAAAAGAAATCAAGATGCCACCAGCTTCTTCTAAATTCACCATCAGTGAAAAACTTTAATCCTATTTCTTTTTCCCTTTCAATTAACTTTTCAATCTCAGTGTCTTCTACCTTCTTTAATTGAGCTTCAGTAATTTTACCAATTTCAAAATCTTCCCTAGCCTTTTTTAAACTATCTGGTCTTAAAAAAGAACCTACTACATCCACTCTAGCAATTTCTAATTTTTTTGTCATTTTGTAATCCTCCTTATTATTTATGAGAGTTACTTTAAAAAATAAGTATTAGCCTATAAAAAAAGTCCTTGCTGTTAAAAAACAACAAGGACGAAATATTTCCGCGTTACCACCTATTTTGCATAAATGCCACTCTCAAGTACCAACATACTCTAGCTCTGTAACGGGAGCTCCCGTAAATATCTCATATTGATAAATCCTAGAAAAAGACCATGTTCATCAAAGTTCATTTTGCTTCTTTCACCAAACGAAGCTCTCTGTAAAAACTCCCTCCAACTACTCTTCTTTTTATAAAGTTTATATCTTTGGTTGATGTTACATATTCTACTAACTTATAAAATAAATGTCAAGCTTTTTTTCATTTGGTGAAAAATATTTTTTCCCCACTACCTACATAGCCTATAAAATGCGAATAGGTCTATAATATTATATTTATTGTTAAAATAGTCTAAATTAAATTTTTTGATAACCTTTAAGCTAAAAAACTTGTAAGTTTGGAATATAATAATTTAAAATAATTCTATTTTTCTATAAGTTTTCTTATTTTTATTGCAGACTCACTATTAAAATCTCTGCAAATATTTTCAAAAAATTCCTTGATATCCTTATCATTTAAAATATATTTAACTTGACTATTGGATAGACCTATTTTTAAAATTCTATCTATTTGACCATCCTTCCAAGTATCAATTTTTTTCATTTCTTTTATGATTTCATGAGTTCGTGAAAAAGTTGAGCTTTCATTTAACTTATCTATCAAATTTTCTCTTTGTCTATGACCATTGTCTTGATTTTTCCTTGCATCTATTGTTTCACTTAAGCATTTCTCATGGTCCATTTCCAATATTTCATTTATCGCTGTTCTATCAATAATATTTTTCAATAATTTGTCCAAATCAGAACCTTCACTATAATCAGCTTCTGCAAAATATTTTATTCTTTTTTCTTCAATCATATTAAAAACTTTATTTTTAGACTCTTTGCCATGAACACCAATAGAGTATCCTCCATTTGTGAAAACAAGTTTCATACAAGGTATATCCGTATCACTATCACCTATGTAGACCATATTTCTAAAAGGGACTCTGAGCTTATCATCAGTAAAATAATCATTAACTTTTGGGTCATTAACTTCAACAGCTCCCTTTTCAATTCTAAATAAATATTGAGTTTTGTTAGTATAATTTATACATTGGGCAGGCCAAACTGCAATTCCATCTTTATCAAAATAAAAAGAACTTGCATAAATTTTTTTGAAATATTTTGCAATTTCAGTCCCCTCGATCATCTCTTTAAGACCTGATGAAATTATGTAATGCTCAACTTTTATTCCCTTTTCTTGACCATATCTATTGATTCTATCAAACCATGTAAGAACACCAGTGTATAATTCTACCTTAGAACCATAATCTTTTAATGTATCTTTATTAAAAATATGCCTGCCTCTTGATTTTTTAGTCAACATATACATCCAAGCTAAATTTTGATCCATCTCATTATCATCAGCCAATTTATTAGATTCATTCCAAAAATCCTCAACTTCAAGGTCAAAAGATTGAATAAATCCCTGAGCTTGCATATCATTGGGAGAAAGAGTCTTATCAAAATCATAACAAATAGCTAAAACTATATCCTTATTATTTTCTCTCATCCTAAAGTCCTTCCATATAAAAAATTAATTCAATAAAAAACACCATATTAAAAACAATTTCAAAAACTTTTATAATGATTAATTATATCATTAAGCCCATTCGATTAGTATTAATATATTTTCTCATCAGTCAATAATTGAAATATTGGTCTTTAACTACAAATTTTTTATAATTGTTTTTGTATTCTAATAAAAAATAGTGCTGATGATTTCTCACCAACACTATTTTTTCAAACTTTTTAAAAGTCCATTATTTATAAATTAAATGAATTATTATTTATCATCTTCAAATGAATAAAGTTCTTCAACTCCACATTCTAGAAATCTAGCTATTTCAAATGCTTTAGTTAAAGAAGGATTTGAAATTCCTAGTTCCAATTTAGAAATAAATTGAGGCGTAGTTCCTACAGCATTTGCTATTTGCTTTTGAGTTATACCTTTCTTCTTTCTAATTTCTAATATGTTATTTTTTAACATTTTTCTTCCCCTCCATTTTTATTTTAAATCAATTTTGAAACTATACCCTATTTTAATATATTTTCACTTTAAAATCTATATTTTATAAGAAGAAAGTCAATATTATGTTTTAAATTTTTATAAAATATAAATTTTAAAAATTTTTCAAACCCATTTATTTATATCAAGAATTAATAATATAAATTAGATTAATATTTTGTTAAAACAAAGGAGCTACACTAAAGTAACTCCATTAATATTAAAATTATTATTTATTTAACAATTCATCCAGTTTATTTTTATCAAAACCTACAACTTCTTGGTCATCAACACATATAACAGGAACACCTGTGTATCCCATTGCCATTAATTCGCTTCTTGCTTCTTTGTCAGTTTGAACATTTTTTTCGTCAAATGGAATTTCTCTTTCTTGAAGATATTCCTTAGCCATTTGACAATAGGGACAAGTTGTTGAGGTATATACAGTAACTTTTTTCATAATTTCCTCCTTCATATTTAGTATCTTTATCTATTATATTACCCAAAGGCTCATATGTTAATCATTTTTTGATTTTTTATGTTCAGCGTGAGTCTTACCTTGATTAAATATTGAAAGTACATGGTCATCATCTAAGGAATATATTGCCATCCTGCCGACCCTATTAACTTTTATAAGTTGTTGATGTCTTAACAAGGCAAGTTGATGAGATATTGATGATTGGCTCATGGATAAGAGTTCAGAAATATCTGATACGCATAAATCTTTTTTGCTCAGAACATATAGTATTTTTAATCTTGTTGGGTCTGATAAAGTTTTAAAAATTTGTGCTATAAAATTTAAAAGATCACCATCTTCTGTAAATTTTTTCACATCTTCTATAAAATCTTTATCCAAATCTCCCATTAATTTTTCATCCATTGAATCCTCCAAACTTTAAAACATTAACATAAAGTACCAAAAAATCCTCTAAAGTTAATGACTCTGCCCTTCTTTTTGTATCAATCCCTGAAAGTTCTAAAATTTCTGTTACTTTGTTCTTATCTAAGTTTAATTGGGACTGACTTAGAGAATTTACAAGGGTTTTTCTTCTTTTAGAAAAAGCAGCTCTTACAATTTTAAAAAATTCTTCCCTATCTATATTAGGCAAATCTCTTTTAACTTCTAATTTACATACTCCAGAATCCACATTTGGTTTTGGCATAAAAACTGTTCTTGGAACTGTAAATTCGTAAAAAGCCTTGCAAAAAAATTGTATAAAAACTGAAAGTGAACCATAATCCTTAGTCTGTGGCTGTGCTGTAAATCTTTTTGCTACTTCCTTTTGAATCATAACATTTATAATTTCAATGTTTTCACTATTTAAGAGTAATTTTTCAATAATTGGTGTTGTTATATAGTAAGGAAGATTTGCCACTACTTTAAAATTTTGACCTTTAAATTCTTCATCAATTAAAGTTTTTAAATCAAGTTTTAAAAAGTCCTTATAAATAATTTCTACATTGTCATAGGGTAGTGTTTCCTCTAACAAATCTTTTAGCCTCTTATCAATTTCTATGCTTACAACTTTTTTTGCTCTCAGGGCTAATTCTTCAGTTAGTGTCCCAATACCTGGACCAATTTCTAATACATTATCAGCTTCACTCACTTCAGCACTGTCTACAATTTTTCTTACAATATTTCCATCTATTAAAAAATTCTGACCCAAGGTTTTTGAAAATCTGAAATTATATTTTTTTAAAATTTCAGATACCCTTTTTGGCTTAAAGAGTCTTTCCATTGTTCACCTCTTCTATAGCTAAATTAAATTCATCTCGGCTTATGCCATAAGAATTTAATTTATTTAACAGTCCTTTACCATTTGAATATCCGATAGATAGAATATCGCAAAATAATTTTCTTCTTTTTGCAGCATCAGCATGGTCCACAAGCTTATTTTCTCGTAAATCTTTAAGAGAATATTCAATTTGTTTTTTGTTTAAAACTGCTCTTGCATTTTCAAGTGCCTTTAAAATATCCTCAGGCTTGGCATTTTCTACACCTATATCTCCGTCTTTTGATGATTTGTCCTGAGAAATATAAGCGTGCTTTGCATTTGGTAAATGTTTTGCTAAATCTTTTCTTATCTGTGAACCCATATAATCAGAGTCGGTAAAGATAATTATTCTCTTTCTTTTTGAAACTTCTTTCAACTGATTTATTAATTTATAACCGTATCCAAAGCCATGGGTCGTGATTATTTGACAATCACATGCCCTTTTTATTGCGGCTACGTCATCTTTTCCTTCAACGACAATAACATCGTCAATATGTTTTAACATATGTTGTAAAACCTCTTAGTGTTTTCATCTGTAACCTTAACAAGATCAGATTTAGATATGCCCCTCAAATCAGCAATATATTCTGCCACTATATTTACATATTTAGGTTCATTTCTTTTTCCTCTATAAGGGACAGGTGTCATATATGGACAATCTGTTTCAAGTAAAAGTCTATCCAAAGGCACAATTTTTGCAACTTCCTTACGGATTTTTGAATTTTTAAATGTTACGGCTCCGCCAAGAGAAATATAATCTCCAAGTCTTAAATATTCTTTAAGCATCTCTAGTGATTGAGAATAGCAATGAATCACTGCTTTGAATTCATATTTATCATGAGCTTCTTTTAATATATCAAAAGTATCTTGTGATGCATCTCTAGAATGCACCACAACATTTTTTCTAAGTTCATGTGCCAACTTTAGCTGTCTTTTAAATACCTCTTTTTGTATATGCCTTGGCGAATTGTCATAATAATAATCAAGGCCAATTTCTCCAACAGCGACAACTTTTTTCTCTTGAGCTAAAATTTTTAAAGTTTCTTCAACTTCATCAGTATAAGTTATAGCATCATGAGGATGCACACCAACAGTTGCATATATATTTTCATAGGTTTTTGCCAATTCTTGCGAAGTTTTTGAAGACTTCAAATCGCAAGCAATATTAACAATAAAATCTATTCCATTTTCATAAAGAGCATTTATTACTTGATCCCTATCATCGTCAAATGCCTCATCGTCTAAATGCGCATGTGAATCTATCAAATTTTCACCTCTTAAGAAATTTTTGCTCCATCAACTAAATCTTCTAAGGTTGAAGCTATGGATAATTTTCCATTTTCATCTTCTGCTGCAAGAAGCATTCCCTTAGATTCAATTCCTCTGAATTTTTTAGCCTTTAAGTTACATAAAACTAAAATCTTTTTGCCTGTTAATTCTTCTTTAGTGTATTTATCTTTAATATTTGAAACGATAACTCTTCTGCTATTACCTATTTTTAAATGAAGAAGATATAATTTATCAGCGTTTGGATGGTCCTCTACAGATTCAACATAGGCAAGTCTAATGTCAAGCTTTGCGAAATCATCTAAACTTATTTCATCTTTAAATTTTTCATCAGTATCCTTATTAGCTGATGAATTTTCTAAGGCTCTTGATTCCATTAATTTTTTATTTTCATCATCAAGTTTTTCAATTTCTTCTTTTATATCAAGTCTTGGGAAAATAATTTGACCCTTATTAACTTTTGTAGCGTTTGGAATCAATCCCCACTTTTGAGAGCTTTCCCAATCCACTTTTTCTTCTAATCCTAATTGCCTTATAATTTCCTTAGAGGTATTTGTTATAAAAGGATTAATTAAAACTGATATTATTCTTAATGATTCGGCTAAATTATATAAAACTGTATTCAACCTATCTTTGTTTTTTTCATCTTTAGCTAAAATCCACGGAGTAGTTTCATCTACATATTTATTGGAACGTCTGATAAGTTTCCAAATTTCTTCAAGGGCAACATTAAATTTAAAATGTTCCATAGCTTCTTCAACTTTTGCCTTAACAGAAATAGCCATGTTTTCTAAGTCCTTATCTATTTCTTCTTCTATCTTAGTTTTTTCAATTATTCCGTCATTATATTTAGTAATCATAGAAACAGTTCTAGACAATAGATTGCCAAGGTCATTTGCAAGGTCTGAATTTAATCTTTGCATGAATTTTTCCTTAGTAAAGGAACCGTCAGACCCGAAAGAAAATTCACGAAGTAAAAAGTATTTTAAAGCGTCTACTCCGTATAATTTTATTATAGGTTCAGGATAAACAACATTGCCTTTAGATTTACTCATCTTGTCATTATCAAATAAAATCCATCCGTGACCAAAAATTTTCTTTGGTAGAGGCAAATCAAGTGCCATTAAAAGTGCAGGCCAAATTAAAGCATGAAATCTAAAAATTTCTTTTCCTACTAAATGCACATCAGCAGGCCAAAATTCATTAAATTTTTCCTTATCAGTACCAAATTCTATAGCTGAAAGATAGCACAAAAGTGCATCTATCCAAACATAAATTACGTGTTTATTATCAAAAGGAACTTGAACTCCCCATGTCAGAGAGGAACGTGAAACAGATAAGTCTTCAAGTCCTTCAGCACTTTCAATAAAATTTTTAATTAATTCATTTTTTCTGAAGGCTGGTTCTGTAAACTCTTCATTATTATTTAACAAATCAAGAAGTTTGTCTTTATATTTTGAAAGTCTAAAAAAATAAGATTCTTCTTTTGTTAATTGAGTAACTCTGCCGCAATCAGGACAAGCATGGTCATCACCAACTTGAGCCTGTGTCCAAAAGGATTCACAGGGTGTGCAGTAGTATCCTTCATATTCGCCCTTATAAATATCGCCCTTATCGTATAATTTTTTAAATAAATCCTGAACATCTTTTTCATGTTGAGCATCTGTTGATCTTATAAAAGCATCATATTGTATGTCTAAACTTTCCCATAATTTTTTAATATTTGCTACTATTTTATCAACATAAGCCTTTGGCTCCATTCCTGCTTCTTGAGCCTTTGTTGCAATTTTTTGTCCGTGTTCATCAGTACCTGTTGTGAAAAAAACATTATAACCTTGTAATTCTTTAAATCTTTTTATACAATCAGCCGCCACAGTACAATAAGTATGTCCTATGTGTAAATTGTCGCTGGGATAATATATAGGTGTTGTTAAGTAAAAATTTTTCTTCATAATCCCTCCAAAATTTTAACCTCTTCTATTTTAAGTAATCTTTTCTAAATGATAATTATAGCATTGCAAGCCTTAATTATCAAGTTTGTGCCATTTTGCACGACTAGGAATTAAAAAATTCTTCAATAATTTTAAATACATCCTCTTTATTATTTTCTCTTAAAACTTCATGTTTCATATGAGGCATGATAAAATATGACACATTTTTATAACCTATCTTTTTTAAAGTTTTTATTGTATCCATAAGACCTTTTTTCCCTCCAACAACTTGGTCACAATCACCAGTTATTGATAAAATCTTAAGGTCCTTATTTTTTAGCTTATAAGCCCTATGATTTTTTAATTCTTTCATCGCATGAAAAACCGTTAAGTATCCCCTATTTGTGAAAGATTCAAGCATCAATTTATCATTCTTAGCTTCCATGAGATTTTCTTCATTAAAAGATAACCAACCTTCTGACATACCTGAAGAATAAAGCCTTTTTAAAATCTTTGAATTACCATAAAATCCCATATAAAAATTAATAATGTTTCCCACAAATATTGCTAAATATACTAAAGGATTATAGGTAACTGTTCCAGTTAGTACCAGTTTTTTTATCCTGTAGTCATAATTTTTCAAAAAATTTCTTGCAATCATTGAACCCATAGAATGACCAATCATGTATATATCTTTATCACTATGACTTTTTATATAATCATTTATGACTAATTGATCATCAATGACTTGGTCTAGGGAATTTATATGCCCCAATGGATATTTTTTATTTACTGATTCACCATGACCCCTATTGTCAGAAATTACAACACTATATCCTTTTTTGTTTAAAAATTTTATCAAATCCATGTAGCGTTCTTTATGTTCCAAAGCCCCATGAACAATTTGAACCACAGCCTTAGGATCTGGAACTTTATAAATTTTTCCATGAATATATAAATTATCTAAGCATAAAAGCTTAAAATCTTCTCCATTTGCAATCGCCTCCCAAGCATACCTTTTACTTTTTTTGTCGGAAAGGAAAAAATAAGCTTGAGGAATAAATAAAATTATAAGTATTAAAACAATTATTTTCACAAACATAATATCATCTCATTTTCATTTTATCATTAAATAAAAATTTTTAAAAAAAATGTTTCAAATATAAATATCTGAAACATTAAAATTTATAAAACTTTTGCTAAAAATGATTTTGTTCTCTCTTCTTTTGGATTTTGGAAAACCTCTTTAGGCGCTCCTCTTTCAATAATTTGTCCCTGATCCATAAATAAGATTCTATTTCCAACTTCTCTAGCAAATCCCATTTCGTGAGTTACAACAACCATTGTCATGCCATCTTTTGCTAAATCTTTCATTAAATCTAAAACTTCTCCAACCATTTCAGGATCAAGAGCTGATGTTGGTTCATCAAATAACATAACTTTCGGATTCATTGCCAAAGCTCTTGCAATAGCAATTCTTTGTTTTTGTCCCCCGGATAATTCTGAAGGATAAGAATTTTCTTTATCTGGAAGTCCAACTCTTTGTAAAAGTTTTTTTGCAATTTCTTTTGCTTCATCTTCCTTCATATTTTTTACAAGTTTTGGAGCAAGGGTAATATTATCAATAATATTTAAGTTGTTAAAAAGATTAAAAGATTGAAAAACCATCCCCATCTCTTCACGCACCTTGTTTATATCAATATTTTTATCTGTGATGTTTTTTCCTTCAAAAAATATAGAGCCTGATGTCGGTCTTTCCAAAAGATTTAAGCATCTGAGAAAAGTTGATTTACCAGAACCTGAAGGTCCTATTACTACAAGAACTTCTCCATCTTTTATCTCTTCATTTATGCCCTTTAAAACATCAAGGTTTCCGAAAGATTTTTTCAAATTTTCAACCTTAATCATTTGATAGCCTCCTTTCCAATACTTGCAAAGCTTTTGAAAGTGAATAAGTCATTATAAAATAAATAATTGCTGCATAAATAAATGGTCTTACAGCTTGATAAGTAGCTGAAGCAATAGACTTTCCTGAATACATAAGTTCTGCAACTCCAACAGTATAAACTATTGAAGATTCCTTAATCAAAGTAATAAATTCATTTACAAGAGCCGGTAAAATATTTTTTACTGCCTGAGGCAAAATAATTTTTCTCATGGCTTGGCTTCTTGTAAGTCCCAATGACCTTGCTGCCTCCATCTGTCCATTGTCAACTGAATTTATCCCACTTCTTATAATTTCAGCAACATAAGCTGCAGAATTTAGAGAAATTGATAATGCACACAAAAGCATAGGAGCTTTCAAATATGGTAGAGAATCTGGAATTATTTTTTTTAGTCCAAAGTAAACTATCATAATTTGTACAAGCATCGGAGTTCCTCTGACAATTTCAATGTAGGCACTTGCGATAAATTTAAATAATTTATTTTTAGAGATTTTCATAAGTGCCAAAACAATTCCTATTGTCAAACCTAAAATTACACCAATTAAAGAAAGTTTGATGGTAACACCTGCCCCTTTTAAATAAGCAGGTAAAAAAGTTTTTATGAAATTAATTTGTGAATTTATAAAATTCATATTACCTCCTAAATGATAAAAATAGATAAAAAGAAAAATCCCTACATAGTAGGGAATTCTTCTTACTTATTACCTTCTTCAACTTCTTGGTGAGAAAGTTCTATATTCTCATCAAGCCAAGTATCAACTTTGCCTGAATCTTTTAATTCGCTAACTATTTTTGTAACTTCATCTAATAGTGTTTGATTTCCTTTTTTAATTGCTACTGAAAATCCTTTTTCCTTTGGAGCTCCAATATCTTCAATAAATGCAAGATCTTTGTTTAAATAAACAAATTCTTTTGCTGGAAGTTCTGATAAGAAAAGGGCATCTACAGATTTATTTTTCAATTGTTCAATAAGGACATTATTTAAATCATAACCTTGAACATCACTTCCAAATTTTTCTTCTGCGAAAGTTTGTTGAACTGTATTTAGTTGAGTTCCAATTTTATGTCCTTTTAAATCATCAAGAGTTTTAAATTTGTCTTTATCTTCAGCTCTAACTACAAGACTTTGTCCACCTGAATAATAAGGTGCAGAAAAATCAACTTCTTTCTTACGTTTATCACTAGCTTCCATTCCTGCAATAATCATATCAACATCACCTGCATTAAGTGAAGTGATTAGACCTTCAAATGCCATGTTTTTAATTTCTAGTTTTACACCTAAAGAATCTGCAATTGCTTTTGCAATTTCAATATCAAGACCCTTATAAGATTCTCCTCCATCTTTATAGGAAACCCATTCAAGTGGTGGGAAATCTGCACTTGTTCCTAAAACAATCTTTCCCTTGGCTTTAATATCTTCAAGAGAAGAGTCACTTTTCTCTTTATTTGCCTCTGTATTTTCTTGTTTAGCATTTTTTGCAGCTTCATTGATTGCCTTGTTTGCATTTTCTTGGCTGCCTGAACAAGCAACTAAGGTAAATACGAGGGCTAAAAGTGAGATGACCATAAATACTTTCTTCATCATATTTCCTCCTATTTTTCACTGAATAATTATTCATAATTATAAACTAATAAAAATATAAAAGCAACGAAAATTTAGGAAAATGAAAATAAAAAAAAGGCTTTGCAGCCTAATGAAAAAATGGTCGGGGTGAAAGGATTTGAACCTTCGACCCCATGGTCCCAAACCATGTGCGCTACCAAACTGCGCTACACCCCGACGACTTTTATATTATACAAGTTATTTTAAAAAAATGCAAATCTTTTTTTAAAATTTTCAATATAAAAGTTTATATTTTTATTTTTTTATATATAAAAGCTCTAAAAATTCAGCTTTTTGGTCTATAAAAGGTGCATGACCTGATTTATTAAATTTTATAAATTTTGCCTTAAAATTAAAATCTTCTAGAATTTCCTCTGTATCTTCTTGACTTATGATTTTATCATAAGCTCCCCATATAACTTTAATTGGAATTTTATTTTCTTTTAAAACTGATTTATCCATTCTAAAATTAGTCATAGCTTCCCAAAAATCTAAATTATTTCTTTGTAAAAGCGTTTCTTGTGCAATTTTTTTCAAAAATAATTCTCTTGGCCTTGTAAAATTAAATAAATACTTAGAAAAATATTTTTCAGCTTCATCATAGGATGGTATGAAATTTTCAATCTTTTGGTATGGATTTAAATCATTTGTATAAAAATCTATCATAGGAAATAAATTTCTTGTATATTTATTTATATCAAGATATATCCTATAGGGGGAATCATATCCCCTTGTGGATATAGAATCCACAAGGTAAATTTCATTCAAATATCCCCTCAGTTCTTTTAAAGTTTCCATGGCAACAGCACCGCCTGCAGACCACGCAATTATTGTTAAATTTTTAAGATTAAGCTTACATACAAATTCCACTACATCTCTTGCGTAGGTTTTCATTTGCCTAGCAGGAGTTTTATAGCTTGACCTTCCAAAACCTCTTAAATCAAGACCGTAAACATTATAAATTTCCTTACAGCTTTGGTAAATATCTGTCCATATATAAGATGTAGCATAGTTTCCATGAATAAATAATAAATTTTTACTATTGTTTACATTTTTCTTATATGTGTAAAAAATATCTTCTCCGCTTGATAGTCTTAAAAAATTAGTATTCATCTTTCATAGATGCCTTATAAATTTGGACAACATCTTTTGCCTCTAAAGGCACAACTCCTCCAACATATCCATTTGATCTTTTTGCTTGTTTTTCTGCCATTTCTTCAAAATATTCATCAGTAATATTAAGCTCTTCAAGGCTCATCGGCAAGTTTAAATCATCCTTGAAAAATTTATATAAGGCTTCAATTCCCTTTTTAGCATTTTCCCTATAATTATTAGTATCTTCAACATCAAAAACATTTATTGCAAAATCGCTGAGCAATTTTTCTGTTTTTTCATTTAAAATATAATTTAAAAATCTTGGCGTCAAAATTGCAAGACCCACTCCGTGCGTTATATCGTAATAAGCAGAAAGTTCATGTTCCATAGAATGAACAGTCCAGGAAGTATTTTTACCTTTGTTAAGTAAACCATTTATCGCCCATGCACTTGCCCATAAAATATTTGCACGAGCATTATAATTTGTTGGTTCTTTAAGAGCTATAGGACCAAATTTTATGCATGTTTTTAAAATCCCTTCAGCAATTTTATTTTGTAAATAACAACCATCATCTAAGCTGAAATAATTTTCCATTGTATGACTCATAATATCTGCAACTCCTGATGCTGTTTGGTAGGGACTTACAGAATATGTAAATTCCGGATTTTCTATTGCAAAACATGGCACTAAAAGAGGACTTGAAAAAGATAATTTTTCCTTGGTTTGTGGATTGGAAACAACTCCAATAGAATCCATTTCTGAGCCTGTTGCTGCGATAGTTAAAATTACGCCAATTTTTAAGGCTTTTTCAATTTTTACTTCCTTTTTTATAATCTTCCATGGATCCTTATCTGTAAATACTGCACAAGCTAAAAGTTTAGCTGTATCAATCACCGAACCTCCTCCAATAGCCAAAATAAAATCTAATTTATTTTCCCTAATAATTTCAAGACCTTCTCTGACCTTGTCTATTCTTGGATTAGGCTTTATTGCTGAAAGTTCCTTATAAAAAATATTATTTTCATCTAATAGAGAAATAACTTTGTCATAAAGACCTATTTTTTTAATAGAACCTCCACCATAGCATATTAGAACTCTTGAGCCATTTTCTAAAATTTTTTCAGGTAAATATTTTAATTGGTCTTTACCAAATAAAATTTCTGTTTTTACTGAAAAATTAAAATCATACATAACAATACCTCTTTATCTTTTAAATAAATTTTTTCATTAAAAAGAAGAGTTCACAGACTCTTCTTCAGAATTTACTTTAATACAAATTTTTGTTGCCTCTTAAATAGACCAAGTTGTGAACAAAACTATAATTTATTTATAGTATTAAAAATAGAAGATATCCTTAAATTTTACTTTTTTATTATTATTTTTCTATCATCAATATATAATATTAAGTTGCAATCTTCAAATTCAATAGGGATGAATAAATTATATGGTTTAAAAGCTATTACCTTTTTTCCCTTGCTTTCTTTAACTTCCAATTTATGAGAAAAAGCCTTAACATAAAGTTTTCCATCTTCTTCAATAAATTCAAATTCTCCATAAGCCTTATCTCTATAAATTCCCAAATATTTTGAAAAATCTTCATCTTTTAAATCTTTAAGTTTATCTTCTTTGGGAGATTTTTTTTCATTAATAGCCTTTAAATCCTTAATATATTTTTCTTGCCAATCTTTTTTTATTCCCAAAGCTTCATCAATAACTGATAGGGTAATTAATTCAGTTCCTTGAGCTTCATTTAAATTTGTCACAATACTTACTGCCATATCCTCTTCAGGCACAAGAATGTGAAAAGCTCTAAAACCATCGACAATTCCCCCATGGCTTATTAATTTTCTTCCCCTATAATTTTCTAGATACCAACCCATTCCATATGTTTTATTTTTTGAGTATGAAAGTTCGGGCATATTTGTATCTGGTCCTATAATAGTTTGTGGAGAATAAAGCTCTTCTTGTATTGTTCTATCAACTATTTTTTCGTTTCCATACAAGCAAAAATCTAACCATTTCATCATATCTTCCATTGTTGAATAGATTGTTCCTGAACCGTTAGGAAATTTTGTAAATTCATAATTATAAGAGATTTCTTTATAAGTTCCATCTACAAAATCATAGGGTCTAGCCTTATTTTCATCAGGGGCAAATGAGCCTAATACATAAGTATTATTCATTTGAAGTGGTCCAAAAATATTTTCTTTTAAGTAATCCCCATAAGATTTACCTGATAATTTTTCAATGATAAGTCCTCCTAATATGAAGAAATATGATTGATAGCAAAAAGTATATCTTAAAGGCATAGTTGCAGGCAAATAAGCTAAAATTTTTAAAAACTCTTGTGGTTTTTTAAAGTTATTATTGTACCATGCTGCCAAGTGTGGTGGAAATCCTGTTCTATGTGAAAAGCCATCCTTAATCCTTAAATCTTTTGTTAAATAATCATCTTCCATTTTAAAATCTTCATACAATTGCTTTATGGGAGTATCAAAAGAATAGCCATTTTCATATAAGAGTTTTCCTAGGGCTACTGCTGTAAAAGCCTTAGTTTGTGAGCCTATAGCATAAATAGTATCTTTTTCCATGGGCAGATTATTTTTAATATCTCTTAAGCCCATTGATACAATTTCTTTCTTGCCATTTTTTAATATGCCAAGATTAACACCTTGTAAATTAAATTCGTGAGCATAAGTTTTTAAGATTTTTTCTAATTTGTCTTTCAAAATTTACCTCCTAAGTTTTATTTATTTTCTACTATATATTTTTCAATATATTCATCATAAGTTATTGATTCATCTCTGTAGCTTCCATCAGGGAAAATTTCTATTATTCTATTTGCAATAGAAGAAATAAATTGATGGTCAAGAGATGTAAATAATATATTACCCTTATAGGAAATAAGCCCGTTATTTACCGCTTCAATTGATTCCAAATCTAAATGGTTTGTGGGTTGGTCTAAAACTATTACATTTGAAGAATTAATCATCATCTTGGAAAACATCATACGAACCCTTTCGCCACCTGAGAGGACATTTGCTTTTTTCTTTGTTTCATCTCCAGAAAACAGCATCTTCCCTAAAAATCCCCTAATAAAAATTTCTGATTGTTCTTCACTAAATTGTCTTAACCAATCTATTAAATTTAAATCTACACCATCAAAAAATTTACTGTTATCCTTTGGGAAATATTCTTTTGTTATAGTTTGTCCCCATTTCATTTGGTCTTCATAATTTTCTTCTTCCTCACAAATTGCTTGGAAAAATTTTGTAATAGAAATTTCATCACCAATAAAACCGATTTTGTCATCCTTATTTACTCTCATAGAAAAATCCTTTAAATAAGTTCTTGTATCATCTTTTAAGGTTAAATTATTTATATTTAATATTTCCTTACCCACTTCTCTTGAAAGGTCAAAAGAAACAAAGGGATACCTTCTAGAAGACGGCTTTATATCATCAAGAGAAATCTTATCAAGAAGTTTTTTCCTTGAAGTTGCTTGTTTTGATTTGGATTTATTAGCAGAAAATCTTCTGATAAATTCTTCAAGTTCTTTTATTTTTTCTTCTTTCTTCTTATTTTCTTCCTTTGCCATCTTTAATGCCAATTGAGAAGATTCATACCAGAAGTCATAGTTACCTACAAATAAATTAATTTTGCCAAAATCTATATCCACCATATGAGTGCATACTTCGTTAAGAAAATATCTGTCGTGGGATACGATTATTACAATTCCCGGAAATTCCATCAAAAAATCTTCTAACCACAAAACAGCTCTTACATCAATACCATTGGTCGGTTCGTCTAAAAGTAAAATATCGGGACTGCCAAATAAAGCTTGTGCCAATAAAACCTTAACCTTATCTGATTCAATTAAATCTCTCATATAAAGATTATGTTTATCTGTAGTAATTCCAAGACCTTGCAACAAAGTTGATGCTTCAGAGTCTGCTTCATAACCACCAAGCTCCCCAAACTCCGCTTCAAGTTCAGCCGCTCTAATTCCATCCTCATCGGAAAAATCAGCCTTCATATAAATTGCATCTTTTTCCTTTCCTATATCATAGAGTTTTTTATTTCCCATAATTACGGTGTCAATCACAAGATAATCTTCAAAGGCATAGTGGTCTTGGTTTAATTTTGACATTCTCTTATTTTTTTCAAGAGAAACTGTCCCGTTTGTTGGTTCCTTTTCTCCTGCTAATATTTTTAAAAAAGTTGATTTACCGGCACCATTCGCACCAATAATTCCATAACAATTTCCTGGAGTAAAAATTAAATTTACATCATCAAATAATTTTTTATCTGGAAAAATTACAGAAACATTATTTACACTTAACATAGTCACTCTCCTCTATTTTATTTTATCCTAATTATATGTGTAGAAAATATAATAGAATAAAATTAAACGCATTTTCTTTATCAAAAATTTTTATCTTTATTTATTTCACTACATCTTAATATTATCAAAAGAAATGTTTTTTAACAATTTATTTAGCAATATTTTCTATTAAATTGACTTTATATTTTTTTATCGTTATAATTCAAATAAAAGGAGCGCTTTGAATGTTGAATTTACTAGAAAAATCACCTTTAGAACGCAGAAAATTGATTCTTGAAGGCAATATTTTACCGACGTTAATCCTGCTCAGCCTGCCCACAATAATTATGGCAATTGTCCAATCTATGATTCCAGTTTTTGATGGATTTTTTTTAAATAATTATGGTGGAGTTCTTGTTGCTGGAGCAGTAACTTTTTGTGCGCCTATTGTCAATATCATCAATGGACTTTCTATGGGTCTTGGTTCTGCTGGTATGGCAATAATTGGACAATTTAATGGTCTTGGCGATATAAAAAGAGTAAAGCATGCATCTTTACAGCTTTTAGTTTTTGCTCTCGTTTTAGGCATCATTTGTTCACCACTTCTTTATGTTATCGGCCATATTTTAACCAACTATGTAAATAAAGATGTAGCTCCATACATATTGGAATATTTATCATTATATTCTTTTGTAATGCCAATGCTTTTTATGGCAGCCATTTATAATGGAATAAAAAATGCCTGTGGCCAACCCGAAGCAACACTTATAAGAATGGTTATGCTTTTAATTTTAAAAATTATTTTTTCTTTTATATTTTTAAGAATTTTAAGGCTTGGTGCAAAAGGTGCTGTATTTTCAAGTTTTTGCTCATATTCAATTATAACTTTATGGTTATTCTATGATTTATTTATAAAAAAATATGAATACCAATTATCTTTTAAAAATTACAGACCTGACTGGGCGACTATAAGACAATTTGTACGAATTGGTCTACCTTCCATGCTATCATCTATGTTTGTTTTTTTAGGATTTTTCTTAATAAATATGGAAGTTCAATCTTATGGACCAAAAGTTTTAGCAGCTCAAGGAATAGCTTCAAATATAAGTGCCCTTACTTTTACAGTCCCCTCATCAATTTCGACAACAATTACAACAATGATTTCTATGAATGTAGGCAACAATAACATTAAAAAGGGCAAAAGTATTTATTATGAATCTTTAATAATAGGCTCTATACTTTCAATAGCTATGATTTTAATTATTACACCTTTTTCCAGAGCTTTTGTAAAAATTTTCCAAAAAACTGTAATGGATGGAGAAATAATTAATATTGCAACTCACGCCCTTAAAATTTACAATATTTCTGTATTCGGTTTCACCTTATTTATGATAGTTCAAGGAACACTTCTTGCTCTTGGTAGGACTAAAGTTACATTTGTGATCGGATTATTAAGAGTTTGGGGATTTAGATATATATTTATAATTTTGACAAGACATATACTTGGTGTTGATGCAGTATTTTGGGGCAACTTATTTTCTAATACAATAGCAGCAGTAATTTATTTAATAATAATGCAGATGATTGCTTTTGAATCAAATATTTTAAATGAATAAAAAATAATTTTGTATTTCTAATAAGTTAACGGTGAAAACTATTCTTTTATAATAAAAAACTCTCATAGATTTTTTAATCTATAAGAGTTTTTGTTATTTTTCATGAACTATTTTTCCAGTTAAATGCTCAATATTTAACCTATACACTAAAACGGCACTTCCGCTTCTTTTTATTACCTCATCGACTTCTTTTTCTGAAGTGTAATATTTCATAGCCAATTCTTTAACAAATTTTAAAGTTTCTTCTCTATCTTCAATAAATTCAATTTTACCGTAGGCTATGGCACTTGAAACTTTATAGGACCAGCCATCTTCTGTGAGCACTTCGTTGCCAAAAGTTACAAAAGTTGCCCTGTTATCTTTATTTATGCAGTCAATTTTATATCCCATCTTAGCGCCATGAAAGTATAATTTATTTTCCTCTGCATTGTAGAAATAATTTATTGGAAAAGAATGCGGATACCCATTTAATCCATTTACACTAAGGGTTGCTCTTTTATTATTTTTAAGAAGTAGCTTTGCATCTTCTAAAGAAATTTCATTTTTAACTCTTCTAATTTTTCTAAACATAATTCACCTCATACAAAGAAATTCTTAATAAGATTTTATCATAGTCAATAAATATTTTATATGACTTCAAAAATGAAAAATTTAATCATAATATAATTTTTAAGTTAATATTTAAAACTATTGTAATTTTTCCGCAAAAGTCTTTAAAAATATGCCTACAACTTCATGAAATCTATTAATATTATTGATGTAGCAAAAATCTTTACCATAAATTTTTTTAACACTTTTTATATCCTCTTCTTCTCCTGTAAAAACCCCAAAGGTATATATACCTTTTAATTTTGTCAAAAGTATTTCCTTGGCACTGTCCTTAACTGCATCTTCTTTTACATAATCTTGACCTTTGACTTTATTAGCACCGATAAGTCCTAAATTTATTTCATCATTTGGCTTTCCATCAGAGAGAATAATTAAAATATTTCTTTTTCTGTAGTCTTTCTCAATAATATATCTCATGTATTTTATTGCAAATCCATCTCTATTAGAACCAGTTGGATTGTAGTAAAATATATCTTTATTCTTTAATCTATTGTCCTTATAATCCTTAACTTTTCTAACTATTAAATAATTATAGAAATTATTATAAAATACTACTCTTGTTTTAATATTCAATTTGCTAAGAGCTTCAGCAATTATATAAGATTCGCTTGCTACTAAACTTTTTCTTTCTATCTGTGAAGCTGAAGAGTCTAAGAGAATATCTACATAAAGGTCTTTTGAATCATTTTTATTTATTTTTTCAAATATCCTTGAGTCGTTTAAAAACTTGTTTCTCCAAATATCTTTTACAATAATTTTCCCTGAATCGCTTTTTACTATCTCATCTTCCAAGTCCTGCAATAGAGAATTCTTAATGACCTCAGCAAGCTTACTAGAGGCTCTATCAAAAACCAATTTATTTTTATTGAAATATTCTAAATTCTGCCTATATGAATTTTCCATCTCTTGAGCAAAATAAGAATTTTTATCTTGGAAATCACCGCAAGAGGTGAATATCTCTATGTGCTTATGGATTCCTTTTGAAATTTCTCTTTCAATTTTTTGGCTTTCAAACCTGGGCAAGGCTTCATTACCAAAATGCTTCTTAGTAATCTCATATAAGGAAACATTTAAGTCTATTTGACCTTTAATCTCCTCAGCCTTTATCCTTTTTTCTTCTTCATCCTCTACACCTGTAAACTCCGCTGAACCAATGTTGTATTTTTCAAGTTTCCAATCATCTATTTCTAATTCTTTTCTCATCATCTGTCTGAAATCAGCTTGCAACTTTTCTTTTTCTATAAATACTTCAAACTTTTTATCTTCTTCAACAGGTAAACTTTTATTTATATGGAAGTATTTAGAAAAAAGTTCTTGGCAGAATTCAATCACTTGAAAAGTATCATAGCTATGAAATCTTATAATTTCATTTATAAGCTTTGAGCTAATATTTGAACAAACTGGAATTTTATCAGTTTTTAAGTCATAAAAAGTTTCTAAAAATTCTATTTTTTTATCTTTTTTAGATTTATTAATTTTTTCCTTAAATTCTTTTAAATAGTCTTGTCTAAATTCAAGGGTTCCTGGTCTTTCTCTTGTAATGTCATCCCAAATAACATTTTCTAAAATAATTCTTAGTAAAGTTTTTAGCTCATAACTATTTGATAAATTTTCTATAAACCTTTCAATATAATCTTTTAATAAACTCACATTAAAATATTTCCCTATATATCCCCAAAGAGATGCTGTATATTTATCTTCCACATTAAATAAGGGATTATTATTAAGCTTATAATTTTCTGCAATAGTCCAAGATATATTAAAAAGTCTTTCTTTATTAGTCAAAAAGGTCCTCACTTTTTATATTTGATGTAAATAAAGTTGCAACAACATCCATAACCACTTCTTTTTCATAAGTATCAAAAGTCTTATCTGCAAGCCCCATCTCAAGAGATGAATTTATAGAAAGTCCTCTTTTCATTAAATTTATTGCAGCTAAAAGTCCTCTCAAATCTATTGGTTTTGAAGATATTTCTGAATTTAACGACTTTTTTTGTAAATCTAAAAATAATTGGGCAAAAATAGGAATATATTCTTTTTTCAAAGACGTATTTTCTCCCATAAGTTTATACAAATCCTCTCTTGTTATTGTAGGCATATCAATTACAAGAAACCTTGAAACCAATGCCTCATTTAAATCTCTTGTCCCAACATAGCCATAATTCATAGTCCCGATAAATCTTGAAGCCTCATGTAAATTTAACCTGTCATATCCAGGCACATCAATAATTCTTCTATAATCAAGAGCAGAGTGAACAACGGATAATGCTTCATTTTTTGCCATATTTATCTCATCAAAAATCACAAATCCACCATAAATTCCTGCTTGATAAACTGGTCCTTTTTTTAAAGTTACCTGTCCATCACTAAAAGTATCAGCGCCAATTAAGCTTGCCGGATCAGAATTTATATTTAGAGATATTGTCCACAAAGGTCTTTTAAAAAGATAGGCTAAATTTTCAGCTAAAACATTTTTACCTGTAGCCTTTGGACCTGTAAGAAGTATATGATTTCCGCTTAATATAGCTGCTATAGCTTTATTCCAAGTAAGATAGCCGTAATACTTATATTTAGGATTTGGTATTCTATACTCAATTTCACTATCTATTTTGTAAAATTTTATAAATTTATCAACTTCATTTAATAATTTTTCGTCAACACCTTGTTTTATTAAAAATTCTTTCATAAAACCTCCTTGGCTTATTATACCTTAAATTGCTTTATATAGAGTTAAATTTTTACTTCTTTATTTTTAAAAATAAAGATAGAAATTTTAAGACTTGAAAAAAATTTTTTTATATGTTATTATGAACAAAATTTTATATGACATATATTAAGAATAGTAGGCATGAAAAAATTTTAGAGAGGAAGTGGCTGGTGAAAACTTCTATTTGGAAATGCTAAATCCACTTAATAGTCAGTTATTTTAAAGCGAACTAATAGTTAATTAGGGTGGCAACGCGGGTTCTCTCGTCCCTTTGGGATTGAGGGATTTTTTTATTTTTAGGAGGAAAAAATGTTAGATATTAAACTGATAAGGACTAATCCGGAACTTGTAAAAGAAAATATCAAGAAAAAATTTCAAGATGAAAAACTAAAACTTGTAGATGAAGTCATAGAGCTTGATAAAAAAAATAGAGAAGCAAAAAATCATGGAGACGAATTGAGAGCTAAAAGAAATTCAATTTCTAAAGAAATTGGTGGCTTTATGAAAAATGGTCAAAAAGATAAGGCTGAATCTGCAAAACTTGAAGTTGCAAAAATTAATAAGGAACTGGAAACTTTAGAAGAAGAACAAAAAAAGCTTGATGAAGAAGTTAGACAAAGGATGCTTGTTATTCCTCAAATTATTGATGAAACTGTACCTATAGGTAAAGACGACAGTGAAAATGTTGAAATTGAAAAATTTGGAGAACCTGTGATCCCTTCTTATGAAATTCCTTACCATGTTGATATTATAGAAACTTTTGATGGAATCGACCTTGACTCATCAAGAAACACTTCTGGTGCTGGATTTTATTATTTAAAAGGTGATATCGCAAGACTTCACTCAGCAATTTTATCTTATGCTAGAGATTTTATGATTGATAGGGGCTTCACTTATTATATTCCACCTTTTATGATTCGCTCTGATGTAGTTACTGGAGTTATGTCTTTTGCTGAAATGGAAAATATGATGTATAAAATTGAAGGAGAAGATTTATATTTAATAGGTACAAGCGAACACTCTATGATTGGTAAATTTATTAATACAATTACCGATGAAGATAAGATGCCTTTAACTATGACCTCATACTCACCATGCTTTAGAAAAGAAGTCGGTGCACACGGAATCGAAGAAAGAGGAATTTATAGGATTCACCAATTTGAAAAGCAAGAAATGGTAGTTATATGTAAGCCTGAAGATTCAAAAAAATGGTTTGAAAACTTGTGGAGAAATACAGTAGACTTTTTCAGATCACTTGAAATTCCTGTAAGAACTTTGGAATGCTGCTCAGGAGATTTGGCTGATTTAAAAGTAAAATCTCTTGATGTTGAAGCTTTTTCACCTAGACAAAATAAATATTTTGAAGTTGGTTCTTGCTCTAATCTTGGAGATGCTCAAGCTAGAAGATTAAATATAAGACTTAGAGGAAAAGATGGCATATACCTTGCACACACTTTAAATAATACTTGTGTTGCTCCTCCAAGAATGCTTATAGCGTTTTTAGAAAACCTACTTCAAGAAGATGGAAGCATAAAAATTCCTGAACCTTTAAGAATGTATATGGGCGGAAAAGATAAGCTTGTCCCTAAGAATAAATAATATATAAAATAAAGCTAGCCGAGGGGCTAGCTTTTTAAAATTCCTTATTTCTGATAATTCTCTTTGCCCATGTGTATGATGCTATATATATAATAAAATTAAAAATCATAAAGTTTACAATTTTAAAAATTGTTGAAAAATCAAAATAATTCATCAAATCTATTCCAAAAAGATTCTTTATTATTTGGAAAATAGAGGGAAATATATAAATCAACAAAGTTATACTAGAATTATCACCATATTTTAATTTAATCGGTATTATAAAAGAGTATGCTGCCATTACTAAAGAAATGGCTACAAATACTATTAAAAAACTTTTAAATTCTATTTTTCCTATAACCAATAAATAATTAAAAGCAAATATTACTGATAATGCCATTAAAAAAATATTGACTAAAAAATTAAAATTCACAACAGCTTCCCTACTTATTGGATAGATAAGTAAACTGCTTATTAATTTTTCTTTAAATTGCATTGTGTTTAAAATATAATAAATTAAGGGAATAACTACTAAATATGCATTAAAATTTGCTGAAAAACTTAAAGTTAAAAAAATAAATAATAGTATGCCTATAGCAAAAATTATATTCATTATTTTATTTTCATATATAAATTTTATAAAGAGAGTTTTCATATTAAAATTCCTTTCTATTGATAATAAATTTTGATGCCACATAAGATATTGTCAAAAATATAAATGAAATTAAAACTATAATTATTTTTATGTCATTTATATTTATAGAATTATATATTTTAAAAGTTTTAATAGTTCCAAAACCTAATAAACCAAAACATAGAACGATAATTAATAAAAATAAAATTGGATATATTTTACCTTTATTTGCAAAAGCAAAAGCTAGGGGTAATAAAAAAGATATAAGACTTAAAATAAATAGTAAGGAAAAGAGCGTTATAGTCAAATAAGCTGGAATTTTTATCATTATAAAAGATAATAAAATTAAGCCCATATAGATAAGCCCAATTCCTATAAATTCAATATATTTTGCATTTACAAAATCACTTCTTTTTATAGGATACTTAAAATAATCCATATAATTTGAATTATTTACATCTCTAAGGCAATAATTTAATGATATTATTACTAGTCCGTAGACTAGAATAAATCTCCCCAAAAAAACTTTATTATTAGCAGAATTTACTAAATTTAGCGATATTGAAAGGGCTAAAATATAAATAATTGATAATATTGTAGATTTAAAATTTTCGTAAAAATCTTTTTTTAAAATAGCTTTCATTATTTGCCTCTTTCATAAAATACCATTATTTGATCAATTGATGGCTTTTCAAGTATTGCATCTTTATACTTGTTGGAAAATTCCTTTTTATTTTTTATAAGGACATCAGTATTATATTTTTCTTCTTTTATTTTAAGAAAATATTTATTGTCATAATTACTTAAACTTTTAGAGTCTGTTTTCAAAATTCCATAGTCATATATTAAATCATCTTTGTTTTTTGAAAATACTAACTTTCCTTGAGAAATAAAACTTATATAATCAGCAATTTTTTCTAAATCACTTGTTATATGAGTTGAAAATAATATGCTTGAATTTTCATCTTTTATAAACTCAAAAAATATATCTAAAATTTCATCTCTAATTACAGGGTCAAGTCCTGAAGTCGGTTCATCTAAAATTAGTAATTTAGGATGGGAAGAAAGAGCATTTATAATTTTAAGTTTCATCTTATTTCCAGTTGAAAGCTCATTATATTTTTTATCCTTAGGAATTCTAAATTCACCAATAAGTTTATAAAAATAATCCTTATCCCATTTTTTATAAAGGCTCGCCATGATTTTTTCAATCTCTTTAATTTTCAAATTTTCTGTGAAAAACCCCTCATTAAAAACAACACCAATATCCTCTTTAATCTCTTTTGACATATGATTTCCAAAAACTTTAATATCTCCCTTGTATTTAACAAGATCCAAAATGGATTTTATTAAAGTTGTTTTTCCTGCACCATTTTCACCAATAAGACCCATTACAGTCCCACTTTCCATAGAAAAATTATCAATGGTTAAGTGAAAATCTCCATATGATTTTTCTAAATTCTTAATTTCTATTGTTTTCATAAAATCACCTAAATCTTATATAAATTTTCTAAAATATCAAATAAATCTTTTTTCGACATTTTCAGATCTTGAGAAATTATAATAATATCTTTAAATTTTTCCTCAATTTTTTCTATTCCCTCTTCATAAAAAATCTCCTTATCTATGGAGCTAACAAAAGATCCCTTGCCTGCAACTGTATATATTAGGCCTTCATTTTCTAATTCACTGTAGGCTCTTTTTGTTGTGATTACACTAACTTTTAAATCACTTGCAAGGCTTCTCAAGCCTGGAAGTGGGCTATCTTTTTTTAATTATCCGAGAATTATAGCTTTTTTTATCTGATATTTTATTTGTTCATAAATTGGTTTTTCAGATTTTCCGGAAATAATTATATTCATCTAATCACCACTGTATATATTGTATATTAACAGTATATACTCATAAATTATTTATGTAAATATTCTTGACAAATTTTTTTATCTAAAATATCCTTATTTTGGGTGATTAAATGATTATTAAAGAAATTAAAGATAATGTAGGAATTATTACATTAAATAGAGAAGATAAAATAAACGCCTTAAATTATGAAATGTTCATTGATATAGAAGAAACTTTAAAAGAATGGGAAAATTTATCTGATGTAAAAGTAATTCTTTTTGATGGAGCAGGTCAAAGAGGATTTTGTTCAGGTGGAGATTTAAAAGAATTCTATGAGGCTTTTTTGACAAATCCTTCCTGCTTAAATAAACATGAATTTTTTAGTAAAGAGGTCCTTTTAGATAAATATATAATGTCCTATAAAAAACCAATTATAAGTCACTGGTTTGGTATTGTTATGGGTGGAGGAGTTGGACTTAGTATTCATTCTGATATAATTATCACAGATGAAACAACAAAATGGGCAATGCCCGAAACAAAACTTGGCTTTGTGCCTGATGTATCTGTTGGAAAAAATATTTCTGCACTTCCTCAAGCTCTAGGTCAATATGTTGGTCTTACTGGAGCTATCCTAGAAGCATCTGATCTAATGAGATATAATTTTTCTCATATATTTTGCAGAAGCGATAATTATCAAAAATTGATAAGAGAATTATTTAAAGTAGCTAAGGAAAATCCGCAAGATAAAATTATTGAAAAATTCAAAGAAGCATCAAAGAATTATAACTTACCTATTAGAAATACCTATATATCTCAAAATATGGATAAAATTGAAAAATATTTTTCTAAAAATAGTGTAAAAGAAATATATTATGACTTAAAAGATAATTTTGATGACTCTTTTGCATATAAAAATTATCACAATTTAAAAATCCGATCACCTTTAATGCTTAACGTTCAATTTGAAAAATATTTTATGTGTAAAAATTTATCTGCAGAACAAACAATAGACCTTGACCTTCATATTTTAAATTACGCTACCGATAATGGTGATGTAGCCGAAGGAATTAGGGCTACAATGATTGATAAAGATGAAAATCCAACTTGGTCTGTAAAATCAATAGAGGATGTTGACATGAAAATTGTTATGGACATTCTAAACGAACAATAAAGGTGCTGTTGCAGAGTAGAATCATCTATTCTGCAACAGCACCTTATTTATTATAAAATTATTTACTTTTAAATCTTAAAACTTTTTGCACTTCTCCTATAAAAAGGGGAAAGAAAGCACTTATTAAAACTACTGCCCATTCTCTTAAATCTAAATCTACCAGCTTAAAGGCGCTTGATAAAAATGGTATATAAATCACAGCAATCATTAGTAAGAATGAAAAAAGTGTTGCCATAAATAAACTTTTATTTGAAAATATTCCTATTTGGAAAATTGTTTTATCTACAGACCTTGCTGAATAAGACCTTAAAAGTTCTGAAAGTATGAGAGTTGTAAATGCCATAGACCTTGCCATCTCTAATCCATGACCACTTGTTCCAAACCAATTTAATCCTACTATATAAGATACTAAAGTCCCACAAGTTATAGCAATAGCTTGAATTGCAACAGTTATTTTTAAATTTCTATCAACGATTGATTCATCAACTTCTCTCGGTGGCTTATCCATAATATCATCCTCACCTTTTTCAACGCCAAGTGCCAAAGCAGGAAAAGAATCTGTTACAAGATTTAACCACAAAAGTTGAATTGGAATTAAAGGCACAGGCAGATTAAGAATAATTGAAATAAATACAATTAAAACTTCTCCTATGTTGCATGAAAGTAAATATCCCACAAATTTTTTAATATTGGAATAAATAATTCTTCCTTCTTCAACTGCATTTACAATAGTAGCAAAATTATCATCAGTCAAAATAACTTCGGCTGTATTTTTTGCAACATCTGTTCCAGTTATACCCATAGCTATACCAATATCTGCTTTTTTTATTGCCGGAGCATCGTTAACACCATCACCAGTCATAGCTACTATTTGTCCGTTCTCCTTTAATGCCTTAACAATTTGAACTTTATTCTCTGGTGAAACTCTTGTGTAAACTCTTTTTTCTTTAACAAGTTTTCTAAATTCTTCATCAGATAAACCCTTTAAATCTCTACCGCTAACTGCTTGGTCTTCTGAGTCGGCGATTCCTAATTCTTTTGCAATTGCAAGTCCTGTTTCAAGATAATCTCCCGTAATCATAAATGTAGAAATTCCTGCACTCTTACATTTACTTATAGAGTCTTTAACTTCAGGTCTTGCTGGGTCTATCATCCCACTTAGACCAACAAAAATCATATCTTTTTCTATGTTTTGACTTGTTAAATCTTTGGGCATTTCATTATAGTTTCTAAATGCATAAGATAAAACTCTTAGGGCTTCTTTAGCAAAACTTTTATTTTTTGTTAAAATTTCCTCTCTCATTTCATCAGTTAGATCCTGAATTTCTCCATTAAGAAAAATTTTATGACACTTAGATAAAACTATATCGGCAGCTCCCTTTGTAAATGAAGAAACTTTTCCTTCAAAAAAGTTTTCGTGAAAAGTTGTCATCATTTTTCTATCAGAATCAAAGGGTATCTCTGCTATTCTAAGAAAATCTTCTTTTAACTCATCAATGGAATTTCCTATCTTTTCAGTAAAGGTTAATAAAGCTACTTCTGTGGGGTCGCCAATAAAATCTACCTTATTATTATCATAATTAAGTCTTGCATCATTTGTCAAAGATGCTATGGAAGAAAGTATATATAAATTTTCTTCATCTGATAAGGATATTTTTTCTCCTTTATGAGAAATTTCTCCTTTAGGCATATAACCTGTTCCTGAAACATCAAATATCTTATCATCTACAAAAACTTTTCTAACCGTCATTTCATTTTGAGTTAAGGTTCCAGTTTTATCTGAACATATTACAGTAGTCGTCCCCAAAGTTTCAACAGCTAAAAGTTTTTTAACTATTGCATTTTTTTGAGCCATTTTTCCCATTCCAATAGATAAAACTATTGTAACTATTGCCGGAAGTCCTTCAGGAACAGCTGCCACAGCTAAAGAAATAGAAGTTAAAAACATCTCTTTAAGTTCGTGCTTGTATAAAAGTCCCACCACTAAAACAATTATACAAATACCAATAACTAAAATTCCCAAAGATTTTGATAAGCCTGCGAGCTTTTTTTGTAAAGGTGTTTCTTCCCTATCTAAGCTTGTAATAGATGATGCAATATTTCCTATCTCTGTATCATATCCTGTTCCTATAACCATACCCTTTGCTCTACCATAAGATACAATAGTTGAAGAAAAACAAAGATTAACCCTATCTCCAAGTTCTGTATAATCATTAAAAACTTTTTCAGCATCTTTATCGACTGGGACAGATTCGCCAGTAAGAGATGATTCATCGACCTTTAAATTATTAGATTCAATTAATCTTAAATCAGCAGGTATAATATCTCCTGTTTCTAAAATAACAATATCTCCTGGAACAATTTTTTCAGAATCAATCTGAATTTCTTTACCATCTCTTAGGACTTTTGACTTAGGTGTTGACATTTTTTGTAAAGATGCAATGGCTTCTTCAGCCTTTCCTTCTTGATAAATTGACAGAAAGGCATTTACAATAACTATAGCAACAATAATAAATGAATCAAGTTTTTCTCCTGAAAAGGCAGAAAAAATAGCAGCAACAATTAATATAATAATCATGGGATCAAAAAATTGGTCCTTTAATTTTTCAATAAGCGGTTTCTTTTCTTCCTTTTTCAGGGCATTAGGTCCATACTTTTCTAACCTATTTCTCGCCTCATCTTCTTTTAAACCTAAAGTTGAAGAGGACAATTTTTCAAAACTTTCATCTTTACTAAGCTCATACCAATTAATATTATCCATTTAAACTCCTTACATAAGTTAAAAAACGTAAAAAAATAAGTCTTAAAAAAGACTTTACTAAACTAATATTATTTACAACATTTTAAATAAAATCCCTTGAATTATAGAATTTCTTTATAATTTTCTAATATTTTATATAATACCCATTTATCTATTTTTAAATTATGTAAATAAAAAATAACTTTACACAATATTTTTTTATTATGTAAAGTCATTTTTTATCATATGTTATTTTTTCTGTATTCGCTAGGGCTAAGTCCTGTAAATTTTTTAAAGGATCTAGAAAAGTTTGATGGATTAGAAAAACCAACATCTTGAGCAATATCTGTAATCTCTTTTTCTAAATCTATTAGAAGTTTTTCCGCCTCAATCATTCTCAAATTATTTAGATACCTCATTGGCGTGTACTGAAATTTTCTAATGAATTTGTTGTTCAAATTTGTCTTAGATATTTTAAAATTTTTTGAAAGAAAATCTAAATTAATTTTCTCAGAAATATTTAACCTTAAATATTCTTCTATTTTATTTATATCATCTTGCAAATCTTTCTTGTAATATTTTTTCCTATTATCTGATAATTTTTTCTTGGATATTAAATAGATCAGTTCAAGGGTTTTAAGACCTATTAACTTCTTGTCTTTATTTTTTAGAATTTCTATAAGTTCATTAGCCCTATATATTATTTTTTCATCTGAAATAATATAACCTATATCCTTGGTCCCCTCAACTATCCTTATAAATTCTTCAATAAATGTATAATAGTAAAAATCTTTTTCTAATTCTTTGGGAATAATAGAAATATTAAAGGCAATAGTCCTATCACTGGTTGAATAAGATTCTTTTGATTTAGGTATAGATTTGCCCACAAAAATCTCTCTTGTTATTAGGACCTTATTTTTATTAATATAGGTGTAATAATTTCCCTCATAAGAATATCCAATCCTGTAACCATACCTGCCATCATATTCAGAATCCTTGGCATTGTATTTGTGTTTAAAATCAATAAACATTATATAGACACCAGGAAATAACCTATAACAAGTAATCCTATTATCTTCAAAATCAAGATGCTTAAAATATAAAATATCTGCATCTTCAGTAGTTAATATTTTAAAGCCCCAACTCTCAATTCCTTTTCTTTTCATCTACAAATTCCACCACATTTCCACCAGCCATTTTTATAAATTCATAATCATGAGTGATAATTATAATAATTTTATTTTGCTCTTTCATTTTCTTTAAAATTTTTATTAAATTAATCATATTTTTGTGACAAAGACCCGATGTTGGTTCATCAAGAATCACAATTTCTTTTGGACTTGCATAAGCAAGTGCGAGCATCAGCCTTTGCTTTTCTCCACCTGATAAGGATTGAGGATGAAAATCTTTCTTTTCCCAAAGCCCAAATTTTTTAAGAGTTTCTTCTTTCAAAGAATTATCATCTGTTACAATGGAAATTTCAGATAATAATGATTCTGTAAATATTTGATAATTCACATCCTGCATAACAAGGGAAATTAAGCTATTCGGATTTTTCACCTTCTCATTATTATAATATAATTCTCCTTTTTGCTTTTTGTTAAGACCGCACATATTTCTTATAAAGGAAGTCTTACCTATACCATTTTCTCCAATTATAAAGTATATTCCTTCATTAAAGGATATAGAAAAGTCAAAAATCTCTTTATCTTTATCCCTGTACTTGCAGTAAAAATTCTTGCAAATAAGCTTATCATACTTATTATAACTTTTATCATGTAAATTTTTTTGAATGAAATTATCATTTTTTAGTTCAGATTTTTCTATCTTATCTAAGCTTCTTAAATTATGCCTATTGATTAATTCTTGATTTATTTCATCTTTATCATAAGAGATAAGACTTTTATTTTTTATGATAAGAAGCTTGTCTAATATATTTTTTAAATAATATAGTCTATGCTCAGCTATAATAATTATTTTTCCCATATCTTTTAGAATTTGTAAGACTCTTGCCAACTTTTCAATTGAATTATTATCAACAGATGCTGACGGTTCATCAAAAATATATATATCATTATCCATAACTGCTACCGAACTTATTGCCACAAGTTGTTTCTCCCCACCGGATAATTTAAGCAAATCTCTATCTAAAAGTCTTTTTGTTGATAAAATTTCTGTATAATGATTTATCCTTTCAAATATCTCTTCTCTCGGTATATTTCTATTTTCTAAAGCAAAGGCAATTTCATCTAAGGAATTAACTGCAAAAAATTGATTCTTTGGGTTTTGAAAAACTGTTGAAATAATTCCGCTTCTTTGTGTTATATCTTCTTCAAATAAATTTTTACCATTATAAACTAGCTCTCCACTAAGTTTTGCTCCTGTAATTTCAGGTATAATTCCGTTTATAGTTTTTAGTAAAGTAGATTTGCCTGAACCTGATTGACCTGTTATTACATTTATACTTGCTTTTTTAAAGCTAACATTTATATTCTCAAAAATCTTTTCTTTTATATTTAGAGAATTTGTATATTCAAGAGAAAAATTTTTAAATTCTAACATAACTTCACCCTTGCAAATAAAAATATTAAAATTATGGCAAAAATAAATAGTATATAATCATAAATTTTAAATTTCTGATTAGAAATGCTAGTTCTTGGACAAGATAATTTCATCGCTCTTGTCATAGCTGAAATTGCAACATTATCGGCACTTTGCGATGTAATCATAAGTAGCGGAACAAATTTATATTCTAAATATTTCATAGGATTCTTAAAAAAGTTTTTAAAAGTAATCCCATGCATATACATTGCCTCATTAATTTTTTTATAATCTTCCTTTATTGAATAGAAAAATCTAAACATAACTGATATGGGAATTATTATGACATCTGGCATCTTCATTTTTTGAAGTGAATATACCAAGTCGCTCATACTTGTTGTTGTCATAGTGTAATAACCCATCATTACTCCTGGAAGAATTCTTATAACTATTCCTCCATAAAGATTTAAAATCATAGCAAAGAATTTTTCTCCAATGATAAGTGAATATTTTTGTATTGAAATTGCTAATAAACTATAAAATAGTCCTTTAAATACAAAAGAGAATTTTTTGTCAAAAACTGCAAGTATATAGGGAAATATTGCAACTAAAAATCCCAAGAATTGATATCTTTGTCCTATAGAGCCTTCAATTGCAACAATCCCTATAACTATGGTCAATAATAATTTAACTCTAAAGTCAATTTTCATCAATCCATTCCTGTTTTTTGAAGTGTTTGTTTAAGATTTTAATCCCAATTGTGCATCCTATATATCCACCAATCATTCCAAGAATTACAATTGGTAAAAATGACCATGTTGGCATAACAGACATAAATTTTTCTGTGTATTCAACACCATAACCTTTACTAATCATAGATTTTATATAAGCATCTCTTGCCAAAAATATCGGTAAAAGATTTGATGCTCCAAAAAGCATAAACACAACATAAGATAGCCTTGCATATTTTTTTGATTTATAATTTCCCTTTTTAAGAACATATTCTGCAAGAAGAGAAAATATAATTATAAGTGGAAAAGTAATTGCACCATGACCTGACATTGAAAAAACAAGTCCAAAAATTACTCCCATTATTAACATCATTCCAAATTTATTAATCTTTGTTGAGTATAACATAAATACAGGACCTGAAAGTAGACCACAAAAAAATGGAACAAGGGGCATCAAAACTGGAATAAAGCCAATCATACCTCCACACCATGTTGCCATCAGTGTTAAAAGCGAAAATACTCCCGCATTAACTAAATCACGTATTCCAAATTTATTTTTCATTTTTTTCTCCTTAATATACAAATTCCTCAGACTTTTTTGAATACTCTATCATCTTCTTATAAGTCTTTGATTTTTTTAATAACTCATCATGACTTCCTGCTGCTTCAATTTTGCCATCATTGATAACTATTATTTGATCCACTTTTTCTATGGATCTGGGTCTGTGAGAAATTATCATCACAGTTTTATCTTTAGTCAATTTATTTAAAGATTCTTGAATATATTTTTCATTTTGTACATCTAAAGATGCTGCAATTTCATCTAAAAGAATTATCTCTGCATTTTTTAAAAATGCTCTTGCTATGGAGATTCTTTGTCTTTCTCCTCCAGATAATTTTGACCCATTTTCTCCGATATTTGTGTCATAAGCTTTTGGAAGTTTGTCTACAAATTCTTGACAGTTGGCAAGCCTTGCCGCTTCTATAACTTCTTCATCACTTGCATCCATATTTCCTATCCTGATATTTTCCATTACACTTCCATCAAATAGGACTACATCTTGAAACACCATGGATATATGTTTAAATAAATCTTGGGTTCTTGATCTATTTATATCTTTATTGTCTATTGAAATTTTTCCCCTATCAATATCATATAATCTTGACACAAGTCTTAAAACTGTTGTTTTTCCACAACCTGATGGACCTACTAATGCAGTGGTCTTTCCTTGAAGAGCCTTAAAAGATATTCCATCTATTATTTTTTTATCTTCTAAATAAGAAAATTCAACATCTTCTCCTAAAATATCAAAGGAGTTAAATTCTTCTTTTTCTCCCTCTTGCACTTTTTCTGTCCTTAATGCTTTAATCTTTTCAATTGGACCATCAATATACATCAGTTCAGCATAATATTGGTTAAAAGCTGCTACGCCATCAATCATTCTTGCCGCAGCAAAAAGATAAGCAGCAAAATAAAGTATATTTATATTTCCTTTATTTAATTCTATTAAACCTATTAATATTACAAGCCCTAAAGAAAGATTTGCTACTACATCAGCTATTGAAACAGGTATAACTTGACCAAGTTCTGTTAAAATATGTCCTTTTTCTAATTTTTTTACGAAATCAGTGGCATAATCTCCCTTATCCTTAGTTAAATTATAAGATTTAATTTCTGTTGAAAGATCTATCAGTTCTTGAAATATTTTTGAAGACTTTCTTTTTTCTATATAATATTTTTTCGTTGCAGATACTTGAATTTTTTTGGACAAAAAATTAAATACCATTGAAAGAAGAACAGGTATAATAATTGCAAGTCCCAACTTTATATTTCCAATTAAAAGCATGGCTCCAATGATTATAAAGTTAAAAATAAAACCGAAAAAACCTGGCACAGCATGGGACAGCGAATGTTCCACAACCTCAACATCTTTCATTATTGTTTGGGATAGATCAGTTAAATCTGTCCTTGAATAAAAAGATAAGGGCAAATTTTTTATTATTTGTGCAATTTCAATCCTAAGATTTGCTGATTCTTTATAAGTTTCATTGTAGGTAGTAATATAGTCTTTATTAATTACAAACGCCATAAAAATACCTATTACAATAAATAAAATACCGGCAATTTTTATATCAAAATTTCCAAAACCAAGCAGTCCATTTAAAACATACATCAGAAGAATAATTGGCATCATAAAGGATAGACTTTTTAATGTGGAATAGATAATAGCAACAACTGTTCCTTTTGCTCCCTTGTCTGTAAGAGCGTATCTATTTTTCAAATAATTTTTCATTCATTTACCCTCCATTCGTTAGCAGATTCATAAAGATTTACATATTTCTTATAAGATCCGCAAACTTTCATAAGTTTTTCATGACTTCCTCTTTCTATCACTCTTCCATCCTCTACTACAAGAATTTCATCAACTCCACGAATAGAAGATAGTCTGTGTGCTATCATAATGACAGTCCTATTTTTAATCAAATCTTTAAAAGCTCTTTGTAATTCATATTCATTTTCCGGATCAGCAGCTGCTGAAGCTTCATCAAGAATAATAATTTTTGGATTTTTTAAGAATACCCTAGCAATAGAGATTCTTTGAATTTCTCCTCCTGAAAGATTGATTCCTTCTGAACCAATAACAGCATCATATCCATCCTTAAACTTTCCAATAAATTCGTTGCACCTTGCTAACTTGAGAGCCTCAATTACTTGAGCCTTACTTGCATCTTTTTTTGCAAGTTTCACATTTTCATAAATTGAAATATCTGCAAATAATTTAGGATTTTGAAATACTATGCCAATATTATCCATGAGAAAGTTTTTATCATAGTTCTTAATTTTTTCTCCACCTATTAATATTTGTCCCTTATCAACTGGATAAAGTCCAGATATTAATTTTCCTATGGTAGATTTACCTGAGCCAGATGCTCCGACAAGGGCATAAACTTTATTTTCTTCAAGTTTAAGAGAAAAATCTGATAAAATTTTAGTATTTTTATCATAAGAAAAGTCCACATTTTTAAATTCTATACAATGATTTTTCATTTCCTTTAAACTTCCAAAATCTATAGATTTTTCTTCCATTTCAGTAAATAAATTTTCTAAATTGTCTACTGCTGAATTTGCTTGATATATATACATGAAAACATACATTATCTTCATCATATTAGAGAAAAATATTCCCATAAATAAAGTAAAGAATAAAACCTTAATAGACCAAAGTCTCGGATCTGCTCCTCCTGCAACTTTAAAGGCAGCTAAAAAAATAGGTAAAACTATAAAGATATTTAAAAGCCACTGAAAACTTACATAGGAAATCCTGCAAGACATAGAATATGCATAAACCATATCCCTGTAGCCTATAATATTTTCATAAAGACTTCTGAAGCCAACTATGGGTGCATTGAAAATTTTTACAACAGGCATCCCACGCACATACTCAACTGCACCCGCATTTAATTCATCACCTTTTTTCATATAAGCATCCATAAATTCCATATTTCCCACCATTTTTGTAAATAAGAAAAAAGATAATCCAACAATAACTAGAAAGAAAATACCTAGAGAAATATCTAAGTAAAAGGCAAGGATAGCCATAAAAATTGGAGTGATTAAAGCTGCAGTTTGGTCCGGTATCAAATGGGCAACAATCATATGAGTTTGTTCCACATTGTTATCAATAATTTTTCTGACTTCACCAGACTTGTGTGTGTCATAAAAGCTCTGTGATGCTTTTAAGAGATTTTTTATACCTTTTTCTCTAAGCCTTGTTTCTAACCTAAATCCAGCCAAATGACTCATCCAAAGTCCTAAGAAATAAATAAGTCCATGACAAATAAATAAAATTAAAATCTCCACTGCTCTTTTTTTTGCATCACTTATTGTAGTGCCAATAAATACATCTCTTAATAGGGTCCATATCAGATAATATGCAAAAAATAGCATACAAGTTCCTATAAGTGTAAATAAAACTGCCAAAATGCCTTGTATTTTTTTCTCAGGCATATATGCAAATAGCTTCCTGTATAATTTCAAAATAAACCTCCTTATAAATGATATTATTTATCGTTTATATTATAAGATAAATTTTTTATATCTACATAGCAAAAATAACTTTATATTCAAAAATTATTCAAATAAAAAAACAAGGAGTATTTTCCCCTTGCCTTTTAAATTTAAAACTATTCCAATATTATTTTTATTTTTTCATCATAACAAACATAGAATTTAGACCATAATTTTCCTTATCACGTCTAGCAGAATGTAGGCTTTCTGTCAAAAAAGTAGACTTTTGAGAAATCTTAATATTTTCTCTAATAAGACCTTGTTCAGTTAATAGGTCCAAATTAGCAGAAATTAAAGACAAATAAAACTTTTCATTCCTATATTTAAAAAATCTGTCCCTATTTTTAAAAGATTTAAAAGCATCATATACCTCTTCGCCAACCTCATAATTTTCTTGGTCAATTGTCGGTCCAATAAAACCTATTATGCTTTCTCTTTGACAAGAAAAATCTTTTTCCATCTTTATTAAAGTTTTTTCAACAATTTTTTTGCTTGTTCCTCTCCAACCTGAATGAATAATAGAAAGTACTTTTTTAGACTTATCATATAATACAACAGGAGTACAGTCTGCAAATTTTATTAAAAGCCCTATATTCTTTTTATCAGTAATTAGTGCATCTGTATTGTCAAAATATTTACCATAAAAATAATCATCACCATTTTCCCCTGAAGCATAGCAAATATTATCGGTGTGCATCTGTCTACATGAGTATATTTCATAAGGATTAATTTTTAATTTTTTTATAATATCTTGTGCATAAGCTTTAACTTTATTTCCTTCTTTTTGAGTTCTAAAAGACATTTCCTTTCCTGAAATATAATTTATAACTCCATTTTTTTCAAGAAAATCGGAATTCATTTAATCATCACTTCTTCCAATAATAATTTATAAATTTAATAATTTTTATATTATTTGAGCTTGAATTTTATATACCCAATATTTATTTAATTTTATTGATTTTTTTAAATTGATAAATAAAAAAATTGCATGGAAATTAATTATCTTAAAATCCATACAATATTTTTATTTTTATCATAAATCATTCATATCTTAAAGCTTCTATAGGATCAAGCTTTGCGGCTTTATTTGCAGGATAATATCCGAAGAAAATTCCAATAAGCATTGAAAAACCAACCGCAACAACAACTGATGTTATAGATGGCAAGGACCTCATCTTGAGTAGAGATGAGCCTAAAATCCCCAAAGTTCCACCTAAAAATATACCAAAAATTCCACCAACTATACAAATTATTACAGATTCAGTAATAAATTGGAATCTTATATCATTTCTTGTGGCTCCAAGGGCTTTTCTTATTCCTATTTCTCTTGTTCTCTCTGTCACAGAAACAAGTAAAATATTCATAACTCCAATACCACCTACAAGTAATGATATAGCAGCAATAGCTGATATGGCAATCTGTAAAGAATCCATTGTTGATGTCATCTGTTTCATTTGAGATACGGCAGAATTTGTGTCTATTTTTACCCTATCATTTTTAGAAAAATATTTATTTTTTAAATAGGTACTCACACTTTGACAATCTTCCTCTACATTATCAGAATTTTGTAAAACAAAGGCTGCATAAGAAAAATAATCACTTACCCAACCATTTATTTCTCTTTCTCCCACATTATAAGGAATATAAAGCTTTGAAGTATCTCCAGAACCTCCCAAAACTCCGACTTCTATCTTTTCCCACTTGTAAACTCCTACAACTGTCAAAACTAATAACTTATCTGCTTTTTTAACTTTTATTTCGGAACCTAAAGCACTTTGTATATCACCATTAAAAATTTTATCTACAACTTTATCAGAAATTACAGCCACATATTTTGACCTCGTATTATCTTCATCAGTTAAAAATCTTCCGCCAATCATATCTATTTTTTGAATATATTGACTTCCGCTTGTTGTAGAATTTATATCCACATTTATTGATTTATCTCCCTGATTTATTTTGCCTGAACCACCTGCACCATATAAAGAGTAATCTTTGACAATATCTGATAAATTTTCTTTTAAATCTTTTAACATATCTACAGTTAATCCATCTTCATATCTCATATCTTCCCAAGAATATTTGGGTTCATTAGGCTCTGTAGAAATCTGAACTGCAGTATTTCCTATAGAATCAAATGCTTTATTGACAGATTTTGTCATGGCGTGACCAATTGTAGTTATACCTATAACTGAACCTATACCAATAATTATACCAAGCATGGTTAGAAAAGATCTCATTTTATTGGCACGCAAGCCTTCTAAAGAAAGTCTTAAAGTTTCAAAAAAATCCATTATGCTTCCTCCAACATTCCGTCTTTCATCCTATAAATTCTGTCGGCTTCCTCAGCAAGTTCCAAATTATGAGTTATTACAACTATAGTTCTTTTTTCCTCTTCATTTAGTTTGTGAAATAAATCCATTACCTGTCTACCTGTTTCAGAATCTAAGGCACCTGTAGGTTCATCTGCAAGAATAATATCCGGATCATTTGCCATGGCTCTAGCTATAGCTACTCTTTGCTTCTGTCCTCCTGAAAGTTCTGATGGTGCATGACTCATTCTCTCTTTCATATCCACGGCTTCCAAAAGTATTTTTGCTCTTTCTTCTCTTTCTTTTCTTGAAACTTTAGCATAAAGCATGGGGAGTTCTACATTTTTAAGGGCATTTGATCTTGGAATCAGATTGAAATTTTGAAATACAAAACCAATTTTCTTTGATCTATATGAAGAAAGTTCTACATCATTTAATGATTTTATGTCCACACCATTTAGGGAATATAGACCAGTAGTCTGCCTATCTAAAAGACCTATTATATTCATTAAAGTAGATTTTCCTGAACCAGATTGACCGACTATTGATACAAATTCCCCAGCATTTACTTGTAAATTTATGCCATGAAGAATTTCAAGCTCATTTTCTTTGCCTATATTGAAAGATTTTTTAATTTCTTTCATTTCAATAAGTTTAGTCATCCTATTCTCCATTTTTATTTTCTAAATTTTCTTTATTTTCTTCTTCATTTTCAGCCTTCTCTGATATATTAATTATTTGTCCCTCTCCATATCCTTGAGTATTAGAAAGAACTTTCATATCCCTTTTTAAGTCCTTGCCTTTTATTGCAGTTTCAAAGTCATTTTCAAGTCCTTTTTTTACCTCTACATTTGCAATCTTGTAGGTGTTATTTCCATCTTTTTTTAATGCCAAAACATAATCTTTTCCATCTCTATTAAAAATTGCAGTCGTAGGAACATGGTAGGTATCTTCTTCTTCAGATAAAATATATTTAACCCTTAAACTCATGCCTGGCGATAATTTTTCTGAGTCTTCTTTTGAAATATCAATTTCTGTTTTGTAATTAACATCTTTTGATTGACTGTTGGGGTCTAAATCTTCAGGAGTTGGATTGATAAAACTTACCCTTCCTTCAAATTCTTCATCAGAAAGAGCATCTGATGTAATGATTACTTTTGTTCCTATTTTTACATCTTTAACATTATATTCTTTAATAAGGGATTCTATTTTTAATTTGTTTACTGTTTCAATTCTTGCTATGGCTGATTTTGGCACTTCTCCCTCTTTTGCATCAATTTTTGTAATTGTTCCATCTTTTAAGGCTCTAATTTTAGTCTTTTCAAGTTCTTCATTTAAATATTTAAGTTCCACTTCATCTAAATTGTTAGAATTTGCATTTGCAGAATTTAGTGCATCTCGTAACATGGAAATTTCATTGTCTGCTGATGTTTGTGCAGATTTTAAAGAAACAAGGGCTGCCTTATAGGAATTTTCTGCAGTATCCATGGCAAGTTTATAAGTTTTTAGCTGATCATCACGTGCTTGAGAAGCCTTTATTGATTTATCAGCATCTGATTTTAAGTCATCATGAGCTTTTTCTATATCAATTGACATTTGGTCAAGATTTTTTCTTTGACTATCAATTTCTTTATCAAGAGCATCAGCTTCTGATGTATATTTTTCCTTTTGAGATTTTGCACTAGCAAGTTCATCAGATAATTTAGAAAGTTCTATTTTTATTTCTTCTTGGTATCTAGTTAAACTATTTAATTCCTGCCTTTTTGATTTAATATCATCTTCTAATTTTTTTGCTTCGTTTTTGTTAACATCGCTACCTTGTTGCTTATTAGATTGACCTTTACTTCCAATATCAGATATGTCATTTTGAACATCACTCATTCTTATGCCTATATCAGTAGATTTTCTTGTCAAATCATCAATCCTACTTTGAATTGCATCTATTCTACTGTTACAATCTTCTGCCAAAACTCTGTTATCACTCGATTTCTTTTTGTTATCTGAAAAATCGTTAATAAGTTGATTGTATTTCAATTGAGAACTCTTTTCCCCATAGGCTAAATTTTCTCTGGAATTTTTTTCTCCAACAATTTCTGGATTATATTGCTTTTCCAAAGAATTTTTATAATCTTCATAGGTTTTTTGTGCACTTTTATAAGCATCAAGACTTTGTTCAACACTTGCTTTTGCTGCTACAATTCCTGCATTTGTTCCATTAGATCTATTTTCTACTGCTTCATCTAATCTTTTTTTAGCTGCGGCTATACCTGCTCCTACAGTTTTATTATTCGCTTTTGCAGAAGCTTTTTTCTTTGCAATTTCTTCATCTATAGCACTTGAATCTAGAGTTGCAATTATATCTCCCTCTTTAACCTCATCGCCAACTTTAACATTAATTGAACTTACAGGTGATTCTTTTTCTGCAAAAATATCAGTGCTTGTTGAAGAAACAACTTTTCCATTTTCATTTATTGAATTAACCACGTCACCTTTTTTCAGGATAATAACTTGGTTTGAAGAAATTTCTGTTCCTTTTTTCTTTAAAAACATTCCCTTAACCATAGATGCCATCAAAAATACTAAGGCTAATACAAGAATTATTAGAAGAAATTTGTGTGCCCACAAAAATTTTCCTATTGACCTAAAAAAATTCTTAACTTTTTTCATAGAATCTCCTTTATGCTTTATACTTTATTTTGTCTAAATTTTATTATACAATAATTTCAACAAGCTTTTGTGAAATTATAATATATAATTATTAAATTATTCTTAAATTAATTTTAATTTTTGATTAATTATGGGGGAAATTATGCTTGAAAACTTTGTACTTTTACTTTTTATTATTGTCTTAATAGGTTCAATTGTTTTAAAAATATCTTTAGTTTTAGCCTTGCTGGCAAATTTAATAATTTTTATAATTTACTGTTTAATTAAAGGTCATAAATTAAAAGAATCTTTAAACTTTGTTTATCAAGGATTTTCAACATGTAAACTTATGCTTTTTATTTTTTTGCTTATAGGTATGATTACTGGAACTTGGAGAGCCTGTGGCACAATTTCTTACATAATTTATAATGCAGTAAAAATAATTTCTCCCAAGTATTTTTATGTTGGCATTTTCCTATTTAATGCAACAGTTTCCCTATTAACAGGTTCAAGTTTTGGAACATCTTCCACAGCTGGTATAATATCTATGACTCTTTCCTATGCCATTAATATGAATCCCTATTTCAGTGCTGGTGCTATAATTTCAGGTTGCTTTGTCGGTGATAGAACCTCACCAATGTCAACATCTGCTCTATTAATAGCTACAATTACAAAAACAGATTTTTATAATAATATAAAAAATATGATAAAAACCTCGATAATTCCTATAATTTTAACTATAATAACTTTTCAAATTTTAAATTTGAACAGCTTAGGGGCCATTCATAATGTTGATTTAACTTCAATTAAGAGCGATTTCAATTTTAATATTATCTTAGCTATTCCAGCTATATTAATAATTATTTTAGCAATGTTTAAAGTTCCCTTAAAATATAATATGAGCTTATCTATAATAATTGCAATTTCTCTTGCATATTTTTTCCAAAATATGTCCTTAAACCAAATTCTTAGAAGTGCTCTATTGGGGTATGTAAATGAAAATGCAGATAAATCAATAAATGGTGGTGGAGTAATATCCATGGCTAAAGCTATCTTAATAGTTGGCATATCTTCTGGTTATTTCGGTATATTCAAAAATACTGACCTATTAAAAAGTATCAAATTGACAGTAAACAGTCTATATAAAAAATTCCCACAACTTTTTGTAATGGAAATCTTGTCAATAATTATTGCGTGTTTTTCTTCAAATCAAACCCTTTCTATTATGCTAACCTATGAAATGAGTAGAGAAAACATAGAAGACAAAGAAAAACTTGCCCTTAATTTGTCAAATTCAGCCTTACTTAATTCTATGTTTATTCCTTGGAATATATCAGGTAGAATTCCTATAGACACAATATCAGCACCTATTGGAGGCATATATTTTTCTTTTTATAACATTTATATGATCCTTGTAAATACCCTAGCTGATATTTGGGCAAATAAAAAACACCATTAATTTGTGGTGACCCCATAAAGTTGGACCAAATACCAGAGAGAATTTATATTTTCTCTGGTATTTTTTATGCTGCATTCTTTTCTCTATATTCTATTGGACTT